>Ga0302320_10001602_pt1 | contig 54241 bp, 46 predicted proteins | sample Bog_T0_3_FD_202130 | JGI IMG/M metagenome (GOLD analysis project Ga0302320, IMG submission 202130) | Peat permafrost microbial communities from Stordalen Mire near Abisko, Sweden - Bog_T0_3 | ecosystem: Environmental > Terrestrial > Soil > Wetlands > Peat | place: Sweden: Abisko, Stordalen Mire...
TGGCAGCCGCAGGAACTCAGGCTGTTGCTGGCGTGGCCTGCGCCTCTGAGGGTCTTTGCTGAAAATCTTTGCGACCGTCTTCGTGGACAGGTTGTGCCGGTGGTTGAAACTACAGGGGCGCCAGACTACGGCTTCTGGCGCGACATCGATCTACAAATGCCATTTCCGCGACGCGGGGTTGCGGATTCGGTGCTTGCTCACGCCGCACTGCTGGGTCTGCTGTACGCGGTTTCGATCTGGCCGCAGTCCACGGTTCATCTGGACGACTCGCGTGCCTACCGAATGCTGAATGGCTACAAGGTCAGCCAATATCTGCCCGAGTTGCGCGGCGCGCCGACGCGGCACAGGCACACGGGCAAAGAGGATCCGGTGCTGGCGAATCAGGATATTCGTTCGCTTCCGGATGCGCCGGATAATCTGCGGCAGACGATTGTTGCTCCGCCGAAGGTCAAGTTGCAGCATGAGGTTGCACTGCCGAATCTGGTTGCCAACGAGCCGGTGCTTCCATCGCCATCGCTGGAGGCGAGTTCGCGAAGTCTGGCGCTTCCCGCGATGGTACACGAGGTGATCGCTCCGGCGGTTGAGACTGGTTCGCTGCACTCGCGGTCACGTTTGGCGACGTTTGTGCCCCAAGTGGTGGAACCGGTGCCGGAGATTACGCAGAGCAATCCACGGCTTACGGTGCCTGCCTTCCAGCCGAATGTAGCGCAGCCTGCGCCCGAGGTTGGCTCGGTGAGCCGGGGAAACTCCGGCGCGTTTGGCGGGCTGGCGTCGGGAGAGTTTGTGGCGCTGAATCTGCATCCGGCGGAAGTTCATGCGCCGATTCAGGTTCCCGAGGGCAATCGCCGTGGAGGGTTCGCCGCATCGCCGGGCGGCCACGCCGATGCCAGCGGCACAGGCTCGGCGGCGAACTCAACGGGTAGCTCAACAGGCAGCTCAACGGGTAGCCCAGGCAGTGGCGCACAGAATTCCAGTGGGCCGGTGAATGCGCCTGAGGGGATCAGCGTGGCTGCGCCTCCAGCGTCTGCAATGGCGTTGCCCACGCAGGGGCGGGCAGCGGATGACGAGGCACGTGGAAAGCTGTTGGCGGCGATGCGCACTCCGCCGCCGCCGTCCATTCCGCCTCGCCAGCCTGTGGTCCACGAGAGCGCTTCCGCATCCACGGAGCTGGAGAATCGCATTTTTGGGGGACGGCGCTCCTACACGCTTGCGTTGAATATGCCGAATTTGAACACAGCCACGGGGAGCTGGATCATTCACTTTGCGGAGCGCGCGCCGGGTGCGACACAGTCTCCGATTGCCGCGCCTGAGGTGGTCAGCAAGTCAGACCCGGCTTATCCGGGAGACCTGATGCGTGACGGCGTGCATGGCTCGGTGATTCTTACGGCGATCATTCGCGCGGATGGCAGCGTGAGCGATATTGCCGTGGTCAAAGGCCTTGATCCGCGGCTCGACCAGAATGCGGTACAGGCGCTCGAACGATGGCTGTTTCGTCCAGCGGTGAAGGATGGGCGCGCGATCGATCTGGAAGCGGTGATTACGGTTCCATTCCGCGCAAGGGCGGGTGCGTTCTAGGGCCGCTGGACGACTTGATTTCTGGTTGAAAGGGTGGAGCGGCGCAGGAGATGCCGACAGTACGTGGGTTCTTCGCGTTGCTCAGAATGACCCCTCGAAATCAAGAGCTATGATCCCTCGCAATCAAGAGCTGATTGAGCGCTGATTCTCGACGATGGCGAGCAATTCGGGGTTGGTGCAGACTTCGTAGTAGATGTGGTCAGCCCAGCGGACAAAGCGGAATTCACGCACTTCGACCTGGGCAGCCCTGCCTTCGCGGACGAGGATGGGGTGGAAGACTCCGGCGCTGACGGGAACCAGCCCGCGATGAAATTTCACGCGGTCATTTCCCCATGGCATGGGCAGATCGATCTCGAATTCCTCCAGCGAAATCTCATGGCGCAGTTTATCAAAAGCGGCGCGCGGCAGGTGGATTCCGCCGACGTTGTAGTTGAGCAGGAAGTCTTCGAGCGCACCAGCGACGGCGTCTTCATCCGCGGTCTGAAAGACAAAGACGTTGAACAACGATTTACTGTCGCGGATGTGGCGGCGGGCGCGCTTGTGGCACGCGCTGAGGCGGTCGCTTAGATTCAGGGCTTCGCTGATCATGATGCGGTGGGTTCCGTCCATGAGGTAAAGCGGCGCGGAACTCTGATAGGCGATACCGATTCCAATTTCCAGCGGAGGCAATCCGCCCTCGGTTGAGGTGGCGTTATAGGCGCGGACGATGTTGAGCATTTCCCGCGCCATGACGCAGGTGCGGGCGACGGCAAAGCCGCGCTGGCCTTCGTTCTCCAACAGGGTGAGGATGACGGCGTCGCCCTCGATGAAGACTTTCTCGGCTCCATAGGCGGGGAGGAGCTTGTTCACCGGTTCGAAGAAATTCAGGCTGAAGAACGAGGCGGGATTCAGTCCGCGCTCAAGCATGGAGCGAGTGAGGAAGGTTGAATCGCGAATGTCTGCCTTGAGCACCACGTGATCATCGACGCGCTGCTCGGCGGGCTTTTCCTCCTCAGGCAGAAGGAACTCGTAGAGGGTTCCGTTGATTTCAGAGAGCTCGCGAAGACGCGCGTTGTTGAGAAGATTGATGGATTCCAGCGCGGTTTCAAGCACGCGCATTTTGCAGAGATCGCGATGGAAGCGAGAGGTATCGATGAAGTACTTGGCGGCGTAGCGCATTCGCTCAGGAGTTCCGGCGGAGCGAACGCGTTGAGCGGCCGCGTGCAGCTTATCGAGGGGACGGCGATCATGGGTCTCAAGGATTTCCTCGACGCGCTTCATTTCGGTTTTGAGGATGAGGGCGCACTTCAGCTGCTGCGGCGATACCACGGAGCCGTACTCGCCGAGAATCGGAACCGTTTCATAGGCAGCGACGACATAGTCCATGATTCCGGCATCTTCGAGAGCCGCAAGCCAAGCCTGGGTGATGCCGCGCTGGGCTTTGCCACGAGGCGACTCGTCGGCGAGGCCGCTGAACATGAGCATTTTAGCGTTTTCGGGAACGATCAGCAGCGCTTCGGCTTCGGCGTCCGTTTTTGCGACGCCGAGATCGCGCAGAAAGGCTCTGGCGATGACAACGGCACGGCCGATGAGGTCAGGATCGCGATCAAAACTTCCAAACAAAGCGTAGTGCTCGGCGCGGAGGAAGGGATCGGACGCGGAATCAGGGAAGAGCAGACGGTTGGCGAGGACTTCGTATCCGGCGGCTTCGCGATCTCCGAACAAGGAAGACCGGGTGCTTGCGACAGTTTCGCGCTCTACGTCCGCCATGGTGGAAAGAATGTCTTCAGCCACGCGGCGCAACACCTGGCGCTTGTTCACCTGGAAGCGGAGGAAGCGGTCGCGCACCATCATCTGATGGCGTTCAAGGTGGCGTTCATCGCGCTTCTTCAGGTTCTCTCGACAGAGCTCAAGAACAAGAGTGAACTGGAGGGCGAGTTCGCTGCGCAAGAACTTGACGAGAGCGATGCGACAGAGCAGATCGAGGCGGATGTCATCGGCGGCGCGGGCACGGCGGAGCGAGGCAAGCTGGAGTCCGCTGAGGCATTGTTTGAAGTGAGCTGGGTTGATCTCAGGCAGCGCGTCATGCTTGATGTGGGCGCGACCATAAGGCGAGCCGCCGAAGGGGTCGGCTTCCTGCACGCGGGTGAGTTGCTGCACCTCTCCGTGCTGCTCGATCAGATGCTTGAGATGGCTGCGCGCAGAGTCGGTGAACTTCCGGCTGAGGAATACGTCAGGGTGAATGTTGTCAACGCCCGCGACCAGACCTTGAAGAGTGAGGGCCGGTACATAGGAGGCCAGGGTGAACTGGCTCGCCATCTCAAGAAGCTTTGTTCGTCCGAAAAACGGCAACGGCGACATCTCGGTTCTTCACTCCAAGAAATGTGAGCTGACTCTGGGACTTTATCATACAGTCAGACGGAAACGGGAGTACAGGATGAGCTACTTTGCGGAAGCTCTGCGGGCGTGCTCGAACTCGTCGCCCGGCTTCCATTGCACGAGTGCGGACTGGTCAGCGGCGCGGAAGGCAAGTGCGATTCCGAAGCGCGCCAGCACGGCATTGGTGCGATAGTCATAGTCTTCCTTGTACTCATCCGAGGGCTGATGGTAGCTCTTGTCCATGGCCTCAGCGTTGGTCTTGATCCATTCGGCGGAGTGACCGGTGAAGTGCTCGCCAGGACTGATGGAGAATGACGGCACGCCTACCTTGGCGAAGCTGAAATGGTCAGAGCGGTAGTAGCCTCCGTTTTCAGGATGAGCGGGCGCAAGCACGGTGAGCTTGAAATCTGCGGCAGTCTTTTCAAAGACGCGGGCGAAGTCGGTGCGATCATATCCGGCGGCCACCACCTGGGTGGGGATGCCGAGGGGCTTGATGGCGTCATAGTTGAGATCGAGGGCGATGCTGGAGGCCGGTACCGGCGGATGCATGGCGAGATAGGCAGAGCCCCACAATCCCTGCTCTTCCGCGGTCACAGCGGCGAAGTACATGGAGCGCTTGGCTTTGACGGGAGTGGCGGCAATGGCGCGGGCGATCTCAATGACCATGGCGGTTCCGGTTGCGTTATCGAGCGCGCCGTTGTAGATGTTGTCTCCGGGCTGGTCAGGGCGGATGCCGAGGTGGTCGTAGTGTCCGGTGAAGATCACTGCCTGCTTGCTGAGTTCAGGATCAGAGCCGGTGACTTTGCCGATCACATTGTTGGATTCGAAGTGGCGGATGCTGGAGACGACGTGGGCGGTCACCTGCAATGGCAAAGGGAGAGCGCGGAATCCTTTTTTCTGCGCAGCGGCGATCAGCGAATCGAGATCCTGTCCGGCATCGGCGAGCATGGCGCGCGCTTTGTCGAACTGAATCCATGAAGCGAGCGGGAGCTTGGGGTCACGATCATCGGCAAGGCCGGAGCGCTCGCCCGACCACGAACTGCGCACCACTTGCCAACCGTAGCTGGCCATGTCCGTCTTGTGAACGAGAATCACGCCGGCGGCGCCCATGCGCGCGGCCTGTTCATATTTGTAGGTCCAACGCCCGTAGTAGGTGAGCGCCTTTCCGGCAAAGAAACTGGGATCGTCGGAGGGTGGCTCATTGACGAGCATGAGCAGGACCTTGCCCTTTACGTCCGCGCCCGCATAATCATCCCAGCCAAACTCAGGGGCGGTAATGCCGTAGCCGACAAAGACCACGCCAGCGCTCACGTCACTGATCTCATTCTGATTGAGGTTGAAGGCGACCAAGTCATCCAACATCTTGAGGTCCATGGTCTGCCTGGGTGTCTTGATCGAGACGGTGGTTCCGGCGAGGGTTGTGATGCCCACCATCGGAACTCTCTGGAAGTAGCTTCCTTTATCGCCTGCTGGTTCCACGCCAGCGTCTTTGAACTGTTTTGCGATGTACCCGGCGGCCAACTCTCCGCCGCGGGTTCCGGTGCCGCGTCCTTCCAAGGCGTCACTTGCGAGGTACTTCACATCAGCCCGGATGCGCTCGGCCTGCACGTTGTGCAGCGCCTGCATCATGCCCTCTGGCTGTTTTGCACCGGCGGAGTGTTTTACCGCGGGCTTTTTCGCGGAAGACTGAACAACTCCACCAGTTAGCGCAAGAAGCAATAAGCTCGCAATCAAAGATCGACGCATAAAATTTCCGTCCTCCGGAGCTGCCGAAATACTCTGGCGTGAGATTTTATTGTACGCTGCCGAAATGCAGGCGGAAGCGGCCGGTGTCTTCACTGCAGTCCCTGCAGGCGCAAGATTTTCCGGGTGAGCCCGGTGAGCGGAAGCTGCCAGATTTCATCGCGTTCCACCCATCGCCCCGCCTTTTTTTTCTCAGCGGTGAGGGCCTTCAAGGGCAGGCTCAGCACGCGGACTTCGTAGTCGGTATCGGTGATGGAGTGACGAACGACGCGGAGTTCTGCGGCGAGTTTCGGGGTGGGGGCCGTGGGGTGATCGGCGGCAGCGCCATCCGCAGCGGGAAGCTCCCACATGCCCGCCATTTTTGCGGCATCGCGGGGGCGCTGCACGAGGTACACACGCCCGCCATGAAGAATCAGGGCGCGATCCATCCGGACGCGTTTGCGTGGAGGCTGGGGCTTGCGCGTCGCTGGAATCTGGAGGGCGGTGGTGCGGCACCAATCGCGCACCGGGCACAGCAGACAGGTGGGGTTCAGAGGCGTGCAGACGGTGGCGCCAAGTTCCATCATGGCCTGGTTCCAATCGCCGGGATGGCGCTGGTCGAGCAACTGCTGAGCGCGCGGCCAGGCCGAGCTATTGTCGCGCGGTTGGCCATCGATGCGGCTCAACACGCGCTCCACGTTGCCATCCACCACAGAGACGGGTTCGCCGTGAGCGATGCTGGCAATTGCCGCAGCGGTGTAGCGTCCTACTCCGGGAAGAGTGCGCAAGGATACGGCATCCTGCGGAATGGCACCGCCGAGTTCACTCACCACATATCTGGCAGCGCGGTGCAACATTCGCGCCCGGCGGTAGTAGCCGAGGCCACTCCAGAGGGAAAGCACCTGATCTTCAGGAGCGGCGGCGAGTGCGGTAATGGTGGGGAAGGCATCGAGAAAAATGCGATAGTGCTCAAGGACGGCGGCCACGCGGGTCTGCTGGAGCATGATCTCAGAGACCCAGACGCGATAGGGGTCGTGATCCTTCCGCCAGGGCAGGTCGCGTTTGTGCCGCCGATACCAGGTGAGCAACGCGGCACGGAGCTGGGGAAGTGCGAGGGTTGGCTCCGGCTTTGCTGTATTCGCCATCAGTAAGCTGATTGTAACAATGGCGGGCGAGGCAAACTGACCTGACGGCGGCTCTCGACTTATGATTGCCGTCTTCGCTAGTTTGTGTTCTGATTCTTAGTATGAAAATGACACTCACAATAGCAGTCACCCTCCTTGCAGCCGGCATTATGCTGACCACATCCCAGGCAGGAGCCCAGACTTCCGCTGCTTCCGACCTGAAAACCGATCAAGACAAGATCAGCTACTCCATTGGCGCCGACATTGGCAAGAACGTGTCACAAAGCCTGAAACGCAATGATATTGAAGTTGAGCCGTCCGTCGTTCTTCGTGCCTTCAAAGAGGCTCTGGCGGGAGAGAAGCTATTGCTGACAGACGACGAAATGAAGACGATTCTGACGCAGCTTCAGAAGGACACAAAGACGAAGTCAGAAGCGAAGGCGAAAGCCATGTCCGAAGCAAACAAGAAGGCCGGCGAAGAGTTCCTTGCGGCCAACAAGTCCAAGGAAGGGGTTGTCACGCTTCCAGACGGTTTGCAGTACAAAGTCCTGAAGCAGGGCGACGGCCCGAAGCCAACTGCCAGCGATAGCGTGGAATGCAACTACCGCGGCACGCTGATCGACGGCAAGGAGTTCGACAGCTCCGAAAAACATGGCGGCAAGCCGGCAACATTTGGCGTGAAGCAGGTGATCCCCGGTTGGACCGAGATTCTTCAGTTGATGCCGGTTGGCTCCAAGTACCGGATCTTCGTTCCCGCAGGACTCGCCTATGGGTCGCGCGGCGCAGGAGCTGATATTGGCCCCGACTCTACCCTGATCTTCGATATTGAGCTGCTCTCAATCAAGCCGAAGACTGACGCCGCTGCGCCATCGATGAAGGCTCCGCACGGAATGCCTCCAGCTCATGCAGCACCGGCACCCGCACCCGCAGCCGCACCGGCACCTGCCACGCCTGCGAAATAGGGTTTGCCGTTCGGCAATCAAGCGGCAATTAGAAAGCCCGCCATATTCCGGCGGGCTTTCTTTGTGACCGTGAGCGGAGATTACTTGGTGATCTCCACAAACTCAAAGCGCTCCAACTGCTTTTCGAAGGGGATGGAGAACTGCTTCTCAATCTTCTCGCGATAGGTTGGGCCGGAGTTGTAGGTGCAGAACGGGTAGAGCTTTCCGTCAGGCGCGGCGTAGTGAATGACGCAACGCTTTACGCGCTCGATGTCATAGTTGTAGTTGTCCTGGAAGTGCATGCCGGCGACCAGCAGGGTGCGGTAGGTGAAGGTTCCGTCCATGCCGTCACGGCCGAGCTTCTTATTGGTCATGCCCTGAATGGTGTTGAGGAATTTCTCGAAGGTCAGCCCCGGAGGCGCAAGTTCGGCCTTGAAGTGCTTCTTCAGTTCCATCCATCCCTTGGCGCCGTTGTAATACTTCATCAGACCATTGAAGGACTTGCGCGACATCAACTCGATATCCTGCAGCATGGCAGGAATGTCTACGAACTGGGTTACGGGAACGGCCTTGCGCGACTTCTCATCGACAAACATATAGGTGCCGAGCGAGCAGTGCGGGTGGCTGGAGATGGTGGGCACGCCACGATGCTCCACGGCAGCGATGAGCTTGCTGAAAGGCGTGATGGCCGAGAGCGGGAACCAGTCATTGTATTTATCGAACATTCCGGTCTGGTCGCTGAGAGCGAAGGCCAGATCGGTGAGGGTGAAGCGCTTGGCTTCCAACTCTTTCTTGGCGATGCGTCCGGTGAAGGCCACGGGCTGGAAGCTGATTCCACTGACGGTGTCCACGTTCTCGATGGCAACCTTGAGGATGTCGCCGAGCTGATGATCGTTGAGTCCCTTGACGATGGTGGGCACGAAGACGATCTTCATTCCGACCTTGCGGCAGTTTTCGATCACCTGCATTTTTTTCGCGAGGAGCGCCTCGCCGCGGGTCTTCATGTAAATGTCATCGCTGACGCCGTCGAACTGGAGGTATAGGGTCGCGAGTCCGGCGTCTTTGCACTTCTGAGCGAACTCCACGCTGGCGGCGATCATGATTCCGTTGGTGGCAGCCTGAAGATGGGAGAATCCCATATCCTTTGCCATCTGGAGAATCTCAATGAACCTGGGGTGGATGGTGGGCTCGCCGCCGGAGAACTGCACGACGCGGCCATCGACCGGCTTCTCATTGCGCAAGGCCATCAGCATGGTGCGAATCTGATCGAGATCCGGCTCATACAGATAGCCGGCAGCGTTGGCGTTGGCAAAGCAGACAGGACAGGTCAGGTTGCAGCGGTTGGTGAGGTCCACATTGGCAAGCGCGCTGTGCGAGGTGTGCAGGGAGCAGAGGCCGCAATCTTCAGGGCAGGAGGCTTCGGTGCCATTGTCATTTGCGGGATTGCTCAACCCGGTGTTGTCACCGAATTCCCACTCCTCCATCTTGAGATAGAGGGCCACATCGGAGTAAACGCAGTCTTTGAAGTCGCCGTGCACGGGGCAGGTCTTTTCCATCATGACGCGGCCGTTTTCTTCGAAGATGCGGGCCGGGATCTTGGTGGTGGTATCGCAATCCGGGCAGAGCGACGTGGTGGTTTTCGGGAGTCCCTTCTGCAACTTCTGAATTGGGCCGCCAGTCAGGGTCTTTTCAGGTTGCAAGATCTTCAGGTCCGGACGTTTTCCGGCTGCGAATGGGGTGCTCAAGGCGTTCTCCGCTCTAATGATGAAATTTGGTGGGAATGTACGCACTCCCGCGTACATTCAGTGTGCCCTTTGCGATGGAGCGCCCACAGTGGCATCGGTCACAAACATGGGTGAGGCCACTTTTCAGCGAATCGCAATTTCAAGCATTGAATGGCGATTACAGGACTCGGGGACGAACTGCGGAGTCTAACCATCCCAGCAAGGACGAATTTGCGAATCTGGAATCGGATGGGAGGAGGCGAATTCTCTCGCCTTCGGCGGTGTTGCGGGGCTGATTCAGGAGGGAGAACAGCTTGCCAGACGAAATTCTGAAATTTCTGGTAAAGAAGTGGAACTTAACGGCCGTGAGAGTGAATACCAGTAGATGGCTGAGTCGATGGAATTCGACCAGACTCGATAGTTTCTCCTCCCGAAACATTGTCCGCCGGATTGCCCGGCGGACGTTTTTTTGTTGGGGGAACAAATCAAAGGGTTCGGAAACTAAGGACAACAGCAAGGTCAACTACCCACGGCAGATATGGGGCACCAGAACATTTCGTCACTAGAGGTTGAACGTTTAGTCGCCCATTACTTCTTCGGGCTTCTTTTCTTCTTGCTTGGCGGACTTGGGAGCGGGCTTTGCTCCTAGGCTGTCAAGGGAGACGAAGCCGCCGACCTCGGGCGCTTTTTCGCCGAGGACGTGCTGTTTGTAGAGCGCCATCATCTTGGCGTTCTCGGCATCCTGCTTCAACTTGGCGTCACGGGCGCGGGTTTTCTCTTCGCGTGCGGTTTTGGCAATGCCCTGATCGTCGAGCGTGTGGTTGCGTTCGGCGTTCACATGCTCCTGGTTCAAGGCGAGCGTGTGGGCGGTGCTTTCCATTGCGACCTGCTTACCTCCGGCGAAGATCTCATGACGTCCGTGCTCCTCATACCACTTGGTGAGGGTCGCCGTCATGTGCATCTTCTCAATGATGTTGCGCCAGCCTACTCCGGTGTTGTAGGCGCAGAAGCTGATCTCGCCTTCCTGGGTGGCGTAGGGGATGATGCACTGCTCGGTGCGGCGGAAGTCGTAGTTGAAGAGATCCTGGAACCACATACCGGCGATGAAGAGGAAGTTCCAGCGATCGGCGCGGCGCTTCTGGATGTCCTCAAGGTTGCGGTCAGGGCTGGACTTGCCGTATTTCACTTCCGCCTTCTTGGTGGCAGCGAAGGTCTTGTCGAACTTCTTCAGCAGATCGGTGAACTTGAAGTGTTTGGGAGACTGGAACGGATCGTAGTTACGAAGCAGTGCCAGGGCCATGCCGAGATTGGACCAGGTTGCTCCGCGTCCTGCGTCGGTGACCTTGGCAACGTCATGCGCGACCTGATCGGCGTGGATGAACTTGGTGACCGGAACGGCTTCCTTGGTCTCTTTGTCGATCATCAAGGCCATGCCGACGCCGCAGTTGGGATGGCATCCGCAGTTGAGCGAACCCCAATCTTTTCCGGAGCCATGGACGACGTCTGCCCAGTCGCTGAAGGTTCCCATGAACGAAATGGGGAACCAGTCACGCGAAGGCTCGCCGAGTCCGGTCTGGCCCTTGACGTCATGCGCGAGATGGCTGAGGGTGTAGCGCTGGGCGTGGCGACGCTCATCGGTAATCTTCTCGTCGCGTCCGGTGAATGAGACCGGCTGGAAAGAGAGGAAGGAGATGCGCTTGGGATTATCGAGCGCGAACTGGATGATGCGTCCGACCTGCTCGTTGTTGACTCCGTTGACGATGGTGGTGACGGGAACGATCTCGACGCCCGCGCTGTGCAGGTTCTCAATGGCGCGGAGTTTCACGTCAAACAGGTTGCCGACGGCGCGATGCGAGTTGGCGGCGTTACCGATGCCATCAAACTGCAAGTATGCGTAACGCAATCCGGCTTCGGCAGCCTGCTTGCAGAACTCGGGAGACTTTGCGAACTCGATTCCGTTGGTGGCGGCCTGCACGGAGTTGTATCCCACTTTGCGGGCGTAGGCGACGGCCTGTAGGAAGTGAGGCGAGAGCGTGGGCTCTCCGCCGGAGAACTGCACGCTCATCTGGCGGCGCGGCTTGATGGTGATGGCGTTGTCAAGCATGGTCTTGATGTCTTCCCACGAGAGTTCGTGGACGAAGCCGACCTGGTTGGCGTCCATGAAACAGGGGTCGCACATCATGTTGCAGCGGTTCGTAAGGTCAATGGTGAGGACCGAGCCGCGTCCGTGTTGGATGGTGGACGAGCCGTGATGGTGGAGGCGTTCATCATTGTGGGCGCGCATGTCACGACCGGGAAACATCTCTTCGAGGTGGCGGAAGAAGTCGGTGTCCATGGACATGAGGTCTTCAAAATGGCCGTGTTTGGGGCAGTCCTTCACCATCAGAATCTGGCCGTCACGCTCGATGATCTGGGCCTTGATCTCGCCAATTTTTTCGTTGAGCAGGACTTCGTATGGCAGCTTGCCGTCTAGAATCTGCTGGCGAATTTCAGGCACGCACTTGGGGCAGAGGGAATCGGTGGTGCGCGGCCATCCGAGAGGCGGTTTGGTCTTCTGATAAGACTTGAGCAGCGGTTTGTCTGCCCACTTCGGCGTAATCGCCGGCCGGGGGTTCACGCTGTTCAGCTTGTCAAAGACCACCCAGGCACCCTTCGCCACGTAGGTGAAGGCCTTCTCAACATATTTAATTGGCTTATGCATGAACCGCTGTCTCCTGTTGGGAACGCACTGCGTCCGCTGTAATCGGCATCATCCGTTTCAACCATGCTAGGGGCGAGCGCGGCGGATTCCCAATGAGGAATCCATGAATGGCGGCATTCTAGGGCTGACCGGCGATATATCACATCAAGTGGTGACGTAGATCACTAGCCTAAATAGTTGAAAGTAGAGGCATTCCGGATACAGGGAACCGGAGCGGGGCATTGGACGTATCATGTTGTGCAAGGCAGGAGAACGTATGTATTGCTCAAATTGCGGCAAAGAGATTGGCGAACGTCCAGCTTTCTGTCAGTTCTGCGGAAGCCGCGTGGCTCCGCTGCCGCCGCCAGGGTTTATGCAGTCCGGCCCGAAGCGTCCCTTTGCGCGATTCAGCGGAGACAAGAAGATTGCGGGCGTTTGCGGCGGAGTGGCCCGGTATTTCGACCTGGACTCCTCGTTGGTTCGGGCGATTTGGCTGCTTTGCGTGCTGCTGGCGGGGACAGGGCTGCTGGTTTATCTCATACTTTGGATCGTGATGCCGCTCGATCCGGAGTATCCGATGCTGCCCGCGTAGAGCTATGAATTTGCTGGTTACGGTGACCATTGGTGTTCCACCGCATTGACCATCCGCGGCTGAGGCCGCAGAATCGAAAAATGCTTTGGGACTGTGACCTGTGCCTGTGAATCGACCCTGGGTTTTATCCTCTCATTTTGCGTGGCCCACGATTGCGCCCCGGCTACGGCGGGCGTTGATGATTTGTGCGCTGACGCCGTTGGCCTCGCTGACGGTGGGATGTGGCGGGCACAAGCAGACGGCGCGGGACGTTCCTCCTGCCCCGACGATTTCCGGCGATTCCTCTTCAAAGACGAAGACCTACGCGAGGGACTCAGGGCCGGATGCTGCCGATAGCGGCGAGCTGGAGTCCGTGCCTGGAATACACGTGGACCCACATGCCAAGGTCATCTGGAGCGAGGTGGGGTACGCGAGCTGGTATGGGCCGAACTATCACAACAAAAAGGGCGCCAACGGAGAGATTTACAACCAGAACGAGATGACGGCGGCACATAACACCCTGCCGATGAACTCAATTGTGCGGGTGGTGAACCTGAAGAATCACAAATCCACGGTGGTGCGGATTACCGACCGCGGACCGTTTGTGGGCGACCGCATTATCGATCTTTCGGTGGCCGCGGCCAAGGCGGTCAACGTGTACCTGCCGGGAACCGCGCAGGTGCGGCTGGACGTGCTGGAAGCGCCGCGTCCGATTGAAAAAGGCGGGCGCTGGTGCGTGCAGATGGGGGCTTTCCAGACGCAGGACGCAGCCATTGAAATGAAGGAACACCTGCAGCGCCGATATCATGCTGCGCAGGTGCTCCAGTTCAAGGGGCCGACCGGATATTGGGTGCGCATTCGCGTGCCTCAGGACGACAAGGAAACGACGCGCGAGGTTTACCAGTCCACGAAGGTGCGTGAGGGCGGAGTGTTTCTGGTGCGGCTGGACTAGGGGAGGGAGTGGAAACGCCTGTTATAGACAGAAACCCGGCATTGCTATAATCACGAGCCATGAAAGCATGGGGTTGGCTCGCAGCGGGGTTGATTTGGTTGGCAGCAATTATTGCTGCCACTTTTGACTTCGAGGCTCATGCGTTCGGCGGGTTCGGCGTGGGCGTCCGAACTTCCTCCTGGCTTCCGCCGCGCGTGGCAATCGTGCTAGCGGGGCTGCTGATGCACTTGTTATTGTTCGGCTGGACAGTTCCACTGGCAATCGGAGTGAAAAGATTGATTTCAAATCTATGACCTCTGGATAGTGTGTGCCTTGGCCTGTTTGCGACAGGTATCTGGAAGTTGCAGCTTCTTCGGAGTAGATTGCTACCTGTGAACAGCGCAATGAACCGAACCCGACTTCATTTCGCAACGATGCTTATGGTGGTTCTCTGTGGAGTCCTGGCACACGCGCAGGGTACACTCCTCGTCCTCGTGCTAGATGGAAAGAGCGGTAAGCCGGTTTCAGGGCGCACCGTCACGGTCCACGACGTTGAGACCTTCTCCAAATCACCCCTACATCCACTCGTAAAAGGGCAGACTGATCAGAGAGGTGTGTTCGCAACAACCGTAAAACTACCGGAACGGATAACCATCGAAGTGAAGGGACGATACCTTTACGAGAGTAAATGGTATGGTGCCAATAATTTCAGTGTGAACGACATTCTCTCTACTGGAATTGTTGACTCCAATCTGTGCAGTTCCAAGGTGCTACGCTCTCCAATGCCGGGGGAACTGATCCTGTTTGTTCGTCACGAGAGCCTTAAAGAACTCTTCGATATGGACTGAGAGAGTGGTTGGGTCGCGACTGCGTGGTCTATTCCTGAATCCCGATTTGGGATAGTGAGTGCCTTGCCCTGTTGTCGCCAACTAACTGGAAACTGCCTCGGTTTCAGAGTAAAGTCCCAGCGTACGCCAGCTCACCAACTCAGCCGGAACTGGCCTCTACAATCGCTCGCATTCTTTGTGTCGCAGCGGGATTTTAATAGAGGAGCCAAGGACGATGAAACTTGTTCGATCTGACTCACCTGAGGTGGTTCGCTCTATCGCATCGTCCGGAGCCCGGGCTATCTGGAAGCCGTATAAGCTATTTCTCGCCTGCGCTGCAAACTTACTAGGCCTTTTGATCGCTCTCGCCGTGAGCCTCAGCGTTTCGTTGCGGGCGGCGGTTTGGATCAGCTTGCCGGTTCTCCTTGTGCTGAATGGATTTGTGCTTTTGCGTGTGCAAGCTTCCCGCCGGACGTGGGTCATCGTGGGTTGTGCAGATCGGCTGTACGTTCGGCTGTTTGCGTGGCGCAACGGGGAACACGGTGAGGTCTATGACCGAGATGTACTCGTGCTCGAAGCTCCGGATATCGCTTCGATGTCAATCCGGACCGTCGAGGTATTTTTGCATGGACCAGAGCCAAAATTTGTTGAGTGGTTGGTAATCGAGCCTGCCCAGACAGTCGCAGAAGATGTTTCAAGACATATCCGTCCACTGCTGACGTTGACGGACCCAGGTAAGGCAGTGTCAGTCGAAGAGGACGTTCCAAGTCATATCCGTCCACTACTGACGTTAGTGGAGCCGGACAAGGTAGTGCTCGTGGCCAACGAGGGGGGGCGCCTCACCATTGAATGGAGATGGTGGCGCCCCGCCCTGCGGGTATTTCTCCAGCAAGTCCTACGGGAATGTCCATCCGTTGTCATAGCCACCGAAGAACGTTCTGAGTTGGATTTGAATGGGATTTGGCAACGGCGTAGGGAGAGGAATAGAGAGTATCCGGATGCACAACAGCGTCGGTTGCTCGTCCAGGCGAGACGCCTCGGATTCGGTTGCAAATGCGCTTTGCTATTGGGCCGATATAAGCAAATTTCGTTTCAAAGGGCAGCGGCCTATCTGGCGGAGTATGAGCAAGAGGAAGCCGGGACAAGTCAATTCACTGTTCAGCAGTAAGCTTCTTTGCAGTTGCCAGGTGGCGGGCAGTTGCACCGGCGCGGCGGAGCTGGGCGATCACCCTGAACTGGAGCGCCGTGCGAAATCGCCACGCATCCGATAATCCCGGTTAGTGAGCGATAAATCGCCAAGGCACTCACTATGCTGATCCGCGAGTAGCGAGACTCGAGCCCCGACCGCCCGCTGTGCTACATTTCTCCACGCAAGGAGCGCCAATGAGCGACTGTCTTTTCTGTAAAATTATTGCCGGGAAGATTCCTTCCAAGAAGGTGTATGAAGACGAGCAGGTTTACGCCTTTGAAGACATCCAGCCCGCCGCACCCACACACATCCTGATCATTCCGAAGCGGCACTTTGCAGGGCTCGATAAGGCGGAGGCGGAAGATGCCGCGATCATTGGCTACTGCAACCTTGTCGCCGCCAAACTTGGGCGCGAGCGCAACATTGAAGATGGATATCGCACGGTGCTCAACGTAGGTCCGAGGAGCGGCCAGTCGGTGTTCCATCTGCACCTGCACCTGCTCGGCGGGCGGGATATGAAGTGGCCTCCGGGGTAAGAGCGGATTTGCCTCTCATCAAAAAGCACATCGAGACGCCGGACTTACACCTGGTGAAGCTATGGCGTGGTGCCGAAGACGCTGTTCTTCCTGTTTGAAGAAGTGACGACCGTCGAGTGTGCTCCCAAGGGCTAGCGAGGGAGCGGCACGAGCGAAGACAAAAATCGATTCTGGCTGAGAAGCCTGAAGCGGCACAGGAGAGTTGGACAGCACGTGGATTCTTCGCTGCGCTCAGAATGACCCCTCAAGAAAACAAATCAACCCCTCAGAAAAACAAGGTCAGGCCCTCAGAAACAAGATCAACCCCTCAGAATCAAGATCAGGCCCTCAGAAAAACAAGATCAGACCCTCAGAATCAGTATTCGTAGATACTCAAAACCATCCGGCTACTGTTCCTGGAGTTCGGTTTCGCTGGTGGCGTGACGGCGCAGCAGTTGCGGCAGGTTCTGCGAGAAGGCAGAGCGCGGCAGCACCATGTCACAGCCGACTTCCTGGGCCTTCATCTTCAGTTCTCCCTGCAGGTGCGAGAGGAATCCGATGATGTTGGTTTCCTTTTTGAACTTGGATTTGAGCTTGGGGATCACGGTCAACGGTTTTACGGTGTGGTGGTTCAAGTCGATGATGATCAGCGACGGCTTGTCTTCCCCGGCGGCTACCGAATCCAGGACTTCCTTGTCGGTTTTGACGAAGCTCACTTTGACATTGAGCTTGCGCGCGGTTTCCTGAATTTTTGCCATGAAAAACAGGTCATCGACGAAGGCGAAGATCGGCTTCGAGGTTGAGTTGTCAATTACGGGCATGGCTTCATAACCGGGGCGTCCGCTGTTGCCTTCATGCTGGATGCTGCGGTAGGAGTGGTCCATGGGTGCGCTGTAGATTCCCGCGTCTGGAGTTTTCTGGTTTACCACGGAGCGGGAAATGCGCTTGCTGCCGTTTCCGTTATTGTTACCCAAGCCGTTGCCGTTGGCATCGGCGGCATAAGTCTTGCGCGCCAAGGGCTTGGATTTGAATTGTCGTTTCATTTTAGGCTTCCCTTGATGTACTGGCTTTCCATGAGAAGCCTGCGCCGAAGGCTGATGGGGCTGTGCCGGTGCTGCACCCTGGTCCTGGGTTCCAACGGGCATCCCAGCCTGTGTTCCGGCTTGGGTTGCCGCACCCTGACCACCACGACGCCCGCGGCGCCGCTTACGTCCTCTCCCGCCGTTGCTGGCAGGATGGTTCGATCCACTATTCATATTTTCAGGCTTCTCAAGTGTTTAGCATTTGCGAACCGACCCGCGCAGCACGGGGCACACATGTTGGCCACGCAGAGGTTAGTTCGTCTCGTATTTCCGTTGTTGCGGCCGTGCTTTGGATCAGCGCCGCTGCCCCGAGAACAATTTTCCGGAATCGGAAAGATACCCGATACTACTCAACGCTCCTTGCACGGGCAAGCCGAATGTTTGGTCCGGCTGTGGATAATCGGCAGATTACTCGAATACCGCCGATTAAAGATAGAGATGCCAAAACTCCGGCCCGGGTCGCTAGGGATTCGCAATCACCTGCGAATCAGTCACTTCCCAATCCGGACACATTTGCAGATTTGACCACTCTACCGGGGTTGGGAGTGGTGGGCGCTGTAGGATTCGAACCTACGACTTCCACCGTGTGAAGGTGACACTCTACCGCTGAGTTAAGCGCCCGCTCTGCCTGCTCACCTCGGATTGTAACAAACCCTTGGGATTTGGCAAATTGGGGAAGCTGTGACTTTCGCGGGCGTTGGGCTTCGGCATCGGGCATAATAACCGGGAGCGATCCCAAAACCGCATGATGTGGCAGCGCAAGAAGTCCGACAACCCGGAGCCCCCAAAAAGCGGTGCTGAATCCGAGGAATCCCCGCAACTTTCCGAAGCGGCGGGGGTTCCAAACGACATGAGCAGCATGGCGATCGGCGGTGCATTCCCTGCTTCCAGCGGCGTTCAGGCCGGGCAGCAGCTTCGCTACAGCGATCCTGCAACGCTGGCGGGAATGGACGAAGCCCAGGTGATGCTGCGGGTTCGTGAGGGCGACGATGCTGCCTTCAACTACCTGGTGGAGCGCTACCGCAGGGCGATGATCAGCTTCATGTACCGGATGGTACACAACGCAGCGATTGCCGAAGACCTGTCACAGGAAGTCTTCCTGCGCGTATATCGTTCTCGCGCCAGCTATACGGCCGACGCCAAGTTCACCACGTGGCTATACCGCATTGCCACCAATCTGGCGGTGAACCACGCCCGCGACAACAAGCATGAGCGTCCTGAGGTGAAGGCGAGTATTGACGCGGTGGACGAGGAGACGGGACTTTCAATTGATGTTGCCGATGGCAGGCTTAACGTGGAGCAGGAGATTCTGAGACGCGAGCGGTTACAGGCGATCCGCAAATGCGTGGAGGCTTTGCCGGAACGCCAGCGCCTGGCGGTGATGATGCACAAGTACCAGGAAATGGATTACCGGCAGATCTCCGAGGTTTTGCACCTCAGCGAGTCTGCCACAAAAAGTTTGCTCTTCCGCGCCTATGAAACATTGCGCGAGAGTTTGAAGAAATTCGTATAGAGGCCGTTATGAACTGCAAGACGATTCGCGAACAGTTGCCGGATGTAGCGTTGAGCACGGCTCAGGCTCCGCCCGAAGTGGAAGCCCATCTCTCGGCTTGCGTCGAGTGTTCCGGCACGCTTGAGGCACTCCGCGCGACGATGAATTTGATGGACGAGTGGACAGCTCCCGAGCCCTCACCTTTCTGGGATGTGCGGATGCAGGCGCGCTTGCGCGAGGAGCAACAGAGGGTTCCGGCAGGAGTGTTGCGTTGGTTCCGGCGTCCGGTATTCAGTTTGGCGGCGGCGCTGTGCCTGGTGGTGGGTATTGGCTCGGTGCAGATTGGACGCTTCCTGCACGAAGCCGACAATCCGCCCATTGTCGTCAGCCGCATCCCGGTTCCAACCGGAACGGCGGTGGCCGACTTGCAGTACCTGGACAGAAATTCAGACATGTTGCAGAACTTCGACGCCCTGGACGTACTGGACGGCGATGATGATGCGGACAGCAATTAGCTTTCGCAGATGAGAAAGTGATGGCAATGCGCAGGAACTACATCCCGGCTCTTCTGGTTTGCCTGATGCTGGCGGCGCCATTGTGGGCGAGCCAGCACGGGAACTCCGGAGGTACACGCGGTCCTGCGCCTGTGTACCGCAGTTCCTCGCCACGTAATTCCGTGCCACGTAATGCCGGCCCGGCGGCGAGGCCGATGGCCGCCCGGAACGGTTTCTCCGGGGCGCCGCAACGTGCTAATCAGGCAGGCCCACGGAGTTCGGCTCCGGCGGTCAATCAACCTCGCGCCCAGGTTAGTCAGGCTCCGCGCCAGATCATTCGGGGACAAGGTCCGCACAATGGCGACTGGCTTCGCGACTCCATGAAACTGCCTTCGAATGAGCAGCAGAGACGGTTGGAACAGGATCAGCATTTCCGTCAACTTCCGCAGCAGCGGCAGGATCAGTTGCGGAACCGCCTGCAGAACTTCAACTCCATGCCTGCCGAGCAGCGCCAGCGTGTGCTGAACCGGATGGAGATGATGGAACATCTGAGGCCGGAGCAGCAATTGCAGGCGCGGACACTGTTCGGCCAGTTCAGCGCAATGCCGCCGGAGCGCAAGCAGATGATGCGCCGCACGCTGCACGAGATGCGCGGAATGCCTCCAGAGGCCCGCGAACGGCTGCTGAACTCACCCGATCTGCGGTCACGATATTCGCCCGAGGAGATTCAGATGCTGCACGGCTTCAATGGAATTGGCTTCGCCACGCCGGAGTAAGCGCAGGGTTATCCGAAATCAGAAAAGGAGTTAAAAGCGCGCCATGAAAAGCGCGCTTTTGATTGTCTATCCTTTGAAGTAATTCTTAACGAGGAAGATTACGTTCGCGGGACGCTCGGCGAGACGGCGCATGAAGTACGGATACCATTCGGTGCCGAAGGGAATATAGCAGCGCACGCCCCAGCCGTCGCGAGCCAACTTTTCCTGCAGATCGCGGCGCACGCCGTTCAGCATCTGGAACTCAAATGCCGTCTTGGGGACGCCTTCGCGCTGGGTCCAGGCTTTGATGTCATTGATGATGTTCTCATCGTGGGTGGCAAGGCCGTGGAAGACTCCGCTCTTTAGAATCTGGCGGGCCACCTTGATGTAGTTGGCGTCTACGTCACGCTTGTTGGGGAATGCGATTCCCGCGGGCTCCTTGTATGCGCCTTTGCAGAGACGGATGCGGATTCCCTCGGAGCACAGGATTCTGGCGTCCTCTTCGGTGCGATAGAGATAGGACTGGAGCACGGTGCCGATGTGCGAAGCGGCGTTGGGACGGCGGTGCATCTCGCGGACAAAATCAAGGGTCTTCTGGGTGTAGTGCGAGCCTTCCATGTCAACGCGGATAAAGCTGTTGACGGCGATGGCATGGTCGAGCAATTCGGCCACGGTACTGCAAGCGAGCGTTTCGTCGACGTCGAGCCCCATGTGGGTAAGCTTGAGGCTCACGTTGGCGTCAAGTTTGCGTTTGGAAATTTCATCGAACAACTGGTGATACAGGGACTTGCTGTGCAGGGCTTCTTCGCGGTTGGATACGTTCTCGCCAAGATTATCCACGGTGACGTGCACGCCCACGCGGTTCATGGCGACGGTGGCAACGATCAAGTCGTCCACGGTGAGGCCAGCGACGAAGCGTTTTGAAAGCTTCTGTCCAACGGATGAATTTTCCGCAAGCGAACGAATATTTTTGCTTTCAGAGAGCGCGATAAAAAATGAACGCAGCATTTCGATCCTTCAGCCGAGGCTGGCGCCTCGACATTTTCATTGGTCATCGCCAAGTACTTCGGCGCGAAGGCTTCACTCGAACGGTGACCTATGGTTGTATCACACCACTCGGCAGGTCTGGAAATCGCGACTGAGAAGATGCTGGTATCTGGGAGAACGCGGCCACTTGAGATCCGGCTGGCTTCAGGTTTTCGCTCAAGGTGCCGATAACTGTGGGTAGAGGTTTTTCGGTAAGTATGGCTCGCTGTGTGGAGAGCCGTCGACAAGCCTTGGATTGGAATCGTCAAATGAAGCAGACTTCGTTGGAGCCGGTTGAAACCATCATTCTGGACTGTGATCACATTTTGAGCTACGCCGGAGGCGATTCCGAACAGTTGGTACGACTGTGCGCCAACTTTCTTCGTGAACTGCCGATCCATATGGGCGCGCTGCGGATCGCATTCAAACATGGCGAAACTTTTGCTGCGGAACGTGCCCTCCGCCTTCTGGACAACTGCCTTGTGGTGCTTGGATCGGGCGCGGTTTCGGCCACGATGGAAGCACTACAGTCTGGGCTTCGGTGCGGTAACACCCGGCAGGTGAGGCGCGAGTGGGTGCGGATCCAGGAACTGCTTCAGCAAATAGTGCCGCAGGTGCAGCGCTTGATGCTGGAAGTCACCAGTCCGCGCAGCGCCGTGCAATAGCGGCGTGCGGCGGGAGTGGTGGATTGCGCGTCATCGGCGCTTGCGCAGCCGAATGTAGCTGGCCTGGCTGACGGCGACGTGCCGACCTTCCATGTCATGAATATTGATTTCGACGACTACCATGGTTCGTCCTGCCTTGATGATTCTCGCCGTGGCACGCGCGTCGGTGCGGCATGGTGCGAGGAAGCGGATGGTCAAGTCGGTGGTCGCCGTCGTTGCATCGGCTCCGGCGATGGTCAGCGCGGCCGTGCCGCCCGTGGAATCGGCCAACGTGGCCAGCAGCCCTCCATGGAAGCAGGCAAAAATGCCGTCGAGTTTTCTGTCATAGGGCGCAACCATTACCGCCCGTCCGGGCTCCAACAGCTCAATGCGGTAGCCAAAGGTTTGCATGGAGGGAATTGCCATCACCCGCGCCTGAATTGCCTCTGCTGAAAATTCTTTGTCGGCCATAGTTAGATACGATAACTTGGTCTGTTCATTTTTGTGCAGGCTGTGTTAGAAATCTTGCCCATGAACCAAGCGCTCAAGAGTTACTATCTGCTCAAAACCGAACCAAGCGTCTATTCGTTCGCGCAGCTTCAGCGCGATGGCGAAACCATCTGGGACGGCGTGACCAACGCGACCGCCGTGAAGCATCTGCGTGAGATGCACAAGGACGACCAACTCATCATCTACCATACGGGCGATGAGCGCGCTGCGGTCGGCTCTGCCAAGGTGCTTTCAGTTAACGCATCTGATCCCAAGGTTCCTCTTGTCAAGATCACTGCGGGCAAGGCGTTCAAGGAGCCAGTCACCCTTGCCGATATAAAACAGAGCGGCTTGTTCAAAGACTCGCCGCTGGTGCGCCAGGGCCGGTTATCGGTGGTTCCTCTGACTGAAGTGCAGTACCAGGCTCTGCTCTCCGGCGAGCTCTGAAAAGGAGCACTGCAAGGCTGGGCGTGTGCTCCGGGCATCCGGTGCTCCCGGGGGTATCGGGTCTAACGTAACCTTGCAAGACTCTGGTCAATTTTCAGAATTGAGAGATACTGGAGCCCGGAGCTTTTACAGCTATGAACAGCAACAACAGAAGAGCGCGAACGACGGCGCGTAAGACCATTCTGGCGATAGCTGCGGCTCTGTTGCTTAGTGCTTCTCTGCCTGTTTTCGCCCAGGAGCCTGCCTGCAAAAGCAAATCTGGCGAGGTGAAGGTCAACTATCCAGAGCTTGCCCGACGGATGAAGATCTACGGCGTGGTGCGCTTGCAGCTTCAGCTCAGCGCTGCCGGGGCGGTACGAGAGTCCAAGATTCTTGGCGGGAACCCCGTGCTCGCCGGTGCAGCCCAGCAGGCTGTAAGAAACGCTCATTTTGACGGAGCCGAATCCTGCGTTATCACCTTCGAGTTCAAAGAGTAGCTCTCTCCGAAATACCCCGCGCATTATAATTTCCAGATAGTGGTGTTACTCGCTCGCAGATGCGAAGCTTTGCCTGAAGCGTGGAGAGATACGCTTCAGTTGGGGAAACAGCCAACCGGTGCCAACCGGAGCCCAGGACTCCTGGTGTTTCCAAATGAAGGGATACGATGCTGAATCGGAAGAGACTTTCAGTAGCTCTGAGCCTGATGTTGCTGCCGGGCGCGATGCTGGCGACTGACGCACAACGTTTTGACGGTGTGTGGCAGACGACCGTCTCATGCGGGGCAGTGAGAGACGCGCTGGGCTATTCGTTCCGCTTCGTGAGTACAGTAAAAGATGGGGTCTTTCATGGTCTGCATGGCACGGCAAGCGAGCCGGGTTCCCTGCAAATCGATGGCAAGATCGGGGCCGACGGTGTTGGCAAACTGTATGCAACCGGCCGTACCGGCTCGAAAGAGTTTGTTCCGGGCCGCGATACTCCGAGAGGAACCGAGTACGGCTACAACATTGAAGCGAAGTTCGAAGCATCGACGGGAGCTGGCCGCCGCATAGAGGGCCGTCCCTGCACACTTCAATTTGAGAAGCAGTGACGCTTTGATCGACGAACGCGGGGGAAGCGGGATGGCGAACGCGGAATTGTGCGATCCAAGGCATTTCCTTGCTGGTGATATTCCGGATGTTCTCGTAGTATGCAATTGCCGAGTGGCGACTGAAGTAATGTTCCAATGAGATCGGAGAATTCTGGCCATGCAGATTAACCGTCGTTTGATCCTCCAGTTCGCCATGGTCGCGGTGATGTCGCTGGTGTATGGCTCGGTTGAGGTGCCGCTGTCGGGACAGGAAGTCCCGGTGATCAGGGTTGGAGACATTCAGCTGACCGGCGTGGTTGAGGATTGGAGTCACCATCACGTTGTCTTCTCCGACCCAGGCACGGCGGAAGACGCGATGCACAATGGCACGCTGGAGCATTGGCTCAAGATTGTCAACGAGCCCCGCTACATCATGCAGCAGATTAAGCGGCGCACTCCGGCACAGGGACCGGCGGCCAATGCGGTAGCCATGGAGTTGAACTCGGCTGCGGCGTTTGCGCAGACTTGGGCGCCGTTTGGTGCGAAAAAGAAGCAGGTTATCAAGAAAGACTGGAGCATGGTGCTGGGAAGCGGAAGCACGAAGGTTGGCGCGGGGATGTATCCGGCGAAGTATTCATTCAGCCCGACGAGCACTGCGAATTGCGGCAATGCGAGCACTCCAGATTTTGTTGTCTACAACACCGGTGCGGCGGGAACGTCTACACAGGCGACGGTGGTGGCCTATGACAATCTCTATTCGAGCTGCACAGCGCAACAGGTTCCCTCTGTCTATTGGGCGTTCAATACGGGTGGCACTGCCTCAACCTCGGTAGTGCTCTCTTCCGATGGGACGCAGTTAGCCTTTATGCAGACACCGAGCAGCGGCAGCGCGCAGCTGGTTCTTATGACATGGAAGGCAAAGCCCACGGGACGCACCGTTACCAGTGGAAGCACAAACATCACGAGCGGCAGCAAGAACTTCACTACTACTGCGGGGCTGACCAGCATGGACGTAGGTGCTGGTATCTCCGGGACCGGGATACCGACAGGCGATACCATTGCAATGGTTACCAGCGCTACGGCGGGCACACTGTTTACAGCAGCTAGCAGCAACGGTACTGCCGGTGAGACCCTTACGATCACGGCGGATGCCGGAGGGCCGAACACTCTCAGCACTAATTCGAGTTACCCGACTTGCACTGCACCCTGCATGGTCACTCTAACTCTTAAAGGTACTGGAACTCGCGCCGACACCATCTCATCGCCCTTCTACGATTACGCTCACGATGCGCTCTATGTGGGCGATGCCAGCGGAGGGCTGCACAAGTTCACGCCGGTGTTTAATGGAACGCCTGCCGAGGTTGGGTCCCCATGGGTAGCACTGAGCAGCACGGCTCTTTCAAGCCCGGTGTATGACACGACTACAGGAAACGTGTTTGTGGGCGACGGCACCGGCTATCTCTATTCGGTGAACTCATCGTCAGGCACGTTCGTAAAGTCGGTTCAGTTAGCAGCGGCCCCTGGCATTGTTGATGGCCCCCTGGTCGACTCCACCAATAAGCAACTCTGGGTATTCGCTTCGGTGGATATGAACGGGAGCACGAGCGGAACGAAGGCGTGCGATTCCACGACTTGCAATGGTGTCATCCAGTTGCCTACCACGTTTGCCGCGACGACGGAATTTACGGAAGCCGTGGTGGGAGTTGGTACCACGAACACGATCTACGTTGGCGCGTTGGACAACCTGTATTGGACGTCGTCCGACGGAACGGGCAACCTCTATGTCAACGCCTCCAACGGGACCAATGATCCCAAGCTGATGGAAATTCCGATTACTTCCACTGTCATGGAGCAGGGAGGGAGCAAGTGTCAGTCAGGTTATGCGAATCCGCCGAACTGCTCCAATGAAGTTTGCGCGACCAACATAGACAATCCGTTGACAACGGGCGTGGCGGGACCCTCGCCGGTTACGGAAATCTATAACGGAAGCACCGACCGGATTTTCGCGAGTGTCACGGCGAGCGGAAGCCAGACAACCTGCACTGGGGCGTGTATCTATTCATGGAACACAACCACGGCATTAGCTTCCGGCGCGGCCTCTGCCGACGGACTGGCAGCGACTGGCGGCACTAGCGGGGTCATCATCGACAACACATCGAGCACCGTGGGGGCTTCGCAGGTCTATTACTCAACGCTAGGTAGCGGAAGCTGCACAACGTCCGGAACGGTAACCTCAGGCGGCTGCGCCGTGCAGGCTTCGCAATCGGCGTTGCAGTGAGTAAGCGGAACTCGAGCAGCAAGGCGAGGTAAATCGCAGGGACTGTGGCGGCGCCCGGGTACTCCCGGATAGGTGCCCTTGGTTATCTCCGGCTGGATTATATTCCTTTGTTCTTCGACAAACGGATTATGATTTCATCGTCCGGGGGATTATGAAGCGTTCCCGGGGAGGCGATCTTGGGACGTACGATACTGGTTACCGGCGGAGCTGGATTCATCGGCTCCAATTTTGTTTTGCAGCGAGTTGCGGCGGGCGACCGCGTGATCAACCTTGATAAGCTCACCTACGCGGGTAATCCTGGCAACCTGACCTCGCTGAAGGACAATCCCGAGCACGTCTTCGTGCAAGGCGGGATCGAGGACCAGGCTCTGATTGAGGAGCTGCTTCTGACTCACCGTCCGGATGCGATTGTGAACTTTGCGGCCGAGAGCCACGTTGACCGTTCCATCGCCAGCCCCGAAGAGTTCATCTTCACCAATGTCGTGGGCACCTTCCGACTGCTTCACGAGTCGCTCGCTTACTTCCGCGCGTTGCCCTCCACGGAGCAGGCCCGCTTCCGCTTCCTCCATGTTTCCACCGACGAGGTCTATGGATCGCTCTCCGAGACCGACCCTGCATTTACGGAAACGAACGCCTACGAGCCGAACAGTCCATACTCGGCTTCCAAGGCGTCCAGCGACCACCTTGTGCGCGCGTATCAGCACACTTATGGACTGCCAACGCTGACTACCAACTGCTCGAACAACTATGGCCCTTATCAATTTCCTGAGAAGCTGATTCCATTGGTCATTCTCAACGCACTGAACGCCAAGCCGCTTCCCATCTATGGCGACGGCCTCAACGTGCGTGACTGGCTGTATGTTGGCGACCACTGCGAAGCCATCGCTCTAGTGTTAGAAAAGGGGGTTGTCGGCGAGACCTACAACATCGGCGGAGACAGCGAGAAAGCCAACATCGACGTGGTGACGACGATCTGCTCCATCATGGATGAGGTACACCCCTCCGGTGCGCCACACAAACGGCTGATCACCTTCGTGAAGGATCGTCCCGGTCACGACCGCCGCTACGCCGTGGATGTTTCCAAGATCAAGCGCGACCTTGATTGGCATCAGCGCGAAACCTTCGCCACCGGAATCCGCCGCACAATTGAGTGGTATCTCGCCAATTCCGCATGGATTGCCGAAGTGACCAGCGGAGACTATCGCAAGTGGATCACGGCGAACTACGAATCCAGGGGTGCGAAATGAAGGGCATCATCCTCGCCGGCGGCTCCGGCACACGTCTTTATCCTGCGACCATCGCCATCAGCAAGCAGCTCATCCCGATCTATGACAAGCCGATGGTGTACTACCCTCTGAGCACGCTGATGCTGGCGGGAATTCGCGACATCTTGCTCATTTCGACGCCGCTGGAAGTTCCTCGCTTCCGCGAATTGCTTGGCACCGGAGAGCAGTGGGGCATCCGCATCTCATACGCCGAGCAGCCGAAGCCCGAGGGACTGGCGCAGGCTTTCCTGATTGGCGAGAGCTTCATCGCAGGCGATCCGTGCGCTCTGGTTCTGGGCGACAACATTTTCTATGGGCAGGATATGTCACGGCTTCTGCAGCAGAGTGCTGGACAGGAGAGCGGCGCTACTATTTTTGCCTACGCAGTGCAGGATCCGAGTGCTTACGGCGTGGTTGAATTCGACGCTGCTGGCCGCGCCATCAGCCTGGAAGAAAAGCCAGCTCAGCCGCGCTCGCGCTTTGCCATCACGGGACTTTATTTCTACGACTCGCAAGTGGTGGCGCTAGCCAAGTCACTGAAGCCTTCCAAGCGCAACGAACTTGAAATCACCGATCTCAACCGTTTGTACCTGGAGCGTGGCCAACTCAACGTTGTCACCTTCAGCCGCGGCACCGCGTGGCTGGATACGGGAACGCACGACTCGATGTTAGAGGCGTCGAGTTTCATTGCCACGCTGGAAAAACGTCAAGGACTGAAGATCGCTTCACCGGAGGAGATTGCGTATCGGATGAACTTCATCAGTCGCGACCAGCTTCAGGCTCTTGCTCAACCCCTCATAAAAAGCGGCTATGGCAAATACCTGCTGCAGCTTATCGAGGAGTGAATCGGAAGATTCACTCGCTTTGCGATTCCCGCGATTGGACCTCGCGAACAACCTCGGCGAGTGCTGCCTGCCAGTCTTCCAACTTGAAGCCGAACGTATTTTCAAACTTGCGGTTGCAGAGTACCGAATTGAGCGGACGCTGTGCCGGGGTTGGATATTCGCTGGAACTGATGCCCAGAATTTGTTCAACCTTGAATGTGTCGCGATCGCGCAATGCTCCCACAATCGCTCGCGCAAATCCACACCAGGTGGTGCTGTCTCCCGCAGTGGCGTGATAAAGCCCCGAAGGAAATGAGTCATCGGCAATACTGGAAAACTGCGCGATCAGGCGGGCCGTTGCCTGGGCGAGTTGCATGGTGCTTGTGGGTGCGCCAACCTGGTCATCCACGATCCTCAGTTCCTTCCTCTCGCGCGCCAGCCGCCGAATTGTAAGCAGAAAGTTGCTTCCGTTCGCGCCATAGACCCAGCTAGTCCGAAGGATCAGGTAGCGCCCTCCGGCAGAGGCGATCGCGCGCTCACCAGCCAGTTTGCCGGCACCGTAAACATTTAATGGCCGCGGCTTGTCGCTCTCCGTATAGGCGCCAACTTTGCTTCCGTCAAAAACATAATCGGTGGAGTAGTGGATGAACATCGCACCGAGTTTTCGCGCCTCTTCTGCCAGTACTCCGGCGGCGGTACTGTTAATGGCGTAAGCCAGATCGCGCTGTGTTTCGGCGTCGTTCACGGCGGTGTAGGCTGCGGGATTTACGATTACGGATGGCTGCACCTCAGCCACCAGTTTCTTGATTGCATCTACTGAGCTGAGGTCGCACTGGGCGCGGCCCACGCCGACAACCTCACCTTGTTGCTTGAGCAATGGGAGAAGATCTGTTCCCAGTTGTCCGGCCGCACCTGTCAGAAGGATTCGCATAGGCTTATTCAAACACCTCGGCCTGGCCCAATACGAGCCCGGCGCGATCCTTCTGAGAAAGCAGAGGCTCGCCACTCAACGGCCAATTGATTTCCAGCGCGGGATCATTCCACAATAGTGAACGCTCACAGGATGGCGCGTAGAAATCCGTTGCCTTGTAGAGCACGTCTGCTGATTCTGAAGTTACACAGAAGCCGTGTGCGAAGCCTTCCGGGATCCAGAACATGCGCTTGTTTTCCGCAGACAGTTCCTCTCCCACCCACTGTCCGAAAGTCGGAGAGCTACGGCGAATGTCAACCGCGACATCCCAGATGGAACCTGAGACAACGCGAACGAGTTTGCCCTGCGGTTGCGCGAGCTGGTAGTGCAGACCTCGCAAAACATTGCGCGCCGAGCGGGAATGATTGTCTTGTACGAAGATTCTCTTCAATCCGAATTCTTCAAAGCTCTTCGCGTTGTAGCTTTCAAAGAAGAACCCGCGATCATCGCCGAAGACCTTCGGCTCCACCACGAGCACCTCAGCAATCCTTGTTCTTTTCAGGTTCATATCTCTCCGTGCCGCGATTTCTCTTTCGACTTCAATCCTGTGCGAGATTACTCGATGTTGCTTTGAGCCAGCTCTCCAAAGACGTTCTGAGGGATGTTCGGGTGTCAAAAATCGAAAGCCCCTCATTTGGAGGGGCTTAGCGGCGGTTAATTGGTAGCGCTACCGGGAATCGAACCCGGGTTTTAAGATTGAGAATCTCACGTCCTAACCCCTAGACGATAGCGCCACGAGAGCTTCTGTCAATATAGCAAACTGAGCGTCTATCTCCAAGCCATGGGGAGGTTGCTTCTCCGCTATCTTACTGAATCCTGCCTTGCGCAATGTTCGAGCCGCACAACAGAACGGCCGGAAGATTTCCCTTCCGACCGCACTCTCAGTTCGAATCTGTTATTCGCGATCATCAGGATGCAGTCCAATGTTCTGCTCTCCTGCGGCCTTCTTTTCTTCGTATTTCTTGACCCATGCTTCCCAGCTCTTGCCAGCGGCGGTGTCGCGTCCTGTAAATGACAGGGCGGCTATCGATGCGTACGGGATGTCACGCCGCTCGCGGCTCTCCTGCGGAAGCACCCGCACATAGGAATCTACAAGCGACTTGCCGGGACGGCGGTCAAAGACATATCCCACGACCGTCTCGCCGTTTTTCAGCGTGATCGTCACGTCGCCACGATAGTCGAACGCCTGTTCCAGTGCGGCACGCAACTCGCTCTCATCGGCTAGCGGCGGAATCCATCCTTGCAGCGTCTCGCGTGTCAAAGCTTCCATCTCCTGTGCGCTCATCGGGTCTCCTGGGGAGCGGCGTGTGCGGGCGTCGGCTCGCCCATTGGCGGCGCGATCTGCACCAGCGGATCCGGATGTTTCTCGGAAGGCGCTGCCGTGCGAGGAGCCTGCAAGGCGGCCAGGGCCACAGGATCGTCATACGTTGAGAGCATTCCCTTCACGGTCGCGATCATTCCATCCAGCGAGCCGAAGGTGTGGTTGACCGCGGAGGGCTCAAAGCCGCAATGCACCATGCAGTTGGCGCATCGCGGATTGCCGCTCTTCTCACCGTACTGTTCCCACTTCGTCTCTTCGATGAGTTCCTTGAAGGTATCCACGTATCCATCCTGCAAAAGGTAGCAGGGCTTCTGCCAGCCGAACATTGTGTAGGTGGGAATTCCCCAAGGCGTGCAGTCGTAGTCTCGACGGCCCATCAGGTATTCGAAGAACAGCGGCGTGGCGTTAAATCGCCAGCTCTTCTTGCGGTTGCTCAGAATCTGGCGGAACAGTTCGCGGGTGCGCTGTTTTCCGAGGAAGTGCGACTGGTCAGGAGCCTTGTCATAGCTGTATCCCGGCGAGAGCATCATGCCCTCCACTCCGAGTTCCATCATGTCGTCGAAGAAGCGGCGGACACTGACCGGATCGGCGCCATCGAATAATGTGGAGTTGGTTGTAACCCGGAACCCCTTGGCGATGGCTTCCTTCATCGCCTCTACGGCGACGTCGTACACGCCCTCGCGGGCGACGGCAAAATCATGATGGTCGCGCTCGCCATCCAGATGGATTGTAAAAGTGAAGTACTTGCTCGGCTTGAACAGGTGCATCTTCTCTTTCAGCAGCAGCGCGTTGGTACACAGGTAGACGTACTTTCCGCGGGCAATCAGCCCTTCGACGATTTCGCCGATCTGGGGATGCAGCAGCGGTTCTCCGCCGGGAATATTCACGATCGGAGCGCCAGCCTCGTCCACCGCGCGGAAGCACTCTTCCGGCGTGAGCTGGCCCTTCAGTACGTGTGCCGGATACTGCACCTTGCCGCAGCCCGCGCATGCCAGATTGCAGCGGAACAACACTTCCAGCATCACTACCAGCGGGTATTGCTTGCGTCCCTGGAGCCGGTTCTTGAGCACGTAACTGCTCACCGCCCACATTTGAGAAACCGGAACTGCCATCTGAAAACATCCTCCACAGAAATCGTGCCTAAGATATCGTACCCGATTCGTGCTCCAGGGGGACCCTGTGCATAGTCCGGATGGCGAATCCGGGATTAAAAGCCTGAATTATCAGGCTGAACGGGCGAAGAGCGCGTGCATGTTGTGCCGCAGCATATTCTCCAGAACCTTGGTCTCCGCTTCGCCAAAAGACTTCCATCCCATGCTCCGCAACACCGACGCACGATCGGTTCGAGTGAACTTGACCATAGAAAGGACGGCCATAAATTGGATGCGGGTCTCGGGTGCGTTTGCCGGCTGACCAGTGAGCCGCGATACGTATTCGAAGCCGACATCAAGCAAGGGCATGAATTTTGCGTGAAGAATCTCGAAGGCTGCGCTCGGGTCGAACTGCTCACGATAAATAAACTGGCCCCAGGATTCCGGAGCGTCTGCTCCCAGCATGATATGGGCAAACTCGACGATAAACTCGGTGAACATTTTGAGCGTCTCAGTATGCGTAAGCCCAGGCTGTTGCAAACCTTGCCGCGCCCGCTCACACGCCGGACGGAAGCGCTCCGCGATATTCGACCCGATGTACTCGGCTGCCGCGTGGTAAAGGCCAAGCTTACTGCCAAAGTAGTAAGGGATTGAAACCAGGTTGGCATGCGCGCGTTCTACAATGGTTCTTGTGCTGGCGGCTTCAAAGCCGAGATCGGAAAAAACCTCGACGGCCACCTCAATCAATTTCTGGCGGGTTCGTTCGCTCCGGTCCTGACAGGCAGAGCGTCCGTTTGGCTGCTTGGTCTTTATCATCACCTTAGCCATTTCGTTCACTTTTCACGGATCGACGTTTGACAATTAAATCAAGCGTATGATTTCTTAGTATAGTACTCGAAGTCGGGTGGAGATTTCAATCATGCAGGTTCGACAAGTTCTCGGCTGGCTGTTTATCCCCCTGTTGGCGGTATCGGCCAATGCCCAGCAGCTAAGCGGCAGCGCTGTCCCACTCAATGTTCCCCAGTCGCTGGACCAGTTGCTCGCAGCGGGAAACCAGAGCCCTTATTCCGGCAGTGTGCCCTCCGCCAAGCTTATTCAAGGCGTGGTGGATCTCAAGGTCGAAGATGCCATCACTCTCGGCCTCCGGTTCAATCTGGGCATTGTCCTGAGCGGCCAGACCACGGCCCAGGCCAAGGCGTCCAGACTGAAGGAACTCAGCAACATGTTGCCGCAACTGAATGGCAGTTTGCGGGAGAGCGAGATCAAGGCCAGCCTTCCCGCCGAGGGCTTCAGCTTCCAGATTCCGGGTCTGGCGCTTCCCAACGGCATACGCTTTAGCAATTCCGACGCGCGCGTCTCCATGACCGAAAATCTCGTCGATTTTCACGATATCGAGAACACCCGTGCCGCCAGCGCCAACGTTCGCGCCGCCGGGTTTAACTTCAACTCCGCCAAAGAGACCGTGACTCTTGCGGTAGCCGCCAGCTATCTCCTGGTGATTGCCGCCGAGAGCCAGGTGGATGCCGCGACCGCTGAGTTAAAGACCGCAGAAGCATTGCAGCAGTTGGCCGAAGATCGCGAGTCTGCCGGACTTACTCCTAACGTGGACACCCTGCGCGCCCGCGTTGAGTTGCAGGTTCGCCGGCAGAATCTCATCGAGGCCAACAATAATCTTGCCAAGCAGCGCATCACCCTGCTCCGCGCCATCGGATTTCCAGTCCACCAGAAAATCAAGCTGGTCAGCCGCGTTCCTTACAAGCCGCTCCCTTCGCTTTCGGAAGACGAAGCATTGAAGCGAGCGATGCTCACGCGTCCGGACTACCTGGCCCTCGATCAGCAGGTGAAAGCCGCGGAGTTGCAGAAGCGTGCCGCCGAAGCCGAACGCCTTCCCAGTCTTGGAATCAGCGGCGATTACGGCGTTCTCGGCACACATCCTGACAATGCCTTTCCTACTTGGACGGTAGGTGCCGGAATCAAGATTCCCATCTTCCAGGGGGGCAAGGTTGAGGCTGACATTCGTCAGGCCGACGCCGTGCTTCAGCAGCGCAAGGCGCAGCGCGATGATATGCGCGGGCGCATCGAGCAGGATGTTGCGGACGCGATTCTTGATGTCTCGGCGGCCGCAGAGCAGGTGGAAGTGGCAAAGGCCACGCTCGATTACGCGCAGCAAACACTCACCCAGTCACAGGATCGCTTCTCTGCTGGCATCACCAACAACATTGAAGTCATCCAGGCGCAGGAAGCGCTTGCCAACGCCAATCAGCAATACATCAGCAGTCTTTACTCGCACAACATTGCCAAGGTCTTGCTGGCCCGGGCCCTCGGCGCCGCCGAACAGACATTGCGCCAGGTTTTAAGCGATGACCAGACGCCTGCGGCCGGCAGCGTAGCGATACCCGACCAAACGCCTGCGAGTCCAGCACCGTCGAAATAGTCGAAACAGAAGCAATTGAGCGGCGCCGCGTGCGCGCCTGAGAATTTATTGGAGATCATAGGAATGGCGAACGAAGCACAGAACACTCCGGTTAAGGAACAACCCCAAGCGGGACTTTTCGAGCGCAAGCCCTGGCTCCGCAACCTGCTCCGCGTACTGGTGGTCGTCGCCATCATCGCAGCCGCGCTGTTCTGGTGGGAGGGCCGCAAATTCGAGGATACCGACGATGCGCAGGTCGATGGGCACATCTATCCCATCAGCGCCCGCGTCACCGGACACGTCACCAAGGTCAACGTTGAGGAAGGTCAGTTCGTAAAGGCTGGAACCGTCCTTGTTGAAATCGACGACAGCGATTACAAGGTCGCCGTGGAGCACGCCAAGGCTGACTTCCTGGACGCCCAGGCCGGTTCGCAGGCCGCCCAGTTCAACGTGCCCATTTCGCAGGTCGGTTCCAGCAGTCAGATCCATTCTGCGCAATCAGACGTGCTCAATGCCGAAGCCGGAATTTCCGCCGCCATCAAACAGGTGGATGAAGCGGAAGCCCGTCTGGTGCAGGCGCAAGCGAATGCCAGGACTGCGAACGCCGATCAAGCCCGCTACGCAACCCTGGTTGGCAAGAAGGAAATCTCGCAACAACAGTACGATCAGGCGGTTGCGGCCGCCACCTCGGCCAATGCTACGGTGACTGCGGCCGAAGCCAGTGTCCGCTCTTCTCAGGAAATAGTGAAGCAGGCACGCGCGCGTCTCGGTCAATCACAGGCCGCGCTGGCTAACGCGCAAATCACTCCCAAGCAGATTTCCGTCACCCAGGCGCGCGCCCGCGCCGGAGAGGCGCAGGCCGCACGCGCCCAGGCCTCGCTTGATCAGGCAGAACTCAACCTCAGCTACACCAAAATCATTGCTCCCGTAGATGGCGTGATTGGTAACCGCAATGCCCAGGTCGGACAGAACGTACAGGTCGGCCAGGAGATGTTATCCATTGTGCCGCTCAAAGACATCTGGGTTACAGCCAATTTCAAGGAGACGCAGTTGGAGCACATGCGTCCTGGCCAGTCCGTTGAAATCAAGGTTGACGCTCTCGGCGGACAGAAGTTCAACGGCCATGTCTCCAACATTGGAGGAGCGACTGGAGCACGCTTCAGTCTTCTGCCTCCGGAGAACGCCACCGGAAACTACGTCAAAGTGGTGCAGCGCATTCCCGTTCGCGTCGATTTCGATGACATTTCCAAGCCCGATTTCAATCAGGATGGCAGACTGCGCCCGGGGCTCTCCGTGGTACCGGACGTGAGGGTTCGATGAGCGAAGCGGAGTCGGGCGCCAGCCCCCGCTGGCGTCCCAGTCACAACCCCTGGGCTGTGGCGATGACAGTAACCCTGGCCACCTTCATGGAGGTGCTGGATACTTCCATCGCCAACGTTGCCTTGCCTCACATTGCCGGGGCGCTCTCGGCCGGGCAGGATGAATCCACCTGGGTTCTCACCAGCTACCTTGTCTCGAATGCGATTATCCTGCCGATCTCGGCCTGGGCAAGCGATCGCATTGGCCGCAAGCGCTTCTACATGATCTGTGTGTTGCTGTTCACCCTGAGTTCGCTGATGTGTGGACTTTCCACCACCCTGCCCATGCTGATCTTCTTCCGCGTGCTGCAAGGCGCTGGCGGCGGCGGCCTTGGCCCCAGCGAGCAGGCCATTCTCGCCGATACGTTCGAGCCGGAGCAGCGTGGCATGGGCTTCGCCATGTACGGCATGGCGGTTGTTCTTGCTCCCGCCATTGGGCCAACTCTCGGCGGCTATCTTACTGACAACTATTCATGGCACTGGATCTTTTTCATCAACGTGCCCATAGGACTGCTCTCTCTCTTCCTCACCTCGCGCATGGTGGAAGATCCGCCGTGGATCGGCGATGCGATGGAGCGCGCCAAGAGTTCCCCGGTCGATTACATGGGGCTGTCACTGATTGCTGTCGGGCTTGGAGCTCTTCAGGTCATTCTTGACAAGGGCCAGCGCGAAGACTGGTTTTCGTCGCACTTCATCCAGATATTCACGACCATCTGCGTCGGCGCGCTACTCGGATTTGTTGTGTGGGAGTGGCGTGAGCCGAATCCTATTCTCAATCTTCGTCTGCTCAAGAATCGGAATTTTGCCGTCAGCAACGTGCTTATGTTTACCCTGGGATGGGTGCTCTACGGCTCCACTGTGCTCATCCCGCAATTTCTTCAAACTGTCATGGGGTATACCGCGGAACTCGCAGGTATGGTGCTCTCACCCGGAGGGCTGGTAGTGATGGCCATGATGCCCATCGTCGGAGCCCTGGTTTCACGCGTTGATCCACGCAAGCTCATTGCCTTCGGTTTCATCACGCTTGCGGCGGCCATGTTCCACATGACCTCGATTTACATGGGCATTGATTTCAAGACCGCCATGATGTATCGCAACTATCAATCCATCGGACTGGCGTTTCTGTTTGTTCCCATCAATACTCTTTGCTACATGGGTGTTCCGCAGGAACAGAACAACCAGATCTCGTCGATGATCAACCTTATGCGGAATCTCGGCGGCAGCTTCGGAATCTCGTTCGTTACCACCATGCTTGCCCGCCGCGCCCAGGTGCATCAGACTTACCTCGCTGCTCACACGGCAAACTCCGGCCAGATGCAGAACATGCTCAGTGCCATGAGTTCTCCATATGCATCGCGCTTCGGTTCCGGCCCCGGCGCTGTCCATCAGGCCTACGCCAGCGTCTACGGAACGCTGCAGCAGCAGGCGGCCGTGCTCTCCTATCGAGACACTATCGCCATCATGGCAGTCATCATCGTGGCCGTCATGCCCCTGGTCCTGTTAGCTCGCAAGCCCAAGCCCGGCGAAGTACACCTGGGGCACTAAGCGAACGGACGTCATACAACACGCGTCCGAAATGGGATTCTGCAGACAAATCGGCTGCTGCCGTCAACCATCAACTATGTTCGCGCGTCTGATAGATAGCGCGCCTGGTGCACAGATGATTCACAAGCTGAGTCAGGGATGTTTTGTAAAGAAGTGTTTCTTGCTCTTAAGGCATTTGTAAAGAAGTGTCCATTTTGCGTTTTTCGGGAACTTTGTCAGCTACTAATGGCTATTCAAAGGGTTAGAAGTATTGATCACGAAGCTTGGGAGTTGCCATGTTGAACGGACTTGAGATGGAAGCGAGCCAGATGAACGAATTGAGCATGATCTGTGTGGATGAACACGCAGAGGCAAATAAGGGCGCGGAGCAGATACTGGTGGGCAGAAATCTCTTCGCCAGTGGGCTTCTTCGTTCCGGAACGCAGCCATTTGTCAGCCCGCTATCGCTGCGCTACTCGCTGCAGGAGCGTTACAAGGTCTGCACCGACCGCGGCCATTACAGCGTGACTCCCACAACCTTTGTTGTATTAGATGAAGGTCAGCGTGGTGAGATCGTCGTGGAACCAGGCGTTTGTCCGCGTGCCGTGACACTGGTCTTTGAGCAGAAGTATATGTCTGATATTGCGCGCAGCTTCAGCGCTCCGCTCACTTCAGCTCTCGATGTGGATCGCGATGGCATTGTGGTCCGATTTCCAGAGTGCATTCAGCACGACACGGCATTTGAAATCGGTCCCAAGCTGCGCTCGCTTAGTGCGGCATGTCTGCGCGGAGACAGCATTGAAAGCATCACCGACAAGTTCCGCTCCGTCACCGAATGCGTAGTGCTTGTGTACAGCGCAGCCAGCCGCCAGATTGAATCCATTGACAGCGTTCGCCCCGGAACCCGCGCCGAACTCTATCGCCGCATCCAGCGAGCTTATGTCTATATTCAGGACGCCTACACGGAAGAACTCTTTCTGGAGAAGATCGCCCGCGTGGCGTGCATGTCGCCGCATCATTTCCATCGCGTCTTCAGCCAGGTCTACGGAATTACTCCGCTGCGCGCGCTTGCGGATCGCCGCATGCAGATGGCCCACAAGCTTCTTGAGACCACGGACACGCCTGTCTCCGCAATCTGCCGCGCCGTTGGATATCACAGCGCGCCCACGTTCTCAAATCTTTTCCGCGCAAAGTTCGGACTGCCACCTTCGCTGTTGCAGCAGCGAAGCCGCAGAGTACGCGCACAGTAGCAGTGACGAAAGCAAAGCAGAGAGGCTGGCCGGCAGCGATGCCGGCCGTTTTTCTGTGGGCTGGATTCTTGCCGTTCCCAGTCACTTAAGGTTCTTCTTCAGTGCAAAATACAACTTCTCCGTGCAATCCACGCAATCACGTTGCTTCCTCAGTGTCCAGTCGCTTCCAGATACTTTTCCACCTCGATGGCCGCCATGCAGCCCGTACCCGATGCGGTGATCGCCTGGCGATAGCGCCGGTCGGCTACATCACCGCAGGCGTAGACGCCGGGAATGCCCGTATGCACGTAGTCACGCACTTTCAGGTAGCCGTCCTCATCGGTCTCCAGTGTGCCACGGAACATGGACGCGTTGGGAGTGTGCCCAATCCCCAGGAACATTGCGCTCGCCGGAAAATCCCACACCTTTCCGCTCAACACGTTGCGCAGCTTCAGTGCGGTGACTTCTTTGGCAGCCACGTCCATCACCTCTTCCACGACGGTGTCGGTCATGAAGTGAATTTTGTCGTGAACGCGCGCCCGGTCAAGCATGATCTTGCTGGCCCGGAAGGCGTCGCGGCGGTGGATGAGCGTGACCCGGCTGGCGAAGCGCGTGAGAAACAACGCTTCTTCCATTGCGGAGTCTCCGCCGCCAATCACGGCAATCTCCTTGCCGCTGAAAAAGAATCCGTCGCAGGTGGCGCAGGAAGAAACGCCGTGGCCGATGAGAGCCTTTTCGCTCGGAAGCCCCAGCCATCGCGCACTGGCGCCGCTGGCGATGATGAGCGCCCGCGTCCTGATCTGTTCTTTGCCAACCGTGAGCACAAATGGGCGAGAGGTCAGATCGGCAGCCGTCACGTGACCGACGCGGAACTCCGTGCCGAACCTCTCCGCCTGCTTGCGCATGTTTTCAATCAGTTCCGGCCCCTGGATTCCCTCCCGCCAACCGGGGAAGTTTTCCACCAAGGTCGTCATGGAGAGCTGTCCGCCGGGCTCATGCCCTTCCAACAAAAGCGGCTTAAGGTTAGCGCGGCCAGCGTAGATTGCGGCCGTCAGACCAGAACATCCCGACCCCATAATCACTACGTTACGAATTTCGTCTGCCATTGTTCTCTCATCTTTCGCCGCGGAGGATTTAATTGCCGGAGCGTCTTATCCGCGGAATACTGAGATCGCGAATTTGTGAACTTTCTTAATGATTCTCCGCAGCGGCTTTGGATTCTTTGTGTCTGGGCAGGTGCGCCAGTTCAGCCGGAACCACGGTCTTTACCGCCATCGCCACACGGTACTGTTGCAGGATCTCACGCCCAGTTGCGAAGAGTGGCCCATAACTTGATTGATCGACCGCACCGCATCGTGCCAGCACAATCGAAGGCTTGCCGAATCTTTCAATCCGTATCCGGTCAGGCGGAGTATCCAGCTTCACCACTTGTGAAGGAGCGCCGGTCACCGAATCCGAGATCAGGATTTGCAGCACCTCGCGGCTATCGCGCAAGTGCAGCGCCAGAACTTCGCTGATCGCCTCACCTTCCACGCTCAAGGAGTATTGCGCATCCGTCAGCACCGCCTTCTCCGGAAACTCCCGGCGAATGCGCACCCACGTGGAGGGAGTCGTCCCGCTTCCGGGCGGAGCTCCGGCGGCGCGTGCTTCTGCTTCGCTCAGCGTGGTGAGGCCGCGCGAGATTTCGAAATCTGCCACAAATGAAGGTCGCTCCTTGACCCGCGTCAGGGCTTTCCGCATTTCCTCGAGATCGGACGCAGCCGGACGGCAGGTATTCAGAAAGTTCACCTGGATCTTGGGCTGAGGGGCGGCGGTTGGAGAAGGTACGTCCTGCGAACGAGAACTGGCCGCCAGCAACGTGCCAAGCGCTACCGGAATCGCCAGCGTTCTAAGCATCATGGATTTCATTGCAACTTTGCGCACCGCAAAATTGTAAATGACCGGGACAGAGACTGCTCTTCTGCTTCCAGCTATAATTCGGCAATCCGGGGCGCATGACGAATTCGACCCTCCAATCCGTGTACCACGCACTTGACCGCCATGGCCTGATCCCCCATACGCGTCTGGCACGCCTTGGGTTTGCCCTTGGCTTGATCGCCGGCGCGTGGACGCTGATCGGCACCCACGGCTTCAGCTTGAGCTATTTGATTACGCTGCTGCTCTTCTTCGGTTGCGCGCTTATCCTTGCGTCCCGCGCCTTTACCCGGCACTTCATGTGGAGGCTGCGCAATCGTCTCATCGTCACCTACGTTTTTATTGGCGTGATTCCGCTAGTGCTGCTGGCCACCATGGGATTTGTTGCCGGATACCTGTTCGCCGGACAGTTCTCCACTTTCGTGGTCACCACCGATGTGCGCAACGAACTGCGCCGCATTGAGGCCGCCAATCGCGCCATCACCCACCAGGCTGCCGGAATCCTGCGCCACAGCGCAACTCTCGATCCCCGTCAGCTCGCGGTCAACAACGAGGCATTTCCAGGCCGGCAGATCACGGTCTACTACCGTGGACACGCCGACACTCTGATTGCCGGTGAGCAGTCCCATGAACTTGCTTCGCCTCGTCCGGATGTGCCGGAAACCGTGCTGAGTGTGGACAATGGCGAGCTCTATCTGAGGGCCGTGAACCGGGCGCGGTTGTCAGAGAGTTCTGGGGACGAGTTGGTGATGGTCTCCAGCGTGCCCCTCGATAAGCCGCACATGGAGGCGATCATCGCCAACATGGGAGTAATCAACCTCTATGGCGAGCAACCTGCGTACGCCACCGCGTCCGAACGCAGAAGGCATGTCACCATGAACGAAGCAGACCTGGCAACAGCTCTCAAGGTGAACTGCGGCACCATGCCACCTCCGGCCTCGCGTTTTGACGTTGAGTTTGTGCCCTTTGCCTCTATCCTGAGCGCGACCCATTGGCAGAGTGGAAAACCGAACACGCTGCTGCTCACCGTGCGCACCCGGCCATCTCTGCTCTACGGCAGGCTCTTCCGGACACTCGGCGATATGACCTCTGCCATCGTGGTTCTGCTGGTGTTGATCGCGCTGGTCTTCGCCCTGATCGAGATTGTGGCCCTGGTCATTGGTGTGCGCCTTACCCGCACCATAACCTTATCCGTCGCCAACCTGTACGAGGCTACGCAGCATATCAACCAGGGAGACTTCACCCACCGCATCGAGGTTCGCTCGCAGGACCAGCTAGCCTCGCTTGGATCATCCTTCAACTCCATGACTGAGTCGCTGCAGAGGCTCATCGCCGAGCAAAAGGAGAAGCAACGCATCGAGAGCGAGCTCCACATCGCCAAAGAGGTACAGGATTTGCTCTTCCCACGCGATGCCTCCGACTTGGACGGCCTCGAACTTCATGGCATCTGCCGGCCGGCGCGCACCGTCAGCGGAGACTACTATGACTTCCTTCCGGTGGGCGCTAACGCTGTGGGCCTGGCAGTGGGAGATATCAGCGGTAAAGGCATTTCAGCAGCCTTGATGATGGCGACGGTTCATGCCTTTGTGAGGGCGCACACGCTGGTGGAGCACATTCCCGCGGCGCAACCCTCATCCGGCCAAGGCAGCGTGGCCGTAGCTAATGGTGAGAGCAACCTCTGTCCGGCTCCCGGAACAGTGCTGGCGCTGCTCAATCAGCAGCTCTACCGGAGCACTCCGGCACAAAAATACGCCACTATCTTTCTCGGATTCTATGACCAGCCGACTCGTCAGTTTACTTACTCTAACGCAGGGCATCTGCCGCCGATTGTGGTCTGCGCCAATGGCAGCACGCACCTGCTGGATGTAGGAGGAACCGTGGTGGGACTGTTTGGCGATATGGTCTACCCGGAAGGGCGGGTCACGCTGAATCCCGGCGACATTGTGGTGGCTTACAGCGATGGCATTACCGAACCGGAGAACGATTTTGGCGATTTCGGCGAAGAGCGTCTGACGCAGATCGTTCTGGAAAACCGCGACCTCCCGTTGCCTCGCATCAGCGAAGCGATCCTCAACGCCGTTACCGACTGGATCGGCGGCGAAGAACAGCCCGACGACATGACGATTGTGCTCGCCCGCGCCAGGTAAACTAACTGTGCGAAGGAACTTGCATCAAGCCGCAGGCGTGTCTTCCGACTTCTATTCCGCCTGTATTGAGCAAGGTTTGGGTACGTGAACCGCGCGCCCAATCCATAAGAACTAACCAGAAACGACGTGTGAGCGCCTAACCAGGAATGGCAAGCGCTCGTCTTCGCCAAAGTCTTTGAACGGACGCGGTGCACTTCGCTCCACTTCAAAAACCTGCGCCAGCCAATCCTCCGGCGCACCCTCTTCCTCCTGATTGAATATCTCGTCTTCGATGAAAGGCATTGTTTCTCTCCGTCCTAATTAGACTCCAGTAAAAGCGGCGATTCCAAATTCTAAGACAAGGAAAGCGGGCTCATCCCGTTTCAGGATTCCGATGAATACACATTGTTTTAACTTTGTGCCTACGGTTTGGCCCTGCGTCGCCCTGAGCCTTTCCTTCGGGGATCATTTCTCTCCAGTGACCCTCGAATTTGAAAGACTTCGACTCAGAAACCAGCGCTTGCACTACTTCCAGTGCAGTTCTGCGTGAGCTGCTGCAAAGCGAATACGTGCGCTCCATGGATTGAAGGTCTATGGTGTATTGGTCAGGGTCAAGAAGCCACTGATCCAGCAGGCATAAAGCAAGCAGGTTGACGAAGGATTCAGCTATGAAAGAGTCTCGTTTTGAGCTGCCGCTCATCGCGCGCGCCGGAACCCATCCGGAGCGCACCGCGATCATCGATTCGAAGGGTACGTTTACCTACGGGGATCTACTTGAGGCCTCAGCCCGGTTCGCGTCGGCGCTGCTGGATGGTCATGGAGATGATCTTGCCGAAAGACGTGTGCTGTTCCTCGTCGCACCGAGCTTTCCGTGGGTGGCAGTGCAGTGGGGCATCTGGCGGGCAGGCGGAATCGCAGTACCGCTTCCGCAAGGCTCCCCGGCCACAGAACTCGAATACATTATCGACGATACACAGCCCGCAGTGCTGGTCGCAGATGCCGCTGGCGCAAAAGTGCTCGCCCCGATAGCGGAGTCGCGGGGGTTGCGCCTGCTCTCTTGTGACTGCGCTCTCTTTCTTGAAACTGGCAAGTTGCCCGAAGTTGACCCCAAACGTCGCGCAATGATTCTTTACACCAGCGGAACCACCAGTCGTCCGAAGGGTGTGGTCACCACTCACGAGAACATCACGGCCCAGGTCACGGCCTTGGTCGGCGCGTGGCAGTGGACTTCCGACGATAAAATCCTGCTCTTTCTGCCGCTTCATCACGTTCACGGAATCATCAATGTGGTTTGTTGCGCCTTGTGGTCGGGTGCGACATGCGAAATGCTGCCGCGCTTTGAAGCCGAGGCGGTCTGGAATCGGATTGCCGGAGGTGGCATGACCTTGCTCATGGCCGTGCCCACGATCTACGTACGGTTAATCTCTGCATGGGAAGCCGCGTTGCCGGAGCGTCAGGCTGTTCTGAGCCATGCTTGCGCGAAGCTTCGATTGATGGTGTCAGGTTCGGCGGCACTCCCTGTCTCCACATTGAACCGGTGGAAACAGATCAGCGGTCACACGTTGCTCGAGCGCTATGGTATGACGGAGATCGGCATGGCTCTGTCGAATCCTCTGGAAGGTGAGCGGGTGCCCGGGAGCGTCGGTATTTCGCTGCCGGGAGTTGAAGTGCAACTGGTGGATGAGCACGGAGAAATGGTTGCGGCGGATGCTTCCGGAGAGATCGAGGTCCGTGGCCCGAGCGTGTTCAAGGAGTACTGGGGCAAGCCGGAAGCGACTGAGAAGAGTTTTCGCGATGGGTGGTTTCGCACGGGCGATGTGGCAGTAATAGAGAACCGACGCTATCGCATTCTGGGGCGAATGAACATTGACATTCTCAAGACGGGCGGACACAAGGTCTCAGCCCTGGAAGTGGAGGAGCAACTTCGCGAGCACCCGGCGATTGCGGAATGCGCCGTGGTTGGCGTTCCCGATCCGGAGTGGGGAGAGCGCGTAGGCGCCGCTATTGTAATGCGCGATAGCAAAACGCTCAACCTTGAGAGCCTGCGTGCATGGGCGAAGGAACGGCTCGCAGCGCACAAGATCCCCTCGCGGCTTCTGCTAATTGACGCGCTGCCGCGAAATGCAATGGGGAAGGTGACGAAGCCTGCAATCCTCGAACTTTTCATCCGGCCCCGCGAGGGCGACAAACTCGAGTAGGCGAGAGTCTTCCGGAGCGTAAGCCGATACAATCATCTGCGGACAGGACCGCACCTATGGCGCCACAGGAAATTTCCGCTGCCGCAGACACCCGCAAGCGCATACTCGCGATTGTCGGAGCCTCATCGGGCAATCTGGTGGAGTGGTTCGATTTTTATGTCTATGCCTTTGGCGCGATTTACTTTGCGTCCGCCTTTTTTCCTGGCGGCAATCCAACCATTGAACTGCTGAAAACTGCAGGTGTGTTTGCCGTAGGTTTCTTGATGCGTCCTATCGGTGGCTGGCTATTCGGACGTCTCGCCGATAAACATGGCCGCAAATCCGCGATGATGACTTCGGTGCTGCTGATGTGTGCCGGCTCATTGCTGATCGCTTTCCTCCCCACCTATGCCATGATCGGCATAGCGGCACCGGCGCTGCTCCTGCTTGCACGCTTGTTACAGGGTTTGTCCGTCGGGGGTGAATACGGCACCAGCGCAACCTACATGAGTGAAGTTGCGCTCAAGGGGCGGCGTGGGTTCTTTGCATCGTTCCAGTACGTGACGCTGATTGGCGGACAACTGCTGGCGGTGCTGGTGCTTGTGATACTGCAGCAACTGTTGACCACGGAGCAGCTTAAAAGCTGGGGTTGGCGTATTCCATTCATACTGGGCGCATGTGCCGCGATCATTGCGCGATACTTGCGCCGATCACTGAGCGAAACCTCCACCAGCGATTCACGGAAGAACAAGAATGCGGGCACCATTGCCGGACTGATGAAGCACAAGCGCGCTTTCATGACGGTGATCGGCTTTACCGCCGGAGGTTCGCTGATCTTCTACACGTTCACCACCTACATGCAAAAGTATCTGGTGAATACCGCAGGCATGAAAGCCAAAACGGCGAATGCGGTCATGACCGGCGCGTTACTTTTTTATATGCTGATGCAACCTCTGTTCGGCGCACTGTCAGACCGCATTGGCCGGCGCACATCGATGATCTGGTTTGGCGCTCTGGCAACACTCAGCACTGTGCCAATCATGCGCGCGCTGGCTCATGTCACCAATGCGTATGCGGCGTTCGGGTTGGTGCTGTTGGCTTTGGCGATGATCAGCCTGTACACGTCGATCGGCGGCTTAATCAAGGCTGAGATGTTTCCTCTTGAAGTGCGCGCGTTGGGCGTCGGCTTGTCCTACGCACTGGGGAATGCGATCTTCGGCGGTTCGGCTGAATTTGTAGCGTTGAAGCTGAAGTCGATTGGCAGGGAATCAACGTTCTACTGGTATGTCACAGCGCTTTGCGCGGTCGCGTTAATTGTTGCGATCCGTATGCCCGATCTGAGTAAGGAAGGTTACTTGCGCGACGAGCCTTGACCCATCGAATTGCTGGGGGCGTAGGCGCACGAATTGATATGATGAAGTTCAGAGAGCCTATTAGGAAACCAATCATAAGGAAACGGGAGAGCTGAGACGAATGGCGATAAAGAGCGATCGTTGGATTCGGGAGATGGCGCAAACCCAGGACATGATCAGTCCTTTCTGTGAGAAGCAGATGCGCGAGGGCGTGATCAGTTACGGGCTCTCGTCCTACGGCTATGACCTGCGCGTTGCCGACGAATTCAAAATCTTTACCAACGTAAACTCCGCGGTGGTGGACCCCAAGAAGTTTGATGAGCGCTCGTTTGTCAGCATCCGCGCCGATAACATCATGGTCCCGCCGAACTCCTTTGCCTTGGCGCGCTCGGTCGAATATTTCAAGATTCCCCGCGACGTGCTCACCATCTGCGTTGGCAAGTCCACCTACGCTCGCTGTGGAATCATCGTCAACGTCACTCCTTTTGAACCCGAGTGGGAGGGCTTTGTCACCCTCGAGATCAGCAACACCACTCCGTTGCCTGCAAAGATTTACGCGAACGAGGGGCTTTGCCAGATTCTCTTCTTCCAGGGAGACGAGCCCTGTGAGGTCAGCTACAAGGACAAAGCGGGGAAGTATCAGAACCAGACTGGCATCGTTTTGCCAAAGCTGTAGCCGTTGATGAACACGAAGCGCCTTAGCCTCACTGCCGCCGTGCTTGCGGAAGACCCTGCGTTGTTGCAGGCCGCCGCCATTCTACGCCGTGGCGGACTGGTGGCCTTTCCTACTGAAACCGTTTATGGCCTGGGGGCGAATGCACTGAACCCCGAGGCGGTGGAAAAAATATTCGCCGCAAAGGAGCGGCCCCACTGGGATCCGGTGATTGTGCATGTGGCCACCGTTGCCGCCGCCCGCGCGCTCACCCACACTTGGCCGCCAGCTGCCGAGCGCCTTGCCGCTGCTTTCTGGCCGGGGCCGCTGACGATGCTGCTCCCGCGCAACTCCCGCGTTCCCATGCTCTGCACTGCCGGACGTGACAAGGTGGGACTGCGGATGCCTTCGCATCCAGTTGCGCTCGCGCTCATCGCCGCTGCCGGAGTTCCCATCGCTGCGCCAAGCGCCAACCGTTTCGGACATACCAGCCCCACCTCCGCCGCCCACGTCCTCGCCGACCTTGATGGCCGCATTGACGCTATTCTCGAAGGGGGTTCCTGCGCGGTCGGCCTTGAGTCGACGGTGCTCGATCCAGCCAGCGATCCTCCGATGATCTACCGCCCAGGTGGAATTACTGCCGAGCAGATTCGCATTGTCCTGGGCAGCGTTGCCGTCGCCGAACGCAAGATCGCAGAGGAGGTTCCGCCTGAATCGCTGGAATCGCCTGGCCTTGGAATTCGCCACTATGCGCCGCGGGCGCGGGTTGTACTGGTAGACGATGAAGCCGAACTAGCCCGTGCGCTGGCCCTGGAGGCCGGTGCAAATCGCGTCGGAGTGCTCCTACCCTCAGACTGGAGTCCACCGCAGCAGAGCGTGACCGTGCTCCCCTGGGCAAACTGGAGCGACTCAGCCGCGCTGGCCCACGATCTCTATCAACAACTTCGCGCGCTCGATGACCTCGGGGTTGCGGTTATCATTTGCCCGCTTCCACCGCCCGAGGGTATCGGCCTGGCCATTCGCGATCGTCTTCGCAAGGCTGCAAAATAAGAAGCCCGCTCGGAAGCAGGCTTCTTAGATAATGGCGCAGCGAACTACTTAGTGATTTCGCCTTCCTTGAACATGTAACGGATGCTGGCTTTGTAGACCAGCAGATTGGTCTGGCCGCCTGAGCGATTGAGCTTGATGCAGTTCTTGTCATACCACTCGATGACGCCGCGGAGTTCCTCACCCTCGCGGGTTACCACCACCATGGGAGTCTTGCTCTGCATCTGCTTCTGGTAATAGAAATTTTCCGCGTGCGTTTGCTCCGCTGGTGCCGTCTTTTTGGCGGTTGTACCGGGAGCGCGCTCCGGAGCATGCACCGCACGTTCGCGACGCTCGGTTGCCGCCTCGCTCACCCGGACTTGTTCCCGGCTCAACGATGGGCGGATCAACTTACGATTCCCGAAGCTCTCTGCTTCGGGCGCCCTGACCACGGCGGTAGAGTCTGGTCCGTTTCTCATACGAGTCCTCTCCCCAACGGGAGTATTGAAAAATGCTTGCTGCCCCACGTCGGCCCTTGCAGACCAGAGTGGAATACAGCCACTGAAATCTCCATAAGAGGACACGGACACATCTGCACCGTACCGGTACCAGACCTGGTTTCCTGGAGGAAGTTTCAGCGATTCGTGCCTAAACCCTACCACACGCTCAAGGCTAAAACAATAAAAGTCTGGTCAATTAGGCATCACGAAAGGCGCTGTTTTTCTTGATGTCAGCATCTCAGGAAGCAAAGTAATTTATTGACCTTAGATTTCGATTGAACTCGAGTACCCGTCCAGAGAGAGCGAACGCAAAAGGTTGCGCCTCATTCCATTCTGAACGTCGCCAAGGCCGTTACTGGCGCGGACAATCCATTCAAAGCTCACCTGTCCGGCGACTGCGGCAAGCTCTGCCTTCAAATCCTGATTACGCATCAATTCCGCTGTCCCGGACTTCAGAAACATCAAGTCCTCCAGTACGGAGTACAGAACCGAAATCAGCAGGTCGGTTTTGCCCTTGCCCTCGCCGCCAGCGCGGTAGGCCTCGGTAGCGCGGAAGAGTCCGGAGTGATCGTTTGATCCCAGAGCGGTGGTCAGCAGCAGCAGAGCATCCTTGCGCGCCGTCAGGTATCCGCTGAGGTCAAAGCTGCGCGCCCGTCCTACGGAACCGCCGCATAACAAGGCGACCAGCTTCTTCTGTGCCGCAGTCCACTCTGTTCGTAGCGCAAGGTCGTGGCCGATCTCCTCGGCCGTCAATGGAGCAAGCCGCAGGGTAATGCAGCGCGAACGGATCGTCGGCAATAGTGCGTTGGAATTCTCTGCGAGCAGAAACAGGGTGGCGAAGTCCGGCGGCTCCTCCAGAACCTTCAGCAGCGCATTCGCCGCCTCTTTCATGAAGTTCGATTCGGAGAAGATATAGAACTTCTGGCGTCCTTCCGAGGGACGGTAATACATCTCGCCGATCACGTGGCGCACCTGGTCCACCTTTACCAGCATCTGCGGCGGGTCGGGAGGAATGATGAGCACTTCAGGATGAGTCTGCACGAAGATGCGCGTCTCGCGCTTGTCACCCTCGCGCATCGCCTCGCGTGCTTCCACGGCTTCAGCAAAGCGCTGCTCCAGGGCATCGGCCTGCGCAATGCGCTCGCAGTTCCGGCATACTCCGCAGAAGTCAGGCAGACCATCGGAGGCCAGCGGACGCTCCAGGCAATTCACCGCCTTGGCGATCATCTGCGCCAGCGTGAACTTTCCCGCGCCGCGTGCTCCGGTCAGAATGATCGCGTGGGGCAGGTGGTCGCGTGCGATCATCTCTCGCAGTCGTCCAACCGTCGTGGCGTTTCCGCGAAACTCTTCGAATCCCATACTAATCCCGTTTATCCAGCAGGCGCCCACGGACTGCGGCCACAACGTCCACGTGTACAACTTCCACGGGACGCCGCGCGTCGATGGTCACCACGCGTTCAACGTCGCGTCGCGCAATGGCCAGGAACTGCTGATGCACGCGTTCGTAAAACGCACGGTTCTCCTGCTCAAAGCGGTTCTCATCGCCCTCGCCCGAAGCCGCAAGGTTCCTGCGCCGTGCCCTTGCCACGCTGGCGGCCACGTCATTATCCAGCAGGATTGTCAGATCCGGTTGCAGTCCAAGGCAGATCACGCGATGAAGGGTTAGAACCGCATCTACGCCAAGCTGTCTTCCCGCTCCCTGGTAGGCCTCCGAGGAGTCCGTGAAGCGATCGCATAGCACCCACGCACCGCGATTCATCGCCGGCAAAATCATCTCGGAAATTTGTTGTGCCCGCGAAGCAAACATCAGCGACAGCTCAGCCAGAGGAGCGAGTCCTTGCGTGCGTGAGTCCAGCAGAATCGCCCTGACACGTTCCCCGATCTCAGTGCCACCCGGTTCGCGCGTGGTCAGCACTTCGATCTCCTGCTCGCGCAGAGACCGGGCAAGTCTTTCCAGATGCGTGCTTTTGCCGCAGCCATCCAGACCCTCAAAGGTGATAAAGCGCCCGTGATTTGCAACGTGCGGCACAGAAGTAATGATAACAAAGCCTTAGATCGCCGCTCCGCGGCTAGCTGTTCTGCATCTGTTACACTCGAAAACTAACCGTCGGGGGCGACCTTCAGGTAAAGAGTCCTCGCCGTTTCCGTGACTTGTGGATTGGTTCATCCGCATAAAACCCTTCTATTAGGAGTTGCAATGCGTCAGGTGTTTCTTGCAGGGCTGGTTGCGGTCTTTGGATTCGCATCCGCGTTCTCTCAGAGTGGTCCGGCTCAGAGCAGTTCAATCAAGACGTCAGGCTTTGCCGTTGTAGAAACACTTGCCGTGGACGCCACCGATGCTCCGCGCAAAGTCTTTCATGCCCGGTTGACCATCCCTGCTACCCCCGGCGACCTGGTGCTTAGTTATCCCAAATGGATTCCCGGCGAGCACGGCCCAACGGGGCCAGTGGTGGACACTGCGGGAATCTACTTCCGCGCCAACGGCCAGACACTGCGCTGGCATCGCGATCCGCTTGATATGTACGCCTACCACGTTGAGGTGCCGCAGGGCGTCACGGCAATCGATGCGTGGCTCGATTACCTGAGCCCGATTGAGACTCCGGGCGGTTTCAGTGCGGGCTCGTCGGCAACCGAAAAGCTCGCCGTGCTCTCATGGAATTGGATGGTGCTCTATCCGCAGGGACGCGGCTCCGATGATGTGGGCGTGAAAGCTTCGCTCAAACTGCCCGAAAATTGGCAGTTCGGAAGCGCACTGCCAGTCGAATCCAGCGCGCCGGGGATGGTGGGGTTTAACCTTGCGTCGCTTACCACGCTGGTCGATTCTCCGGTGCTGATGGGCCAGTACTTCAAGAAGCTTCCACTGCAAACAGGCCAGACTCCGCCGCATGAACTGGACATTGCCGCCGATTCCAAAGCTGCGCTGCAGATGGTGTCGGCGCAGGAGAAAGCCTTCGATAACCTGGTGGCCGAGGCAGGCGCACTCTACGGCGCACGTCACTACCGCGACTATCACTTCCTGCTTACGTTGAGCGATCACGTGGCGCACTTTGGCCTTGAGCATCATGAGTCCAACGACAGCCGCGTCGGCGAGGGCTATCTTACCGATCCGTTGCAGTGGACCGGGGGAGCCACGCTGCTTCCCCACGAGTACACTCACTCATGGAACGGCAAGTTCCGTCGTCCCGCCGGACTGGCGACGAAGGATTACGACGCTCCCATGCAGGGCAACATGCTCTGGGTGTATGAGGGGCTGACCGAATACTTTGGTTACGTGCTCACTGGACGGAGTGGGCTGGTGACGCCGGAGCAGTGGCGCGAAGCGTTCGCCGAAATTGCCATGACCTACTCGCACCGTCCAGGACGCAACTGGCGCCCGCTGGAAGATACAGCTACTGCGGCGCAAGTTCTCTATGGCGCGTCCGAGGCCTTCAGCAATTACCGGCGCAGCGTGGACTACTACGATGAAGGCGCTTTGATCTGGCTTGAGGCGGACACGATCATTCGCGAGCGCAGCGGCGGCAAGAAATCCATGGACGACTTTGCGCATCTTTTCCACGGCGGAAAAAACTCTGCGCCCGAGGTAAAGACCTACACCTTCGACGATGTGGTCAGCACGCTCAACCAGGTGCAACCCTACGACTGGCGCGGCTTTCTCACAGATCGCGTGTTGAAGATTGCGGTGCAAGCGCCGCTTGGAGGCGTTGAAAACAGCGGATGGAAACTGGTGTATACAGAAAAACCAAACCTTGTTGACAAGTTGCGCGAGCATCAGGTTCTTGACATGACTGCGTCGCTCGGACTGCGGCTCTCGAAAGAAGGAGTGGTTGAGGACGCGATTGAAAATGGCATTGCGGCGAAGAACGGTATTGGGCCGGGGATGAAGATCATGGCGGTAAACGAGCGCAAGTTTTCGCCGGAGCTGATGCTGGCGGCGCTGCGCGAGGCGCAGAATTCGCGGCTTCCACTGCAGTTGCTGGTGGAGAACACGGAGTACTACAAGACGGTTTCACTCAGCTATTTCGAGGGTCCGCTCTATCCGCACCTGGTTCGCGATGCGAGCAAACCAGACATCCTGGGAGAGATCATTCATCCGAAGGTGACCACTCTGCCGCCGCCATTCAGCGGCGAAGAGTAGCCTCTGAGGCGATAAAAACGGGCCGCCAGCGATGGCGGCCCGCTTGCGCAATGATTGGCGATGTGGGTAATCGTTGGAAAGTCCGATGTTGATGGTTAGTTAATAGTTGAGGGAAGTTGAAAACGATTGGCGAGATAGGCATATTTCAAGAGTGACGATGCTCAATGAGTCAATCGTTCGCCAACGCTGAAGCAACTTTCACGGAAAATTCAAGCGCGAGCACAGTCTGAGGCTTGAGACTGGCAAGAGAGAAGCTGCGCCGGGCAGGTTGGATGCCGACACGGGCGGTTGCTTCTCATGACATTCATGGAGACGTACATGCGAACACTTCGTTTCATTTGCACGGTTCTACTTCTGGCGATGCTTGCCGCTCCTTTGTTCGGCGCTGGAGCCGACTCGGGGTACAAGGTTTCAAAGCACATTGCGATCGGCGGCGAGGGTGGTTGGGATTACCTGACGTTTGACCAGACATCGCGGCGGCTGTTTATTGCCCGCGCGACTCGGGTGATGGTGGTGGATGTTGATGGCGGGAGACTGTTGGGAGAGATTCCGGGCATCAACGGCGCGCATGGAGTTGCCATTGCCGCAAAGGCTGGACGAGCGGCGGCCAGCAGCGGCAAGGCGGATTCGGTTTTGATCTTCGATCTGAAGACGCTGGCTCAGGTGGCGACGGTGAAGACCGGAGGCAAGCCGGACGCAATTCTGTTTGAGCCGCTGACCGGACTGGTGGCGGCGTTTGATGGCGCAACGAATGACGTGACGCTGATCGATCCGGAAAAAGCCGAGGCGGTTGGCAAAGTTGCGTTGCCGGGACGTCCGGAGTTTGGCGTCTCCGATGGCGCGGGCAAGGTGTTTGTGAACCTGGAAGACAAGAACGCGATTGCGGTGATCGACATCAAGGCGCGCAAGGTGATTGCCACATGGCCGCTGGATGGATGCGAGGAGCCGACCGGGCTGGCGTTCGACGCGGCGAATCGCAGGCTGTTCTCCGGATGCCACAACACCACGCTGGTGGTGATGGACGCGGACTCCGGCAGGAACGTGCAGAAGCTGACGATTGGCGCGCGGGTGGATGCAGTGGTCTTCGACGCGGCGAAGAAGCTGGTGTTCACTTCCAACGGCGAGGGCAACATCTCGGTGATCCGCCAGGATTCGGCGGATGGGTACACGAGCTATCAGAATGTTGCGACGGCGGTGGGGGCGAGGACGATTGCGCTCGACGCGGCACAGCATCGTTTATACACGGTGGCGAACGTGGCCTCGCCCGATGCCGCGGGTAAGCCGACGTTCGAGGTGCTGGTGGTAGAGCAGTAGACGGGACACCGACATCCGCCGTAAAGATGGCGGATGTCGGTGTCGGTGCGGCTCGGCAGTAGGATAACTTTTGAGAAATTGAGAGCTCCCAGATTTACTTGCCGGCAGTCTCGATTTCCGTCAATTTCCGTTGCAGCAGTTCGGAGTGCATATCCACGGCAGAGAGCCCTTCTCGCAGAACGCCCCGCGCGTCGTCGCGGTGACTCTCGGCGCACAGTACATCAGCAAGTACCAGATAGCTTTCGGGATTCTTGCGGTCAAGCACGCAGGCGCGACGCAGGAAGGACTCACCTTGCTGGAGTTGACCGACCGAGGCCAGTGTCACCCCAATCGAGAAGTTCGTTTCCCACGCGTTGGGGTCCAGTCGCAGTGTCGAGTCATAGAGCATCAATGCCCTGCGCGTGTCTCCGGCTTTGAAGAACTGGTTGGCCAGCAGGTTGCGGGCGCGCAGGTTGTTTGGCGCAACCGCAACCGAGTGTCCGAAGAGGGTCAAGCCGCTGCTCCAGACTTGGGTCTGCAGCGCTGTAAGCACGCCCCAACCGCCTACAAGCACTACGAGCAGTACGAAGGGTTCCAAGGGCAGGCGAAAAGCTTCCAGACCACTACGCGGCAGGCGGCTCAGTCCCAACCCCAGCAACAGCACAAAGGCCACGCTTGGAAGATACGTGTAACGGTCGTGAATGATGTCGCCGTCGGGAAAGGTAAGCAGGCCGACCAGCGCGGGCACCAAGGGCAGCAGCCACCAGCAAGCGAGAAACGCCACCAGTTTATTGCGAAACAACGCGAAGCCGAATATCGCGGCGCAGCCAATCAGGAACGCAACAGGAAGCCAGAATCGAGTCGCCGACGGTCCGTTCACCATCCGCAAGTCGTAGAGCAGGGCCAGCCCAGTAGGCCAGAGGGTCATACCCACGTATTTCCACAGCAGCAGCGGCCAAGTCATCAGCACCTTGACGGGTGAGTTTTGCGCCAGCACCACGTGATTCATGGCGAAGAGCCGCATGCATGCGTAAACGGCAGTAGCGCCAAATACCGGCCAAACGGCGTGGGCGGTGGCGGTCACACGCACGCCAAGCTTTTCGGTCTCCACGCGTGGGAAGAGCCACTCATAGAGCATGATGAGCAGGGGCAGTGCTGCCGC
>Ga0302320_10001603_pt1 | contig 54186 bp, 38 predicted proteins | sample Bog_T0_3_FD_202130 | JGI IMG/M metagenome (GOLD analysis project Ga0302320, IMG submission 202130) | Peat permafrost microbial communities from Stordalen Mire near Abisko, Sweden - Bog_T0_3 | ecosystem: Environmental > Terrestrial > Soil > Wetlands > Peat | place: Sweden: Abisko, Stordalen Mire...
CTTCTTCGGCAAAGCCCGCGGAAAAAATGATGGCCGCGCCGACCCCGCGGGCCGCCAGAGACCGGATCGTCTCCAGAACCGCGGGGCGCGGAATCGCCAGCACCGCGACGTCCACCCCGGCCGGCAGTTCCTCGACCGATTTCAAGCAGAGCCGTGCGCCGATTGTGTCGCGATGGGGGTTGATGAGGTGGATCTCCCCCCGGAATCCCATGCGCTCCAGATTCGCGATGACGGATGCGCCCAAGGCGCCGGGACTCGCCGAGGCGCCAACGACCGCCACCGAGCGCGGCTTGAGCAAGCGCTCCATCGCCGCCGCGCCGAAGCGCCGAGCAACGGGTTCCGTCACGGCTTTCCATGCCCCTGCTTCGATCGGTCATAGGCACTCAAGCCCGGCTTGAAGGTCTTGTCGTCGATGAATTGCTTGATGCCTTCCTTGCGGCCATCGTTGTCATAGGAATTGGCGGCCTCCTGGGCGCGGACCAGGTAATCCTCGGCGTTATCGTAGGTCATCTCGCCGACGCGGCGGATGGCATCCTTGGTGGCTTTGAGCGCCACCGGATTCTTCGTGAGCAGTCTCCTCGCCACGTCTTCGACCCGCCGCTGAAGCTGCGCGAGCGGCAGGGCTTCGTTCACCAGTCCCCACTCGGCTGCGGTGCGGCCATCGATGTTCTCGCCCATCAGCGCGTGGTACATGGCACGCCGAAAGGGCATCGATTCGCGTGCGACTTTCGCTGCGCCTCCGCCCGGCAGGATGCCCCAGTTGATTTCGGACAGGCCAAACTGCGCCTCCTCGGCGGCAAAGGCCAGGTCGCACGCAAAGAGCGGTCCGTAGCCGCCCCCGAAACACCACCCGTTGACCATGGCGATCGTGGGTCTTTGATACCACCGCAATCGGCGCCACCAGCCGTAGGCTTCGCGCTGGGCCGTGCGCACCGCGCCCTGACCCTGCGCTTCGGTTTCGCGAAAGTACTCCTTGAGGTCCATACCCGCGGACCAGGCATTGCCCTCGCCGGACAGCACGAGCACGCCGACATCGGCGCGATATTCCAATTCATCGAGCACGCGCATCATCTGGCGATTGAGTTTCGGGCTCATGCAGTTGCGCTTCTCGGGACGGTTGAATTTGACCCACGCAATCTGCTCGACCACGGAACAAGAAACCGTGTCCTGTTCGGCGCGTGCTTCTGCGGCGCTGTTGTCGCTGTCCATAGTTTCCTCGCTGTCAGATGGGAAAGTGGCCGGGCTGGGTTTCGATCGTGATCCAGCGCAATTCGGTGAATTGATCGATGCCCGCCTTGCCTCCGAAACGGCCGTAGCCGGACGCTCCGACGCCGCCGAAAGGCATCTGCGGCTCGTCGTGCACAGTGGGGCCGTTGATGTGACAGATGCCGGAATGAATTTGGCGCGCGACCCGCAGGCCGCGGGCCGTATCGCGGGTGAACACAGAGGCGGATAAGCCATAGGCGCTGTCGTTGGCGAGGCGGATCGCATCCTTTTCGTCCTTGGCATGAATCAGGGCGACCACGGGGCCAAAGCTCTCTTCGCGATAAAGGGTCATCGCCGCAGTCACGCCATCGACAACCGTCGCCGGCATCAGCACGCTCTCGCCCTTGCCGCCGGCCACGATCGTCGCGCCCTTCGAGGCGGCATCGTCGATCAGACCATTGACGTGCTGCACCGTCTTGCGGTCCACGACGGCGCCCAAGGGAGCCTTGCCCTCGCGGGGATCGCCGCAGCTCATGGAATTCGCCTTGGCGGCGAAGCGCTTGGTGAATTCGGCGGCGACCGTATCGACCACGATGATGCGCTCCGTGGACATACAGATCTGGCCCTGATTCATGAAGGCACCGAAGGCTGCCGCCTTGACCGCTTCGTCAAGGTCGGCATCCTCCAATACGATCATGGGCGCCTTGCCCCCGAGTTCGAGCAGGCAGGGCTTTAGATGCTCGGCCGCACGTTTGGCAATGATTCGCCCGACCGCCGTGGACCCGGTGAAGTTGATGCGCTTCACGGCCGGATGGTCGATCAGCGCACCCACGACCGCACCCGCATCCTGCGGAGCATTGGTGACGAGGTTCACGACGCCTTCGGGAAAGCCGGCGCTCGAAAAGGCCTCGATGATCAAGGAATGCGTCCGCGGACACAGTTCCGACGCTTTCAGAATCACCGCATTTCCGCAGGCCAAGGGAACCGCGATCGCTCGCACGCCGAGAATGATCGGAGCGTTCCATGGGGCGATTCCGAGGATGACGCCGACGGGCTCGCGCAGCGCAAGCGCGATGCAGCCGGGTTTGTCCGACGGGATGACCTCGCCGCCGATTTGGGTGGTCAGCGCGGCGGCTTCGCGGATGATTCCGGCCGCCAGCTTCAAGTTGAACATCGCCCAACCGGCCGTCGCGCCGACCTCGGCCACCATCGCATCGACGAAATCCTGCTTGCGCGCTTCCAGCGCCGCGGCTGCGCTCATCAAGAGCGCCCGGCGGGCGCTTGGTCCGGTCACAGACCATTGCGCGAATCCCTCGGCCGCACGGTCCGCCACGGCACTTGCGACCGCCGCGGTCATGGCCGGCGCTCTGCTCGCTGTTTCATTGGTAATTGGATTGATGCGTTCGAAGTCCATGCTAACTCCCCATGAGTGGTCTGCGAAACTTACGTTGCCGGCATGACCGGCAGATCCAGATAAGAGGGGGTGGCGGCATCGCTCAAGATGCTGACGTGCGTGGCCGCCCTCTCGGAATCGCGCGCGCGTTCCCGGTAGTCGGCCCCGGTCAGTGTGAGCTGCAACCGGTGGCCCGCGGGGATTCGGTAGGAGGTCGGCATCAGGTCGAAACGCAGAGCAACGGCTTCTCCGGGCACGAGCGGCCGGGCATCCTCCTGAAAGCTCCTGTGCCAGGGGGTGCCCGGCACTTGGAAGGGCGGATCCGCCTCGGCGCGCAACGAGGCTTTCAGCCGTCCTTCGGTGATGACCGTGATCGCACCGTCCGGCGCCACATCTTCCAGATAAGCGAACAGATTGGCATCGGACTGATCAACACGGATTTGCAGGCCGATGACCGGGTTGCCGGTGATGGTCAGTTGGCGCGCCTGCGGCGCGGTCGCGAGCGAAACGCCCTCGCCGGCCAGGTGACAGGGCTGCATGAACGGCCCCACGCCGCCGTTGGGACAGGTGACGGACCCATTGACCGTGAAGCTGCTCTGCGACGCCGCGGCCGGCAGCGCAGCGCCAAGGGCGTTCTGCGGCGCGAAGTACAGCCGGTCGCGGTGCGAGTCGGCGAGCGGCCAATGCGCGGCGGTGTGCCAGGCGCCGCCTCCGGCCCCGTCCATCGTGAAGTAATGGATTCGCGGCTCTTTGGACAAGCCGGTGTCGATGCCCTTCAGATACGTGTCGAAGAAACGATGTATCTCCTGCAACAGTTCGAAGTCGCCATTCATGCAATGAGTCCATGGCCCGATCAGGATGCGCGAGCCCGGGATGTTCAGCAAGGCGATCATGCCCTGATCGCGCAGCTCATCGTGCCAGCCGCCCAGGATGTAGAGCGGCACGGCGCCCTGCCTGATCTGTGCCGCGTAGCTGCTGGCACTGCCCTCGGCCCAAAAGCGGCTCGCCACCAGCGGAGAATAGCTGTCGCGGTACGGCAGACCCTTCCAGAGCTCATACAGGTTGGTGCTCTGCTGATGTTGTTCGGCGGCCTGGCGCAGCAGTGAGCGGTTCGCATCCCCATCCACCGGTTCGACGGCGAGATCCTGTTCGAGCGTGCGCTGTGGGCCCGTGCCCCACTGGGCAAAGATGCCCCCGCGGCGCATCGCGTCGTACTTGTTCCAGGAGAAGCAGCCGGCGAAGGCGGCCTCGAGGTGAGGCGGACGGCCTGCGAGCGCGTGCATCGCCGCATCGCCGGTGTTGGAACATCCGTAAATGCCCACCCGGCCGTTGGACCAGGGCTGCGCGGCCAGCCATTCGGTCATCTCGTAGGCGTCGTCGGTCTCGGTGCGGTCGTTGTAGCCGCGACGGCTGCCCAGGGACTGCCCGTTGCCGCGCCGGGCGACCTGCACGACGACATAGCCATAGGCGGTCAGAGCCGGCACGTTGCGCAGGCCCGCCGACGGGGGGAAGGCGGCGGCGTCCTTGCCTTCCTCGATGCTCAGCGTGTTTTGCCAGATGACCGGAAAGCGCTCGGCCAGCGCCTTGCCGCCCGATGCCGGCCGCGAGACCCGCACCGCGAGGCGCACACCGTCGCGCATCGGCACGTAGAGCGAGCCGGTGACGCGCTCCGTATACTGCGCCGGCGGATGGTAGTCGCCGAAGGAGTCACGGGCGGCCGCAGCCGGTGCGCCGGGCAGGGCGGCGCCGCAGGCAATTCCAATCCCGGCGAGCACCAGGCGCAGCGCGAGCATTTTCTTCTCCCCCTCCCACCTTCAGGCCAGACTCTCCGGCGGACCGAAACGGATTATCAACGGTCGAATGATGGTTTACAAGCTCATCTAATGTGGCCACGGGAGAATGCGGCGCCCCGACCCTGACGGCGAGAATTCTCTGGTTACCGCCTGGAAATGCTGGCTCGGACGCAGTCGACCGAGCGTCCTTCTGCAGTCGGCATGATCGTTTAGAGGGTCAACTATATCAATATCAGTGGATGTCGAGCTTCAGTGCGAGGGGGCTGCGAAACGTCGTCGACGGCATCCGTTCGAGTGCGGAGTCCGCGCGCGAGAATTGTGGGAAGCGAGCCAGGAATTCCTCGAAGACGATGTTGATGGCGATGCGCGCCGTCAGCGAGCCGAGGCAACCATGAACGCCACCCCCGAAACCCAGCAGACCTCTGAGGGCTGTGTGACGGCCCGGAGCGGAGCGCCGGAATTCTCGCAGCAGCAAGTCCCCCAGCGCCCAGAGATCGATGGCTTGTGCAGCCGGCTGCATGCCGCGATCGTCTCGATGTGCACGAGACGTTCGTCAGGAGCCCGCAAGCTGCCGCTGGCGCATCGGTGCCTGGAGCGGCTCGACATCGGCATCCGCATGTACGCCGAGCCGGGCACCGAGCAGACCCTTGAGTTCATCACCCGAGATCACCTCGCGCTCCAGCAAGCGCTGCGCCAAGGCATCGAGTTGTGCCCGGTTGGCCTTGAGCAGCCGCTGGCAGCTTGCCTGGGCTCGCTCGAGCAGCAGGCGAGCCTCCTGCAGAACGGCAGCCTGGATGTCGGGTCCGAGCAGCTCCTTGGGTACGCCGGCCACGCTCAACAGGCCGAACACCTCGGAGAATCCGAGCGAGCCGACCATGTTGATGGCGAGCTCCGAGGCGCGTTTGAGATCATCGGACGCACCGGTGGAGACGCTGTCGAACACCAGCAGCTCCGCTTCGCGTCCCGCCAACATCATCGCCAACCGGCTCGTGAGTTCGGATTGCTTGTAGAGCGGATCCTCGGTGTCGCGGGTGATGTAGGTGACGCCCAGAGCCCGACCGCGCGGCTCGATCGTCACCCGCTCGACGATGCCCGCCTTGAGCCAATGTCCCACCAAGGCGTGGCCCGACTCGTGGTAGGCAAGCCGGTCCCTCAAGTCCTGCGTGAACAGGTCCTTGACCGCGGAGACTTCGCCGCCCAGCTGATAGGTCTCGATCGCGCGCAGAAAGTGTTCGGTGGTCACGACCGGCGCGCGGGCCTCTGCCGCCGTGGACGCGGCCTTGTTGACCGTGTTGGCGATGTCGGCCGGCGACATGCCGGCCGTCATGCGGGCGAGCATTGCCGAGTCGGCGCAGCCATCATGCGCGAGCTTGCCGATGTACAAGTCGAAGAGCTTCTGGCGCTCCGGCAAGGTGGGAAGCGACAAACGGACCAGCATGTCGAACCGGCCCGGCCGGCGCATGGCCTCGTCGATGTTGTCCTCGTGATTGGTGGCCGCGACCACGACCACGTTGTCGAGTGCCGAGAACCCGTCCATCTCCACCAGCACGCGATTGATGATCCGATTGAGCTCCGATTCGGCGCCGCCCATATCTCCGCCGCGGCTACGTTTGCCGATGCCGTCGACCTCATCGATGAACAGCACGCACGGGGCGTTCTTGCGCGCGAGCTTGAACAGCGCCTTGACCTTGTTCACGCCGGCGCCGTAGAACGACGCCGTGAAGTACGAGCCGTCGACCGAGATGAAGTTGGCTTTGCTTTCTCCCGCGAGCGCCTTGGCGAGCAGCGTCTTGCCGGTGCCGGGAGGACCGACCAGCAATACGCCCCGAGGAGCCACCGCGCCGAGATTCGCGTAATGCGCGGGGTCCTGCATGAACGCTTTGACACGATTCAGCGCAGCCTTTGCTTCCTCCTGACCGATGGCGTCCGCGAATTGGGTTTCCGGACGAACGGCAAGCCGCGAAGCCGCACCGCCCATGCCGGTCTGCAGCCTGACGCTCACGAAGACGGCACCCACCAGGGCGCCCGCCAGCAGTACGGGCGACAGCAGGTTCGTCAGCAGGTCCAATAGGCGGCGACTCCCGGTTCGGGGGTCGACGTCGACCCGTACGAGGGAGAACCCCGCCTGAGCGCTCCGGTCGCCGAGCGCATCGAGTACGGTACCGGCGCAGCCCAGCGCCGTGCAGCCCGGCACTATCGTGCTGCCTTTCTCGCCGCTTTTCAGCGTGTAGAGCACGAGGCCCGGTTCGGCGCGATCGAGCCCGACTGCCGACAGACTGCCGTCGTTCAACGCCTTGCGGAATTCCGCGACATTTCTTTGATGCGCGAGCCAGCCGTCCGGGGCCTTCTCGAATTGCAGGGCCTCCGGGCTCTTGCGGGCATTGCTTTCGTTGGACGCCTCACTCGAGAGCCAGATGACGCCGAGGAGCAGAGATACCGCGAAGAGGAGCGCAATCGACAGTCGATAGTGGCAGCGCGCGCGCTGCAGGAGTTTTTTGAGCATCCCTCTGTATACGGCAAGACCGCAGTCGAGCTTCGGCACCATTTCACATATTTACAAAACCGTCCTGCGATGCGGACAAACTTCGCAAACCTGCCGACGGCAGGCCGATTGCCGCCGGGATCTGCGACGCAAGTCACGCCGCAAGGCGGCGGTGACCGTCGTATGGACGTTCCTTCAGTTTCGGGTTCCGAAGTCGACATCCTTCGGCGTATCGCGCGGGCGACAAAAACCGGAGCTTATATCGTGAGTACGCTGCTGAGACTCGACTTCGTTCGAGCGGATCTTCACGCCCAGCTCGATGCCTGTACCGATGACGATCTGGATGAGCTCGAATTCGGCGTGATCGGCTTCGATGACGAGAATACCGTTCGACGGTACAACGTCTTCGAGTCTCAGATGGCCGGCCTGTCGCGCGACCGCGTCATCGATATGCCGCTGTTCACCGGGGTGGCGCCGTGCATGAACAACTTCCTCGTTGCGCAGCGTTTCGAGGATGCCGCCGCCGACGGCAGCACGCTCGACGACGTGATCGACTATGTGTTTACGCTGCGCATGCGCCCGGTGCGGGTGAAATTGCGCCTGTTGACCGCTCCCGGGCGCCGGTTTCGGTACGTGCTGGTCAAACGGGCGTTGTGATGCCGCCCGAAGCGGCCGACGTGGGCGCGGAATATGAGGCGCTGCTGCAGTTTCTCTATCTCGCGCCGGTCGGACTTGCACAGACGACGCTCGAAGGGGAGATCGTCATGATCAATCCCCTTTCGGCCCAGCTGCTCATGCCCCTGTCCCAGCAGGGGTTCTCCAATCTGTTCGCGGCGCTGGAAGATGTTGCGCCCGATCTGCGCCACCAAGCGGCAAAATTCGGCGCGGCGAGCGGCATGATTTGCGATGGCGTGCGAATCCAACTCGGGCCGGGAACCGTGACCAAGCCGGACGCGCAGACCTTGTCGCTCACGCTCTTGAAGCTCGATTCAAAACGCCTCATGGCCGTCCTCAGCGACGTCACGGAGCACGTCAAGCGCGAGCGGCTGCTCAGACAGAGCGAAGCCTGGCTCAATGCGATCATGACCGGTGTCCGGGACTACGCGCTCATCAGCCTCGACAGTCAGGGGCGGATCGACTCTTGGAACGAGAGCATCGGCCGGATCACCGGGCATGACAGCTCTGCCGTTGGAGAGCCGTATTCGATTTTCTATCCCGGCGACGGCATTACGCCGCACCGGCTCATGGATCGGCTTCGCGAGGCCGACGACAGCGGCTGGAGTCTCGATGACGGCTGGCGACAGCGGGCGAACGGCAGTCGGTTTTGGGGCAGCGCCCTGCTATCGCCGTTAAGGCTGCTGCAAGACGACACGGGACCCGCTTATTGCCTCATCATCCGCGACATCACCGACAAGCTCGAGGCCTCCGAGACGATTCGTCGCGCCACCTCCTGCGATCACCTGACGGGGATCGCCAACAGGCGAATGCTGTTCGAGGCGGCGGAAATCGAACTCGCCCGCTGGAGGAGAGCCCCGCGACCCTTGACCCTGCTGATGCTGGACGCCGACCACTTCAAGACGATCAATGATCGATTCGGACATCCGGCAGGGGACGCCGTCCTCTGCAGTCTTGCGGCCGCGCTCACCAGCACCTTCAGGGAATGCGATATCGTCGCGCGCGTCGGCGGCGAGGAGTTTGCCGTACTCCTGCCCTCGACGAGCGTTCAGGGTGCCCTCGCAGTGGCGACCCGTCTGCTCAGTGTCGTCGCCGGACAGACGCTCGAGATCGAAGGCCACCGGATCCAGTACACCGTGAGCGGGGGCGTCGCGAGCATGGAGGCTGACGTCACCGGATTCGATGCGCTCATGAAGCGCGCCGACCGGGCGCTCTATGCGGCCAAGAGCGCCGGCCGAAACCGCGTGCAGAGTTTCGGCTGAATCCGGCGCTGCCCGTGTCATCGAACCCGAAACCGGCCGCGGAAATCGGTCTGACGCATGAAGTGCTGATGCAGTTCGTGTACCGCGCGCCGATCGGCCTCATCCAGACGACGCTCGACGGCTCGGTCGAACTCATCAATCCCATGGCGGCGAGCTTGCTCATTCCGTTGTCTCCAAGCGGCCTCTTGGACAACCTGTTCAGGGCCCTCGGAGTCGTCGCCCCGCGGCTACCGTCGCTGGTTGCGGCTTTCGACCGGCCAAGCGGCACGGTGATCGATGCGCTGCGCGTGCCCTTGTCCGAACCCGGGGCTTCCGGTACCCGCCGTATCATCTCGATGAGCATCATCAAATTGGATCCGTTGCGCCTCATGGCGACCCTCGCGGACGTGACGCTCGAGGTGCAGCGCGAGCAGGAGGCGCTCGCGCTCCAATTGCGCAAAGCCGCCCGATTGGACACGTTGACCCAGATGCCCAACCGCGCGGCGATGCGCGATCTGATTCAACAAGCCATCGATCTCACGGAGCCGGAGGCTGGAGATCAATTCGCGGTAGTCTTCATCAATTGCGACCGCTTCAAGGACATCAACGACTCGCTGGGACAAACCGTCGGCGATGAGGTACTTGGGATGATGGCGGAGCGCCTGCGCACGACGTTGCGCCAGCGCACTCGATCAAGCACCGCGGGCGGTCCCGAATCGCTCGCGGCGCGCGTCGGCGGCGACGAGTTCGTCGCCCTGCTGGCAGATCTGGTTCATGGCGATGAGGTGCACGCGCTCGCTCAGAGAGTGCTCGCGGTCCTCGGCCAACCCTATGGAATCCGGTCCAACCAAGTCCACTGCAGCGTCAGCATGGGCATCGTTCTGCGTCCGCAAATGGATTCGAGTGCCGACGCGGTGCTACGCGACGCCAGCATTGCGATGATCGAGGCAAAGCGCGCGGGCCGCGACCGGTACATCGTATTCGAACCGCAGATGCAGGCGAAGGCGCAACGGCGCAGCGGCATCGAGGCGGAGCTTCGCGAGGCGCTGCGGCGTGAAAACCTCTTCGTCGTGTACCAGCCGGTGGTGGGACTCACGAGCCCCGAGGGCGGGGCGAGGATCGATCCGATCGCCGGCGTCGAGGCGCTCGTGCGCTGGAACCACCCGGTCCGCGGGTCGATATCGCCGGTGGAATTCATCGGTATCGCCGAGGAGTGCGGACTCATCGGCGCGCTCGGCGACTACGTCCTGCGCACGGCCTGCAACCAGTTCGTCGCCTGGAAACGGACCCTCGGCGCGCGCGCGCCGCGGCTGCTCGCGGTGAACCTTTCACGCGGTCAACTCTCGCAGGCGTCGTTTGTCGGATCGGTCCGCGAAATCCTCGCCGCCACGGGGGTGTCCCCTGAGGAACTGCAGCTCGAGGTCACCGAATCCCTCGCCGCCCAGGATGCGGCCGTCCAGGCGCGGTTGAAGGAGCTCAAGTCTCTGGGTCTGTCGCTGGCTTTGGACGACTTCGGCACGGGCTATTCCTCCCTGGCGAGTCTGCACCTGATGCCGGTGGACGTCATCAAGATCGACCGCTCATTCGTGGAAGAATCCGTGACCAGTGCGCATCATCGCGTTCTCATCGAAGCCACGGTGTGGGTGGCGAATAGCCTCGACATGACGACGGTGGCCGAAGGGATCGAGACTGCCCAGCAGCTCGCCGTGGTTCGCGCGGCGGGCTGTGCGAAGGGCCAGGGCTATTTTTTCAGTCGGCCACTGAGCGCGGATGCGTTGATGGAGTGGCTGACGCCGTTCGATACGGTGGAATAGCTCCGCTTCCGCCGATCGCCGGCACCGCGGTCTTCTGTGACCGCCTCAGGGTCCGCCCGCATAGAATCGATACTCGGCTGCATAGGGCACACGCGTCATTGCATCGATCGTGTCCGCGTTGCAGCCGGAAGCGGGCGCCTTGCCCCCGGAGGTCCTGATACGCAGGACGCCGGTGTTCTTTGCCAGGAGACCGGGACCCGTTGCAGAGGCGACGTTGAGGCGCAGCCACGGAATCGCGCCCGGATCCGGCCCCGCATCCGGCGCGACGAAGACCCAGACGTAAGTCGCGTGCGCGTCCTCGCCGCGATTGTCATCGGAGGTCGGGGCATGGCAGGTTTCAAAAACTCTTGTAATTGCAACAGGTACGACCCCGACCTCAGGCGGCCGCCGGCGTTCCGCCAGCGCCGCGCTCCGGTGTCGCGGTTGCGCCCAAATTATTGGCGGCGAGCGCCAAGCCCAGACCGCCGGTGGAAGGATTCAAGCTGTCGACCATGAAACTCGGCATGAGAATCGTGGCGCCGCGCTCCTTGGTGGTTTCGTAGATGATGTTCATCGCGCGCAGCTGCAGCGCCCATGGGTGTCCATCGTAAATCGCTGCGGCCTGCACGAACTGGCTCGCGATCGCCAACTCGGCCGATCCGAGGATCACGCGCGCCTGTTTCTCGCGTTCCGCCTGCGCCTGCCGCGACATCGCATCCTGCAGCGCCACCGGAATCGCGACATCGCGTATTTCGACCGATGTAACTGAGATGCCCCACGGCGCCGTTTTGGTTCCGATTTCGACTTTCAGCCGTTCGTCGGCATCTTTGCGGTCCGACAGGAGATTCGCGAGCATCGAGGAGCCGATCATTTCGCGCAGTGACGTCTGCGCCACCCGGTCGATCGCCTCGCGATAATTGGTGATGGCGAGCGCCGCCTTCTCTGCATCGACGACATGCCAGAAGATGATGGCATCGACGTTCACGGGAACCGTATCCTTGGTGAGCGCCTGCTCCGCATTGAAAGCGGTCGTCTGAATCCGGCTGTCGATCACCGCTACGACCCGATCCATGAGGGGAATGATCCAGAACAAGCCCGCTCCCCGGACGCCCTGCAGCTTTCCCAGGCGCAAGATGACGAACTTTTGCCAGACATTGGCGATCTTCAGCGACATGCCGATGAGAACCGCAATCAAGAACAGTGCGCATCCGCCGTACAAATTGCCGAGGAACCCGACCGCCGCGGCGCCCAGGACGAAGACGCACACCAAAAATGACGTGATTGGATTCATGACGAAATCCTTCGGTAGGATATTTGAAGCCGATGACCGCACGCCTTCGACACGGAATGTGGCCCCGTCTTGGGAATCGGGGTCATTCATCGATCTAGCCTTTTCTTCCAGTGTAGTTTTGCCATGGAATGCAAAGGCCCCACGCGCCGATTCGGTCGTCATTGACCGGACGGGAGAGCTTGCCAGCCACCGCCCATGACGTCTGTACGGCGACACACGCAATGCGGTCGCCGGGCTGCATTCGCGGTGGTTTGCTCTTGCACCTAGAATCGATACCCCAGCCGCAATCCGAGGGTTCTCGGGCGGCCCAGGAAGAAATGCGCTGCCCGGATACCCACGGCGCCCGCGTCCTGTCCGCCCGTCACGGCGAGCGCATTGAAGATGTTCTGCGCAAACAGTCCACCGTAGAAGCCGTTCGTGCCGGTCATCGTGACGGAGGCGTCCCATAGCTCGAAACCGACGATCTTGAAAGGGGGTGGTGCCTGCGGGTCGGTGCTCACCAATTGCGACAGGGTGGAACTGCGGTAATTGCCGTTGAGGTGCCAGTCCATGGTCCATGTCGAAAGCGCCGCCGGCAGCGGAGCTTTGTAGTCGAGCGCCAGCGTGGCGCTGTACTTGGGGGAATTCGGCAGCGGGTCCCCGTCACGGCCGGTCACGATCTGCACGATCTGCTTGCTCGCATTGATGTCGTTGACCGAAAAGTCCTCGGCCACGGTGGCGTCGGAATAGGAGAAGCCAAGGTCGTAGGTCAGGCGCGGCAGCAGCGAACCGCTCAATTCGAGCTCGACGCCCTTGGACTTCGCCTTCGAGCCGTTGACCGCGATCGGAATGCCGCTGGCCACCGCCGTGGTGTCGACCTGGAAATTGTCCCAATTGATAAAGAACACCGCCGCCGTGAACGTCACGCTCGCGACCGTGCCCTTGGTGCCGACCTCGTAGTTCTTGGTCTCGTCCGGTTTGAATACGAGCAAGGCGGGATTGCCGGCAAACGGGCCCGCCGTGGGAATGCCGGAGGAGCCGCCGCGGCGAAATCCTTCCGCATAGTTCACATAGACGTTCCAGGTGTCGCTGAACTTATAGGAGCTGTTGAGTTTGGAAATGTGATCGTGAACTGAGTAGCCCTGGGACACGAAGGAATTGCCCTGGGGGTCGCCACAAAAGCTGCCGCAAAACGGAAATCCGATCTGGTTGTAGACCGCGAAGTCCTGGTGGAAGAACCGGCCGCCGCCGGTGATCTGCCAGCGGTCGCTCGCATGGTAGGTCAACTCGCCGAATATGGCCTCGTCCTTGAAGTCCGTCGTGCCGTTCCCGACGTAATTCAGGTCCCCCGTGGACGCGGCGTTCGCGCCGGGGTCGCCGACCAGACCGCCGAAATAGGTTTGGCCCGGAATCCACTGGAGCTGGCCATTGACGCCCTGCAGATGCTGATAGAAAAGACCCGTGACGTAGTCGAAACGCTCGCCGACTTTGGACACGAGCCGGATTTCCTCGATCGTACCCTTGAGGCTGTCCCAATTCGTCTGATAATCGACCATGCGTGGTATGAAGCCGTAGAAGCTCGGATATAGCGTCAGCAGTCCCGTGTTGTCCGAGATGTACTCTCCGCTATCCCGATAAAACGACGTGGACGAGCTCAGCGAGGCAAAACCGAAGTCGTAGCTCAGTTCCGCGCTCGCGAGATTGGTTTCGCGATGCTCCTGGAGCAAGAAGCTGTCGTTCGCGTCGTAGTTGCCGTTGTGCGGAAATACGACGCCGCCGGTCGGAAACGAGACGGGATAAGACGGGCTATAGAACGGGTTTCCGGACGGCGGTGTATCGACGCTGCCGGAGAAATTCGGTGATGCGGCCTGCTGTCCCTTCGACTCGTTGTCCTGATGGTAGAGCGCGAGCAGCGCCGAAAACCTTTCACTCGGCTTGAACAAAAAAGACCCGCGCACCTGCCAGATGTCCGCCGTATTGGCGTGTTCGATCGGCGCGAACACCATGGGCCCGAGGACCGGGTTCTTTGGGTCGCCGGACACGGGAATGCCGACCGGGCTGTCGATCGCCGTGCTCGCCGGACCGAGCTTCGCGACAAAATTCTCGTCGATGAAGCCCGCATAGTGCTGGTATCCGCCGGACGCGCGAAATGCCGCCACGTCGCTGATCGGGATATTCACGAAACCCTTGAAGCCATGGTCGAATTGATTCGTCTCGCTCAAGCCCGCCACATTCGTCTCGACGTTCGCGTGAAAGCCGTTGGGATCCGGCTTGTTCGGGATGAAGCGTATCGTGCCGGCGAGTGAGCCGGATCCGTACAATGTCCCCTGCGGACCGCGCAAGACCTCGACGCGGTCGATGTCGTCCAAGTGCAGCGACAGGAACAGCGGAGTCTCGCCGATGTAGGTCGACACCGGCGCGACCGTGCCGGTCTGGCTCGATGATTGCCCGGTCGCATTCGCATTGATTCCGCGCAGCACGAAATCGCTGCGGCTCGTCGGTCCCTCATCGACGAAGGAGACCCCCGCGATGAGCTTCGCAATGTCGGACAGAGACTGCACGTGGCTCTCCTCGAGCGCGGTGCCCGAGATGGCTGAAATGCTGTAAGGAATATCCTGGATCGACGTATCGCGGCGGGTCGCGCTGACGACGATTTCATCCAGTGAATCACCGGAGTCCGTCGATGTCGCCGTCGCTCCGGCGGTGCCCGTTGCGAGTGTCGCGCCCGCCATCAAGATGGTGCTGATGGCGGCCGCGAGACGATCATCCCGATGACTCTTCATGATGCGGGCTTCTCCTTCGATCGCGGCGGCCGGTTGCCCTCGGGCAATACGCCCCATCCCCACTGTGCCTCGGTGTCGCGCACATCCTTGAGAAGCTGCGCGGGGAAGTGATGCGGAAAATTCAGCTTCGTGTCGACGGCGAGCCGCTCGCCGAGTGCCGCTGCAAATGCTAGCCCGTCCTCGAGGCCGACCGCGCTCGTGAGCGCGAGGTTGTCGGCGGGCGTGTGATTCTGGCCCAGCGAGTGTTCCTGACCGATTTGCACGCCCGGAATCTCGAGCGCCGAGAAATTCGTCACGTCGGTTCCGCTCGGTCCGGAATTGCCGGGTCCTTCCATTCCCAGGGACGACTGGGTCTGACGCAGGAACTTGACCCAATCCTCATCGCCCGTGCCGGTCCAGTCGAGCGTGCCCAGGGTCGCACCGATCACATCGTAGTTGATGATCGCGACGATTTTCGGCACCTCGGCCGGATGCGTGCGCAGGTAGGTTTCACTGCCGAGCAGCCCGAGTTCGTGGCCTCCCCAGGCGATGAATCGCAGCGTTCGGGCCGGCCTCGGGCCGGCGGCGAACGCGCGCGCAAGCTCCATGACCGCCGCTACGCCGGCGCTGTCGTCGGTCGCCCCCGGGCTCGTGTAGGCCGTGTCGTCATGCGCCGAGAACAGCACCAGCTCGTCGGGCTTCGTGGTTCCCTTCAACTCGCCGTAGACCGAGTGCGATTCACTCCATTCGACCTGCGCCTGCACGCTCAAGCTCACCCGTTTCGGGTGCATTTGCACGAGGTGGGCCGCATCCTCGTAGCTGATGTCGACCGACGGCGGCGTGAATTCCTCGAGCGCCCGCTTGAAATTGAAATAGACCGAGGGAATTCCGCTGCGTCCGGGCGCCGAATAGAAAATCATGCCGGCAACGCCGAGCGGCACGAGCTTGTCGGTCAACCAGATGTCCGGATAGTCGATGTAGACGTCGCGCTTGATCAGCACGATCTTGCCCTTGAGGTCCCGACCCTTGAGATCGCGCGGGCTGGCGACGCCGAGATCGACGAACTCGCCCGTGACGCCCTCGGGCGGCGTCGTGCCCGAGAACACGACCGCCTTGGCCGGGAAATCCACCATATGCTCGCCATCGGCCCAGAGTCGCGTGCGTTCCTCATGCCAGAGCGGAACCTTGATGGGCTGGATGGTCGTGGCGAGACCCCAGGAGCGAAATTGTGCCGCGATATAATCGACGGCGCGGCCCTCTGCCGCGGACCCCGCGGGGCGCTCGCCAATCTGACCCGCAAGGACTTCGAGATACGAGTAGGCGCGCGTGGCCGAATAGTCGGGCAGCGTGGGAGCGGCGGCCGGTGCTGCCGGTGCGGCCGGTCCTCCGGCAGGTGCGGCCGGTACGGCCGTTGCGCTCGTGGCATGGAGCAGGCAAAGGGCCGCCCAGGCGAGGCCGACCGTTCTCCCCATACGGCCGGCGCCGTTCCGATGGCCTCCGGAGTTCAGATCTTGATCGTCATACATGGGGTCGTTCGCTCCTTTCAAAGTCGATGTCAACGAAAGCCGTAGCGGTATTGCAGGCCAATCTGGCGCGGCCGCAGCGTCACCACGCGCGGGTCGGCGACGTTCGCGCCGTCCGGTTCGACGATCCGCGACTCGTAGGACACCGGAGTGATGTCGCCGAGGTTCGCCTTGGTGTCGAACAGATTGTTCAAGAACAGGGAAAGCTCCGAGGCACCGAAGCGCGCGCCGAGCCGCAGGTTCGTCACCGTGTAACCCGGACGCAAACGCGGCGTGGACGGTGTGTTGTTGCCCGACAGGCTGTCGCCGACATAGCTCCAGTCGGCGGACAGGAATCCGGTGATCGACGCGTCGAGCGCGTGGTCGAACACCGCTCCTGCGGACGTGGTGAGGCGCGGCACGTTGAAGACCCGTGAGCCGGCGAGTTGCGGCGAGGAGGGTCCCGCCTCCGTGATCACGGCATCGAGATAGCCTGCACTTGCACGCACGTCGAGCCCCGTCGCCGGTCGTCCGGAGAGCTCGAGCTCAGCCCCGCGGTTTCTTGCTGCACCCGAATTGCCCAAGATGCTGAATCCGCAGACGGGCAGGTAGACGCCCTGCTGGATTCCCTGCCAGTCGATCTGGAAGACCGCCGCCGTGACGGCGAGACGCTGTTCGAACCCGCTCCATTTGAGACCGGTTTCGTAGCTCCACACGGTGTCGGACTTGAAGACTCCGGCCGAGGCCGGGTTGATCCCGAGCGCGGCCAGTTCGGGATCGCAGGACGACGCCAGCGGCAGATTGACGCCGCCGGGCCGGAAGCCCTTCGCCGCCGACGCGTAAACGAGCGTTTTCGGATCGACATGATAATCGAGGGCGTATTTCGGACTGATCCCGTGCTCGTTGGTCGTGGTCAGCGGCTGGCTCGACGGGGCGCCTTGAAAGAAGCCGTCGGCGCTCGTCGCGGCCTCTTCATGCAGCCAGTAGGCACGCGCCCCGAGGGTCAGCGTGAGCCGTTCGAGCAAGTGGGCATAGACCTCGCCGAACACGGCTGCTTCCCGGCTCGGATTCACCGAGCGGGCGGTGTAGGACTCATTGTTGGGCCAGAGTCCCGCCGCCGCAAGCCCGGGTGTGTAGGTCGGCGGAATGACGGCGCTGAAATGCTCACTCGTGTAGTACACGCCCGCGACGCCGCTGACCCGATGACGCTCCTCGAACGCAAGCCGGGTTTCCTCCGTGAAGCGCGATTCGGACGTGTCCAGATCCCAGACCGAGGGCGTGCCGACCGGGGGCACGAATCCGGCCAGGGTGAGATATTGGTAGTCCGTTCCCTCGGTGCCGTCCTCCCGATCGAAGGCGGTCCGATCCAAATAACTCGTCGACGAGGTCAGGGACCAGCCGACCCCCGCATAATGCAGGCTGATCGAAGGAAGGCTCCAGCGGTCGCTCGCTGCCTCCTCCACGTCCGCCGCCCTGTCCAGCGTGTACGAGGTCACCGCATAGCTTGGCGGCGGTGCAAAGGCAGCCGGCCAGCCGTCGGTAAACTCATGTTGATAGAGAAGACGCAGCGTGATGTCGATTCGGTCCGCCGGGCGCAGCAATGCCGCGATCGAGGCGCCGTTCGTGTTGACGCCGCCGTCGCCGGTGACGCGGGCCGTGACGGCGGGGTTGGCCGCGGAGGGGAAGGTTCGCGTCAGAAACCCCGAATCATGGCTGAAAAAACCCATCAAGCGTGCCGCGGCAACCCCCGGTACGAGCACGAGATTGCCGGCGGCCTCGCCGCCCTCGTCGAAGCCACCGTTTGCGGTGTGGGCGCCGAGCAGGGAGTAACGATAGTCGTCGCCGGTCAAGGACGGCTGGCGCGTGATGATGCGCACGGCGCCGCCCTCGGAACCGGAGCCATAGAGGGTCCCCTGAGGCCCCTTGAGCACCTCGATGCGATCGATGTCGACGATCCTCGGGTCCATGGAGCCGAATACAGGCGAGTCGTCGATGTAGAAAGCGGTCGTGTTGATCCCCGCGACGCCGCGGATCGCCGTGCCGCGCGAGGTCGAAAAGCCGATTCCGGCATTTCCCGATGCAGCGCTGCCGTAGGAGAAGGACAGGTTGGGCACCTTGGTTGCATAGTCGGTGAACGAGCGGATGTCGTAGTCCTCGAGCGTCCTCGAGGAGAACAGGGTGATGCTCTCGGGCACTTCCAGCACGGACTCGGCCCGTTTGCGAGCGGTCACGGTAATTTCTTGCAGTTCATCGGAGGTTTCAGCCGCCCAAATCCATGCCGCGTCGGACAGGCAGAGAACGGCAAGCCCGCAGAGCGCGATGCAGCGCCGGCGTCGGCGAGAGTTCGAGGTGGCCGCCCCATGCTGGATCATGCTCGCTCCGGTGAGTCCCAACGGAGTATGTGCGTCAGAGCAGGCGGATGGATGGAATTATGTACACGTACGCGCTGACGCGTGTCAATCATTTGCAGGATGCGCGATGATCTCGCTAGTGTGCGACCGGAGATGAGCCGGCGCCGGTCGTTAGGGAGGGAGTCGAGCATGGGCAAGAGAAAGGCACTGTTGGGCAGGGTCAGCGACGTGGATCTGCGGCTGTTGCGGATCTTTCAGACGGTCGTCAACTGCGGCGGATTTTCCGCGGCCGAGATCGATCTCGGCATCGGACGATCGACGATCAGCACGCATATCGGTGAACTCGAGGCGCGGCTTGGCTCCCGCCTGTGCCAGCGCGGCCGAGGCGGCTTTGCGCTGACATCGCGCGGCAAGAAGATCTACGAGGCGTCGCTCGGCCTCATGAAGTCGCTCGATGATTTTCGCAACGAGGTCAATGCCGACGAGGACAGCATGACGGGCGACATCAATATCGGTGTCGTCGATAACATCATCTGGGACAAGGAACTGAACCTGCGCAATGTGTTCCGGGAGTTTTCCGGCCTCGCCGCCAACATCGATCTGACGCTCTTTGTCCTCTCGCCCGACGAAATCGAGAGGCGTATCCTCGACGACCGGCTGCACGTCGGGATCGCACCGGTCATGCACGAAATTGCGGGGCTGTCCTACACGCACCTGTTCGACGAGGTCAATTATTTGTACTGCGGCAAGGGCCATCCCCTGTTCGACGTGGCGGACAGCGAGATCACGACCGCCGACCTCGTGCGCAGCCAATACGTCAAGAAGGGCTACGCGGTGAACAGCAACCTGCAGCAGGCGAACTCCGCCATGGGTAAGCGCGTGGTCGGATTCCACGTCGAGGCGTTCGCCCTTCTCATACTCTCCGGTTGCTACATCGGATTCCTCCCGGAGCATTACGCCTCGGTCTGGGAGCACACCGGGGAGATGCGCCGGCTGCTCCCGCAGCGTTACGAGGCGCTCGTGAGCTTCGCCTCGATGACGGCGCGCAATCGCCCGCACACCAAGGCGCTCGAGGCCTTCCTGAATTGCCTGCACGTACCGGAGCCCGGCAAGTCGAACGGCAGCGCCGTCGGTGACCATGCACGCGGCGGAATGGCGCGCATCGTAGGCCTCGAACACGGTGCTTGAGCGCGCGGCATCCGCTCGGCCCCCTCAAAAGCTGTACCCGAGCCGCAGCCCGATCGTCCGCGGCCGGCTGATGAAGTAATGCGCCGCGCGTGCGTTCGTCGGCGGCGGCCCGGCCTCACCAGGATCCAAGCCGCCGGTGATTCCCAAGGTGTTGAACAAATTCTGACCATAGAGGCTCATCGACAAACCGCTCTTGTTCACGAGGCCAACCGACCCGTTCCAGATCGAAAAACCGTCGATCAAGAAGGGTGCGGGCGCACCGGGAATCGTGCTGAGCAGCCGCGAGTAGGTGGCGCTCCGGTAGTTACCGTCGAGGTGAAAGCGCATCGTCCAGACCATGCTGAACGGTACGGCCACGTGAGCATAGTCGAGGGCGAGCGTCGCACTGTTCTTCGGTGAATTCGGCAGCGGATCACCGCTTTGGGCGGCCACGATCGCGGCTTCGTTGTTGGTGCCGTCGTCGAGGCGGTCGAGAACGGAGAAATTCGCCGCCACTTGCGCGACGGTGTAGGTAAAGCCCAGCACAAAGCCGAAGTGCGGCCCGAGTTTGCCGTCGAACGACAGCTCGACGCCCTTCGAGTGGGCCTTGTCGCCGTTGGCCACCAGCGGATAGCCGCCGTAATAAGAAGAGGTGTCGAGTTGAAAGTTATTCCAATCGATGAAAAACACATCCGCCGTGTAGTGAATGTTGGCGAACAAGGTCCCCTTGGCGCCGAGTTCGTAGTTCTTGGTCTTGTCCGGTTGGTAGACCAGCAGCGCGGAGCTCACCTCGAACGGGCCCGATAGCGGGATCGCATTGGCGCCGCCGCGCCGAAAACCCTCCGAGTAGTCGGCGTACACGTTCAGCGCGTCGCCGACCTTATACGAGGTGTCGAGCTTCGCGATGTGGCTGTTCGTCGAATAGCCGCCCGTCACGTCGGTCACGCCCAGGATCCCGGTGCCGCAAAACGCACCGCAATAGGGCAGGGCGCTAAAAGACACGGCGGAGAAATCCTGCTTGAAGAAGCGCGCGCCGCCCGTCACCTGCCACGAATCGGTCGCGTGCCAGGTGAGTTCACCGAAGATCGCGCGGTCGAGAAAATCGGTGGTGTTCGCGACGATGTAATTCACGTCGCCCTCCGCCTGGTCGGCCCCCGGCACCCCGGCCAAATTGCCGAAAACGCTCTGCCCGGGCAGCCATTGCTGCTGGCCGTTGTTGCCCTGCAAGTGTTGGAGGAAGAAGCCGACGACATAGTCGAGAGGATGGGGGCCTGCCGCGGACACCAGGCGGACTTCCTCGACGAAGCCCTTCTGCGTGTCGAAGTCCTCTTCATAGTCCACGACCCGCGGCATGAAGCCGTAGATCGCGGGCGTCTTGGCGATGAATGGGCTGCCGTCGGACACGTCGCTGCCCTTGTCCTGGTAGTACGACGTGGAGGAGCTGAAGGTCGCGAAGCCGAGACCCACGCTGAGATCCACCGTACCGAGGTCGGCCTTGCGATGATTGGTCGGCAAAACGCCGTCGTTCGCATCGTAAGTGCCGTTGGCCGGGAACACGACGCCGCCCGTGGGAAAGGACACCGGATAGCCCGCGCTGGAGAACGGATTTTGCGCCGGGGAATAATCCACGCTGCCTCCCTTGAAGTACGGAGAGACCGCCTGTAGTCCCCGGGTCATGTCATCCTGGTGATAGTAGGTCGCCAAGACCGAAAAATTCTCGTTGGGCTTATACAGGTATGCGAGCCGCGTCTGCCATACGTCCGCCACGTTGGCGTCATTGACCGGCGAGAACACCTCGGGTCCGAACAGCGGATTGTGGGGATTTCCAGACAATGGGATACCCACGGGACTGTTGACGGCGGTGCTCGCGGGACCCAGTTTGACCACATACGGCTCGTCGATGAAGCCGGCATAGTGCTCACGGCCGGCCGTGATCCGCAGAGCCGATACGTCGTTGAACGGCAGGTTCAGCATGCCGTCGACGCTGTTGTTCCACTGGTGGCCCGCGGCGAGATTCCCGGCATCCGCGTCGACATAGCCGGCAAATCCGCCGGGGTCGGGTTGTTTCGGAATGAGGCGGATCGTGCCGGCGAGGGAGCCCGACCCATAGAGCGTGCCTTGCGGCCCGCGCAGCACCTCGACGCGGTCGAGATCGTCGATGTGCAGAGACAGAAACAGCGGCGTCTCGCCGACGTAGGTGGATACCGGCGGCACCGTCCCCGCGGAGCCGAGAATCGGCGATTCGCTGGTCGAATCCGCGTTGATCCCGCGCAGCACGAAAAAACTCCGGCTCGTCGGACCCTGATCGACGAACGACAAGCCGGCGATCAGGTGACTCAAGTCCGAGAGGGTTTGGACATGGCTCTGGGCGAGCGCGTCGCCCGAAATGGCGGAGATGCTGTAGGGCACATCGAGGATATTCTCCTGGCGGCGCGTGGCGGTGACGACCACCTCGTCGAGCGAGTTCGCGTCGGAGCTCGACTCGGCGTAGGCCACGACCGGGGCGATCACGACGCTGCCGGCGCCGGCAATCAGCGCGCGCCGAATCGCCGCGCGCAGCCTCACCGGCCGCATGCGGGCGCGTCTCCCGATTGTTGTCATGGACATCTCCCGGATCTCAGACTGGTCTATACCCGAGTATCCGGCCGACTCGGCGCCGATGCATCACGCGATATCCGCGTGAATGACGATTTAAATCGACGCATTGGGCGGAGTGCATCCAAAGCATGCATCCGGCGACGTTCGCGCACCAATTCGTTGCACACGAGCCCTGAGCCCGCGTGCGCAGTCGACTTACTTGACGCGCACGGCGCCGGGGTTGCGTGCTTCGTTCGAGGTCAGGATCGGATCGAGCGGCAGGCGCCCGATGTCGATGCTCCGGCCTTCCTTGACCACCAGCGACAACTTCTTCAAGTTTTGAATGTCGCTCAGCGGATCGGCATCGACGACGATCAAGTCGGCATACTTTCCCGCTTCGAGCGTGCCGAACGCGTCGAGCTTGTGATAGGCCGCGGCGATATTGCGGGTTGCCGCCTGCAAAATCATCATCGGCGTCATGCCGCGCTGCCCCATCGCCTGCATGTCCACGAACTCCGCCTCGCCGATCAGCGAGGCATGGCCGCCAAGGCCGCCCGGGCCGCCATCGGGTCCGAAATCCTTGGACACGTCCGGATCGATCGTGCCTGCGTCCGTGGAGACCAGCTGCGGAATGCCGGCCTTGATGAGGCGCACGGCATTCTCGACGCCGTAGTCGACGCCCTCCCGGCCGTTGTCCTGATCGGATCCCGGAAAACGTTGCTCGCGCACCTGTTGCAGTTGCGCGTCGGTCAACAAGCCCCATTGTGTCCCACAATAAAATTTTCGCTTGATCATGAGCTGGATGGTCGCCTCGGCGATCCGCGAGCGCCCCGTGTGCGCGCAATGCTGTGCCATGTCGACACCCGACTCGACCACGATACGCAGGGACTCGGCCGAGGTCTGGTGCGTCTGAATGATCTTGCCGGCGGCATGCACGGCATCGACCATGGCGCGCTGCTGCGCGGGCGTGAAGCGCAGCACGGCTTCCTGGCCAACGATGCTGTCCACCGGCGGATCATCCCCGGTCGCGCCGAACTTCACGAAGTCCACGCCATGGGCCACATATTTGACCATCTCGTCGTGCACCTGGTCCGGCGTCATCCACGCGAGGTCGGGTCCGCCATTCAATTCGAACTGCGCGTTGATGCGTGCCTGGAAGGCCTTGCTGGCCGAGGCGCGCGCCTCGGGCGTGGTGAACACCGCGCGAAAGCCCACGATGTCGCCGGCGACGAAGATGCGCGCCCCCTCGAGCTCGCCGCGGTTGATACGATCCCGCACGGCCATTTCCGGGATCGCCGGGCCCATCGAATCGAACACGCTGGTAAAGCCATGTTTGAGTGCTATTTGCGCGGCCTCGGCGGCGATGCCCTGAAAGTTGTTTTCGTAGCGCGCCAGGAATTCGATATAGGTCCAGCTCGGCCAAGGCACGAGATGTACGTTCGCGTCCATCAATCCGGGCACGATAAACTTGCCGGACACGTCGATGCGCTCGGCGTCCTTCGGAATCGAGATCGAGCCGGCGGCGCCCACGGCCTTGATCACGCGACCGTCGATCAAGACGATGCCGTTTGCAATCGGCTTCCCGCCATTGCCGTCGATGATCGTGGCACCGGTGAACGCCCGCATTTGCGCGGCCGCGGGCAGCGCGCAGAGCAGTCCCAAGATCGTCGCCGTCCATCGCATTCGCATACTGCTTCTCCTGAGGCGGAACGGCGCCGCTAGCGTTTGTACATGGCATTGTATTTGAGAATCGGCCCCGGCATGTGCCAGGTTCCGACGAAGCCGCGCTTCAGGAGGAATGCGTCGCCCGCGACGAAGCGTTCCATGTTGCCGTGGACATCGGTAATGATGACCTCGCCGTCGATCAAATAGCACGCTTCGTCGATCGCCAGGTCATTGATCGCCAAGGTGCCGGCGTCGCAAGCCCAGACGCCCACGGTAAAGACACCGGACGGGTCGGTATAGGCCGTATAGGCTCGCGGCTCCCTGGCGCCGGCGATGCTGTGGTCGGACGCATCGTGCGTCGTCGGCGGCAGGCCGCCTCCGTCGGGTCCCGCGGCATTGACGCGCAGAAACATTTTCGTCATCGCGACCGCTCGCTGCGAGGGAGAAAGAGCGAACGATGCCAGAGGGGTTGCGGGGGCGCGAGCGGCAGATATTGATGCGAGCGTCGCCGGATATCGGACAATCGAGCCGCGGCGGCGTCAGGCGCGGGAGCCGGTGAACTTGAATCCCGCCCGGTCTCGGCCAAGACCCCATAATCGTCGAATCCAATTCCCAACAATGAGGGCGACCCAATGAAGCCATCGCTTTCGACCTTGCTGAGTTTCAACGGTGGATACTTGGATACCGCAGGTTACCTCGCGCTACAAGGCCTGTTTACCGCGCACGTAACCGGGAACTTCGTCACCATCGGTGCCGCGCTCGCCTTCGGTACCTCGGGCGTAATCGCGAAGCTGCTGGCCCTACCGGCGTTCTGTCTCACGATAGTCGCCGCCCGTCTCGCAAGCTTTCAGCTTCCGGAGGGCTGGGCGCCCCTGCCAGCGATGCTGAACCTGAAACTGGTTGGCCATTCAGAATGCCGTGCACCGGATTCATCTCGGGTCTTCCCCTCCGACGACTCTGATGACCGGCACCACGACCCAGATCATGATTGATATCGCCGATCTGGTGCGCGTTCACCTGCCGACCGAGGACCGTACTGCCGCGGTGAGACGGGCTCGGAGTCTTGCCACGGCGATGGCCGGTTTTGGCGCCGGCGCCGCCAGCGCTGCTCTGCCCTTTAGTAAATGGACGTGCTGGTGTTTCGCGATTCCCCCCGTGATCGCGCTGGCGGCAAGACTGGTGCTCTCTCGCGACCCGCCTGCGGTCACCCGATCCGAGCAACGCTCACCTTGACATGATCCGGACAATTCTCGTGTCCTTGTGCCGCTTGGTGTCGCTACCAGATCCGCACGCGCTGATCGGGATCGAGGTAATAGGCGTCCCCCGGCTTTATGCCAAACGCGGCGTACCATGCGTCGATGTTACGGGTCGGTCCATTCACGCGAAATGCCCGGGGTGAGTGTGGATCGCTCACGACTTGTTTTCGAACATAGTCTTCCCTGGCCTTGCCACGCCACGCTTGCGCCCAGCCCAGGAAGACGCGCTGGTCGCCGCTGAATCCGTCGATCACCGGGGCCACCCCGGCGCCGAGCGAGCGGTGATAAGCCTCGAGCGCCACGTTGAGGCCGCCGAGGTCCGCGATATTCTCGCCGAGGGTCAGATCCCCATTGATGTGGGCGCCCGGCACCGGTTCGTAGGCCGAATACTGCGCGGCCAATCGCTTGGCCCGCGCATTGAACTCGGTGGCATCTTGCGGCGTCCACCAGTCCCGCAGTTCGCCCTTCGCATCCAACTTCCGGCCTTCGTCGTCGAATCCATGGGATAGCTCATGCCCGATCACGGCACCGATCGCACCGTAGTTGATTGCCGGATCCGCGCTTGGATCGAACAGCGGTGGCTGCAGGATTCCCGCGGGAAACACGATATCTCGGAGCGATCCATTATAAGCGTCGTTGGTTTGGGGCGTCATCGTCCAGTCGGATCGGTCAACCGGGTCATGCAGACGGGCGATCTGGAAGCGCCAATCCCACTCGGCTGCGCGACGCACATCGCCCACGAGATCATCCGCCCGAATCTCGAGGCCCGCGAAGTCCCGCGCATGCTCGGGATATCCAACCTTGATCTGATAGGTGTCGAGCTTGTCGAGTGCGAGCGCTTTGGTTGCAGGGGTCATCCAGTCGAGCCGCTCCAAGCGCGCCCGCATGGCCGCCTTTACATTCACCACCAATGCTTCGATCTTGGCTTTGGCCTCGGGAGGGAAAAAATGGGCGGTGTAGAGTTGGCCAACCGCGAAGCCCATGTTGCCGAAGCAGTCCACATGGTCGCCACCGGCGATACAGTCGCCGCCGCCGACGGCGCGGATCGCGCGTTTCCAGCGTGCAGGCTCCGCCGGCTGGCCCGACAGGACGTGATTGCGAAATTCAAAGCGCGCCGCGGAGAACGGCTCGGACAAGTAGAAAGCGGCGTTGTCGGCCACGGTGAAGGCTTGCCACGCTTTCAACACTTTCAGCGGCGTCGCTTGGTAGACCGCCGCGACTTTCGGAAACGCCGATTCCTCGGCCACGATGACGCGATCGACGTCCGGTATCCCCGTCCCCTTCAAGAAGGCATCCCACGCAAATCCGGGCGCCAGGTCCGCAAGCCTTGCTCTCGAGTAGGGGTTATAGACCTTGTCTAAATCGCGCTGCTCCGCCTTCGTCCAACTTGCTTCGGCGATGCGCGTTTCGAAGGCGACTACGGCCGTTGCGCTCGCGTCGGGATCCGTCCAGCCGAGCATCGCCAAAGTCGCGGCGACATAAGCTCGGTAGGCGGTCTTCTGGGCGGCAAACGAGGATTGCAGATAATAGTCCCGATCGGGCAGGCCCAAGCCGGCTTGGCCCAAGTAAACGGCGTAATGGCCGATGTCCTTGAGATCCACATCGGTGCCGATGCCATAGATCGACCCATAGAAATCCAACGCGCCCTTGCCCATCAATTCGGCGAGCGCCGCACGATCCTTGGCGCGCTCGATGGCCGCCAATTCCGCCGCGATCGACGCTTTCCCGAGCCTCTGCAGCCGGCTCTCGTCCATGAACGCTTTGTAGAAGGCGCCGAGTTTGCTCTCGAGCGTCGCAGCCGGCGATTTGGCGGCAGCCGCTTCCAGCAGGCCGTGCAGCCGTGTTTCGATCGCATCGTTCATCAGATATCGCAGCGACGCGATGGGTTTGTCGGCCGGAATCTGTGTTCGATCCAGCCATGACCCGGATGCGTATCGATTGAAATCATCACCCGGCTTGACGGATGGATCCATGGCCGTGAGATCAAATCCCCAGGTGCCGTATTGCAGGCTTGGTTCGGCGCCGCCGACGGTGGCGAGCAGCAAGACGCTGGAGAGGGCGATGACGAATAGGCGTCCCCGGCCCGCGCGACTCGATCGCTCGAGGCCGCTCGGGCGGCCGAGGTGCGATGGAATGGCGGTGGGATGAGTGCAGTGGGTGACGTCCATGTAGCGCTCCGCCGGATACCGGTTCTTGTTGTATGAGGGCTCGGGACCCATCTGACGTTGATTGGTCCCCGATTTTGCATCCGTTGGTCTTGGGGGTCAAAGCCTTCTCGAGCGATGACCAAAAGGATTCGGCGGCGTGTTCGCGGCAAGTCAATTGGCCGCCGCGGATGCGGCCACCGCCGGTGCGGCAACTGCGGGTGCGGAGCGTGTCCATGGCTGCCGACGGTGCAGCAGGCTGCGTGTCCTCATGCGGCTTGACGGTCGTCGGTCGCGCCCTCAGTTTTAACTTTGGGAACGCGACTTACGCCGAACTCGATTTCCCGGTTGGGCTGGACTCGCCGAACGGATTTGCTTTGCTCACCGCCGCATCGAACCAGCAGGGCTGTGGTTTCCTCAACGCTGAGAAGGGCAATTCCCCTCATTTTGAGTACTCGAGCGCGCGCGTGGTCTTGGGTACGGCGGCCGCGCCGGAGATCGATCCGAGCGGCGCCGCAGGCGGCGTGATCCTGCTGCTGGGCGGCCTGTCAGTACTTACCGGCCGGATCGCAGTCTCTCGCCGCCCTCGGTGCAGCTCTCGAAGCCTTGTGTGACTCGCTTTGCCGCGACGTCAGGCGGCTGCAATCCGGCCCGACTTCCGCCTATAATCCTTCCTCTCACGCTTTCTTCCTTCGAAGCCCAGGAGACTTCCATGCCGCCTCGCAACGCTTCGCCGCGTACCGCGATTCCCGCGCCCGGTGTCACCCGCCGAGAATTCGTCCGCAGCGCCGTCGGCGTGGGCGGCGGCTTGGTGCTTGGAATTTACCTGCCGACGCGCAACTCGGTCGGGCAGGAGAATGCCTCCGCGTCGGCAGGGAAAGCGGCGCCGCCGCGCGCGCCGTCGGCATTCCTGCATATCGCGCCCGACGACACCATCACCGTGGTGACGCCATCGGTGGAAATGGGGCAGGGAGGACACACGGCGCTGCCCATGATCCTCATGGAAGAATTGGGCGGCGATTGGAAGCGCCTCAAGGTCGAGGATGCACCGGCTGACGCGAGGTTCAACAACCCTCTGTTCGGAGTTCAGGTCACGGCCGGCAGTTTTTCGGTGCGCGGCTGGTACACGGAATTGCGCCGCACGGGTGCCGCGGCTCGTGAGATGCTGGTCTCGGCGGCCGCCAGGCAATGGGGGGTCCCCGCGGCGGAATGCACGGCCGTCAGCAGCGTGATTGCGCATGCAAAATCGGGACGGACCTGCACCTATGGGAGCATGGCCGCCGCCGCGGCCGCGCTGCCCGTCCCGGGGCAGCCGATCCTCAAGACCGGCGGATTCGCGCTCATCGGGACCTCGCCGCTGCGCGTCGACGTCGCCGACAAGGTGGACGGCGGCGCCAAATACGGCATCGACGTCAAGCTGCCGGGGATGTTGTACGGCGCCGTGAAAACCTCCCCGACGCTCGGCGGCAAGCTCAAGTCCTTCGACGACGCCAAGGCGAAAGCGATCCCGGGCTTCCACAGCACGGTCGCGCTGGCCGACGGCGTCATCGTCGTCGCGCATTCCTACTGGCAGGCAAAAAAGGCGCTCGCCTTGGTGAGCGTCGACTACGACCTCGGCGCCTTGGCGGGTGTGGACAGCGCCATGGTGTCGCAGCGCCTGCACGAGGGGTTCAAGGAAAAGGGGACCGTGGCGCGCGACGACGGCAATGTCGATGCCGCCTTCGCCAAGCTTGCCTCGACCGTGCCCGCCCGACCCGGCGTTGGCGCATGGCTCTTGCCGGAAGCGCAGGCGGCGGACGCGCCCATGCTCGAGGCGGTTTACGAGGTGCCTTATCTGGCGCACGCGTGCATGGAGCCCATGAACTGCACGGTTCGCGCCGACGAAACCGGCGCCGAAGTGTGGTGCGGCACGCAGTCGCCGCAGGCTGCGCAGCATGCTGCGGCTGAAGTCCTCGGCATTGCGCCGGACCGGGTCAAAGTGAATACGCTTTATCTCGGCGGCGGCTTCGGGCGGCGCGGCGAGGCGGATTTCGTGGCGCAGGCGGCCGCAGCGGCCAAAGCCGCGGGCAAGCCGGTGAAGCTCGTCTGGACGCGAGAAGAAGACATCCAACACGATTTCTACCGCCCGGCGGCGGCGATCAAGTTTCGCGCCGCGCTTGATGGTGAAAAAAAGCTAACGGCACTCGAGTGCAACATCGTCACCTCATCGAAGCCGACCCGCGCATTTCCCGGGCCGCCGTTCTACACCGAAGGCGTGTACAACCTGGGCTACGCCATCCCGAACCTGCGGGTTACCGGCGTCGACAAGAACATCGGGGTGCGCTTCGGGTTCTGGCGCTCGGTGAACGAGTCGCACAACCCCTTCATGCTCGAGGGGTTCATCGATGAGATCGCCCGTCAGGCTGGGCAGGATCCGTATCAGTTCCGCCGCTCGATGTTGCTGCATCCGCAGGCGGCGCGGCTCTTGGGCGTACTCGACGCGGTCGCGGAAAAGGGCGGTTGGGGCAAGCCTGAGCCGGGTCATGCGCTCGGCATCGCAGCATTCGAAGCCTTTGGCAGCTTTATCGGCTCGGTCGTGGACGTCACCGTCAAGGGCAAGGCGATCACCCTGCACAAAGTCGTGACCGCCATCGATTGCGGCGTGGCGGTGCATCCCGACAATATCCGTGCGCAGTTGGAGGGCGGGATGGTCTACGGCTTGGCTGCCGTGGTGCGCGGCGAGATCACCTTGGAGAACGGTGCGGTCAAGCAGAGCAACTTCACCGACTACCCCATGTTGACGATGGCCGAGATGCCACGCACGGAGTCGTTTATTCTGCCGAGTACGGCGTCGCCCGGCGGCATCGGGGAACCCGGCACCGGGCCCATCGCCCCGGCCTTGGCCAACGCGATCTACGCGGCCACGGGGACCCGGGTCCGCTCGTTGCCCCTCTCCAAACACGGATTTACCTTCTCGGTCGCGAGGGCCTAAGTCATGACATCTCTCACCATCAACGGCAGCGCGCATCAGGTCGATGTCGAGGGCGACACGCCCTTGCTGTGGGTGATCCGGGACGAGGTGGGCCTCACGGGGACCAAGTTCGGCTGCGGTGTCGGGGTCTGCGGCGCCTGCACGGTGCTTCTCGAGGGCGAACCCACGCGCTCCTGCGTGCTGCCCGTGAGCGCGGTGGCCGGTCGATCCATCACCACCATCGAGGGCTTGTCGGCCGACAAGTCGCATCCCGTGCAGAAGGCCTGGATCGCTGAAAGCGTTCCTCAATGCGGCTATTGCCAATCGGGAATGATTCTCACGGCCGTCGCGCTGCTCAAGCGCAAGCCGCACGTCACGGACTTGGACATCGATTCGGCCATGACCAACATCTGCCGCTGCGGCACGTATGACCGGGTGCGTAAGGCGATACATCGGGCGGCAGGCAGTTAGCGGGCGGGCGCGGATTCTGCCGGCGACGACCAATGGGGGCTGAGGCACTGACTTTCCCACGGAGGCGAACCCGCATCGTGGCCGCCGCCTCGATGCTGGCGGGACTTCCCGTCGCGCGTGCGCAAGGGGTTTTGCGTGCGCAAGGGGTTTTGACCTACCGGCGTCCGCCCGCGGCCATCGAGTCTCTGCTCGATGCGCCGCTCTCGCCGGTCGCGCATGTGGCGCCGGATCGCAGCAGCTTGCTCGTCGAGCAGCCGCAATCCTATCCGACGATTGCCGATGTCGCGCAGCCCCGCTATCGACTGGCGGGATTGCGCTTCAATCCCGCCACGAACGGGCCGAGCCGCGAAGTCGCGGCCTTGCGGCTGTGGCTCCAGCCCGTCGCCGGCGGGGAACCGCAGCCGCGGACCAGCGAGAGCTCCTTCGGATCGCTGATCAACCAATACCGTATTCGTGCCGCTCATAATCGTGATAAATGCTCAACAGGAAATCCGATTGCTCGACTTGTGATACGGCACGACGCAACGCATCACGGTAGCACCGATCCCTGGCGGCACGGCGCGAGAGATCGACTGCCCCTGAGTCGGCCGGACAGACCGTTGCCGCCGCCCGACGCAGCCGCTCGAAGAGCCGTTGCACGTCCGGCAACTTGGATAAATTCAAATCCGCGTAGGAGACCGCGACGGACGGGATCGGCAGCGCCGCAGCCGGTTCGGTAGCTCCAAGCGCCACGCCGAGCGTCAGCAGGCAGGTGTTGGCGAAGCCGGATATTCCGAATTTCCGATTGATCATGATGATAGCCTCCGATTTATTGAACCTAGGGACAAAAACTCACCCTACGACGGTGGCTCCGCGGGCGCGCACTCGAGCGCCCGCAAAGGCCCTCAACGCTTCGTGCACAAGTGGATGTCGCCGCTCTTGCTGACGATGTGCACGCGGCCCGTGCCCGCACCCTGGGTGTACTCGAGGCGCGAACCCGGGCCGTACTCCTCGTGGCTTTCCTTGGGACCGAAGCAGGATTTCAGATCGCCGCTGAAGGATTCCAAGTGGAACTGGGCCGCCGGCACCGCGCCGACGAAATCCACGGAGATGTCGCCGCTGATCGACTCGGCCTCGAGCTTGCCATCCACGCCGAGTCCCATCGCGATGTGATCACTGCCGGAAACCGTCTTGAAACTCGCCCGGTTCACCACGCCGAGGGCGAAGCTGCCATCGCCGCTGATGGTGTCTACCGACACTTCACCGTGCCCTCCCGTGACGTGAATCGTGCCGCTCACGCTGCCGAGTTCGAGCAGCGTCGACTCGGCGCCCGCGGTGAGATCGATGCTGCCGCTGACCGTATGCACGTGGGCGGCCCTCTGCACGGTCGTCGTCACGTCACCGCTCACGCTGCGCAAATCCTGCTCGCCGGTCAGATCGTGGATCACGAGAGCGGCACTCACGAGATTCGCCGAGACGGTGGTCGCGCTCGGCACGTGGACCGTCAGGTTCGCCCCGCTCAAGCCGCCATCGAGACCCCAATGCGCACCGACGGGGTCCATCGCCCCACCCTTGGTGATCACGCGAAGCCTCGCACGGCTGCCGGACACGGCCAAATCCAGTTTGCCGGCGTCCGATCCCAGCGTGCCCGTTACGGCGATTTCCGGTTTCTCCCAACCGACCACCTCGATCTTGCCGGTCAGCAAGGTGATATCGATCTCGCCATGGAGATCGGCGGGTCGATGTTCCTCGACCGCAGGCGCCTCCGCGCGAGCGTCGCGGGCGGCGAGCCACGATGTCGCGGCGAGCGCGGTCATGGACATCAGAGCGAGGGCGGATCGGATCGGTTTCATGACGGACTCCTGGGAACGGCCGGCGCGGAATTGCGGATGACCGCGGTATACAGATCGAACTCTTCGTGCAACGTGCTGGCGAGCAGGTGATTGAGCACGGCACTCTGCGGGTCGGCCTCCAGCGCCTTGCGAATATCCGCATTGGCGGCCCGAATCGTCGCGAGATCCTGCTCCACGCGGTGACGAGTCGCCGGGGCAAGCAGCGCGAGACGTTGCTGATAGGTCTGCTCGAGCGACGCCCGAGTTGCGCGGAAGCTCTCGGTTTCCGGTCCCGCGAAGGGGTCGCGGTCCGTCGGCTGCGGCTTCGTGAACACAGGCGGCGGCGACGAGGCGAAGGTCGCCGGCCGTAGCCGCGCGACCTGCCAACCGAACAGTGCACCGACGAGCGCGACGAGCGCGAAGCCGGCCGCCAGCGCCAACGGCCAGCGCCGCACGGAACCCGCGCGCGCGGGGCCTGTGTGCGCGGAGCCTGTGTGCGCGGAGCCTGTGTGCGCGGAGCCTGTGTGCGCGGAGAATTCGGGCGCCGCTTCGGGCGGAATTGCGTCGAGCGACCCCTCAAGGGCGTCAGAGGCGCCAATCTTCGCCACGATGCTCGGCCACAGGTCGCGATCCGTCGCTATCTCGGGATCCAATGCCGCGAGGCGCTGATCGAGCGATCGGCGCGAGGTTTCTTTCATGTTCATGATTCCTCCAACGGGAGTTCGAGCCGCGCAGCGAGCAGGCGGCGGGCGCGATGAAATTGGGCCTTGCTCGTGCCGACGGCGATGTCCAGCGATTCGGCCGCTTCCGCATGGCTGAAACCGTAGATGCCGACCAGCACGAGGACATGCCGAGCCCCATCAGGCAGGGCGGCGATCGCCGCCTCGAGATCGAGGGGCGGTGCCGCATCGACTCCTGCTCGCTCTGCCTCGTCCGGCGCCGTTTCGGCGCCGGTCTCGAGGGTCTGGGCCAACCGGCGTCTCCTCGACAGCGCGGCGTTCACGGCAATCCGGTGCAGCCATGTGGTAAACGCACTGCGTCCTTGAAACCGGTCGAGCCCGCGCCAGGCCTGCACGAAGGTCTCTTGGACGCAGTCCTCGGCCGTTTCGCGATGCCCGGTGAGCCGCAGGCACAGGCCGTGAACTCGCCCGGCATGGCGTCGGTAGAGCCGCTCGAACGCCCCCCGGTCCCCGCCCGCCGCCGCGCTCACGGTGTTCAATTCGTCGGCCGGATCGGGCGCCATCGCATCTTTCGCGTCGAACAACACCACCGCCTCCGCCCGCATGACTGATCCATAGACGCCCATCGTTACTTACTTGGAGGCAGCGACCGGGTCAAAGGTTTAAACCCCCGGGATTTTTCGGGGCGAGTCCTCTACCATTTCGCCTGACCCATGAAGTTCATACCGCTCATCTGGTCCGGCATTTGGCGCAAGCCCGGACGCGCCGTGCTCATCTATTTCCAGGTCTGCGTCGCGTTCGCCCTCTTCGGCGTTCTCCAGGGCCTGCAGACCGGTGTCGAGCACTTGATCGCCCAAACGCGTGCCGATGTGCTGCTGGTGCATGGCAACCTGGCGCTGTTCGATCCACTGCCTCTGGCCCTGCTCGAGCGGATCAAGGCGGTTCCGGGCGTCAAGGTCGTCGTCCCGGTGGAGTTGTTCGGCGCGACCTATCAGAACCCGACCCAGCAATTGGGTGTCGTCGCGGTTCGACCCGAGGAGGGTTGGCTGTCCGCCTTCACCTTTTCGATCGCCCCGGAGTATGTCGCCACGTTCCGGCGCCTACGCACGGCCGCCATCATCCGAGACGGACTCGCGAAAAAGTACGGTTGGAAAGTCGGCGACCATATTCCCTTGAAATCGCAAACGCAGCAACAGAACGGTTCGGCGGACTGGGCCTTCGATGTGGTCGGCACCTATGCGGACAGCGACCTCGGGGGCGGGAGCGACACGCTGCTCATCAACTACGATTACTTCGACGCGGCCAGGCTCTCGAATAAGGGCACCGTCAAGCATTTCAAAGTCGCGATTTCAGATCCGGCGCTCGCCACGACGGTGATCGATGAGATCGACCGCCTATTTGCCAATTCGGCGAGCGCGACGGAAACCCAATCAATGCGCGAACTGGCGCAATCCCAGATGCAGTCGATCGGCGATCTGAATCTGCTCATTCGCTCGATAGTCGGTGCCGTGTTCGTCGCGCTGCTGTTCTCGACCGCGACCATGCTGATGCAATCCAGCCGCGAGCGGGTGCCGGAACTCGGCGTGCTCAAGACCCTGGGTTTTACCGATGCCGCCGTGTTCTCATGCATACTCGCCGAGGCGCTGGCGATCTTCGTTGCCGGCGCAGCCAGCGGCTTGGGCGCGGCCGTGCTTGCCTTTCCGCTCGCTGCGCAGATCGTTCCTGGATTGTCGATGCCCGCGATCGTCGTGGCGACGGGGCTCGCGTTTGCGGTGCTCGCCGCGGGCATCAGTGCGGCGGTTCCGGCGCTCTTCGCAGCGCGGGCGACCATCGCCGCGGCCCTCGCGAACCGATAGCGCCGCCGATGAGCTTCACGCGACAATTTCTGGCGCTGCTGCGCATCCATCTCGGGAGTCTCCCAGCGCGACCCTCGTCGGCCCTGACGATCGTCGTCGGCGTCACCTGCGCGGTCGGCGCGCTGGTCTCCATGCTCGCCATGGGCACCGGCGCTCGGCGCGAGGAGATGGGCGATGTACGGGCGGACCACGTCATCTTGAGCAAAATCGGCGAGCGTCCCGGCCAAAGCGACATCTCCAGGGACGAGTCGGCGGCCATCCTCGGTCTGCCAGGGATTCGCAAAGGCAGCACCGGCGACCCCATCGTCGTGTTCGAATCGGCGACGTTCATCGAAGGGCGGCGGCGCGGAACCGATGTGCGAATCTATTTCCCGGTGACGGGCGTCACCAAAAACCTCGAACAATACCTGCCGGAGCTGCGATTCACCGAAGGTCGAATGTTTGCCCCTGGTTTGCACGAGCTCATCGCGAGCAACCCCTGCGCGCGTCAGTTCAGGGGCTTCGAATTGGGCGATCAGCGTCTCATTCACGGCATTGCGTGGACCATCGTGGGTCGGTTCGATCTGGGACAAGCGCAGCAATGCACCGTCTACGGCGATGTCGACGGACTCATGGCCGCTTTCCGCAGAAACACTTATACGGCGGTCGCGGTGACGCTGCAGTCCCCGGAGGGCTTCGCTGGATTCCACGCCGCCGTCGCGGCCGATCCGGCTCTGAAGCTCGAAGCGCTGCGTGAAAGCGACGCCATCGCGGAACAATTCAAGGAATTGAACGCCATCCTGCATTTCACCGCCTACTTCGTCGGATCGATCATGGCGCTCGGTGCCACGCTCGGGGCCGTCAATGCCCTCTATGCCATCGTCGACTCGCGGCGTCGCGAACTTGCGACCGTGCGGGCGCTTGGCTTCGGTCCCGGCCCCATCGTGGCCTCGGTATTGGCCGAGTCGATCTTGCTGGCCGTGCCGGGAGCGCTGCTTGGGAGCGCGTTGGCCTGGCTACTGTTCAACGGACAGGCTGCGAGCCCCTTGGGCTACAGCCTTCACCTCGCCGTTACGCCGACGCTGATCCTGCTCGGGATTCTATGGGCGCTCGGCATGGGCGCGCTGGGAGGGGTTCTCCCCGCCCTGCGAGCGGCAAACGTACCGGTCACGACGGCGCTGCGTGCCGTCTGACCGCGACTGCCTTGAAGCCACCTCGGCGTTGACGAACTTTTACTGCGTTTGACGGAGACCATTGACTGCATCGCGCGAGTTGCGGCGGTCGAGGTCGCATTATGATATGCGACGACGCATTTGATAGCGCTCGAGCGGAAACGTCAGGGCAAGTGCGGCGCATCAAGATGATCCGTTTTCCGAAGGTTTCCGCGCGCGCACACAGCGCAGTGCGTGTCCGCTAATATCCGTCGACCTTGCAACGTTTCAGCGGGTCTCGTGTAGAGTCCGCCCCTGGTTGATCGAACAATCCAGTGCTTCAGGAGTCACTTCCATTCGCACGGCACCTCCAGAGCTCGCCCGCAGTGCCCTCGATGCGGCTCCGGATGCGATGATCATGATCGATGCTTCGGGCGCCATCCGGTTTACCAATCGACAAGTTGCCGTTTTGTTTGGGTACGAACACGACGAAATCATCGACCAGCACGTTGAGATGCTGATCCCGGAGCGATTTCGCTCCCGGCACGTCGGACATCGCGACGGCTACGTCAATAACGTGACGGTGCGGCCCATGGGGCGCGGCTTGAAATTGTATGGCCGGCGGCGCGACGGCACGGAATTTCCGGTCGAGATCAGTTTGAGTCCGGTAGAGGACATGGGTCGAACTCTCATTGCTGCTGCGATCCGCGATGTGACCGCCCGCAAGCGCGTCGAGGCCGAACTCATACTGGCCCGCGAGGCGGCCGAGGAAGCACGAGTGTTGGCCGATCAGGCACGAGAACACGCCGATGAGCTGCGCGATATTGCCGACCGGGCAAATCAGGGCAAGAGCCGCTTCCTGGCCACCGCGAGCCACGATCTGCGTCAGCCGTTGCAAACTCTCGAGATGCTCAATGGCGCTTTGCGCAGACGGGCGAGCGATCGCCACACGATGGAAGCGCTGGCTCAACAGGGGCTTGCGATTGGAGCCATGGCGCGGCTGCTCAATGCCCTGCTTGACATCAGCAAGCTGGAGTCGGGAGCAATCAAACCCGAGCCGGCCGACTTCACGGTGTCCGAGATTTTTGAGGAGATGCGAGCGGAATTCGAGAGTATCGCGACCGACAAGGGCGTCAAGCTCGAAATCGAAGCATGCGACGACATCGTGCACAGTGACCCATCGCTGGTTGAGCAGATTTTGCGGAATCTCGTCGCGAATGCAGTCAAGTACACCCGCCATGGCTGGGTGCGTTTGTGCTGCCAGCACGAATCCGGGTTGGTCAGCATCCAGGTGCTCGATACCGGCGTGGGTATACCGGCAGACGAGCTTCAATATATCTACGATGAGTTCTATCAAGTCGGCGTGTCGCCCAGCATCTCGCGCGACGGTTATGGGCTCGGCCTCTCCATCGTGCAACGCCTGGTGAAGCTCCTCACGCTCAAACTCGATGTCCAGTCCGAGGTGGGCAAGGGCTCCAGCTTCGCGCTGATCCTTCCCACGAGCGGCAGCCAGAACCCTAAGGCCCAGCCCCGGGGGGACGGGTCGGCCGTCCATACGTCCGACCAGAACGGGGACGCGCGCATTCTGCTCGTGGAGGACAATGAGGCGGTGCGGCGTTCTACGACTCTATTGCTCGAGCTCGAGGGCTACCATGTCACTCCAGTGGGCTCGCTGTCGGAAGCCCTGCAGCACGCCCAGCATGGACATCGGATCGATCTCCTGATTACCGATTACCTCCTGAATCCCGGCGAAACCGGCACTCAGGTCATCGCAATGTTGCGCGAGCAATTGGGAATCTCATTGCGCGCCGTTCTCACGACAGGGGATACGTCCGCAGCGGTCAAGCAGTTGCCCCGCGATCCGTACTTGCGGATCACCAGCAAACCCATCAAGGCCGAAGAATTTCTCACTCTGCTCCGAGAGTTGCTTGACACCTGAGCGTGGCAGGAAGTTCCGTCGTCATTCCCGATCGCGGTTGACGTAATGACTGCAGGCGACCTGGCGGAGCATTTTTCCCTGGCCAAGCCCACCCTTTCGGCCCATTTCGCCATCCTGCGCGAAGCCGACCTGATCGAAGGCACTAAGAGCGGCACCGTCATCACCTACATGCTGAAAGTCTCGGTGCTGGAAGAGGCCCTGCTCGCCTTCGCCGAGACGGTTGGCATCGGCCTGCCAAAGCCCATGCCGCTGAAGAACGCCGCGAGTAAAGCAAAATGAGCGACCGCAAAGCGTTGCGGCTTTTCATCGTTGTATTTCTCGCCATGACCGGCGCCACGATCTGGCAGCTTAGCCTGCTGCCCGACTGGCGGCACGTGCCGATCGGCGGATCCGGCAGTCACAATACCGTCAATGGCCTGGTACTGTTCGTCGTACCGGCCTCTCTGCTGCTCTTCATGGTGTCGCCGTTCCTCCAATGGCTGGCGCTGCCTGAAGAAGCCCTGCCGTCCTTGCGGCGCTGGAGCGGAAAGTGGATCGCTTCCATGAGCGTGTTCATGGCCCTGTGTCAGGCCTTCTCACTGAGCTGCACCCTGGGAATCGTTGCGCCGATTCCGGGCCGGCACTACCCGGATTTGTCGTCGGAACAAGTCGAGCGACTGCATACAGCGGCCGAACGCCACCAATTGATCGCCGAAATCGCCTATTCGTTTGCCGAACGTCGCGGGCTTGAACCGGGTCAGGAACTCTCCGATTGGCTTGCCGCCGAGCGGGTCTACCAATGAAAGACGAACATCGGCAAATCGCCAAACTCCTGTTGCTGGCGCCGCTGGTCTTGATGGCCTTCGGCGCTTCGCGGGCGACGCCTTCGCTCTCGGAAGGCAGTCGTCTCTACGTGCCATGCGGCGCCTGTCATGCACCGAAGGCCTGGGGCTCGATCGATGGGACCATTCCGATCCTTGCCGGCCAGCAGAGAGGATATTTGGAAAAGCAGATGGAACTGTTCCGATCGGGAGCGCGCGTCGACCCGGCCATGCAAGTTGTCGCAACCCATTCCGCCGTGGGCGATCACGATGACATCGTCGCACTGGCGAGTTATCTTTCGAATCTGGAGTCGAATCCGCATCCGGTGAATGGTTCGGGAGAGAATTTGCGAGTCGGCCAGGAGATATACGCGCATATCTGCGCGGCCTGTCACGGCACCGACGGCAGAGGCAACTCCGGCAATCGGGTGCCGCGAATTGCCGGACAGCATTATCCCTATTTGAGGCGCCAGATCGACGCGGCTGCGGCATTCCACAGAGCTCTCGCCCCCCCCTGAAATGACCAGCGCACTGCGCGGCATGCGCTCCCCGGAAAAAGATGCGCTCGCCGATTTTATTTCGCGTCTCGCCAATTCGGACGCCTTGCTCGATTCGAATCGTCCGGGTGCGGAGATCCGATAAGTCTTGAAGATCGGGGCACCGATGAGGCCATCACGGCCACGACGACTGCACCGGCCTGATCATCAGATCGTTTGGGCGCGAGCCAATGCAGGCAATCTCGATGCACGGAAATGTGAACGGCATGCAGAAACGGTTAGACTCCCGCATGTCCATGAGTGATAGCAAGGGGTTGCACCGTGAGGACTCTTCCTTTACTCCGCGTGACCGTCTTCGGGGCGCTCGCCGCCGTCGGAGCCGGCTGCACCACCACCGCGCAAGCGCCCACGTCCCACTCGGATCTGGACGTTCTGACGAAGCTCGAGAATCTTCCGGGAAAGCCCGGCTGCTTTTGGAAGTCGAGCTTTCAGGGCGACTGGACCGTTCTGAATGACTCGACGCTGATCGTGCACGCTCCGCTTCCGAAGGATATTTATGTGATCAAGCTGTTCGAGCCCGTGTTCAGCCTGAGTTTCAAAGAGGGACTCGGCTTCGAGGACCGGGAGCACTCCGGCCAGATCTGCAACACGGGCGACGACTATTTGTTGGTGCCCGGATGGCAGCCGCCGCAAGTGCCGATCGTTGCGGTTCACTCGTTGACGACGGCGGAGGAGGAGCGTTTGTTGCGCGCCGCCGGAAAGGCGGTTCCCCGTTCAAAAGGCCCGCAGAAGGGGGGAGACCATCCTTGAAAATAGCGGTGATCGGCGCAACCGGGACGATAGGCGCAGAAGTGACCCGGATACTCCTCGGCAAGGGGCACGAGCTTACGGCGATCGCCCGCAACACCGGCACGCTGACGAGCCATCCGCATCTGACGGCCCATGCGGCGGATATCTTCGATTTCCCGCAACTGCAGGCGGCTCTGCCGGGTCACGATGCGCTCGTGGTCGCCTACGCGCCCAAGGACAACGCCTATATCGGCTACAAACAGCTCGTGGAGGCGGCGTGGCGCATCAAGCGGGCGTTCAAGCAGGTCATTCCCGACGCCTACGTCCTCAACGTCGGCGGTGCATCGAGCCTGTGGACGCCGAGGGGATTCCAGATGTTCGAGGATCCGGGCTGGCCGCACTGGTTCTTCAACGCCGCCCCACCGGCGCATTGGCGCCGCCTGCACCAGCGTAGCGGCTTCGAGGCGTTTCTTGAAATGGCAGACCAGCGCGAGCGGATTTTGGCCGATCCGCGCCGGGACCCCTATTCGAACTTCACCGGCCCGGTCATCGACGCGTGGTACCGGCGCATCGGCGAGATTTTCGGCAAAGGCGAGGGCGGCCGCGCACAGCTCGAATACTTTGCGGGCGACCGCAGTTTCCGCTGGAGCTTCGTGTCCCCGCCGTGGCTTCTCGGTGACCCCGAGGTCTCTGGACGGTATCGGACGACCATCGATACGCTGCCCGTCGAGAACGGACAACCGGCCGGCATCTCGGTCGCCGACCTCGCGCTCGCGATTGCCGACACGGTCGATCGCCAGGGCTTCGTCCACCAGCATTGGAGTGCTGCGCGCGTTCCTGCCGCAGGCGTCCAAATATGAAGGAACAGCCTGCTTAGCTGGAAATCGCGCCGCGCGAGTCGCGCGGCAGCGTGACACGGAAAGCCGTTCCCTGCTCGAGACTGCTCTGCACGGACACATCGCCGCCGTGCGCTTCGGCGATTCCCTTGACCAGGGTCAAACCGAGACCCCAGCCGACCGATCCGCCGGTCTGAACGCCGCCGATGCGCTTGAACGGCTGGAAGAGATATTCCTGGTCCGCTGCGGAAATCGGCGTCCCTTCATTGCGAACCTCGATGGCGACGCGCTCGGCCTCTTGCAGAAGAGTGACGCGAACCGGCCGGTAGGGCGCGCCATACTTGATGGCATTGAGGCATAGATTCTCGAGAATTCTCCGGATCTCGGAGCGGCTCCAATGGCCGTCGATCGACGCGTCGGCCTTCAATACGAAGCGGTCCCCATGCAGTGTGCTGAGGTCGGCGAGGGTATCGGCGGCGATGTCGCTCAGATTGCAAGCTTCGACCTCGATCGCGAGCCGTTCGCCGGCCTTCAGCCGGTTGGCGTCGAGGAGATTGCGGATCATCGCATCCGCCCGGTCGATATTATCTCCGATCCGGCCGGCGAAGCTGTGCACCACATCGGTATCGTCCGCTTTCTTGCGGATCACCTGGGCACACATCTTCGCCGCGTGCAGCGGTGTGCGCAGGTCGTGCGTCAGCATGGCGACGAAGCGCTCGCGCAAATCCCTCTCCTGTTCGAGGTCGGCGACGGTGTGTTCGAGCCGCAATTCGTTGTCCTCGAGGTGCCGTCGATTGCGCACTCGATCGGTGACGTCGATCGCGTGGTCGTACACCCCGTAGGCATTGCCGTGGGCGTCATGGATGCGCAGATACGTGAAATCGTAATAGTGGTCGCGCAGAGGACCGCCGACGGAATCGGCATGGCGGGCGAGCACTTCGCGACCCACGAACGGCTGTCCGGTTTCCAGGACCGTGCGGATCAAAGCGGGGAAGGGCTGGTCCCTGAATTCGGGGCAGGCATCCAACAAGGCCCGTCCCTGCAATTGCCGATCCGGGAAAATCGCCTGATAACGCGGATTGACCTTCTCGAACATCAAGTCCGGCCCCACCCACAGCGCCATCGCCGCCGGCGACTCCCGAAAAATCGTTTCGAGCTGGTTGCGCTCGAATGTCAGCGTCGCCTCCGCCCGCTTGCGATCCTGGATGTCGGTGCACGTTCCGAACCAGGAGGCGATCGTGCCGTCGGGGTCGCGGAGGGCCGTCGCGCGCGCCTGAAACCACCGGTAGACGCCGTCATGCCGGCGAATGCGGAATTCAGTGTCGTAGGCGTGCTCGCCGCGCACGGCCCCCATCCAATGCGCAAGGATGCGCTCCCGGTCGTCGGGATGGATCGTACGCTCGAGCCAGCCGAACTCGCGCTGTTCCGGTTCGGGCACGCCGGTGTAGTCGAGCCATTGACGGCTCAAATAATCGCATCGACCGTCCGCGGCGCACGTCCAGACCAATTGCGGCAGCGATTCCGTGAGCGTCCGATAGCGGCGCTCACTCGTCTCGATGGCGGCTCTGCTTTCGACCCGCTCGGTCACGTCGTGGATCACTGCGACGATGCCATGGACGCGCTCCCGTTCGTCGCGCAGGGGTTGATACACGAAATTCAAATGAAAGCGCCGCCAACGTCCATCGTCCTGCAGCAGATCGATCGGCATCTCGTTCCCCACATAAGGCTCGCCCGTCGCATAGACGCGGTCCAACAGCGCGACGAAACCCTGGGCCACCGCTTCGGGGATGGCCTCGCACACCGGCTTGCCGACGAAATCGCGCCGCCCTCCAAAGAGCAGCGAACAGTAAACGGGGTTCGCGATCATGAACACATGGTCCGGACCCTCGAGCACGGCGATCCCCACCGGCGCCTGCGCAAACACCTGCGACAATTTCGATCGCTCACGCTCCGCGGCCGCCTGCAATTGACCGATCTGCAGCTGGTTTCGTACGCGCGCGACGAGTTCTCGAGCGGAAAATGGTTTGACCAGATAGTCGACGGCGCCGGCGCGCAGCCCCTCGATGCGCGATTCCTCGTCGGCCCGCGCGGACAAGAGCACCACCGGAATCTGGCGGGTGCGGTCACTGTGCTTGAGCCGCTCGATCAGTCCGAATCCATCGAGCCGCGGCATCATCACGTCGCTCAAAATCAGGTCCGGCGTCCGGTCGAGCGCCGCGACGACCGCTTCCTCGCCGTTGCTGACCGCCTCGATGTCCCACGCCGGTGAGAGGATGCCTTGAATGTAGGCGCGCATGTCGGCGTTGTCATCCGCCAATAGAACCCGGGGCCGCAGCCCTGTGGTCGCAGCGACCGCTGCATGCACGGCACCGTCCTCGGGGAGCCACCGTTCAGCTTCCCTGACGACGCTGCCGGAGTAATGATCATCGATCCGGTATCGCTCCATGTCCGCGTGCACGGACTCAGCGGGCAGATGCCGGGAGCCCAATGGGAGTTCGATTTCGAAGATCGTCCCATGACCCCACCGACTCTCGACGGCGATCGTTCCTCCGTGCAGACGGATCAACTCTTGAATGAGTGCCAGACCGATTCCCGACCCTTCCTGGGTGCGCCCGATCGCGCCTTCCACCCGATGAAAACGCTGGAACAGGTGGGTTAGCTGGTCCGCCGGAATGCCGGTGCCCGTGTCCCTGACCCGCAGGCGGGCTTTCCCGGACAACCCGGTCAGGCTGAGCTCGATTTCTCCCTCGAAGGTGAACTTGAAGGCGTTCGAGAGGAGATTCAAAACGATCTTCTCCCACATTTCACGATCGACGTAGGCCGGTTCGCCCAGCGGCGCTGTAATGACGACATAGCGCAGTCCCGCGCGTTCGATGGTTGCGCGAAAGACGCTCGCGAGTTCCGCGGTGAATTTGGCGAGGTCCGTGGGGCGGTAGGCTGCACGAACCCGGCCTGCTTCGATGCGCGAAAACTCGAGCAGCGTGTTGACGAGCTTTTGCAGACGCAGGGCATTGCGATGCGCAATTTCGACGCGCTCCCGGCTTGCGGCGGCGAGTACTCGTTCATCGGCGAGCAGATCCTCGAGCGGTCCGAGCATCAAGGTGATGGGGGTCCGGAACTCATGCGAGACATTGGCGAAGAACGCCGTCTTCGCCGCGTCGATTTGCAGCAATCCTTCGGCCCGGCGCCGCTCCGCCGCGTACGCCTCGGCTGACGCGATCGCGGTGCCGATCTGCCCGGCAACGAGCGTCAAGAAGGATCGGTAGTGATCGTCGAGTGCCAGGCGCGCGCTGATTCCGACGACGAGCACCCCGGCTGCTTCGCCCTGCGCCGAAGGGATCGGCAGTGCGGCCGCGAGTTCGGTCGATTCGGGCCAGGGCGAGGGAATTGCGCCGGTCAGATCGATCGGATGCGTGATCTCCACGAGTTCGCGCGCCCCGAGCGCCCGGGCCAATGCCGCCGCTGTGCGCGATGCCGGCGCGTTTAGGTCGATTTCCTCGGCTGCTCCGCATTCGCCGGCGGTGAATCCGGTCGTACCGGACAGCCGCAGGCGATCGGCGTTCTCAGGTTCACGCAGGTAGATCACCGCGAACGGCAGGTCGTAAGGATTCGAGGACAGCACCGTGCGGACGAACGTCACGGCCTCGTCCGCCGATTTCGCGGCGGCGCTAGCCTGACCCAGTGCGCGAAGCGTCGACAGTCGCCGCTCCCCGATCACTTTTCCGCTCGTCTCGCTGACCGCAGTGAACACGCCGCCGATGGCGCCGTTCTCGACGTGGATGGGGCTGTATGAAAACGTGAAATAGCATTCTTCGATGAAGCCCCGTCTTGCCAGCGGCAGCATCGTGTCCTCGGACCAAGTGGCCTGCCCTCGTTGCATGACGCCGTCGAGCATCGGTCCGATGATGTGCCAGATCTCTGGCCAAACGTCGCGCCCCGGCCGGCCCAGCGCCCACGGATGCTTTGCTCCCAGCATGGGAATGTATGCGTCGTTGTAGATCTTGACGAGCTGCGGGCCCCACCAAATGAGCATCGGGAAGCGCGAGTTCAAACAAATGCTGATGGACGTGCGCAAACTCTGCGGCCAGTCGTCCTCCGACCCGAGCGCGGTCGTCGACCAATCGATGGAGCGGATCAATTCCGCGACCGCGCCGCCCCGGGGGAGAAAGGAGAACGCATCGCCTGGCCCTGCCCAGGCGGCAGGGGTTTGCGCGGAAGCATCCTGCGTCTGCGTCATGTGGAAACTCCATTCGCGATTGCGCGTTATGGTAAAGCAAGTTCTCGCAAAATTGTTGCGCCGAACGTCGGGTTGCGGCGGCCTGGCGGCCCAATAGATTGCGGCAATGCGCGGCCCAATTGATTGCGGCAACGCAGGAAATTCACTGCAACAACGCCGTGTCCGACAGCCGCGTCTTACTCGCAATGGCGCCCGCTTGCGGACGCGCAGCTTGCGGCCCGGTGAGAGACTGCTCCCCGTGGCAATTTCGCCAACGCATTCTTTCGAGGGCGCACATGACAAACGATAAGCAAACAGGCAGTCACAAGAGCGGATCGGGCAATTTGGCGAAAGATTCGGAAAAAGCGAGCGAGGCTGGCAAGAAGGGCGGTACTCAATCCCCGGGTGGATCGCAAAAGACTGGCGGCGGCTCGCAACAGAGTGGCTCACAGCACAGTGGCTCGCAGCAGAATGGGTCGCAGCGCAGTGGCTCGGACCATAGCGGCTCCCAGCAGAGTGGTTCGCACCAAAGCGGCACGCAGCGCGGCGGTTCAGCCGAGGAGGGCAGGGGCAGTTCGCGCAGCGGTGCCAGTCAGACGGCCAATGATTCGGACCGGTCCGGCGAGGCGGGCAAGAAAGGCACGGAGCACTCGCGCGCAGACAAGTGAGGGCTTCTAGGAGTTGACACCGGCGGGATCGATCGCGATCCCGCTCTCCACTGGTCAGCGCCGGTCTTTTCCGGCTATAGTCTCGCCAATATAAAGGGCCGGCGATGACTGAAACGACGTTTTCGGACGTGGCCCTGCAGGCCCTGCTGGAGCGCTGGTCTCGCGGGGACCGCGGTGCGCTGAACCAGTTGCTGACACACCTGTATACCGACATCCACGCGATCGCGGTCCGCCAGTTACATAACGAGCGACATTCGACATTGCGGCCGACCGCATTGGTTCATGAGGCCTATCTGCGCCTGGCCGCGCTGCGTGAGATCAAGCTCGAGGACCGCTCTCACTTTCTTTCGATGGCGGCGCGCGTCTCGCGCCAGGCATTGATCGACGAGGCTCGCCGGCGCCGCGCCGCGAAACGCGACGGCGGCAATCCGGTGACCTTGAGCGACACGAATTTGGGCGAACCCGATCAATCCTACGACGCGGTCGATCTCGACGAACTGCTCACCGAACTCGAGCAATACGACGCACTCGCCGCCGATATCGTCGCCTTGCGCATCTTCGGCGGCCTGTCGATCGAAGAGGTGTCGGCTTGCAAGGCGATATCGGTGGCGACCGTCAACCGCCGCTGGGCGACCGGAAAGGCTTGGTTGACCCGCGAACTCACGCGCGAATGAGCGCGGTCCGCCGCGGGCTCATTTACGCTGTTTTTTCCGAGGCGCTGGATCGGCCGCTCGAGGAGCGCTCCAGCTTCCTCGACGAGCGCTGCCGGGGGGACTCGGAGCTGCGCGCCGAAGTCGATTCCCTGCTAGGGATCGCCACGGTCGATGCGGTCGAGACCAGCACGCTGCTGGGCTCTCCTGCCCCGGAGGAGCAATCTCTGGCGGGTCGTACGGTCGGCCGCTTCCAACTGGAGGAGCGCATCGGCGCCGGCGGCATGGGCGTCGTTTACCGCGCGGAGCGCATCGATGGCGTACAACAGTCGGTCGCCATCAAGCTGGTCTCGGTCACGCTCGCCGACGCCGTCGCGGCGCGCTTCGCCCGCGAAGCGCAGATTCTCGCGCGCCTCGAACACCCGTCGATCGCGCGCCTCATCGATGCCGGAATCGAAGCGGGACGGGCTTGGATTGCAATGGAATTCGTGCGCGGCGAGCGCATGGACGTGTATTGCGCCGGCCAGCGGCTTTCGACGGATGCGATCGTCAGCTTGCTCGTGGAACTCGCCGGCGCGGTCTCGACAGCCCACGCCATGCTCGTGGTCCATAGCGACATCAAACCGGCCAACGTGCTCGTCACCGCCGACGGGCGGCCGAAACTCATCGATTTCGGCATCGCGACCGCGCTCCGCGATGCAAGCGGCGCTGCCGCGCCCACCGTGGACATTGCGCGCCTGTTCTCGCCCAATTATGCCGCGGCCGAGCAGGTCACCGGCGGCGCCGTCACGGTGGCCACGGATGTTTTCGGCTTGGGTGCACTCGCCTATCGACTGCTCACCGGCGCCCCGATCCACGGCGAAGATACGAGTCCCGTGGCGTACCTGCTCGCCGTGACGCAGCGGGACGTGGAATTGCCGAGCCGTGCGGCGCAGCGCGCCGGCCGGCCGCTCCGGGAAACGCGGTTGTTGCGCGGCGACCTGGATGCCATTCTTTGCAAGGCGCTCGAGCGCGACCCCGCGCAGCGCTATGCATCGGCCGCGGCATTTCGCGCTGATCTGCAACGGTACCTCGAACGCCGGCCTGTCCGTGCCAGGCCGCCGTCTCTGGGCTACCGCGCAGCCAAGTTCGCGCGCCGCAATGCCCTGGCAGTGGGCCTCGCGAGCCTGCTCGGCGTCAGCCTGATCGCCGGCGGCCTGACCGTCTGGATGCAGGGTCGCAGCGCGGCCGTCGCACGTGACATGGCGGCGCGGCGCGGCGAGTTCCTGGAAAGCGTCCTGAAGTCGGCCAATCCCCGCGAGGGTCGGCGCGACATCACCGTGGCGGAACTGCTCGATTCCTCGGCACGCACGCTCCATGAGAAATTTGGGGCCGAGCCGCTGACGGAAGCCTCGCTGCTCGGGCTCCTCGTCGATACCAATACCGAGCTCGGCCGTTATCCGGAGGCCCTGGCCGCCAGCGATCGCGAGATGGCGTTGCTGCGTGACCATGGCGCCGGCACAAAGGACATTGCCGCGGCACTCAAGGAGCGCGGCGACCTTCTCTCGAGAGCCGGAAAGTATGCCGAAGCGGAAACCGCGCTCGGCGAGGCCATCGCGGTGCTGCGCCGCTTGCCTGCCCAGAACGCCGCCCTGGTCGACGCACTCGGCAAGCTGGCCGGCGTCTTTGCGAACACGAACCGAGAGAAAAATGCGGAGGCGACCCTGGCCGAGGCGATCGCACTCGATCATGAGCACACCGGATTTCCGCAGCACCAACTCGCCGTGGTTCTTGCCAATGAGGGACGTTATGCGGACGCGGCGTCGGTGTCCCGCGAGGCGCTCGATCTGCAGCGCAAGTATTTTCATGCCGATGATCCCGTCTTGCTCACGACGGAGGCGACCTACGCCATGGCCCTGTCGAACCTGCACCGACCCGGCGAGGCCGATCCGCTGCTGCGCGAGGTCGTGGCGGCCAGCGACCGGGTACTCGGCCCCGATCATCCGGAAGCGCTGGCGGCGCAGATTCAGTTCGGTGAAAATCTGCTCGATCTCGATCGCTTCGTCGAGGCCGCCATGACCTTGCACCGAGCGGCAGAATCGCTCGATCGGACGGTGGGTCCCACGCATCGATATGCCTTGGGTGCCTGGTCGGAATATGCGTTCGCCGCCTGCAATAGCCACGAGGAACAGGTCGGCCTCGCCGCCGAGCAACGTGTTCTAGCCATCCGCGCCAAGATTCTTCCGGTCAATGACTGGCACATCGCCGCCGGGCGCGCCGTCGAAGGACTGTGTCTCGCCCGTCTTCATCGCAACGCGGAGGCGGAGCCCATGCTGCTGCAAGCGGCCGCGGACCTCGAAGTCTCGCGCGGGCGCGGCTTCTATTGGACGCAAAAGACCTACGCTTCGCTGCGCGATCTCTATGCCTCGCTCGGGCGCACCGCTGATTCCGCGACGTTTGCCGCAAAGCTGGTTAAGTAGGTTTTGCGCTTGCATTGTCGCCGCGGCGATCCAAGACTATGCGCATGGAGCCGAGCGACTTGCAGAAGCGTTTCGACGTGGCAGTGGTCGTTCCGACGACACTCCGAGGAAGTCTGTTTCGCGCCGTGGCGTCCGTGTTCGATCAGGATTTCCGGGGCCGGATCCAAGTATTGATCGGCATCGATGTGCCGGCGGGCGATCCGGAGGTGCTGCAGCGATTGGCGGCGCGCTGTCCCGACAACTGCTCGATCACGGCGATGGATTTTGGCTACTCGACGTCGGTGGCGCATGGCGGCGTATATCCCAATCGGTACAGCGGCGCGCTGCGCACGATTTTGAGTTACGCCGCGAACAGCCCCTACGTTGCCTACCTCGATGACGACGACTGGTGGCATCCGGAACACCTGACATCGCTGCTGGCGGCGATCGAGGGGAAGGATTGGGCGTATTCGTTGCGCTGGTTCGCCGACGCCGAGACCGGCTGGCCGATCTGCGAGGATGAATGGGACTCGCTGGGGCCCGGCAAGGGGATCAATGCCGAAAAATTCGGCGGCTTCGTCAGCACCAGCAACTTTCTGCTCAACAAGCACGCGTGTCACTTCGTATTGCCGTATTGGGCCTTGTCGCCGTTCCAGGATGGCACCGGCGAGGACCGCCTGGTGTTCGCCGCCCTGTTGAAGCTCGAGAAAACGGGCGGTGCGTCGAATCGACACACCTGCTTTTATTCGATACCGAGTCACGTCCAGCGCCACGAGCATCATCAAACGCAATTCGCCGCGAGAAAGATCGAGTGGATCTACGACAGGACCCTGGTTGCCGAACTGGCAAGCCTGGAGGCGGAGTTTCTCGAGGCTTACCGGCGCGAGGATTTCGCCGCCGCAGAATCGTTGATCTTGCGGACACTCGGCATCAACGCGAACTCGGCGGCGGCGCTCGAGGTCCATGGATTGATGTGCGCAGCGAGTGGCGACGTCGAACGGGCCGATACCTTCCGGCTCCGGGCGTACGCGCTCAAGGGCAATTCCTCGGCATTCGCGGGGATCCTACAATAACCCATTGAATTTGAATAAAAAATGGGCTCGCCACCGCCATTCCAGCCTGGCGTGCCAAACGCTCCCCGGACCGATATCGCATCCGCGTGAGTCATTTCTCCGCGCTTTGGCGCCATCTCGTCATAGAAGTTACCGGCCCGGCGGTCATGAGGGCCCCCTCGATTGGGGGTACCGGCGTCATCGAATCCGGCATCTGCACGATTTCAACCAAGAGTTCTCAAGGGGTTTCCAATGAAAGCAATACGCGGCTCAGCGCTTCACTCCAAGTCCGCCGTCTCGGCGGCCGTTTTGGCCATTCTGTCGAATCTGCCGGCGGCGCACGCCCAGACCACCGACACATGGTCCTTGGGGACCTCCGGACTCTGGAGCGTCGCCGGCAATTGGTCCGACCACCAGGTCCCAAACAGCAATACCGTGAATGTCGACATCACCGACGGTAAATCCACGGTGACGCTGAATATCAATGCCACGGTCGACGATCTGACGATTGGTGCCGGGAACGCTTTGGACATCAACACGAACCAATCGCTCACGATCGCCGGGCCCAGTGTTGCCAACAGCGGAGCGATCGTTCTCAACGGCGGCGCGGGGGCCAATGGCTTCCTCAACCTCAACGCCAGCACGACGCTGACCGGCGGGGGCACCGTCACGATCGCGCAGGCGAGCGGCGGGGGCCAAGCCATCGTTCAGCAGAGTGCGAACGGCGTGACGCTGACCAATACGAACAACACCATTCAGGGCAATGGCGTCATCGGCAACGGCGGATTGACCGTCGTCAACAGTACGGCTGGTACCATCGATGCGAATGTCGCCGGTGCTTCTCTCGTGCTGAACGGCGGCGGCGGCGTCACCAACGCGGGACTGCTCGAGGCGACCAAGGGCGGCAATCTCGCGCTAGGCGGCGTCGGCGTGACCAACACGGGCGGCAACGTCACCGCGAATGGTACCGGAAGTATCGTGAGTCTGGGCAACTCGAGCATCACCGGCGGCACGCTGAACACCGTCGGCGGTGGCGCGATCGAGACCGCGAACGGGACCACGGCCGTGTTGAACGGTGTGACGATCTCCAAGGGCAGCGTCTATACGGCCAGCAACAACGCCACCACGGTCCTGAACGGCACGATCACCAACGATGGCGTCATCGCCCTCGCGGGTGGCGCCGGCGCGAACGGCTTGCTGAACCTGGGCAGCAGCACGACGCTCACGGGCGGCGGCACTGTCACGATCGCAAACGCGAGCGGCGGGGGCCAAGCCATTGTCCAGCAGAGTGCGAACGGCGTGACCTTGACCAATGCGAACAACACGATTCAGGGTAATGGCGTCATCGGTAACAGCGGATTGACCGTCGTCAACAGCACGGCCGGCATCATCGATGCGAACGTGTCGGGTGCGGGTCTTGCGCTGAACGGTGGCGGCGGCATCACCAACACAGGACTGCTCGAGGCGACCAGCGGGGGGAATCTCGCCCTCGGCACCGTGGTAGTGACCAATACGGGCGGCAACATCACGGCGAGCGGTACCGGCAGCATCGTGAGCCTGGGCAACACGACCGTCACTGGCGGCACGCTCAATACCAGCAGCGGTGGCGCGATCGAGACCGCAGGAGGGACCACGGCCGCGTTGGACGGCGTGACGATCTCCAAGGGCAGCACCTATACGGCCAGCAACAACGCCACCACGGTCCTGAACGGCAGCATCACCAACGATGGCCTCGTCCAGCTCAACGGCGGGGCCGGCGCGAACGGGTTCGTGAACCTGGGCAGCAACACGACGCTCACGGGGGGTGGCACCGTCACGATCGCAAACGCGAGCGGCGGGGGCCAAGCCATTATCCAGCAGAGTGCGAACGGCGTGACTCTGACCAACGCGAACAACACGATCCAGGGTAATGGCGTCATCGGCAATGGCGGATTGACCGTCGTCAACAGCACGGCCGGCGTCATCGATGCGAACGTGTCGGGTGCCGGTCTGGCGCTGAACGGCAGCGGCGGTATCACCAACACCGGACTGCTCGAGGCGACGAACGGGGGGAACCTCGCCCTCGGCACCGTGGTAGTGACCAATACCGGCGGCAACATCACGGCGAGCGGTACCGGCAGCATCGTGAGCCTTGGCAACACGACCGTCACTGCCGGCACGCTCAATACCAGCAGCGGCGGCGCGATCGAGACGGCGCCGCAGACCGCGGCCGGGTTGGACGGTAGCACCAAGGCGGGCGCCGTCACGATTTCGACGGGCAGCACCTACACGGCGAGCAACAATGCGACGACCATCCTGCTCGGCGCGATCACCAACAACGGCACAATCAGTCTGACGGGCGGTAACGGCGCCAATGGCGTTCTCGCGTTGGGCAGTGGGTCGGCACCGGCGGTGACCCTGCAGGGCGGCGGAGTGGTCAATGTCACGCAGATCGCGGCCAATGGCGGCCAAGCCTTGATCCAGCAGAATGCCAACAACGTGATCCTCACGAACGTCGATAACACGATCCAGGGCGAGGGCGTGATCGGCAACGGCGGCCTGACGCTCGTCAATGATGCGAAAGGTCTCATCGACGCGAACTCACAGGGCGGCACGCTGACGACGGCGCTCGTGCTGAATGGCGGGGGTGGCGTCACAAACTTGGGACTGCTCGAGGCGACCAAGGGCGGCAATCTCGCGTTCGGCAGCAGCGCCGTGACCAATACAGGCGGCAATATTACGGCGAGCGGTACCGGCAGTATCGTGAGCCTGGGCAACTCGAGCATCACCGGCGGCACGCTGAACACCGTCGGCGGTGGCGCGATCGAGACCGCAAACGGGACGACGGCCGTTTTGAACGGTGTGACGATCTCCAAGGGCAGCACCTATACGGCCAGCAATAACGCCACCACGGTCCTGAACGGCACGATCACCAACGATGGCGTCATCGCGCTCGCGGGTGGCGCCGGCGCGAACGGCTTGCTGAACCTGGGCAGCAGCACGACGCTCACCGGCGGCGGCACTGTCACGATCGCAAACGCGAGCGGCGGGGGCCAAGCCATTGTCCAGCAGAGTGCGAACGGCGTGACCTTGACCAATGCGAACAACACGATTCAGGGTAATGGCGTCATCGGCAACGGCGGATTGACCGTCGTCAACAGCACGGCCGGCATCATCGATGCGAACGTGTCGGGTGCGGGTCTTGCGCTGAACGGTGGCGGCGGCATCACCAACACGGGGCTGCTCGAGGCGACGAACAAGGGCAATCTCGCGTTCGGCAGCGCCGCTGTGACCAACACGGGCGGCAACATCACGGCAAGCGGTACCGGCAGCATCGTGAGCCTGGGCAACTCGACCGTCACCGGCGGTACGCTCAATACCGTGAGCGGTGGTGCGATCGAGACCTCGGCAGGGACCACGGCCGTGTTGAATGGCGTGACGATCTCCAAGGGCAGCGTCTATACGGCCAGCAACAACGCCACGACGGTCCTGAACGGCACCATCACCAACGATGGCCTCGTCCAACTCAACGGCGGGTCCGGCGCGAATGGCTTCGTGAACTTGGGCAGCAACACGACGCTCACGGGGGGTGGCACCGTCACGATCGCGCAGGCGAGCGGCGGCGGCCAAGCCATCATCCAGCAGAGTGTGAACGGCGTGACTCTGACCAACACGAACAACACCATCCAGGGCGATGGCGTCATCGGCAACGGCGGATTGACGGTCGTCAACGGCGGGAGTGGTACGATATCCGCGACCGTATCGGGCGCCAGCCTCGTGCTGAACGGCGGCGGCGGCCTCAACAACGAGGGCACCCTCAAGGTCAGCACCGGCGCCGACCTGGTCGTGACCAACGGTCCTTTTACGAACTTCAGCGGGACCACCCTGACCGGCGGCAAGTACAACGTGTCGGGCACGCTCGAGATCGATGAACTCGGGAACACCGGCGGCGAAATCGTGACCAACGCCGCCGGCATCACTCTGAACGGCACCGGAGCGAAGTTCGTGGACTCCGCTGGCAACAGCGCCCTGACCAAGCTCGCGTCGAACACCGCCGCCGGCAGCTTCACGGTCTCGGGAGGCGCAAACTATACGACCGCGGGCAACTTCAATAATTTGGGCACGCTCGGCGTCGGCTCGGGCACGA
>Ga0302320_10001604_pt1 | contig 54176 bp, 47 predicted proteins | sample Bog_T0_3_FD_202130 | JGI IMG/M metagenome (GOLD analysis project Ga0302320, IMG submission 202130) | Peat permafrost microbial communities from Stordalen Mire near Abisko, Sweden - Bog_T0_3 | ecosystem: Environmental > Terrestrial > Soil > Wetlands > Peat | place: Sweden: Abisko, Stordalen Mire...
TCTTCGGGTTGTGCTTCTGCAACACCTTGGTGATGGCCGCCGTCAACGTGGTCTTGCCGTGATCGATATGACCAATGGTCCCCACGTTCACGTGCGGCTTCGTGCGATCAAATTTTTCCTTCGCCATCTCTGCTATCCCCACTTTCAAGCTATTGACTAAAACCCATTCTCCTGGCTCCCGGCTCGGTATCTTGCCGCGGTGAAACAGGAACTACCGCTGTCGCCAGATATTGCCATTTCAGCAGCATGGCCGACTGGTCGCCTAAATCGATCCAAACACCTAACTCGTCCGCGCCAGCAACATTCGCTTCGAAGCTGGCTTCATCAAAAATCCCGGCGAGCGCTGCCGTTCCTTCCGGCGACAGTCTAAATCGAACGTATTCTCCCGTAGCGATCGCCAGGCTCATGCCACCGCACCGCGAACACCAAACAAATTACTCAGCTCCTCAAAGTCCTGCCGAGTCCCGCCAAAACGCCTGGGATCGGTGATTCGATTGACAAGGTCAGGCGTTATTCCCACCGGGCGTACCGAAGATGCGTCAGGCACCAAAATCCACTCCCTGCGGGAACCATCCCAAACCACGTAGCGCAGCCGAAATCCGGGAACATCTGCAAGAAAGTCGCGCAACCTCTCCGCCAATGCCTCACCCTGACGACGCATACTCTCGCGGGCGAGGTCCCATGCGTACTCTCGGCGAGCATCGTCAACCGGCTGCAGTCCGAGCCGACGCGAGGCGATGTATCGAGTGGGATCGACCTTTGGGAGATCCGACTCGGGTGCGCGCTGCGCCTTGGCCCACTCCTCACTGGAAACCAGAGGCAACCCATCGATTTTGACTTCGACATCGACAGCCATGGTTCACCTCAGTAATACGCGTACACCCGGAAATATCTCTGCCGCAACTCCAGCGGAACCGCCTCCACCAGCCGCAGATACCGCTCCCGCGTCAGGCCCTGATCGGAGACCGGCAGCGACTGGTAGAGCCCCACCGCTTCCTTGCCCAGCAAACCGCGCTGCAGCACGCCTTCGTAGTCGCGAATGCGCAGCTTCGATTTGGTCACCCGCGTCAGCAGCACTTCCACGTCCCGAAGATCAAACGCCGCATCGATCAGCGCATGAAGCTTCTGGTACCCCTGCTCGTCCTGAACCGCGATCGCCGCCTGCTCAAACATCTTCAATCACCCTTGCCTGATTCCAAACCTTCACCCCAACGTCAAAGACCCAACGCTGGGGACCCCAAAATCTTGGAGCGGGAGACGAGGATCGAACTCGCGACCAACAGCTTGGAAGGCTGTGACTCTACCACTGAGTTACTCCCGCCTTGCGACAGTGGTTAGTGGTTAGTGATCAGTGATCAGCTTTTCGTGCTATCGCGAGCTGGCACCGCCGCCACGCCCATGCTCCAACTGACCACTCATCACTAACCACTATCCACTGCAAATCTGGAGCTGATGACCGGGTTTGAACCGGTGACCTCTCCCTTACCAAGGGAGTGCTCTACCAACTGAGCTACATCAGCCCTTCTTACAAACTCGTACTGCCACTTACCTTCCCACTTTGGCGGCGAATCTTCTCCGCCTGGCGGGCAATGACCGTTCGCAACGCCAGCCCGCCAATCACCAGCAGCGGAACCAGCCTCAACTCCACCGGCCTGCCGTGAACGAGAACCGTGCCCTCGCCCATCGTGAACCAGACCAGAAAACCCAAAACCGCGTACAACCCCAGGGCCACTCGAAACCGGCGCTCCAGATTCGCCCCTGCCGGATCCGGACCCGCGCCTTCCAAACCCCGGCGCGCATCCGGCTGCGAATCGTCACCCATTCCAGCCCCTCACTGCAGTGGTGCACAGGGGAGGATTCGAACCTCCGTAGCTCCAAGGAGCGGCAGATTTACAGTCTGCTGCCATTAACCGCTCGGCCACCTGTGCCCATCTCTTCCCGCCCCTGCAACGATCCGCGCGCTCGACGATCCGCGCTCCCATTCCAGCGCATCGGCTCCCCTCCGGAACTTCTCCGGCACTTCGGAGCATGCACCTCGAGTGGGATCACCGCGGAGGACAGGCCCGGCGTTCAAAAAAATCGCTCGCCGGCCAATTCTTGCCGTTTCAGGCCCCGTTTTCCGGCCTTCCCTATGTGGAGCTGGCGAAGGGATTTGAACCCCCGACCCTCTGATTACAAATCAGATGCTCTACCAGCTGAGCTACGCCAGCCCGAACAGCGGTTTCACAATTGCTGTATCGCCGAAACCACTGCTTTCAAGTGGCTCTTTCCTCAAGAAAAAGCCACCCTTCGCAACGCCACAAAGGGCACGTAAATTGTGGAACCGCTCAACCCACCCTGGAAGACTCCCGAAAACCACTCCGGACGCCCGAAATCAATCCCGTAGACCCGCGCGGACACACTCCCGCTCCGCACGTTCAACGGCACAGAAATCAAGGTTAGCACAGGCGGGTCCGGGGAGCAAACCGCTGCGCCCAGCACCGCCAACGCTTCGCCCGCATCATCCTGGCGAGGATTTGACTTGACAGAGCGCCCTGAACGTTAAACCCTGTTTGCGTCCCTAAATTCCATCTGCAAGGGTGACCCATGCGTTCTAAGAAGGTTTTTGCCCCTCTCTTGTTGGCCCTCGCTCTCGCCGCCGCTCTTGCGCCCCTGCCTGCCGGCGCCCAGGCCCCCAAGCGCAGACCCCGCATCGCCGTCCTCGATTTCGACTATGCCACCGTCCTCACCTACTCCCAGGCCGTGTTCGGCAGCAACGTGGATATTGGCAAGGGCATCACCTCTTTGCTGGTCACCGGCCTGGTCAAGGACGGCACCTACTCGATCATCGAGCGCAGCGCCCTTGACAAGATCATGACCGAGCAGAACTTCTCCAACTCCCAGCGCGCCGATCCCACCAGCGCTGCCAAGCTGGGCAAGCTTCTCGGCGTCGACGCCATCATCGTCGGCTCCATCACCCAGTTCGGCAATGAGACCAAGAAGGTGGGCCTGGGTGGCAATGGCGGCACCTGGGGCGGATTCGGCCTGGGCGGCATCGGCCACTCCAACTCCAAGGCAAACGTCAGCATTACCGCGCGCATCATCAACGTCGACACCGGCGAGATCATGGCAGTCGCCGAGGGCACAGGCCAGTCTTCGCGCTCCTCCACCTCGCTGCTCGGCGGCGGCGGCCACAACTGGAGCAGCGGCGGCGGCAACGTCGACTTCGGTTCCAGCGACTTCCAGAACACCATCATCGGCGAGGCCACCAAGGCCGCCGTGGACAAGCTCTCTGCCGATGTCGTCACCGATGCCCCCAAGATCAGCGTCCGCACCGTCGTCATTGACGGGCTGGTCGCGGCCGTCGATGGCGGGCAGATCGTCATCAACGTCGGCAAGCAGGCCGGCGTCAACGTCGGTGATCAGCTTGAAGTGGTGCGCGTGACCAAGGAGATCAAGGACCCCGCCACCGGCGCCGTCATCCGCCGCCTCACCAGCTCCATCGGCATCATCAAGGCCACCGACGTGGATGACGCCTCAGCCGTCTGCGCCGCCGTCTCCGGCTCCGGCTTCCAAACCGGCGACCGCGTCAAGTCGGCTGCTCAGTAATCCCGCATCGCCTCTCAAACAACAGCGCCCTCCGCCGCGTCATGGCAGAGGGCGTTCTTGTCTTTCCCGCCGGAATCGGACCGCTCTACCTGCCCAGGAACGACTCCAGCCTCGCGGTCGCCTTGTCGGCGCGGTCCAGGTACTCGTTCGCGGATTGCAGGTCGTTTTGGTTCAGCGCGGTTTGGGCTTCGCGGAGTTGGTTGTTCATCCGGTTCATGGTGGCAAGTATGTCGCCGCGAATGTCCAGGCCCTGGGCCTGCTGCTGGGTGCGCAGACTCTGCACCCCGGCGCGTGCCGCATCGGCCCGGGCCTCGATGTCCATCATGCGGTCGTGGGTCTGGCGGACCTCCTGCGGAGACGGTCCCGCGGAAACAGGGGGAACGGGAGGACCGGCGGGTGTAACGGCTCCAACCGCGCCACCGGTGCCGGCCGACCCTTGATTGCCGGCCTGCGTCGGCGTCCCGGTATAGGGAGGCTGGTGCTGGCCGCCCTTGCCGGTCTCTTTCTGCGCGGGCGATGATTTGCCCGGCTGATCGGGATTTGCAGCCTTCCCTTGCCCGTCCGCCGGAACTGGCTCCGCAGACGGGCCGGGCTCCCCGGACGGACTCGCCACCGGGGTCGGATTCGCGGGCTGCGTGCTCTCCGCCGTCGGTGTCCCCTGCGACGGGGTGGCCGCCTGACTCACAGACGAGGCAGCGCTCGCATCCGGGGGTGGGGGCGTAGCCTTCTGCTTGGCAAGGATCGAGAAGACGTGCGGCAGCGCCCAGGCAATCGCCACCAGGGCCAGAATGGCAGCCAGCGCGCCCATCCCGATCCACAACCCCCGATGGCTCTTGGCCGCCGGCGCCACTGGTTTGGCAGCGGCAACGGGAGCGAAGGGCGGGGGGGCAGCTGCGGCTGACTGGGCAGGCGGAGCCGTTGCCGCCGGTGAGACGGGCGTGAACCCGCCGGAAATTGCCGAGGTTGCCGAGGGTGCGCTGGCAAAAGTGGGAACGGACGCGAAGACCGTCGGCTGATCCACAAGCAGAACAGCGGGACGAGCGGCCGCCGGCTCAAGCAGCGCCTTGAGCGCATCGTGAAACTCCTGGGCGGTTTGGAAGCGGTCTGCGGGGTTCTTTTCCAGCGCGCGCAGGATCACGCGGTTCAGCTCCGGAGAGAGAGCCGCGTTTACCTCGATGGGCGGAACGGGCGCTTCGTTCAGGTGCGCGTTCAGCACGCTGAACGATGTGTCGGCCCGGAAAGGCTTGCGCCCGGTCAGCGCCTCATAGAGGGTGACGCCCAACGAGTAAAGGTCGGAGCGCGCATCCACCGTGCCCCCGCGCACCTGTTCCGGCGACATGTAGTAGACCGACCCGATGGTCATGCCCGGCCGGGTCAGATGCATCTCGTCGGCGTTCTTGGCAATGCCGAAGTCCATCAGCTTCACCTGGCCGTGCGTGGTGATCATGATGTTGGCCGGCTTGATGTCCCGATGGATGACGCCGTGGCTGTGCGCAAAGCTCAGGGCCGAAAGCGTCTGGGTCGCGTAATCGAGCACCCGGTCAACAGGCAGAGCCGACTCCGAGGCCAGCTTCTCCAGGGTGGCGCCTTCCACAAACTCCATGATCATGATCAGCTGATTCTGGAACTGGAAGGCCGTGCGCAGTTGCGCAATGTTGGGGTGTTCGAGGCCGGCCAGGGTGCGGATCTCCACAATAAAGCGCGCCGCGAGCTCCTGCTCGGAATTCAGGTCGGGAAGCAGCACCTTCATGGCCTCTTCCCGGTTCGAGATGATGCTCCGCACCTTGTAGACGCGGCCCATGCCGCCCGCGCCGATAAGCCCCACCACTTCGTAATCGCCAACCCGCGCGCCAACTTCTAATGCCATGGGGTGCCTCCAGAGGACCGAAAGTCTTTCGCCTTGATTGGGGAAGGTTCTCCACCGAACGCCGCGAGTTTACCTCATTGCCACCTGAAATGCCCACAAAAATCGGATCAGAGGGAATACGAGAGTCATGTCGTGCCCTGTCGGGCGGCGGCTCCTTCGGCCGCAAGAGAAGAAGGGCGACTTCGCCGTGGGTCTCCCCCGAGGGAGCGCCGTGCCTCCCGTGTTCAATCCCGCCCATCTAGAGCCACAGCCGCTTGACACACGCCTGCACCGAAATTACCATTGCGCGCATAAATCCAGGCGTTATGGGGGGGTAATGTATCTACGAACGATGACGTTGGCGTTGTTGGCCGCAGTGTTCCTTTGTTCAGCATCCGGTCAAGCTCCGGGGGCGGCAGCCTCTCAGCCGCAGGAGAATCCTCAAGCCTCAGACCTGAAGCCGGTACAAGCTGAAGAGGGAACAATGTTAAGTTCCGCAAAGAAGATCAAAAGAGGCGCTAGGATCTTCATTGCCCCAATGGAGGGCGGATTCGAAAACTTCATCGTTGCCGGATTTCAAAATAAGCAGGTCCCTCTTGTCGTCGTGATTGATCGCAGTAAAGCTGATTACGAACTCAGCGGGATTTCTGACAGCGAAAAAGCCGGATGGGCCAAGATGTTTTTTATGGGATCCATGCAATCCCGAGAGGAGGCGAGCATCAAAGTTTCCGATCTGAAGACCGGAACGCTGGTTTTCGCGTACTCGGTGCACAAAGGAAATTCTGTGCGCGGTAAGCAAAGCGCGGGTGAAGCGTGCGCCAAGCACTTGAAAAGCATTATCGAATAACGCTGGAAGCGGAGGTGACGGATGAAAATCAAGGTAGCTGCACTAACCCTGCTTGTACTCGTACTTCCATTGGTGATTTTTTCGCAGACCACCCCAAGTTCCAGCGCCAGTATTCCCAAAGGAGCGAAGTTGTTTATCGCTTCCATGCCGGACGGTTTTGACACCTATATCAGGGCTGCGATCATAAAGAAGAACGTTCCGGTCGAGATCGTGGATGACAAATCGAAAGCGCAATATCAAGTAGCTGGCTCCTCGGAAACTCAAAAGGCGGGGGCTGCGAAAAAGATCCTTGCTTTGGATTGGCGCTCAACAGAGGAGGCAAGTATCCAGGTTGCCAATTTGGAATCGGGAGAGGTGGTTTTTGCTTACTCGGTTCACTTGCAAAGCTCCAACCACGGCAAGCAGAGCAGCGCTGAAAGCTGTGCCAAACATCTGAAGGACCACGTCCACTGAGCGTGGAACCGACGCCAACGCCGACGACATCGCCAAATTAACCCAACAGCCCGGTCGTATCCGGGCACGGCTTCACAGCTAGCGGAAAAACTCATGCGGGAGCCGCAAGAAGTGTCAGGGCACGACTTCAGTCGTGCTACAAACGGGCCGCAGCCGAAGCTCTCGGCATCGCCGCAAAGCTTCCCTGAATGAGCTGAATCGCCCAGCCCCGCCGCCCTTCGAGTGATACGGTATTCCTGACGGCCCCAAATGCACCGGCGCACCCGCAGAACGCTTTACATCCTGGCCGCGGTCCTTGTTCTTCTGGCCGTGGCTGTCTTCCTGCGCTCCAAAGCGCCGCCGGAGGCCGCGCGCCTGCTCCCCGAGTCCGACGGCATCCTTTACGTCAATCTCAAGCCCGCCCGCATGTTCCTGCACAAGGACTTGAAGCCTCCAACCCACGTCCCCGAGTACCAGGTGTTCATTGACGCCACCGGCGTCGACTGGGAGCGCGATCTGGACCAGGTGGCCATCGCCCTGCATCGCATGCCCGACCCCAATGGGCCCAACGGCCCGGTGGCCTACTCCATGGTCCTGGTCGGCAACCTCACCGGAAAGCGCCTGAATAGCTGGCTTGACGCCCAAGCCACCGACCGCGAAATTTACGCCGGCCACACCATCTACTCCGTCCCCGCCGACGGCCGTACCGTCCGCGTCGCACAGATCGGCTACGACATGCTGGCCGTCTCCAACTACCCCGGCCCGGAGATGATTCACTCCATGCTCGACCGCCATCGCAGCGCCGCCCTGCCCTTCGCCGGCTCCACGCTGCTCACGCAGCATTATCACGACGTGCCGCTGCTGGCCCAGGCCTGGGGCGTCGGCCAAATCGCCTTGCCGCTTTCCGAGAGCGGCGCCATTCACATCTTCGGCTTCTCGCTGCCGTTCGAGGACGACTCCACGATCGTAGCCAGCCTCACCCCGGCCCTCTCCCTGGGCGGCGTGCTCAACATCCGCATCGAGGAGATCGCCGCCACCGACGATGTGGCCGCCAGTCAGGCCGCCTCCCTGGCCACGCTCGTCACCCTGGCGCGCGGCTTCGCTGCCCCCCTGAGCGTCAACACCGCCAACAACGGCCTCCGCCAACTGCTTAAAACCGCTGAAGTTACCCAGAAACGCAACCGCGTGGTGGTCACTGCCACGCTTTCGCCTTCCCTGCTCACCAGCCTCGTTCAGGGTGAAAATCCGCAGGAACCTGCTCCCCAGATCGCTCCTCCTGCATCCAAGTAATCAAGCGGCCCTCCCCGCAGCTTGTGTGTAAACTGATTTTGTTTGAACTTAGGCGATTACCCGTCTCCCAACCCCTGAGAGGTCCCATGCGTCTTTTCTCCATCAAGCACTCCCTGAAGATTTCCGCGTTCGCCTGCACCCTGGCTCTCACCGCTGGCCCGGCCGCCCGCGCCGCCGATCCACCGGCAACCGCCGCTGCCGATCATCCCGTCCTCACCGGACAGGCCGCCTTCACCGACGCCTTTCATGAGTCGCCCGGAACCCGCCGCCATGTCACCTGGGCCGACCTGCCCGCGCCGGCGCCCAACGAGTCGGTCGACAACGGCCCCACCCTGGTTCCGCGCCCCGCCAACGCCTGGCCCACCGCGCCCAAAGGCTTCAAGGTCGAGCAGTATACGACCGGCCTCGACAATCCCCGCCTGCTGCGCGTTGCTCCCAACGGCGACCTGTTCCTGGCCGAGAGCGAAGCCGGCAAGATCAAAGTCTTCCGCGGCATAGGACCCGATGGCAAGCCGCAGCAGACCTCCGTCTTCGCCGCCGGCCTCCATCAGCCCTTCGGGATCGTCTTTTACCCCAGCGGCCCCAATCCCAGGTACGTCTTCATCGGCGACACCGACGAGATCGTCCGCTTCCCGTATCAGAACGGCGACCTGGTGGCGCGCGGCCCGCAGGAGAACATCGTCGAACTACCCGGCGGCGGCCGTCTGCGCGGCGGAGGCCACTGGACCCGCGACCTGATCTTCTCGCCGGACGGCACGAAGCTCTTCGCCTCGGTCGGGTCGCATTCCAACGTTGACGATTCCGACACCCACCCCGAGGAGTTCCACCGCGCCGACGTCCTCCAGTTCACACCCGAAGGCAAGTTCGTCAAGGTCTACGCCTATGGCATCCGCAACTGCGTCGGCGAAGCCATCAACCCCACCACCGGCGAGCTCTGGTGTTCCACCAATGAGCGCGATGGCCTGGGCAACAACTTGGTCCCCGACTACATCACTCACGTCCAGGAGGGCGGCTTCTACGGCTGGCCCTGGTTCTACTTCCACGGCCCATCTGGCGGGTTGCAGGACCCGCGCCACGAAGGCCTGCACCCCGAACTGCAAGCCAAGGTCATCACCCCGGACATCCTCCTCAATCCCCACTTCGCCTCGCTGGAGATGTTCTTCTACACCGGCTCCGAGTTCCCCGCCGAGTTCAAGGGCGATGGCTTCGCCGCCGAGCACGGCTCGTGGAACCGCGCACAGCGCGCCGGTTACGAAGTCATCCGGCTGCCCATGAAGAATGGCCACGCGACGGGAGAGTATGAGGACTTCCTCACCGGCTTCGTCAATGCCGACGGCACGGTCTGGGGCCGTCCGGTGGGCGTGGCGCAAGCCAGCGATGGGAGCCTCTTCGTCTCCGACGACGGCTCAAAGTCGATCTGGCATGTGAGCTACACGGGCAAGTAGCAGATGGGACAGGGGTGGCCCACCCTCACTTCCACTCCGCGTTATACGCCCACCGCGTAGGGCGCAGCGCAATGTACTGCGCCACGCGCGGCTTCGCGCCCCGGTTGGGGCTGCTGCCGTGCGGCAGGGACTGGTGCCAGAGCAGCAGGTCGCCGGCTTTGCCCTCGATCGGCTTCAGCCCCGGATGGCGGCGGATGGCATCGTGCGGATCTTCGCCCGCCGGAAGATCCTTCAACCATTGCTCCAGCGTGCGGTGGAAACCCGGGATGCAACTGAAGGCTCCCTGCTCGGCGGGCGTATCTGTGAGGTAGAGAATGCCCTGAACCCCGAAGCAGTGGGGCAGCGCCAGCGTCGCGTCCCAGTGCACATGCGGCCCCGGAAACGTCCAGGCCTCGCGCTCGGGCGGATTGAAGCCGCCCTGGTCGATGGTGGGCCAAAGGTCCTCGCGGCCCCACAGTTGCGCAAAGGCCTTCACCAGCCGCGGTGCCTTGCGATTGGCCACGAAGGCCGGATGGCGCAGCAACGGAACCCAAATGGTCTTACCAAATTTGTTCTTGTACCAGGTCTCCGACTGCTCCGGATCGGCGTCGAGAAACTCGTAGATGGCCGCGGCTGCGGCATTGCGATCGCACGCATCCACTGCGTCGCGTACCACGAGGTAGCCGTGCTCATCCCAGAATGCCAGCTCCTCCGCCGTCAGCCCCGGCACATGGTCCAGGCAGCCCGCGGCTGACCCGACAGGCTTGCCGGCCAGCGCATCGCGCAGCCGCGTCAGCCGCTCTGGCTCGATGGCGCCGCCGTTGGTTTCGATGATCCATTCTTCGAACGACTCGAAGCCGGTGTGGTCTGGGCCGTGGAGGAATCGGCCGGTCTCCAGGATGTTGAGCCCGAGGCCGGAGAGCAGCGTGTTTTCCAGGTCCCACTCGCCCACGTCCTGGCGCGCCGTCGCGGTCGGCTCCTTGACCTTGAGCCAGCAGCGTTGCCAATAGCGATGGAGGTAGGGAATCTCCAGCCGGCCCAGCGGCTCCGATGGTTCGGCCTCTACCGTTCCGGCATCGGCGTTCGCGATTCTCCCGGTTCCCATCGTGCCCCAATCCCTTTCGAGAGGAAAGTTTACCGGCCGACCGGCGCGGATGTCCCTGATCTTGGCTGTGAGAACTGGGTAAGCGACGCCCCAGCCCAGAGCAGCAGATCTACTTCCCCAGCCCGAGCGCCACGACCACTTTCTCGTCCGGTTTGGCAGGCTGGCCGTCGTCTTTCAACACTACGCCGAAGCCGCCGCGATAGTCCCACATGGCCCATCCGATTCCGTCGGCTTCGAAGGCCGTACGCACATCGCGGATCCAGTTCATGCGCGACGCCTCATCCGAGTAGTTGCGGTAGACGCCAAACTCGTTGCAGATCAGCGGCACGCCATTGGCCTTGCCCCATTCCGCCGCCTCGTCGATCATCAGCCGCATCCGGTGACCGTCCCAGTGATCGAGCCAGTAACGCTCCAGTTTGACGCGGCTGGCCGGATCGGGAACCTGCTTCACTAGCGCGGCCATCGAGCTCTCGTCGGCCGGGTAGGGAATTCCATGGGTGTAGATCCACCAGCCCTCGCCCCAGGCTGCGCCCTGGTGGGTGAACTCGTGGGGATCGTAGAAGTGGAAGTTGTAAATCACGTTGCCGTCGGCCAGCGGATGCTGCGTGAGCAGGTCCACGATGTCGGAGTAGTTCGGCCCGGTGGCAATGATGGTGTTGTTGGGCGCAACCTCGCGAATGGCCGCTGCAACTCGCGCCTGGATGCCAGCCCAGCGATAGGGGTCGCTGACTTCCGGCTCGTTCATGATCTCGAAGAAGACGCGCTCCGGGTCGCGGCCGGCATAATGCGCGGCCAGGCGCCGCCACAGCGACGTGAACCGGTCGACGGCGCCATTATCCGTCTTGATCTTCTGCTTGTAGTCCTCCTCGGGATGTATATCGATGGTCACGGACAGGCCGTCGGCCAGCATGGTGTCGACGGCCTTGTCGAGGCGGCCGACAAATTCCGCGTTGAGCCCGTCTTTGCTGCGTTGCCAGCCTTCGAGGGGCGTGGGGTCGATGCTGAGGCGCACGTTATCGAAGCCCAGCTTGGCCATCAGCGCAATGTCCCCTGAATCGATGTAGCGATCGGTGCGCGCGGCCGAGTAGTCTCTCGCACTCTGTGCAAACCACTCCGAAGCATTGATGCCGTGCTTCAAATGCTGTGCGCGCGCAAACGCCGTGTGCAGCCCGGCGGCGCGGTCAAGCACGCCGCCATTCTGACCGAAAGCGGCACATGCAAACAGGAACAAAACTCCAAGGCAACCCAGACGTCTCAGCACGAAAATACCCTCCCTTGAACCGAACAAAAAATCCCGAGGTAACGATACCACGCCCAGAGAAGGAGTATCCGGCCTCGCCAGCCCCGCCTTGCCCAAACCAGCATGGAATGGCGACAATGCTGGTGAAAGCAGGCCCGCCCTGATGCAGAGATTCCCGTTCACCGCGCCAACGCTGGCCGCAATCGCGCTTCTGGCGATTTCCGGCTTGTTCGCCCGGGCCCAGCAGCAGCCCGCCGGCGCAGGGACGGCCGCTGCGCCCGTGCAGGCCGCTACCGTAGCCAGCCTCAACGATGTGCTGCTGGCCAAAGCCGCCACGCTCTACTACTCCACCGCCAAATCCGGACTGAACAGCTTCGACTGCCAGGTGCATCCGGACTGGAACAAGATCATGTTGAGCGCAAGAAAAGGCGCGCCGGTGGCCGCGGACAATTCCAAAGTGGCTCTTCTTAGTGCCGTGAAGATCACCCTGCACGCGCGGCTCAAGGGCAATTCCGTTCTCGATTGGCAGGCGCCTGCCGATCCGAAAAAACCCCTCGACCAGGCCGCAACAGATATGCTCGAAAAGGCGCATCGCAACATCGAGAGCACCTGGCAGGGTTTGCTCAGGCTGTGGATTCCACTGGTCAACGGCTCGCTGGCGGAGTCGCTGGGCGAAGATGGCGCGGAGATTTCCGAGACGGCGGATGGATACACGCTGCGCTCAAGAGACAAGGCGCAGGCGCACAGCGAGCAATTCGACAGGAACATGCTGCTCAAGGAGTTCATTGTGACGGAGGCCGAAGGCACGGTGAGCCTGACGCCGGCATTTCAATCCACCGCCGACGGGTTGCTGCTAAGCGGTTTCGATGCACGCATCCAGCCAGCCGGCGCGCGGCAGGAAAACGTCCCGCAGATGCACGTGTCCATCGAATACCGGACGGTCTCCGGCTTCGAGATCCCCGGCAAGTTCTCCGTCGAGACACCTGGCGTGGTGCAGATGGACTTTGCGCTGGATGGCTGCACCGTCAACCCGAAGTAGCCGCCGCACCAAATGAAAGCGGCTCCCGGTTAGCCGGGAGCCGCGCTGCCTGCAACTTCGAACTTGTCTATTGCACCGACGCGGTGCCTGAATCCCCGTCCAGCCTGGCCACCTGCTCAAAGGTGCTGCGCAGATACTTGTGCGGATTGACCGGGGTGTTGTTGACACGCACCTCATAGTGGAGGTGGGGGCCGGTAGCGCGGCCCGACTGGCCAACATAGCCAATGACCTGGCCGCGCGTGACGCGCTGGCCGGGCAGGACCGCAATCGACGAGAGATGTCCGTAGACGGTCACATATCCATGACCGTGGTTGAGAACCACCTGGCGTCCATAGCCGGCGCCCATCGACTCTCCGGTCGACTCCCCGTCTGCCGCCGCGCGCACAGGTGTGCCGTAGGCCGCTTCGATGTCGATACCGGAATGAAATTTTCCTTCCCCGTTGAACGGATCTTCGCGCTCTCCGAAGCTGGAGCCCACGCGTCCCTCGAGCGGCCACATGGAAGGCGCATCCGCTAGTTGCGTCCAATCGCCCGTGAAACTCGGCGTCAGTCCGCCCTCCAGCGCGCGAGAAACCTGTCCGTTGAGCGCCTGATCCCGCAGCGCATAAAACTGGTCGATGGAAAGCTTCACCTGCTGCTGGTTCACATCGTCGGCTAGAGCCAGGCTGGCGGGTGTGGGCGCCGCCGCTGCCTTGGCCGCACTCGCGGATTTGGCCGCTCCCAGCTTGTTCTGCTTCAGCCCGTAGAGCGATGCCACTTCATTGGCCAGCGCGCCCAGCGATGCCACCTGCACGTCGCGGTCATGGGCAATCTGCGCCATCTGCTTGTAGTCCTTGCGCAGATTCTCGCGGTCCAGGCGCACCTGGTTGAAACTCTCTGTCTTGAGAAGCATGCGGGTATAGGAACCGGCAAGGCCCACGATGGTAAACGCGCCCACCAGCGCCGCGGCTACAAACCCGTATGCGTAGTGCAGGGGAAGCGGGATCTTGCGCACGCGCCCATCTTCATCCCTGGCGACGAAAAGTATGTAATAGCGCTTGCGTAGCATGTTCGCCTTCCATCCCTGCAACCCGCAGGGCCGCAATTCGCCGTGTACTCAAAAAAGCGCAAGGCAAGGAGCTTTCTCAGCTCCGTAAACGTTGATGCCCCGGAGGGCGCTATTCCGTAATGCCTGTCAAGGTTACCAAAGCGCACCGCAGCGGGTCAACGAAATCAAGGTGGAAAATCCCTCTAAATCCATTGATTTGCCCCCCATTTGGTGCTATTTTGACCACCCATTTCGTGCTATCGGCCGAAATCGGGGTAACAGGACTCCGGCCAGTGCTTTGCCCTATTCTCAAACAATGACGTTGCGCCCACCCCAATCCGCTCACGGCCCGAGGGGCGGGGAACTGGCACTGATCCGCAACATCCGCGGCCGCGTTGCACGGTCCGTCTCCAGCGGCCTGCGGCTCGGCATCGGCGACGATTGTGCGCTGATCCGTCCGCGTCCCGGCCACGAGCTGGCCGTCACCACCGATCTGACCATCGCCGGCGTCCACTTCCGCCTCGACTGGCACAGCCCCGAATCCGCCGGCCACCGCGCCCTGGCTCGCGGCCTGAGCGACCTGGCCGCCATGGGTGCGCGCCCCGTCGCCGCCTTTCTTTCGCTGGGCCTGCCGCGCGAGTTCGCCAACCCCGCTGGACGGTGGTCTTCATCCTGGGTCGCCCGCTTTCTCGACGGTCTTCTGGCGCTGGCCGCCACCCACAAAACTCCACTCGCAGGCGGTGACGTCTCTGAAACCCCCGTTCCACTCGCCGACATCGTCCTCATCGGGACGGTTCCCGCCGGAAAGGCTATGCTTCGCTCCACCGCGCTCCCTGGCCATTTGCTGTATGTGACCGGCAGCATCGGCGGTGGCGCTGCCGCTCTTCCCCATCTTGACCGCCTGGCAAGAGAAAATAAAACCCGTTCGAAGGGTGCGAACCCCTTACGCATACCCAGGGGCCTGGAGGCGCTCGTAGAGCGCCATCTATGGCCGCGGCCGCGCATCGCCCAGGGACTCTGGCTCCGGCGCCATTCGCTCGCCTCGGCCGCTATCGACCTCAGCGACGGCCTTTCCACCGATCTGACCCACCTTTGCGAAGAGTCCGGTGTGGCCGCGGAGATTGACGCCGCGCTGCTGCCCATCCATCACGGCGCAAGCCTACACTACGCTCTGCACGGGGGAGACGACTACGAACTGCTCTTCACTGCCGCTTCCAGCACGCGCATCCCCAGGAAAATCGCCGGCGTCGCCGTCACCCGTATCGGCCGCATCGTACCCGCGCGCCGGAATCGGCCCACTGTCACGTTGCTGAGCCCGCAAGGCCCTCAGCCACTCAAACCACAGGGGTGGGAGCACTTTGCGTGAGTTTGGGGGGCGACCTGTCTACGAAGGAAATAACCCTGGGAGCGCTTCCAAGTGCCCCAACCAGTCGTTGAAGTGAGGGCATTCCCTACGAATCGTTGCAAGGCCTATCCCCAACGCTGCATCCACACCGGACAACACCTTGTTATACCCTGGGCGCAAGCGCGCTATCCTTTTCGAAGGGGCGTTTTCGGGCGAATCGTCGATGTCCTCTGGGCTCGAGAATGCCTGGCGGATACTGTCTAACTCCGCTGCAAGGTCAGCCCCTCCGATCTCCTGAGCAAACCGGCCCGGATCGCTGAAGAGCAAGGCCTCGAACTCGTGCATCATAATCAGCGGAGAAAATCGCCTTGCATCAAACCGCTGCCCCAACTCTCTTGAGATGTCCGCCACAAGGGCTGCTTCAACGTACTCTCCCTTGCCCGAGGTCGAGTTTATCTTTGGGGCTTCCGCCCGCCCAGGCCAGTCCCGTTTCAGGCCATAGTAATCCACCATTGTTGCGTGGATCGCCTCGGGCTGCTGCTTGAGGTGCCTCAAGATATCCTTGCGGGCCGATTGCCAGGATCGAATGCCTCCGCGTTGGTTGGAAAGCCCAAGCCTTCGCGAGACAACTGAGATGTATCCAGCACCTCTCAGATGCTCGCTTAGAACAATATCGACGAAGTTCTCTTCCGTCTGCCCCTCAACATGAAAGAACAACCTCGGCATCGCTACTCTCTTCCCGGCCTTCCCTCCAGCTCGCCTTTCTGCCATAGCTGGCCGAGGCTGTAGTCCTCCAGCCACTCAGCCAGAGGTGCCGGCTGCAACCGTTGAATCGTGGTTGCGCCATCGACGCGATCGGCAACTAGAACATCCTCTGGCTCGAATTGATCCAGGAGTAGCGCGGACTGTGTCGCTGCAATGATCTGAGTTTCGTGCGAAGCTTGCCGCATCAACGCAGCGAGCAACTCAATGGCATAGGGATGCAATCCTAACTCTGGCTCATCGACAAGGATCACGGATGGGCGCAGTTCTACGGGCTGCAAAAACAGCGTTGCCAGCGCAATGAAGCGAAGCGTGCCATCCGAAAAATCAGATGCATTGAAGTACTGGTCAGATCCCTTGTGCCGCCATTCGAGCTTGATTGTGTCGGGGTTAAGAGCCAACGGAGCAAGCTGGAAGTCATCAAAGAACGGAGCGACCTGCTGCACGGTCCGACGTATGGCAGCATACGAAGCAGCATGTCTCTTCTGGAGGAGGAAGAGAATTGCTGCCAGGTTGCTTCCATTTGCGCGCAACGAACGGTTATCGTCGAGTTGATTCGTGGTCTTGAACGGCGAAGAATTCCCTGTGTCCTGAAACTGAAATAGATCGAAAGTTGGGCCACTGCTTACGAATCCGCCCCTAGAGGTACCTCCCGATAGGCCATCGTTCGCCGTGTACGAGTAGTAAGCGTCCAAGACAAACCCGTTAGATGATCTCGTGACAACGTGTGCGCTTCGCGTAGCCTTGGATCCAAAGTGCAATATCCTATTTGCCCCATTGTGGTACGCAACATATGAGTCCATGTGGCCTTCATTTGCTTCTCCAAGGAATCTGAATGCTTCCAGAAAATTCGATTTTCCGGATCCGTTCGCCCCAATCAGAATGTTGATAAGGCGCAGAGGAAAATCCCTGATCGAGCGGATGCTCCTGAATCCTTCAATCGTGACGGATTGGATCGTGTCGAAGGCCATAGCTTTTCCCGTGTTTCGTCTGCCTGCGGGTAATCCATTCCGCATCTTTGCCGATCATATCGCAGCCGGTTCGTCCGGCGCATGGGCCATCGATACTTCTAAAGCAGTCGCAGCTCAGGAAAATCCTGCCGGTAAACTTTCGCGTCCAGCGTCAGCAGCCGATCAGCCTGCGCCAGCGCGTGGGAGCCGATCAGAAAATCGGCCAGCAGCCTGCGGGGGCCTGCCCCGAAGGATTCTCTGCGCAGGGCGGCATACCGCGCAAAGCGAAGACCGGACTCGGTCCAGACCCGCTCGTCCAGCCGCAAATCAACAGCAACCCCGGTTGTTTCAAGGAATCTGCGCAGTAAGGCTTCGGTCATGCCGGGGTAGGCGAGCAACTCGGCAAATACAAACGGCGAGATCAGAAGAGCCCCTTCCCGCCTTGCCTCTGCCAGCAGAACCAGGAGTCGGGGCACCGAAGGCTCCGCCGTCCAGATTGCTGAAAAGACATTCGAATCGATGGCCGTTCTCACCGTTTAGCCCCAGGGCGCAACGCCGCGTCTGGAGGATCGTCATCGCGAAGGTCGCGGATCCAGGCATTGATCTCCTCCAGAGACGAGAACGCCGGCAAGATCCCCACAAAGGCGGCAAACGGGTTTTCCTCGAGTCTCGCCGGACGCAACACCGTGCGCCCATCCTCGAAAACGAACTCCACCCGATCTCCCTCTTTCAGCCCAAGCCGATGCCGAACCTCAATCGGAACAGTCACCTGCCCCTTGCTGCTGATGGTGCTGGATGGCGGCACTTATTTCTCCCTTCTCGTGGTAAGGATTCTATTCTTTACTTATATTCTTTACAAATCGAAAACCCTCGTCCCTCCATCAGCATCGTTTATTCCGCTCCCACGAGATCGATCTGCCCCCTGGGACGGTGCACACAACCACAATCACCGTCTATCATGTTGTCTGCCATGACCAACACCATTCCCCGTGTCCGGTTTGCTCCCTCACCCACCGGTCTGCTTCACGTCGGCAACGCGCGCACCGCTCTCTACAACTGGCTCTTCGCGCGCCGCACCGGCGGATTGTTCTTCCTGCGCATTGAGGACACAGACCTCGAGCGCAGCGAAGCCCGTTTTGAGGATCAGCTCATCGAGGACCTGCACTGGCTGGGCATCAACTGGGACGCCGGCCCCGGCGCAATCGAGGAAGAGGACACCGGCGACCAGGGCGGCCCCTACCGCCAGTCCGAGCGGCTGCACATCTATGCCGAGCACACCGAGCGGCTGCTGGCCGAGGGCAAGGCCTACCGCTGCTTCTGCACCCCCGAGGAACTCGAAGCCGAGCGCGCGCAGGCCGCCGCCGAGCAACAGCCGCAGGTCTACTCCGGCCGCTGCCGCAACCTGTCACCCGCTGAAATCGAGAAGAATCTCGCCGAAGGCAAGCATTTCGCCGTGCGGCTGAAGATTGAAGACCACCCGCTCCGCTTCCACGACATCGTGCGCGGGCCGGTGGAGTTTGCCGCCGAAACCGTCAGTGACCCGGTCCTGGTCCGCAGTGCGAGCGGCGTCTCGGCCGGCGTGCCGGTCTACAACTATGTTGTGACCATCGACGACGCCCTCATGGGCATCACCCACGTCATCCGCGGCGACGACCACATCTCCAACACGCCCAAGCAGGTGGCCATCTACCAGGCATTCGGCTGGCCGGTGCCCGAGTTTGCCCACCTCTCCACCATCCTGGGCCCGGACCGCGAGCGGCTCTCCAAACGACATGGCGCCACGTCGATCTCCGTTTTCCGCCAGATGGGCTACCTGCCCGAAGCCCTCGCCAACTACCTGGCTCTGCTTGGCTGGGGCGCCGAGGATGGCAAGACAGAGACCTTTTCCCTCGCCGAGCTCGTGCCCCTCTTCTCGCTCGAGCGGGTCACCGCTTCGCCCGCCATCTTCGACTTCGACAAACTCAACTGGCTCAACCGGCACTACATCAAGCTGGCCGAGCCGGAACGCATTGCCAAGCTGGCCGAGCGCCAGTTCTGCCTGCAGAAGCCCGGCATCTTTCCGCTTTGGACCTACTCCGAGCTCTACACTGCGGAGACCATCGCCCTGCTGGCCAGCCTGGACCCGCCCATCCGCCTCGACATTCCATCGCCCGCGCTGATCGAGCAGCGCAAGGCCTGGTTTGCCAGCCTGCTCGCCCTCTTTTTGCCTGGCGTCGATTACCTTGCGCAGCTGCCTGTCAAATCCGCCTTCATCTTCGGCATCGACCCCGACGCGGCCCATGCCGATCCTGAGAACGCCGCCATCCTCGCCGCCGACTCGGCCCGCACGGTCCTGGGCGAGTTCGCCTCCCGGGTCCGCGCCCACACCGGGCCAGTCACCGCGGAGGTCTTCAACGCCTGGATCAGCCAGATCAAGGAAGCTACCGGCATCAAGGGCAAAGAGCTCTACCATCCCATCCGCATCGCGCTCACCGGCCACCATTCCGGCCGGGAGTTCGAGAAGGTGATTCCGCTCATCGAAGAAGGCGCGGCCATGGGTCTGGCCATCCCCACCGTCCTCGACCGCATCCAGCAGTTCACGGGAGTCTGAGCACCGGTGAACGGCCTCTACTGGATCGACAGCCCATCGACCGTGCCGCACGGCGCAGTTGCTTTGGCGCCCAGGCAACTGGCGATCGTCTTGTGCCCTCGCGGCGGCCGCCATCTGCACGGCGCACTGCTCCAGATGCGCAAAGCCGGCATCGACGCACTCGTCTCTCTGCTGAGCCACGAACAGGTGGAAATGCTCGACCTGGCCGAAGAACCCATCGCGGCCATAACCCTGGGCATGCAGTTTCTCCATCACCCCATCCCCGACCACCGGCTCCCACTGGATATGGACGCGTTTCGCGCCTTCGCCGGCAACCTCGCCCAGCGTCTGCGCGGCGGCCAGCGCATCGGCATCCATTGCTGGGGTAGCATCGGCCGCGCCACCCTCACCGCCGCCTGCGCGCTCATCCATCTGGGATGGACCGCCGAAGCCGCACTGGCCGCCGTCGAGGCCGCCCGCGGCTGCCCCGTGCCCGACACCGAGGAGCAGGAGCAATGGATTCTGCGCTACACGGCAGAGGCATGAAGGACGGCCGGCCTAAGTCCGTAGTCGACCTGACCTTCCCGCACCCATGGCGAGCTGAGATTCTCGCTGCGCGGCCTCTTATCCTGCCGCCGCGCCACTTCGTTTACCCGCGCGAAGCGGAGGAAGTCGAGCGCGGCGCGCTGGAAATCCTGATTCGTCCCGCCGAAGACGCACAGCCCTTCCTGGCCACGTGCGCCCTCGGCTTTCGCGATGCCATCGTGCCCACTGGCATCTGGTCCTGTCCCAATCCCGACGAACTCTGCACCGTCTCCGGCGGCTATGCGTACATGATCGACACAACCGCCCCCGAGCGGTTCACGATGATTGAATACCGGCCGGTGCTGGAGATTCGCCCGCTCGCCGCGCAGGGCCTGCTGCTCTTCGTCGCCCACCACGCCATCCTCGCCTGGGGCGCCGAAGGCCAATTCTGGCAATCGGAAAAGCTCTCCGACGAAGGCGTGACCATCACCGCCATCAACGGCGCACAACTCCAGGGCCTCGGCTGGAGCATGATCGGCGACAAGGAGACGCCGTTTACGCTCGATCTGAAGACAGGCCTGCGCATCTGATCGGACCCTGGCCATTTTCCCGTTGCCTCCTCTGCCTGCGAGCGCCTACAGTTCTTGGTATGGTTTCAAGCAACCGCCGCACCTTTCTGCGCAGCGCTGCCACCCTCGCCGGCGCATTCTCCCTCAACAGCCTCTTCCACCAGGCGCATGCCGCCGACTTCAACGCCGCCGCGCGCGCTGTGGCGCATCTTGGCCCCGCGGAGGTGGCGCAGGACGAAGACTTCTGGGCCACGATCCAGCGCTGCTACTCGGTCAATCCCGACATCGTGAACCTCAACAACGGCGGCGTCTCGCCCGCGCCCATCGTGGTGCAGCAGGCCGTGGAGCGCTATAACCAGCTCGCCAACGAAGGCCCGTCCTATTACATGTGGCAGATTCTCGACCAGGGACGCGAGCCGCTGCGCGAAAAGCTCGCCCACCTGGCCGGCGCCAGCCCAGGCGAAATCGCCGTCGACCGCAACTCCACCGAGGCGCTCAACACCATCATCTTCGGGCTGCCGCTGAAGGCCGGCGACGAAGTGATCGGCACCAAGCAGGACTACCCGCACATGATCGAGGCCTATCGCCAGAGGGCCGATCGCGACGGCATCGTCTACAAGCAGATCAGCTTCGACTTTCCCATGGAAGACGATGACGTCATCGTCAAGGCTTATGAAGCCGCGATCACGCCGCGCACGCGGCTCATCCATGTGACCCACATGATCAACTGGGTGGGCCAGACCATGCCCGTCGCCAAGATTGCCGACATGGCCCACGCGCATGACATCGAAGTCATTGCCGACGGGGCGCACTCCTTCGGCCTGCTCGACTTCAAGGTTCCCGACCTGAAGTGCGACTACTTCGGCACCAGCCTGCACAAGTTTCTAAGCGCGCCGATCGGGACGGGTATGATGTGGGTCAAAGCGGAAAAAATCGAAAAACTCTGGCCGCTGGTCTGCGCCGCCAACCCGCACTCTGCCGACATCCGCAAGTTCGAAGACCTGGGTACGCGCAGCTTTCCCTTGGAGCAGGGCATTGGCGAGGCCATCAACTTCCACCTGGGCATCGGTCCCCGCCGCAAGCAGGAGCGCATCGGCTACCTCAAGAACTACTGGGCCTCGCGCGTGCAGTCGATTCCCAGGGTCAAGCTGCACACCTCGCTCAACCTCAACTACTCCTGCGCCATCTGCGGCGTGAGCATCGACGGCATGACACCCGGCGCGGTAGCGTCGGCTCTCTTCGACAAATACAAAATCCACACCGTCGGCATCGTGTGGGAGAACATCAGCTGCGTGCGTGTCACGCCGCATGTCTACACCACGCTGCCCGACCTGGACAAGCTAGTCGGCGCCATCGGGGAGATCGCGGCGAAGGCGTAAGCTATCGCATCACAGATTAAGATCTGGGTGCCCCATCCTTTTCGCGTTCTTTGCGAAAAGGATGGGAGAGCACGAACTATACATTTCTAAATCGCCGCGCCGGCAGCATCGCCTCATAGCCTGCGTAGACGCCTTCGAAGACCGCGTCCCAGCTCATGGTGAGGGCGTGGGCGCGCGCGGCTTTGCGGCTGGCGGCGTGCATTTCCGGGTTGCCTAGAATGCCTGCAACCGCCGAGGCGAACTCCGCGTCCTCGGCAATCCGCCCGGTCACGCCGTCGCGGACGATGGTTTTGGGGCCGCCGTCGGGGGTAACGATGGCAGGAACGCCGCTGGCCAGGGCTTCGAGCACCACGTTGCCGAAGGTGTCGGTGTGCGAAGGGAAGACAAACAAATCCATGTTCGCGTACGCCGTCGCCAGCTCTTCCCCACGCAACACGCCTGCGAACTCCGCCCGCGGCATCCGCTCGCGCAGCCACGCCTCCTCCCCGCCGCCGCCCTGGCCAACGATGAGGAAGCGGAAGCTGCGGTGCCCCATGGCTTCCAGTTCCTGCTGCACCTGGGCAAGCAGCGCGACATTTTTCTCGACGCTCAGCCGGCCGACAAAGCCCAGCACGGGTTCGCGGTCCTGCGGGTCGCGGCGGCGCTTGCGTGGATGAAACAGCTCCGCATCCACGCCGCGCGGCATCAGGTGGCAGGGACGGCCGGTGACGCGACGGAGCAGCGCGCACAGCTCAGGATTGGGTGCGTAGAGGACCTGAGCGGCGGAGTAGAACCGCGCCGCCGCGACCAGGGTCAGGTCCTCGATGGTCTGCCCGGTGACCATGGATTGGCGGGGCAGCAGCTTGAAAAACCAGTCGGAACGCCGGGCCAGGTACTCATGGACATTCGTGTGCCAGCTTGCGGCCAGGGGCAGGTCCATTTCCTCCGCCAGCATGGCGCCGAGCATGCCAACCTCGCTGGGGCCGGTGATGTGGATGAGGTCCGGACGGAAGCGCTCCAGCACCTCGCCGATGAGCGGGATGTGGCGCAGAAAGGCTGGGTCGAAGCGCAGGTCCTTTTCCAGGGCAAAGGAGAGACAGCCGCGCGGCAGCTCCAGGGTCCAGACGTTGCCGTCTTCCAGCATGGCCTGGGCGCGATCACCGGCGCGCACGCAGAGAAAGGGAAGATTGCGGCGCCGGGCGAAGGCCTCGAAGTTGCGGCTGGTGTGAGCTACCCCGTTGACTTCGTGAAAGGAGTCGGGAAAGTAGGCGACGCGCGGCACGGGGGCGGATGCCGCCTGGGTGAGCGTCGGATTGAGAATTTCTGTGAGCACGCAGGCCAGATTGCCCATCCGGTTTAGCCGTCGTGCTCGCCGAGGGCGAGGCGAAGCTGGTGGGTCTCGCTCCAGGCCATGCGCAGGCCGCCGGAGACCAGGCCGCGGCCCATCAGTTGCACAGCGCCGATGACGGCCCGCATCGCGCGCGGCGCCTTGCCCGCGGGCCAGACCTCGCTCAGCGGCCGGACCACGCCGTTCCTGTCGGGGTGATAGACGCGCTCGTCCCAGTTGCGCGAACCCTGCGGAAACTCCGGATAGTTCCGCACCGCATCGATAGTCGATTGCAGAATGCGGTGCTTCCACGGCTCGGCATATTGCGGCAGGAAGAGCATGTCGCTCTTCTTTTCGCGCCGGATCTCGTGAACAAACTCCGTGAACGACGTGGCGTTGGTCAGGTTGACGGTGGCGTTCGGTTCCACGCCGTGGCGGTCGCCGCCGCTGATGAGCAGCATGTGCCAGCGCTCGGCCAGCTGGCGGGCGGCGCGGTTCTCGGCCCAATGGCGCAGGCCGTTCAGCTCCAGTGCATGCAGGAATGCGCCGTTCTTCTGCAGGAACTCGTTGACCAGGAACTCGTGCTTCTCCCGGCCCACCAGGTAGAGGTCCCACATGGGGTGGTTGAAGACGACAAGCACGTTGGGCTCCGCACTGAGCGCGGAGAGAATCTCGGTGAGGCGGGCGTCGCTGGGATGTTTGGTATAGGCGGCCATAGTGGCCATCCACTGCGTGGCGCGGGCGCTGGGCAGGTTGTGGATGCCAAGGTGGAAGGACTGGCAGCCGTAGGGCGCGCTCCACTCCACGGAGACCGGAATCTGGCGCGCGCTGGGTACGGTGCGCAGCAGCATGGGGGCGCTGATAGTGTCGTGGTCGGTGATGGAGACCATGGGCGCCAGGTCCAGCTTCTCAATCTGCGTGCGTTCCAGGTCGAAGGCCAGCTTGGGGGTCATGGGGGGCGTCCAGTAGGCCGCCGCGTAGTTGATGCGAATGCCATGCTCGGACTCGGCGCGCCGCTCCATGCGCGAGAGCAGGGGGCGCAGGACGGGATACTGGTTGCCGAAATTGGCCAGAAAATCCAGAGTTTCTGTGGACTGGTTGGTATGGCTGTGCAGCGAAACACCGGTTCGGAAGCCGCGCGGCGCCTGGGGGTCGCGCCACAGATACGAGATGGACGATCTGGCCATGTCTGCTCCTTCTCCGCGTTTGTTTCCGGAACTCTGCACCCAGTATCCCCTCCCGCTCATAAATGCCAAGTTAAGATGCCAAGAATTGCACTTCAATTGATGCAGGAATCAAGTCAGTTACCGGAAACCCCTTTAGAACCAGCAAGAAGGTCCATTTCCCCCTGTAGAAATCCAAATCCTCGTTTGCACCAGAGATGTTGCAGACTTCTGTGCCCGCCCAGTCTGCCCGAGTTGGACGACCCCCTCCCCACAAGCCTAGCAGAATCAGGCATTGCTGCTTTGGGAATCTTGGAAGACGCGGGCGCTCTGCCCTGCGAAATCAGTGGCGCAGTGCGTCGCCTTTATTTGCTGGTTTTGGCCATCTCCGGGCCGAGAAAGTCTTCCAGGGTGAATCCGGCCATCAATTCCCTGCTTGCCTCAGCCGCCACTGCGGCCGTGGCCAGCTTGCCCTGGGCGGCCTCTTCGACCAGGTAGTTTTCCGTCAATCCCTTGCGCAGCATTTCGAAGGCCTGCTCGGGAGTGTCGGCAAACTGGAACAGCTCGATGTCCTTGGGCGAAATGGCGCCGGTGTCGACCAGCACGTCGAGATTGAAGACCTTCTTCCAGTACGCCGGACCGTAAATGACCACGGTAATCTTCTTGGCCAGCTTCTGGGTCTGTGCCAGCGTAAGGATCTCGAACATCTCGTCGAGGGTCCCGAATCCGCCGGGAAAGACAACCAGCGCCTTGGAAAGGTAGGCAAACCACAGCTTGCGCATGAAGAAGTAGTGGAACTCGAAGTTGAGGCTGGGGGTGATGTAGGGGTTGGGAGCCTGCTCAAAGGGCAGCCGGATGTTGAGCCCGATGGTTTTGCCGCCGGCCTCGTGTGCGCCGCGGTTGGCTGCCTCCATAATGCCCGGCCCTCCGCCGGAGGTGACCACAAAGCGGTGACGGCGCGAGGGAATCTTCATGGCCCAGGCAGTAAGGAGCTGCGCAAGGCGGCGCGCGTCCTCGTAGTAGCGGGCCATTTCAACGGCAGCCACGGCGCGCTTGCGCTGTAGATTGGTGGCCGTGCCCTCGACGATCTGAGGGACGCTGGCGGGTTGCTCGTGGCTCGGTGCGGGCTGGATAGAGCCCGTGTTGTCAAGCAGTTCCAGCGCATGGTCGGCCTCTTCGCGGCCGCGAAAGCGCGCCGAACCAAAGAACACCACCGTGTCCTGGATCTGCTCGCGCCGGAAGCGCGCCAGCGGCTCAAGGTACTCCGAGATAATCCGGATGGGGCGTCCGTCGGCGCTGTTCAAGAATGTCGGGTTCTCATAGGCCAGCGAGGCCCGCACGAGCGGCTCCGGCGCGTCGTTCCCTGATCCCTGATCCCTGATCCCTGTTCCCTGTTCTTCGTCTTTCATTGCTTTTCCGTCCCGTGGCGGATTGCATCGTGGAATGCAATCCACAGATTCAAAAGGCCCAGCCCTGACACCAGGCCGCGCACCGCGCCATGGGCGGCATAGATTGAGAGCGTAGGAAACTGGAGAAAAAGCGGGTTCTGGTCCCAGAACATCCGCGACCATGGCGCATAGCAGACCGCCAGGCCAATGTACATTCGCAGCAGGACGCGGAGAAAGAGCTCGGCCCGTTCGAGCCAGCGCGGAATGCGATGATGCTGATGTTGTTGATCGGAGGCCGCTTCCGGGACCGGGGCTGCCGGTTCCGTCGCGAGGAAAGGAGCGGCAACCGAAGCCGGTCGAGAAGCGGAGGCCATCGCAGCCCCAGGCTGGGTGGCCGGGTTCGCGGGCAGCGATGGCGATGTGATTTCCGGCGGCTGGGGCATGCTCTCTTGTTTTCGCTCGGCCGTCTCCCGATTCGGGGGCCACTCACAGGCATGCACCAACGGCCCGCTCGATCCCGGCCCGGTTCAGGGACGCCGTATTGCAACGGTAACACAGCAAACCGGCGCGGACAGTGCTTTCCGGCTCGGCGTTCCGTGCGTCGCCAGGCGGCAATTCCCTTGCAGCCGCGCCACGGCGGGCGTAGGCTGTTACCGTGTGTTCGCGCGCGCGTCAAAGAGTCGTAACCTCTCTGGAAGCCGTGGCAAGGAGACCTCTCATGAATTCCGCCGCCGCCGTTTCGTTGGCATTCCTGCTGGGAACCGCCGCCCTGGCCGCACAAACTGCCACCCAGGGCAATGAAATTTTGGTTCAGAAGAGCACCACGACGCCGTCGGGCGCGACCACCTGGACCACCCAAACCGTCACTCCGGCGGAGGTTCCGTCAAAGCTTGTTTTAGCGATGGAGCAGATTGCGCAGCAGATCAACGGCTGCCCGGTCACGATGCGCGCCCGGCACGCGCCCGGCGGGGACTCGATGAAGGTGGACGGAGCCGCCATCAAGGGCCCGGCGCAGAGGCTTCACCTGATGGTGACTGATCGGGACGCCCGGCAGATTGTCGCGGCCAACGTCACGGTTCGGGGACTCACTGGCAAGCCCCGCCTGACGCAGACCTTGGGCGCCCCGGACGCCGCCGATGCGGCAAAGACCCTTGAAGTGCGGTTTGCGGCCGAACCCGGCAAGGAGAAGTCGGCGGATTTCGCCGTCCCCGGTCTCACCGCTGCAACCTTCGTGGAGCTGAACTCCGTGACCTACGCCGACGGGTCTACCTGGAAGCTCGCCGGCGGGAGCGCCTGCCGTTCGGCGATCGACGGGACGATGCTCATCGGCAACCGGTAGCCGAAGCGGCTCTAAATCGATCGCGACGAAACGGCCTACCCACAGGACCTCACCTGCTCGAAGACCCCATCCCCGCCATTCCCGGCCCCGGCACGACCGAGTAGCTTCCGTAGTCGATGGTCAGCACCGCGGTCCCGCCAACCCGCACTTTGGTTTCGCTCCGCACCTGCTGCGGCAGCCAGAAACGGTCAGTCTTCACGCTCGAATAGTGAATCAGGGTCCGCGAAATCCAGAACGAGGGGCTCTTGGCCGGCTCCGTCTCCATCTTTGTGACAGCAAAATCGGTGGCATCCACCCAGACCTTGCCGCGAAACAGGAACTTGCTCTCGGTCAACGGTTCCACATTCAGAATGTAAGCCGGCCGGCCCGCCACGTTCTCGTTCCCGGCGAGTTGGAATCGATAGTTCGCCTCGGTCAGCGCCGTCGACCCCTTGTCCTTGAAGGCCTCCTGTTCGCTGTCAATGGCGCGCCTCAGAACCTTTTCGCAAAGAATGTGCGATCCACTTTGTGAAACAACGCGAAAGCTTTTGCCCGCGGCGGCGTCGTAATCCACCTGCACGTCCATGGTGGCGGCAACCCTGGCCGCGAAGCCCCGGTACTCCACCTGGTAGTGGCGCAGCGCCTGATACTGCTTCAGCTCCGCCGTCTGCGCCTGGCTTTGCCGCCGCATCTGCTCCACAATCTGGGCTGAATTCAGGTTCGCCGGCGCCGGCACCGCCGCATCCTCCGCCCAGACCAACCCCGCCGCCAACGCGAAGACAACCGCCAGAAGTGCTCCTCTGCTCTGCCGGAACCTCATGCGCGCAGCATAACCCGGCACGGTGAATGCCGGGTGATTCCGGGATGGACGCATAGCGAAAACGACGTCCCGCACCGCAGGAGTCAACCGCGGGCGGACGCGTCCGATGCCAGGGCGGCATGGCATCGAGAAGCCGCGAGCAAAGAACCCAGCCAAACAGAAAGGGGCAGACATACTGCGCGTAAGTCTGCCCCCCGGCGATTCAGTTGTGCTGATCTTAATTGATCACAAATGTGAAAGTCGCAGTCGGCGCGACGATCGACGACGTTGCCGAGTCCTGCGCGCTTACCGTGATGGTGTAGGTTCCTTGTGGCGGGTTGGTGATGGTGTTGTTATTGTTCACTGAGTTGCATGCCGTTGCCGCCAGCCCAACAACCGCGAGCAGGAGAAGCCCGGCCAGCCCGCGCAGCTTGCGCGAACCGCGGCCAAGGAAGCCAACCAGCAGCAGGCCGGCAAAGGCCACCGTCAGCGGCACCGGATTCCCTCCCGTATTCTTCGCCGTCTTCCCCGTGCCCACCCTGTGCATCGGCTGCTTTCCAGAAGTTTGAATCGCGCCGCCGGACCCGCAGTCGGAGGCGTTGGTGTCCAGAGTCAGTCCCGTAGTCACGGCGGTCGTCCCGCTGATCGCCACCGTCCCATCGCCGGCGCTGTCCATGTTGGTGAAGCTGTAGCACAGGTTTGCCAGCGTGCTATCGCTCGATCCGGCGTCGAAGTTCACCAGCACCGTGCCCGTGTACCCGCCCGCCGGCGTCACCGAAATCGTTTCTGTCCCCGAGCTTCCCTGGCTCACCGTCAGCGTGCTCGGGCTCGGCGCAGGCTTGAGTGAGATCGTCCCGTTGCCCGAAGAGATCACCGCGACATTCACCGTTACGCTGCCGGATTCGCTGGCGGGTGAAGCTGCAAAAACGGAGTTGCCCGGATATTGGGCGAAGATGGTGTGCGAACCCGCCGTGGAGAATGACTTGGTGTAAACGTAGGTGCCGTTCGAGAGAAGCGTCTCCGCAATCGGCGTACCCCCGTCCACAGTCAGGTTTACCGTGCCGGTGGGAACGACGGCGCCACTGGCCGCTGTCACCGTGACGGTGAACGTGTCGGAAGCGTTGACGTTCGGAGAGCTGTTCGACGCGGTAATTGTGGCGGTGGTGTCGATCAGCGTGGAGACGCTGGAGTTGGCCGGCCAAGCAGCGGCCAGGTTGGCGGCGTCTACCGATCCCAGCCCGGTCACCTGGTCGTAGCCCGCGCCTGCGGCAAAACCGAAAGTGGAGCCGTCACTACCAGCGCAATAGGGTGAGCCTGCAGAGCAATAGTTGTTGCCGGTTTGGATGTCGTGGAAGGCCGCGCCATAGGTCGCGGTGTCGGAGGCCAACGTATAGAGCGTGGGAAGGATGAGACCCTGTCCGGCGGTATATTGCTGCTTCTGGTTGATCAGCGCGAGGATGCCGGAGAAGATGGGCCCATCGAAGCTGGTGCCGCCTGCGAGGGTCAGGTCAACATCGTTGGCATCGCGGAAACCTACGGCGCAACTGCCCGACTGCCCGTTGGCCCAGGCGCTGGAGTCGCTGCTGCAGAGCAGGTAGCCGGGAACATTCGGCGAGGCATACAACGCCAGGTCAGGAACATCGCGCATCCCGCCAGTGGGAATGCCCGGCACAGTCGCGTTCTTTTGCCAGCTTGGCTGCGCAAACAGCGCACTGGCTCCGCCGCCGCCCGAACTCAGGCAGTCGACCTGGCCGCAGCTTGCCGAGTCGTCGTTCCAGGCCATCTCAGGGATGTATAGGAGCGCGGAAGTGATCACGTCCGAACCGCCTTCCGCCGCCCAGTAAGCCGTGCCCTGTGTGTCGTATGCGGAGTTGGCGTTGGAGATCTCAGTCCCGCCCATGCCCGTCACATAAGGGCTGCTGGCTGGATAATCCACTGCCAGCGCCTGCTGCTGCGCCTGCGAAAGGTCGCTGATGTTGTAGCAGTCGGTGGAACCGTCGTCGCCCGCGGCCGCCACGATGGTCTGCCCCTGCGCCGTGCCCTGCTCCAGGCTCGACTCAAACGTTTGGCTGCCCAGATCGGTTTCGCAGTCGCCATAGCTGCTACTGATGATGGTGCCGATCTGGTTGTCGATCGCATAGATGATCGAGCTGAAGGCGCCCCCGGAATTAGAGCCGTTGCCGGTGTAGACAAAGTTGATGGTAGCCCCCGGAGCGATGGCGCCGGACCACTCCAGGTCCAGGTCCGACTCCGCCTCGTCCCCGGTCGCCTGGACCGTCGAGTTCCCTGTGTTCGGCACCAGGTAGAGCACGGGGTCTTTTACCGTCAGCCCGGCCGCGTTTTGAAAAGCCTCAATGTCGGCAACTTGTATTGCCGACTGGCCGACCAGCGTAATGGACTGCCCCGTGCCCGTGACACTGGCGTGGTAGAGCGGCGTGATGTCGTAAACCGTGGCAATGTCGCCCGGCGCGAAAAACACGCTCCCCGACTGGCTCGACGTAAACGAGGGCTTCACGCGTGCGTCTTTCCTCAGCACCACCTGCGCGCGCGGCCGAAAATTATCGAGGTTCCTTATGCCGAGAATCGTCGGCGCCATGGCCGCGGGAACGCTCAGCGCCGTTGACGGCGCAAAATGCTCCGTCCCGTTGATCTTGTAGAAGTGCATCTCGGTCGAGAAAGCCCGCTCCACCTGGCCGCTCGTCCCGGAGAAGTAAATGGCGTTCTTGCTGCGCGCCAGCCGGTCGATGGAGAATCCCTGCTGCTCAAGCCAGCTCTGGGCTTTGGCCAGGTCCGCATCGGCCATGCCGAAGCGCGCCGCAAACTGCTCGGGCGTGAGCCACTGGTGATAAAGCGGCGATGCCGGGTTCTGCTGCGCCAATAGCAGCGCCTGGAGATCGGCCTCCTGCTGCGGCGATCGGCTGAAGATCATGCTGATGCCGTTGAAGCGCGTATCGGCCGGCATGCGCCCGGCGTCAAACTGCGCTTGGGCCATGGGGTGCTGGGAATTCTTTAGCGTCACCTGCTCTGCACTGTTGATTTCGGAGCTGATGCGGGGAAGCGCCGATTGCGCATTGGCAATCGAGACAAGCAGGGCGCAGGCCGCTAAAAGGCCGCATGCCCAAAGAGACGTTTGCCGTGACGTTGCAATCCTAATCTTCATAGCCAATCCTTTTGCAATGGGGAAGGTTGAAAGTTCAAGCACAATGAGCCTTCGAGGCAGTGCTCAGGCGAGGCACAGCCAAGGGCAAAAAGAGTGATTGCAGAGGGCAGAAGAGGAAGTGCTGGAGAACCATCGGGCTTGCCGACGGCCGCGGAGTTCGGGGTGGTCCCCGATACGCCTCGCGAATGTCTCCCAGTACTTTGACACTGGTTTTGCGCGAAAGTTGCGTCAGACTCCGATTTTTGGTCGTTCCGCATCGCCCGGTCTGAGCAAAATGGCGCAATCCGGCACTGCGCAAGCAGCCCGAATCGGCCGTTTTGCCTCATCGTCTTAGAAGCGCAGGTACGCGCCGATCATGGGCTCCCCGGTATGCTCGAATTGGGTGCTGGAGCCGAAGACGGTGCTCAAGTCCGGCGCCTTGTAGACGTTGCCCCGGTATTGCAGGCGCAGGCCAAGGTGCGGCGCCAGGCCCCAATCGAGGCCAATGCCGTACACAAACACGCCCTTGTCGGACGAGGTGGTGTTGGCCTGCCCGCTGGCCGGCTGGTTGAAGAGCAATCCCACGCCGGCCAGGGCAAAGGGCCTGAAATTGGCAAGCTTGATTGAGGCCACCCAGTCGCCGGTGATTTCATGCGCATTGGCCGATATCGGCTGGGCTGGGTCGCATCCCGGCGTTATGCCGGTCGCGGGACAGACCAGGGGCGTATACACCTGGTTGGCGCGGTTGAAGGAGTAGGTGCCTTCGTAGCCGACCAGGGGATTGTCGATGTGCCGCACAGCGATCATTCCGCCCGCCGCGTTGGATGGGCTTTGCGCAAAGCCGTCGCCCGATGTGGAACCGCTGAACGCGCCGTACAGGCTCAGCGATATATCGGTCTGCGTGATGGCCTTGACTGCATTTGCCTGCGCGCCCGCTGTGGCGCCGGCAGTTGCGGCCAGCGCGACCGCCAGGATTGGTGCCCGCATCCAGTTCCTATGCATAATGCCTCCGGAAAATGAGATAAGTTGCCTCCGATTCGCAAATCTCGCCTGGTTCGTCCTTTGACCGCTTTGACGCGGCGAGGACCGCCTGGGTTCGCTGCTCCCGCTGCAAGGGGAACCAGACGGGTCAATGCGGACTCTTCGTCAAGGCGAGGCTCGCCCCGTAACAGAACCGCGCCGTGTTCAAATCCGAACACTTTTGTCCGCCGGTGAACAGGCCGCGGACAGGAAACCGCTGCAACTATGCCCTAAACGATTGCGTATCAACACGCAAGACCGAACCGCTTTGGAGGCCCGCTTGCTTCTTCCAGGGCTGGAACTCTCCCACGTCACCGCCCGCCAACCCAGGAGATCCGCCATGATCGCCCTTTGCATTCAGGATCTGCGCTACGCACTGCGGCAGCTAAGCCGCTCGTTGTCGTTCACTGCGGCCGTGGTGCTCACGCTGGCGGTCGGCATTGGCCTGAACGTGGCCATCTTCTCCATTGTGGATTGCGTCCTGCTGCGGCCCCTCGGCTACCACGAAGCCAACCGCATCTACTCCATCGACACGCGGTTTCTTCAGGAGAGCCGGTCCATCCCCCGCCTGGGCGGCGACGACTACGTTGACGTGTCCGCCAAGGTGAGCTCGCTGGAATCGACTGCCTGGTATTCCCCGGGCGAGGATGGCGTGCAACTCGACGGCCAGTCGCTCTACCTGAACATGGCCGCGGTGAGCCCGCGCTTCGGCAGCGTGATCGGCGTGGAGCCGGTGGCGGGACGGCTGTTTCATAACGATGCCGGGCCCGATTTGTCCGATGCCCTGGTCGCCAGTTCCTTCGCCGTCGAGCACTTCGGCTCCGCGCAGGGCGCCCTGGGCCGGCTGCTGCGCTGGAACGGCCGCGCGCGGACCATCGTCGGCGTGCTCCCGGCCGGCTTCTCCTTTCCGGAAAAGACCGTAGTGTGGGTCGAGAGTTCCCCGCGTCCCGAAATTCCCGCCCGCAGCGCCTATAACCAGAGCGCCATTGGCCGCGCCCGGCCCGGCGTGACGGCGTCGCAGTTGAATGCGGAGATGCACACACTGTCCCGCCAGTTGCAGGCCGCGTACCCCGACGACCGGCAGAAAGCTCTCGAAGCCGTTCCACTACAGGACCAGATTGTCGGCTCCATCCGTCCGCTGCTGCGGCTGCTGATGGGCTCGGTGGTCGTGGTGCTGCTCATCGTCTGCGCCAACATCGGCCATCTGCAGTTGGTGCGCTCCACGCAGATGCGGCGCGACGCCACCATCCGTACCGCGCTGGGCGCAACGCCGACGGCCATCGCGCGGCGAGCTTTACTGGAGTCACTGATTCTAGCCACGGTGGGCTGCGCGCTGGCGCTGGTTATCGCCCTGCCTGCGCTGCATCTGCTGACGGTCATGGCTCAGGATCAGATCCCGCGCCTGGCCGATGTGCAGCTCAATCGCGATGTGCTGCTATTCTCCTTCGCGATGAGCATAGTCACCATGGTGATCACCGCGCTGCTTCCCGCCTGGCGCTCCGTGACCGTCAGCCCCTCGGCCGTCCTCAAGCAGGAGCAAGCCGGCAGCAGCGAGAGCCGCAAATCCCGCCGCCTGCGCGACGCCCTGATCGTCGGCGAGGTCGCTCTCACGCTCACCCTCAGCGTGGCCTCCGTTCTCCTCGCCCGCCAGATGATTGCCCAGTCCCGCCAGGACCTCGGCTTCGTCCCCGACAGCCTCCTCGTTATGGACACGCATACCGCGCTGCCGCCAACACAGGTGACCTTTGAGTCGTCCCCCGCCGCGCTTGCCACTCTGCGCCACATGCTCGACTCCGTCGCCAAAGTTCCCGGCGTGAAAGGCGTCGCGGCTGTGGATGGCGTCCCCATGGGTCCGGGCGCCTCTGACGTCGGCTACGCCATCCGCGGACGCATGGAGTTCAAGCCCGGTCAGCCGCTTCCCGATGCCGACATTCAGCCCATCACGCCCGCTTACTTCCAGACCATGGGCATTCTGCTGCTACAGGGCCGCCTCCTCACCGAAGACGACAACGAGAACTCCGCGCCGGTACTCGTCGTCAGCCGCGAACTGGCGCAACAAGTCTTCCCCGGCCAGAATCCCGTCGGCCGGCAGATCATGTGCGGCTACGACATGAAGACCAGCTGGTGGACCATCGTCGGCGTCGTCGGCGATGTGCGACAGCAGTCGCAGGCGTCGCCCTTCGCGCAGACCATGTATGTGCCGGTAGCGCAGCACTCCTTCCGCGCCGCCGACATGCAGATCGTGGTGCGCACCGGCCTCGATCCCGGCGTCATGGCCGCCACCCTCGAGCCCATGCTCAAGCGCAACGATCCGCAGGTCGCCGTCAGCTCCACCACCATGCGCGAGGCAGTCGGTGAATCCTCCCGCGCCCAGCGCTTCCGCACGCTTCTCTTCGGCGCCTTCGCCGGCGTCGCCATCCTGCTGGCCGCGGTCGGCATGTACGGCGTGACGGCCTACACCGTGGCGCAGCGGCGCTTTGAGTTTGCGCTGCGCTTTGCCCTGGGAGCGAATCGCACTCAGATCGTGACCATGACGCTGGCGCACGGAATGGCCGTCGCGGCGGTGGGCATCGGCCTGGGTGTTGCGCTCAGCCTCGCCCTGCTGCGCATCGTCGGCAGCTTCCTCGGCGAGATCCCCGCATTCGATCCAGCGTCGTACTCGATCGCCATCCTGGGCGTGCTGGCCATTGCCGTCAGCGCCGCCATCGTACCCTGCCGCCGCGCCTCGCAAGTTGAGCCCATGCGCGTGCTGCGCGGGGATTAGCGCGCTGAAATCAAGATCGAGTCTTGTGCCTTCGAATGTTGCCCAATGCCTCATTGCGTGCTATGGCCTGTTAACCGGCCAATGCGCTCATTGAGCTCGGGTCTAGCCAGTTTCGGAGGATTACTCCCGAGAAGCGCCATGTAGCCGGGAGGAATTCTGGTTTCATGCAAAATCGCCGAGTCATTCAGTGAGCGGTACACCCGGATACTGCGGAAGAGACCCCGAAATTTGAGCTGTCGGCGAGCGACAAACACCCCGAAAAATCAAAGAAATACCATCTCCAGCCTCCATCCGCGCTATCCTGTCAAAACACCATGAATCGACGGCTCATCTTCCCCGTCCTGGCCGCCCTCGCCGCGGCCCCGCTTCAAATTCCCAACTTCGCCACTGCCCAGGAGGGCGCGAAGAACGTGATCCCGTATCTCGACGAGCAACCTGTCCGCGCCTCGCATGGGATGGTCGTCGCCGTGCACCACCTGGCCGCCGACGCCGGCGTTGAAATCCTGCGTGCCGGGGGCAATGCCGTGGATGCGGCCGTGGCTACCGGCTTTGCCCTCGCCGTCGTCCACCCCGCCGCGGGTAATTTGGGCGGCGGCGGCTTTATGCTGCTGCGCACCCATGACGGCACCACCACGTTCATCGACTACCGCGAAAAGGCGCCGCTGGCAGCCACCGAGACCATGTACCAGGACGCCAAAGGCAACGTCATCCCCGACACCAGCCTGGAGTCGAGCGTCATCGGTTATCGCTCCATCGCCACCCCCGGCTCCGTTGCGGGCATGGCCTACGCCGAGTGCAAGTACGGCAAGCTGGGCCTGGCGCGGGTCATGTCCCCCGCAATCAAGCTGGCCGGCGAGGGCTTTTTGCTCACCGCCGAAGAAGCCAAAGAGCTGAGCGATCCCGACCTGGCGAAGTTCCCCGACTCCAAGCGCATCTTTCAGCGCGACGGCCAGCTTTATAAGGAAGGCGAGACCTTCCGCCAGCCGGAGCTGGCCCACACGCTCGAACGGATCGCCGCCGACCCCGGCGGCTTCTACCACGGCAAGATCGCGCAGGAGCTGATCGCCGAGTTGAAAAAGGGCGGCGCACTGCTCACCCTCGACGACCTGGCCCAGTACAACGTGGTAGAGCGCGCGCCGGTCACTGGGACCTTTCACAACTACACCGTCATCAGCGCCCCGCCGCCTTCCTCTGGCGGTATTGTGCTGCTCAGCGCGCTCAACATCCTGGAGGGCTACGACCTGGCAAAGATGGGCGACCGATCCGCTCCATCCATGCACCTGATCGCCGAGGCCTATCGCCGCGCCTACATGGACCGCACCGACTATCTGGGCGACCCCGACTACAACGAGATTCCTACCGCCGCGCTGACCGCGAAACCTTACGCCGACGCCTGGCGCGCGTCCATCGATCTGAGCTCGGCCACTGCTTCCGCCGCCCTCGTCCGTCCCGCCGGGTTTCTGCCCCCTGCGCCCACAACCGCCGGCCGCCGCAAGCCTGAGTCGCACGATACCACCCATTTCTCCGTCGTCGACGCGGAAGGCAACGCCGTCTCCGTGACCACCACCCTGAACGACAGCTTCGGCTCCCACGTGACGGCGGGCTCGCTGGGCTTCCTGCTCAACGACGAGATGGATGACTTCGCCGCCAAGATGGGCGTGCCCAACATGTTCGGCCTCATCCAGGGACCGGCCAACGCCATCGCTCCCGGCAAGCGCCCGCTGAGTTCCATGACCCCGACCATTGTGCTCGAGGACGGCAAGCTTCGCTACGTGCTCGGCTCGCCCGGCGGCGCACGCATCATCACCACGGTGGCCAACATCTTCCTCTCCGCGGCCGAGGGCGGCCTGAACATCCAGCAAGCTGTGGACGCGCCCCGCTTTCATCACCAGTACCTGCCCGACAAGCTCTACCTGGAGCCCGGCTTCTCGCCCGAAACCCTCGCCGGACTGCGCAAGATGGGCTACTCGCTCAGCAACCAGGACGGCCAATGGTCCAACGGCGAGTGCATCGCCATCGACCCCAAAACCGGCGAGCTGGAGGGCGGACAGGACCACCGCAGCCACTACGGCAAGGCGGCCGGCTACTGACCCCGGCATGGACGGGACCGCCACGCCCGCGAGCCCTGAGGAACCAAAGAAATCCGTCTGTTGACTTGGACTCTCGTTGTTTCTGTGACATTGCGGTAAGACCTTTCAACGGCATAAAGACCATTTCATGGCCTTGCAATCTTCAAAAGTTCTTTTCAATGTTTGACATAGCGAAATTCCTCTTAGAATAATCAAAAAAACCGTGCAGAATTGACCACTTAAACCCCCGATTCGGTGCTAAGCTCCCTGAATGAATTGTTAGAGAGATCTCACGAAGACCTCTCGGCAGCTCAATCGAACGGCGGTGGAGCCGTTTGGTAAACCGGGCCCCTCAATTTGCCCAGACCTCAGCGGAGCCGGCCCATTGTTAGCGCCGGAGTTTCCGTCAGCGTCCGCGGCTTCCCTATTCCCCGTTTCCCAGTCTGCAAAGTCGCGGTACGAGCCGGCGATGGCGAAAACTGTCGCCGGCATGCGTCGCGTTCTTTCGGCGCTTCGCGGCCACAGCATCGCCCAGTGCCTGCCCCTGCGCTCAACTGCTCGAGTCTACTGTCCCAGCCACTGGCGCCCGCACCATCTCCCGCAACACCCTCTCCGCCGTAACCTGTTCAAAAAATGAGACAATCAAACCAGCGTCCGGTTTATCCCGGGGGCCTGCACGATGAGGGGGAATCCCTGACGATGCTGCGCGTTCTTTCCACGCATCTGTTTCTGAACCAGCGCCTGCACCCCGGGCTGCTGGAGCTCGTCGCCCGCTCCGGCGCGCAGGGCGTTGAGATCTTTGCCGCCCGTCAGCACTTCGACTACGCGAGCCGCGAGCACGTTGCCGAGCTGGCCTCCTGGTTCCGTTCCAGTTCCCTGAAGCCCTTTTCCATGCATGCGCCCATGTTCCCGGACCGTGAGATGGGCCGCGCCGGCGCGCCGGCCGTCAACGTTCTGCACCCGGAGAAATCGCGCCGCATCGGCGCCATGGACGAGATCAAGCGCGCCCTGGAAGCGGCCGAGCTGATCCCGTTCTCGAACCTGGTTTTGCACCTGGGCGAACGCGAGGACGGCTGGTCGCAGCGCAGCATTGAATACGCCATCACTGCACTCGAGCATCTGGGCGCCTTCGCCCACCCTCTCGGCGTGCGCCTGCTGGTGGAGAACCTGCTCAGCGAGCCCACCACCCCCGAGCACCTGGTGACCATTCTCGACCTCGGCCACCAGAAGAACGTCGGCATCTGCCTTGACCTGGGCCATGCCAACATTACGGTCGGCGTCCCCGAAGCCATCGTCACGGCAGGCAGCCGCATCGCCACCGTCCACGCCCACGACAACCATGGAGTAAAGGACGAGCACCTGTGGCCCGGCGACGGCAACATCGACTGGCCGGTCGCGGTGAAGGCCCTCAAGGCCCTCCCCACGCCGCCCGCCGTCGTGCTGGAACTCCACCAGTCCTTCGGAGACGAAACGGCGACGCTGCCGGCGCGCATCGAGCAGGCATTCGCATTGTTCGAGTGAGCGGACAGACGCCTTAGCCCTCCCTACGCGAAGGCCCGGTCCCGCAGTCAGCGCAGTCCAAAGTGACTCTGGATGAAGCCGTATAACAGAGCCAGAGCCATGAGGACGCCAATGATCTTAGTGTAGGTAACGGTCCAATTGGTTTCTGAGTCGAAGGTATTGTTCTTCTCCGGGTGCCGTGGATCGTATCGGATGGCAAACCTGTCGCCCTCCTGCACTTCGTCGGGAGAGTTAAGGATTCCTTCATAGCTCTTCCCTTCGACCACATAGGTAAAGCCGACCACATAGGGGGCCAATCCACGTGCCACCGATGTATCCGGCGATGTGGTGAAGTGAGAACCCACGGCCGTGCAGTCATGCACCTCAGCTTGCGTCTCCACCCAATCGCGATGGAACAGTTCGCCTACAAGGCTCTGAAGGATTGTGCGGCCCCGGCCCGGACGCTCTCGCGACAGGATTCCGGCGGATATGTCTTGCTCTTCGCTCATGCCCAGGCGTTCCCTCGAAAAGATCGGATCTGCCGCAGATCCTAGCTCTTCAGCCTGTCATCTCCAATACAACTGTCTGGTGGGCGTGACATGGCCCCCAAGTGCCACGCGCCTGGCGTATCGCCCTGGTCTACTTCACCACGCAAGCGTAGCTGGCCGCGTCCTTCAGATCCCCGCTCCCCTTGTATTCGGCCGCCTTGGGATAGGCGCAGATGGGCTGGGCGAAGGAGACCTTCCTGCCCGCGACCTCATAGCCGCCCCGCCCGATCACCTGCTCCGGTGCGGTTCCCTTTTCCACCCACGTCTCCAGCGCAAAGGTGATGTTGTTGGCCGGATTGTCGAGCGCCGGATCGAAGCTGGGGCCCCTTTGGCCGAAATCCGCCGGCCCCGGCCCGTCCGCGCAGTGCTGCATCCCCGGAACCAGAAAAAGGCGAACGAAGGACGAGGTTTCCGTTTGGCCGACCGTCTGTTCCACGCTCTTCAGGTAGTCGATAGTGGCCAGCGCTGAGATGGCCGCGTCGTTCCAGCCGTGATAGAGAATCAGCTTGCCGCCGCGCGCCTTGAAAGCCCGCAGATCCGGATTCACGGCATCGAGCGCGCTGCTGGTTTTCTCCTGGGCTGTCTTCAGATCGCGATCCAGATCGAAGCTCTTCGGATCCCAGTTTGCGTCGGAATACACCATGTCGCGAAAGTAGCCTTCTGAAAACGCCGATCCCGCGCTCGAGCCCGGCTTGTCTCCGGTGATCCATCCCGGCCAGCCGTTGTCGCCCAACTCTCCGCCCGGCAGCAGGCCGTGATAGACCAGCGTGCCGTCTTGCAGAGAGGAACCGGCGTAGAGCGCCTTCAAACTGTCGGCCTGTGCGGGCGTCAGGCAATTGTCGGTCTCCGCGCCCTTGCACAACATCATGCCGGGCGAGAACTTGCAGGTGCGCGGGTCGGCCAGAAACGGCCCCGGCTCTTCGCGCTGGCAAGCCACCAGAACCGTCTTGCTGATGGCCGGAACTTTGCTCGCGGGAAGATAGTTCTCCGGCCTGGCCAGTAGCGTCCGGTTCATCGCCCCCGCGCGGCTCAACAGGCTGGTCCAGTTGTACGCCGGAGCGCCGGCGAGAATCCCGTCGTAGTCCTCAGGGAAGCGCTGCGCCTCCATCAGGGCTTCGCGCCCGCCGTCGGAACAGCTGGAGAAGTAGTTGGGCTTTGAAGCCGTTGCGTAGAACGCCTGGACCACGGTCTTGCTGAGCTCCGTCATCAGGTGAACGGCGCGATTGCCAAAGTCGATGACTTTCTCCGGATGGCCGAGAGCCCAGCTGGCGTCGGTGCCCTCGCCGGTGTGCCCGGTGTCCGTGCCGCCGCTGGCAAAGCCGCCGAGCACCGCATTGGCCAGCCCGTGGTAGCTGATTGCCCCGGCAAACCCGCCGTTGCCCTGCCCCATGAACTTGCCGTTCCACCTGGAGAGCGGAAGCCAAACCTCGATGCGGATGCTGGAGTCGTCCGTGGGCTTTGAAACCGCAACCACGCGGCAGAATGCCGGCAGCTTCGTGAAGATGGGGTCCGCGGGCCCGTGCTCCAGAACCAGCGCCCCCGCCGCCACCCGTGCGGCCTGGACAATCTCGGTTTGGGGAAGGCTCAACTTCCCCAGTTGAGCGCAACTTCGGCGCCCGCTTCCCGCCGTCTGACCACATGCAACCGCGACTGCGAAGATCCCGACCAGCGCCAACGCCGCCCGCTTCCCCATGAATATCTCCAGGGCCGGCTCTTTGCTCTACAGAGCCGGAACCCCTTCGATCATAATCCGGTTCCGGGAGTTGGTGCCGCGTGCCTGTCCGGAAGGTCGTGGGCGCGGCGTCCTGGACACGAGCCGCGGCCCTCGTGCGTCTTTCTAGTGGAAGACTCCCAGCAGCCAGCACACCAGCAGGATGAGCAGAATGGTGCCCAGCCCGATGCCTCCGCCGCCGGCATATCCCCACCGGCTGTACCCGTAGTAACCTCCGCCGCCGCCAAAAACCAGCACCAGCACAACAATCAGAATGATGAGCATCATCGACAATCTCCTTTTCTCCGGGCCGCAACACCGCATTGCGCACGCCGAGTGTTTCTCTACCGATCCGGGAAAGACGCGCGGCTCTAGGCCACGATCGGCTTCGTCCCGTCCTGCGCAATCGTCTCTGTAACCCGCACAGCTTCCACGGATTCGCCCAGAGCTCTCCGGGCCAATGCCTGAGCCGATGCGTGATCGCCCGTGCTGTGCTCATGCGCGGCCGCTATGTGTGCGTAAGCCGCCTTTGTGTGGAGATCTGCTACAAACTCACCCTGGCTCTCGGTCATGATCTTCTCCGGCAGTCTGCAAGCGGCTGCGCCTTGTGCGCCGCGCCGGCAGCTCTTGCAATTGGAGTTTCCCACCCTGCCGCATCGGAAGCTGTGCAATCCTGCACACCGGGAAGGCCAGACGAGCCGCGACCGCCCGCATCGCCACGGGCTCCGCCGACTTGCTGACTCGTTGAATTGCTGATTCTCTTAGCAGATGCGCGGCAACTGCTCGCCAATCTGTTGCGCGATCACGCGGTTGGCGCCCATGGCGGTGCGCGCAACCAGCATGCCCTTGTGCTCCGCCGTCACCTGGCCGATGATTGCCGCCTCGCGCCCGAGAGGATGGGCGCGGAGGGTTGCGAGAACAAAGTCCGCCGCGTCGGCCGCCACAAAGAAGACCGCCTTGCCCTCGTTGGCCACATAGACCGGGTCGAGGCCGAGCAGTTCGCAGGCCGACTGCACCTCGGTACGCACCGGCAGCCGCGCCTCGTCAATCGCGATGCCCACGCCGGAAGACTGGGCGATTTCATTCAGCGTGGACGCGAGGCCGCCGCGGGTGGGGTCGCGCATGGCGTGGACTTGAGTGCCGGCGGCGTCGAGCACCGCGGCGATCATGCCGTTCAGGGCGGCGCAGTCGGAGCGGATCTGGCTCTCGAACTCGAGGCCCTCGCGCACGCTCATGATGGCCATGCCGTGGTCGCCGATAGTTCCCGAGACCAGAATCGCATCGCCCGGCCTGGCACGATGCGGACCCACTTCAAGCCCTTCGCGCAGCACGCCGATGCCGGCTGTATTGATGTAGCAGCCATCGCCGTGGCCGCGCTCGACGACCTTGGTGTCGCCGGTGACGATCTGCACACCCGCGGTCGCGGCAGCTGCGGCCATGGCTTCGACGATGGCTGCCAGTTGGGCGAGCGGAAATCCCTCTTCCAGGATGAAGCTCGCGCTCAGGTACTTCGGCACTGCGCCGGAGACGGCCAGATCGTTCACCGTCCCGTTGACGGCCAATTCGCCGATCGAACCGCCGGGAAAAAACAGCGGCTGCACCACAAAAGAGTCAGTGCTCATGGCCAGTCGCCCGCTCGGCAAACTCAGCACCGCCGCGTCGCCCAGGTTCTCCAGAGCCGCATTACGGAAGGCAGGCAGGAATAGGTGCTCCACCAGCTCATTGCCCAGCTTGCCCCCTCCGCCGTGGCCCATGACGATGGTCGGATAGCCCACCAGCGGCAGCGGGCACGACCAACCAGAGAAATCCGGCGTCGTGCCGGGTGGCGTGGACAGGCTGGCCTTCACGTCCTCACCCATGTGCCGCTCCGCTCAATGCACTGCCAGCTCCGGCCAGTTCCTCGGCGGACAGGAATCGCCCATAGTTGTAATAAGCCGCGCAGGCGCCTTCGCTCGAAACCATGGTGGCGCCCAGCGGATGGCGCGGCGTGCACTCCTTGCCGAAGGCCGCGCACTCGGCCGGCTTGATGGCCCCGCGCAGCACGTCCCCGGCCCGGCACAGCGGCGACTCCTGGGTGTGAATCCCGGAAATCTGGAATCGCTCCTCGGCGTCAAAGGCGCGATAGGCTTCGCTCAGCCGCCAGCCGCTCTGCGGGATCACGCCGATGCCGCGCCAGGCGCGGTCGGTGACTTCGAAGACCTCGGCCAGCAGCTTCTGTGCCGGCAGGTTCCCTTCGAAGGTGGCGATCCGCTCGTAGGCGTTTTCCACTTCGTGCCGCCCTGCCTCCAACTGGATCACCGCGCGCCGAATCCCATCCAGCAAGTCCAGCGGCTCGAAGCCTGTGACGACGAGTGGAACCCGGTATTTCGCGGCCAGCGGCGGATACTCCCAGTACCCCATCACGCTGCACACATGCCCGGCGAGCAGAAACGCCTGCACCTTGTTTCCCGGCGACTCGAGAATGGCCGCAATGGCCGGAGGGACAAGGACGTGCGAGACGAGCAGGGAAAAATTCTTCAGGCCCCGGCGCTTGGCCACGTGGACGCTCATGGCGTTGGCCGGGGCGGTGGTTTCAAAGCCCACCCCAAAGAAAACAACCTGCTTGTCGGGATTTTTCGCAGCCAGTTCCACCGCGTCCAGCGGCGAATAGACCACGCGGACATCGCCGCCCGCGCCCTTCACCTGGAACAAGTCCATGTCCGTGCCCGGAACGCGCAGCATGTCGCCAAAGGAGCAGAAGATCACGCCCGGCTGCGCCGCAATGGCCAGCGCCTTGTCGATCAGCTCCAGCGGGGTCACGCAGACCGGGCAACCCGGCCCGTGAATCATCTCGATGCCGGCGGGCAGCATCTGGTCGATGCCGTTCTTGATGATGGAGTGCGTCTGCCCGCCGCAGACCTCCATGATCTTCCACGGCCGCGTGGCGATAGCATGAACTTCGCGCGCCATTCTCTGCGCAATCTCGCCGTTCCGAAACTCAGTCAAATACTTCATCCGGCCCCGCGATTTTTGAAAACTCTCCCAGCCACAACCGCACCGTGCCCCATCCTTGCGATTTCTTTTTATCGCAAGGGTGGGAAACCACGAAGCTTAGTCAGCGACCGCCTTAACAGGCTCGGCCGAACAGCTCCCGTCGGGGCAATTGGACTGCGGCGCCGTTGCCGCACGGATAAACGCCTCGTCCTCGGCAGCCAGTTCCTCCTCCAAAACTCCCATCTGACGGAACACTTTCAGTGTTCTCACGGCCTCGCCCTCGTCGATCTTCTGCAGCGCAAACCCAACGTGGACAATGGTATAGTCGCCCACCTCGACATCCGGCACGTAGTCCAGGCAGACCCGCTTGACCACCCCGCCAAAGTCCACGCGCCCCATGCGGAGTCCGTTTTCTTCGGCAATCTCGATGACTTTACCCGGTATCGCTAAGCACATGGCAAGTACCTTATACCCCTCTGGAGCAACGGTACAATGTGATCTAAATCACTATCGGCCCCAGGCGGAACACTAAAAGTGCATGTGATCCTGGAGATACCCCTTTAGCCAGAACAAGAGCGTTGCGAGGGCAAACACAACGACGGCAGCCAGAACCAGCCTCAACCTGTCTCCGGGCGTTTTGCCGGCTGACCCCCCAAGTGTTGGAAGCCAAGGGCTCAGCTGGCTCGATCGCGCTCCCGCGCCGATCAAGACAAGCAGGTAGTGGTCCTCGTCGCTCAACATCAGCACCGCCTCGTTCCAGGCCTCATTCTCCTGTTCGCTGCCGGCGACATTCCGGGCCTCGATTTCGCGGACGAGCCCGCCGATCTTCCGCTCGTACTCATCCTGGTCGTATCCCCGGTCAAATTCGGCGCTGACCGCCATCATGTCGGGCAGTGTCCAGGCGGTTTCAGTGAAATAAAGCATCTTGCGCTCGATCTCGGTGAGCGGCGCGCCCTCCCGTTCGGCCTCCGCAACGATCTTGCCGATCAAATACTCCTTTGCTTCGCGAATGGTCTCGAAGTCCGCCACGTTCTTACCCTCGCGCCTTCGCCTCATTGCGCGCCACGCAGGCCTTCACCATCCTCTTCACCAGCCCGGCGGGGAGCGGCTTATCAAGCGTGAATTGAATCGTCCCCTTCGAAACCCGATAGCCCTTCAGCTCTTCCGCAAACTCCTCGATGGCCGCGGCGCCCATGGGGAAGAAGCTGCAATGCTGCTTGAAGGCCGCGTACGCAACCAGCCCACCCATGTATTGGAACGACGGCATCCCGTAGCTGATCGCCTCGGTCGCATCGGCCGGCGCAGCGGCCCGGATGGTTGCTCGCAGCTTTTCTAGTGTCGTCCGCGCCGGCTCTGGAAGTTGGGCCAGGTAAGCCTCCACTTCCGCCTTGCCGCTCTCCGCACTCTTTTTCAATTGAGCCATCGTCCTCGCTCCTTGATTCTAGGATTCCTTCTTTTCCCTCAACTCGGAAAGATACTCCAGCCACTCCGCCATCCCCGCCCCGGTCTTCGCCGATGTCTCGAAGATGCGAATCCCCGGCCGAATCTCGTTGATGTTTTTGAGTGCCAGCTCGCGGTCGAAGCCGCAGGGCTCGGCAATGTCGATCTTGGTAATCACTGCGGCGTCGGCCGAGTTGAACAGCGTGGGATACTTGAGCGGCTTGTCCTCTCCTTCAGTAACAGACAGCAGCGCCACGCGAATCTTCTCGCCCAGGTCGTAGCTCGACGGGCAAACCAGGTTGCCAACGTTCTCGATAAACAGGTAGTCGAGGCCCGAGAGTTCCACGCCCTCCCAGCCCGTGAGATGCCTGTCGATCATCTCGGCATCGAGGTGGCAGATGCCGTGGGTGTTGATCTGGCGCACCGGCGCGCCGCTGGCGGCCAGGCGGCGCGCGTCGTTGTCGGTCTCCAGATCGCCCACAAGAGCCGCGGCCCTAGAGCCGCGCGCAAGCAATTCACGAAGCGTCCGCTCCAGAAAAGCCGTCTTACCCGTGCCGGGGCTTGAAACAAGGTTCAGCACCAGCACGCCGGCTGCGCCGTAGCGCGAGCGCAGCCCGCGCGCCAGCTCGTCATTCTTCTTCAGGATTCCCTGCCGCAGCTCCACAATTCTCGTCATTTCTTCACCCCAGCCGTTTCCATCCCGGCCTCGTCGTCAATCTCAAAGGACTCAATCTCCAGCTCGCGCCCCTGGCGCAGGGCGCTCGACGGTTCCCCGCAGCGGGGGCAGCGGAAGCTCTGCACTCCGTCCAGTTCCACATCCGCATCGCAGAGGGCGCAGTGCAGCACCACGGGAACGGTCGTCACGACGAGCCGCGAACCCTCCAGCGGCGTTCCTTCCGTCGCAATGCCCCAGCAGAACTCCAGCGAATCCACCACCACGCTGGCCAGTGCTCCCACGCGCAGACGCACTTCCTGGACGCGCGCGCCGGGATAAGCGGCCAGCGACTCGGTCACCGTGTCCACCACGCTCGAAACGATGGAAAGCTCATGCATAAAGACCAAATTCTACGCTGCGAGCCACCAGCACGGTCTTTTCGCCTTACCACGCAGCCCAATAGGTAAGATGAATCCATAAGGAACTTCCCCATGCCGACGACCACTCCCGCCTCCGAAGAGCCTGCCCTGAGCCTGTCGAAGGGCCTCGCCCTCAGCCAGCTTGCCCCCGGTACCGTCCAGTCGGAGATTCGCGCCATGTCCGTGGCCTGCGAACAGATGGGCGGCATCAACCTGGCGCAGGGCGTCTGCGACACGCCTGTCCCCGCGCCGGTGGAGGAAGCCGCAATCCAGGCTATCCGCGAGGGGCACAACATTTATACGCGCCTCGACGGCATCGGCCGCCTGCGCAATGCCATCGCGCAAAAGCAGCGGCGCGACCACGGCCTCGCCTACGACCCCGAGACCGAAGTCCTCGTCGCCTCCGGCGCCACCGGCGGCCTGCACGCTGCCTGCATGGCACTGCTCAACCCCGGCGACGACGTCCTGGTCTTTGAACCCTTCTACGGCTATCACGTCTCCACGCTCAAATCGCTGCGCATCAACCCTGTGCTGGTGCCGCTCAGCGAGCCGGACTGGGCTCTCGACACCGATGCTCTGCACGCAGCCATCACTCCCAAAACCCGCGCCATCATTCTCAACACGCCTTCGAACCCCGGCGGCAAGGTCTTTTCCCTGGCCGAGATTCAGGCTGTGGCCGAGGTCTGCCATACGCACGACCTCTTCCTGATTACCGATGAGATTTACGAATACTTTGTCTACGATGGCCTGCGCCACATCTCGCCGGCCACTCTGCCTGGCATGCGGGAGCGAACCATTGTCGTCTCCGGCTTTTCCAAGACATTCTCTGTGACCGGCTGGCGTGTCGGCTATGTCACCGCCGACAAAAAGTGGATGGCCGCCATGAGTTACTTCCACGATCTGACGTATATCTGCGCGCCGTCGGCCCTGCAGCATGGCGCCGCCGCCGGCCTCGAACTGCTCCCGCCGAGTTTCTACACCGATCTGGCCGCCGCCCACCAGGACAAGCGTGCGCGAATCTTATCCGCACTCACCGATGCCGGCCTCACGCCCACCACCCCTGCCGGCGCCTATTACGTACTGGCCGACGCCACAAAACTTCCCGGCAAGACTGCCGCAGAAAAAGCTCGTCACCTGCTGGCCGTCACTGGCGTGGCCTCAGTGGCAGGGTCGGCGTTCTTTCGTCCCGGCCGCGGCGAGAATCTATTGCGCTTCTGCTTCGCCAAGAAGGACCACGACCTCGACGAAGCCTGCGAGCGCCTGCGCAGGCTCTGGGACCGGGGCCGTTTGGGCAGGGATACTCCCAGGCCAAAAAAATGACCCCGGGGCTACCCGCCGACAATTTGGATTGGAGGCTCACCATGAAACCGAAACGACGTGGGATTCGCTCACTCCGCACTTCAAACTGGCTTGGCGTATGTGCACTGGTCGGCTTTCTGGCCATGGGCAGCGCGCCCGGCTTGCGCGCACAAAACGTTGATGAGGGAGTGTGGCGAGGCTACGATGGAGAATGGCAGCACGTCTCCCAGCAGTTGATTGCGCTGGCCGAAGCCACGCCGGAAAAGAACTTTGCCTGGCGTCCGGCTCCGGGAGTCCGCTCCACCAGCGAAGTCTACATGCACATCGTCGACGCCAACTTTTACCTGCTCAGCATCACCGGGCCCAAGATGCCCGACGACCTGAAAGAAGATGCGGACAAGACCGTCACCTCGAAGGCCGCAGTGATCGCCTGGCTCAAGCGCTCGCTTGAAGCCGTCAAGCAGGCGCATCTGAAGGAGACTCCCAAGGACCTCGCGCGCAAAGTCCACATCGAAGACCGTGACTCTACCGTGGACTGGATGTATCTGCGCATCATCGTCCACGCCAACGAGCACATGGGCCAGCTGGTGGCCTACGCTCGCATGACCGGCGTGGTGCCGCCGTGGTCCAAGTGAAACCTCGCCAGCCTTGATCGGACAGCGATTAGCTTTCAGCTGTCAGCTTTTGACTCTGCCGAGCCCTACCGCATCGCCGACCATATCGCCAGGTTCACGCCCACCATCAGCACGGCTGCGCCGGGGATCAGCAGCAGCGCTCTCTTCAGCCGCACCGGATCGTCGCCTGCGATGGCGCCGATGAGGCGCGAGCTGACGGCCAGGCCCGCCCATCCACAGGTGATCACGAAGCCGATGGCGGTGCCGGTCATACGCGGAAACGCGTTGCCGACCATGGCCAGCGTGGTAGGGAATACCGGGGCCATGGCCAGGCCGGCCATAAAGACCAGCGCCGCCGCAGCCGCGGGTTTGCTGGTCTTCAACATCAGAAACGTGGTCACCGCCATGGCGATGGATGCGCCCAGCGTGACGGTGACCGCCGGCACGCGGATGAGAACCTGCGAGATGCCCACGCGGCCGATAAGCAGGCCCAGAGCGAAGCCGAGCGAAAGAATGTTGAGCGCGCGCGATTCCGGAATGCCCTGCGCGATCAGGTGGCGCGGCAGCCAGTTCCACACGCCCACCTCGCAAGAGATGTAGAGGAAGAGGAAGAGGCCGAGCAGGAAGAGCAGCGGCCGGCCCAGGATGGGTCCCGCATCGGCCAGCACAAAGCCCGCCGCTCCCGAGGGGGCGGGCATGTGAGCGGCTGCCTGGATGGCCAGCGCAACCACGGTCAGAGAGGCAACGGTATAGCAGAGGCGGACCCAGTTCTTCTTGAAGAGATTGGCTGAGATGAAGGGAGTGGTCAGGCCGCCCAGACCGAAGAAGAGGTTGACCAGGTTCAGCGCCGTGGCGCGATGCGCCTCGCTGACGCCGCTGACCAGTGCATTGGCGCCGGTAACCACGATGCTGCCGCCCACTCCAAGCAGGAAGAGCAGAATCACAATGCTGCGGAAGCCCTTGGACCGCGGCAGCCAGAAGAGCGCAACCGCAATGCAGGCCAGACCAAGAACGAGCCCGGCCTTGTCGCCCTCGGTGTCGAGTAGCGGGCCCACGCCCAGCGAGGCGATCATCAACCCCAGCGCCTGAGCAAAGGCGATGGTCCCGTTCTGCGTCGGCGTGAGATGGAAGCGCTCGGATAGGTCGGGCAGAATGGTGCCCAGCATGGCGGCGATCATTCCATAGACAAAGATCGCGAGGATAGCTGCAAAAATCAGCACGAGGGTGACTCCCTTTCAATAACCGGGGCCGAGTGGCGGAAACTCAATCCAGGAGAGTAACTTTTTCAAAATAGATTCGTCAGAATTGTACTGCCTTAAAGTGCCGCACGACCAAACCGGAACTTTTCAACTCGACAACGCGTAAATCTGGGAGCCGTGCAAACCAATGAGCGACCTCTGGAACGACATCAAGCACTCCCTGCACATGTTCATCAAGAGCCCCGGCTTCACCATCGCCGCCGTGGCTGCGCTGGCGCTCGGCATCGGCGCCAATACCGCTATCTTCACCGTGGTCAACGCGGTGCTGCTCAAGCCGCTCAGCTATCCTGACGCCGATCGCATTGTCGAACTCGAACTCAGTGGACCCAACGGGAATGATGCCATCGCGTCCATCCCCAAGTTTCACATCTGGCAGCAGCAGACCAGCGTCTTCAAAGAGGTTGCCGCGTACGACTTCGCCGGCCCCGGTTTCAACATCACCGGCGAGCGGCCGGAGCAGGTGCACGGCCTGCATGTAACGGAGGGTTACTTCCGGCTCTTCGGCGCGCCGATCATGCTGGGCCGCACCTTCACGCAGCAGGAAGACCTGCCCAACGGCGGCAGCGTGGTGGTGCTCAGCTACGGCCTGTGGCAGCGCAAGTTCGGCGGCAATCCTAGCGTGGTGGGCAAATCCCTCTCGCTGGGCAACCAACCATACACGATCGTCGGCGTCCTGGGCAGAGACTTCCTCTCCGATCCCGAGGCCGACATCTGGCTGCCCTTTCAGTTCCCGCCCAACAGCACCAACCAGGGCCACTACTTCCAGGCCGCGGCGCTGCTCAAGCCCGGCGTAACACTCACGCAGGCCAACGCGCAGATGAAGCTCGCGGCCAAGCAGTACCTGCGCGCTTATCCCGAAGCAAATCCCCAACAGAGCTTTGCCGCCGAGGCGCTGCGCGACTCCATCGTCGGCGATGCGCGCAAGTCTCTGCTCATCCTGCTCGGCGCGGTGGGCATGGTGCTTCTGATTGCCTGCGCCAATGTCGCCAACCTGCTGCTGGTCCGCGCCACCGGCCGCAAGCGCGAGTTCGCTATCCGCTCGGCACTGGGCGCCGGCCGTGCCCGCATCATCCGCCAACTGCTTACGGAGAGCGTACTGCTCTCGGTCACCGGCGGCGTTCTCGGGCTCGGTCTCGGCTTTGCGGGAGTCCGCGCGCTGTTGGCCATCAGCCCCGCGGGCCTGCCGCGCATCGGCGAAGACGGGAGCGCCATCGGCGTGGATTGGCGCGTGCTCGGCTTCACGCTGGCCGTCTCTTTGCTCACCGGCATTCTCTTCGGACTTTTTCCCGCCTTGAGCGCCTCGCGCACCGACCTCAACTCCACGCTCAAAGAGAGCAGCAACCGCTCCGGCACCGGCTTCCGCCAGAGCAAGGCGCGCTCGCTGCTGGTCGTCAGCGAAGTCTCTCTGGCGCTGGTGCTGCTGGTGGGCTCGGCGCTGCTGATCCGCACCTTCATGGCCCTGCGCGGCGTCGATCCCGGCTTCGACTCGCACAACATTGTCACCTTCGAAATGTCGCTCACCGGCGACCGCTTCCAGAAGACCGCCGGCGTGGCGCAACTCTCGCGCGATGGCCGAGACCGCCTGAATGCCATTCCCGGCGTAGAGGGTTCGGCCTCCACCTGCTGCCTGCCCATCCAGGGTCAGTTCGGGTTGCCCTTCAACATCGTGGGCCGCCCGCCCGTGAAGGGCAACGACACGCCTGGTGGAGGATGGATGAGCGCCTCGCCCGGCTATTATGAGCTGTTCAAAATCCCCATCCTGCGCGGACGCGACTTCAACGAGAACGACACTGCCTCCGCTCCCGGCGTGGTCCTCATCAACGAAGCCCTGGCCAAGCAGTACTTCCCCAAAGAGAATCCAGTAGGTCAGCAGCTCCTTATTGGCCATGGCGTGGGACCGGAGTTCGAGGAGCCGGCGCGTCAGATCGTCGGCGTGGTCGGCAACACTCATGAAGGCGGATTGAGCCGCGACCCCGGCCCGTTGATGATCGTGCCCGAGACGCAGGTCACCGACGGCATGACCGCGCTCAATGCGCGCATTGTTCCCTTGCGCTGGGTGGTGCGCACCCATGGCGATCCGCACCAGGCCGTCCCCGCCATCACCGAGCAGTTGCGCCAGGCCAGCGGCGGCTTTCCGGTCACCCGCATCCGTACCATGGACGAAATCGTCTCCCGCTCCACCTCGCGCCAGACCTTCAACATGATGCTGCTTACCATCTTCGGAGCCGTGGCGCTGGTTCTGGCCGCCATCGGCATTTATGGGCTGATGGCCTACTCCGTTGAGCAGCGCACCCAGGAGATGGGCATCCGCATGGCTCTCGGCGCCGACCGCTCCACCATTCGCAAGCTCGTGGTCTGGCAGGGCATGAGGCTGGCCCTGGTGGGCGTAGTGCTTGGCATCGGCGCGGCCTTCGGCCTGACGCGCCTGATCGCCAGCTTTCTTTTCGGTGTCAAATCCTGGGATCCGTTTGTCTTCGTCGCTGTCCCCATCATCCTCAGCGCCGTGGCGTTGCTGGCCGTCTGGCTCCCCGCCACGCGCGCCGCCAAACTGGACCCCATGCAGGCGCTGCACGAGGAATAATATGGAAAAGGCTAAGCACATTTTTCATTTCCTGGCCGCAAAACCCGGCGTGGAAAAGGAGGCAATGCGTGGGCAATCTTCGGAACGACATCAAGCACTCGCTGCACATGTTCAGCCGGAACCCCGGATTCACCATTGCCGCTCTATCCGCTTTGGCATTGGGAATCGGAGCCAATACGGCCATCTTTACCGTCGTGAACACGGTTCTGCTAAAGCCGCTTACGTATCCCAACGCTGACCGCATCGTCGAGTTTCTATTGCCTTCATCTATCGCCAACAACCTCGCGAGCATTCCCGAGTTTCATTCCTATCAGCGCCAGACCGGCGTTTTCCAGGAGGTCGCCGCCTATGACCGTATCAGCCCGGGTTTCAACCTCACCAGCGAAAGACCGGAACTGATTCAAGGGATTCACGTGACCGAGAGCTATTTTCGGCTCTTTGGCGTACCGGTTATCCTTGGCCGCACGTTCACGCCGCGGGAAGATGCGCCCAACGGCGGGAAGGTCGTTGTGCTGAGCTATCACCTGTGGCAGCGGAGGTTTGGAGGCGACGCTTCCGCAATTGGGAAGTCACTTTCCCTGGGCAACGAGCCGTATACGATTGTGGGCGTGGTTGGGCCGCAGTTTGTTTCAGATCCTGAAGCGGAGTTTTGGCTGCCATTTCAGTTTCCGCCAGTCAGCGACGACGGGAATCATTACTTTCTGGTTGCCGGTTTGCTCAAGCCCGGCACAGCGCTGGCTACAGCGAACGCACAATTGAGGCTCGCAAGCGCCCAATTCCATCGCGATTTTCCCAAGACGAATCCTCGTCAGGTCTTTCGGGTTGCGTCGTTGCGGGATGCAATCGTTAGCGACGCGCGCTCTTCTCTGCTTGTGCTGGCCGGTGCATGCGGGCTTGTGCTGCTGATCGCGTGCGCCAATGTTGCCAATCTCCTTCTGGTTCGCGCGACAGGCCGCCAGCGAGAATTTGCCATCCGCTCGGCCCTTGGCGCCGACCGGGGGCGTATCGTTCGCCAACTGCTCACTGAAAGCATTCTCCTCTCTGTTGCAGGCGGCATCTCTGGCCTGGTGATCGGCTTCGCCGGCGTGCGGGCTCTGCTGGCCGTGAGCCCAGCGGGTCTGCCCCGCGTTGGTGAAAACGGCTCTGCCCTGACAGTGGATTGGCGTGTGCTTGGTTTTACCTTAGCCATTTCGCTGCTCACGGGAGTACTTTTCGGACTGTTCCCAGCGTTCAGCGCGTCGAGGTCCGACGTGAACTCGATGCTCAAGGAGAGCAGTGGCCGCTTGGGCACGGGATTTCGACAGGGCAAGGCCCGCTCTTTGCTTGTGGTCAGCGAGGTTTCACTGGCGCTGGTGTTGCTGATCGGCTCAGGGCTTCTTATCCGCACGCTGATTGCGCTGCATAGCGTCAACCCCGGCTTCGATTCGCATCGTGTTCTGGCGCTGGACATGTCGCTCACCGGGGAGCGGTTCCACAAGACCGGGGCGGTGGCCGAGTTATCGAAGAAGGGCCGGGACCTGTTGAACGCGATACCCGGAGTTGAGATCTCGTCCGCCGCATACTGGCTCCCCATTCAGGTCGACGACGGCCTGCCGTTCGAGATTGTGGGCCGGCCAACCGGAAAGAACATACTTGCCAGCCGATGGATAAGCATCTCGCCAGGCTACCTCGACGCCTTCAAGATTCCTGTGCTGCGCGGGCGCGATTTCGACGAGAACGACACGGCCTCCGCGCCGGGAGTGGCGCTTATCAATCAGGCCATGGCGAAACGTTTTTGGCCTGGCGAGGATGCGATCGGGCAACAGATTCTCATCGGCAGGATTATGGGCCCATCGCTCCAGGGAGAGCCGACGCGGCGGATTATCGGCATCGTTGGCGACACTCATAGCAACGGACTCAGCTATCCTGCCGATGCCATGGTCTTCGTTCCCGTGGCGCAAGTGACCGATGGCTACACCGCTGCCTATACTGACACAGCTCCGCTGCTTTGGGTCTTACGCACTCGCGGCGATCCTCATCAAGTGATTGCTGCCGCCACCGGACAGCTTCGTATCGCCAGCGGAGGATTTCCTGTAGCGCATATACGCACCATGGAAGAAGCCATGGGCACATCGACGGCGCGCCAGACCTTCAACATGCTGCTGCTCACCATCTTCGGAGCCGTGGCGCTGGTTCTGGCCGCCATCGGCATTTATGGGCTGATGGCCTACTCCGTTGAGCAGCGCACCCAGGAGATGGGCATCCGCATGGCTCTCGGCGCCGACCGCTCCACCA
>Ga0302320_10001605_pt1 | contig 54171 bp, 53 predicted proteins | sample Bog_T0_3_FD_202130 | JGI IMG/M metagenome (GOLD analysis project Ga0302320, IMG submission 202130) | Peat permafrost microbial communities from Stordalen Mire near Abisko, Sweden - Bog_T0_3 | ecosystem: Environmental > Terrestrial > Soil > Wetlands > Peat | place: Sweden: Abisko, Stordalen Mire...
CGCGATGGCGGCCCACTGCGTCGATTTCGTCGATGAAAATAATGCACGGCGCGTTCTTCTTGCCCTGTTCGAACAGGTCGCGCACGCGGCTTGCGCCCACGCCGACGAACATCTCAACAAAGTCGGAGCCGGAGATGGAGAAGAATGGCACGTTGGCTTCGCCTGCTACAGCGCGGGCCAGGAGCGTCTTGCCCGTTCCGGGAGGGCCAACAAGCAGCACGCCCTTGGGAATGCGGCCTCCGAGCTTTTGGAACTTCTGCGGCTCGCGCAGATACTCGATGATTTCCTTGAGCTCTTCCTTCGCTTCATCCACGCCAGCCACATCTTTGAACGTGACCTTCTTCTGCTGCATGGAGAGCAAACGCGCGCGGCTCTTGCCGAACGAGAGCGCCTTGTTTCCGCCCGACTGCATCTGCCGCAGCATGAAGAACCAGATTGCGCCCAGCAGAACGAACGGGCCGATGTTGATGAGCAGCGGGATCAGGATGTTGTTCTGAGGAGGCTTGATGTTGGTGTTGACCTTGGCGGCGCGCAGTTCCTTGGTGAGGCTGTCCACCAGGTTGCTCGAAATGTTGGTATGGAACTCGTCCTTGGCGCCCTTGAGATGGCCATGCACGTCGTCGCTCTGGATGGTGGCATCCTGCACCTGTCCGGCCTCAATCTTGTCCAGCAAATCGGAGTAGCCGATCTCCTGCGACTTGCCCATGTTCGAGTTCCTTTGCACTACCGTCCACAGCATGATGAGGCAGACAAGTATGAACGCCCAGAACATGATCGTTTTTACGGTCGAATTCACCAGGATCCCTCTTTCCCGGCGGGAGAAAATCCACAACTGGACTTCCCTGTCCGCCCACATCACCCTTAGACGTGTGAAACTTACCCAAAGTCACAGAAAGTACAAAGTGTCCGGACTTCCGACACTTACACATCGCCGCCCAGGTGAGCAGTAGATAAGATTGTACTCCAAGGCGGAAGAACTGGAACCCTGGATTCCCAATTCTTGCGCGGCAGAATGTACCATTCGTTTACTCGAAAGTGTCATGGCGGAAACCCGCCGCAGAGCCGATTGTTCCCATCGGCTTCAAGGTCCATCGCCACCACCTGGATGCCCGGCTCCGGCTCCAGTTCCACACCCCGCATCCAGACGATCCGGCCGCCTGTCTCGAGCACCGGCCAGACCATCCGGCCGCTGCCCGTAACGCGCAGGCGCTCCAGCACTTCCTTCACATTGCGTGGACCGCCGGAGTAGCGTAGCCGCACCCGGTCTCCCGGGCGCCAATTGCGCAGTTTTGCTGTTTTGCCGGGGCCGGTTCGACCCTCCGATGGTCCGGCTGCGACCGTTGCGTCGATGCGCAAACGGAGTCCGAATGCCGAAGCAACGATCTCTCCTGGAATTTCGACCGCGTACTCCGCAACTGCGTCAACCGCACCCACTGAAGCCGCCTGGAGGGTCAGCCGCAGCTCCCGCGGAGTGCGTTCCGCCCGCAAACCCTGCGCCAGTTCCCGCTTCTGCCCAGCGCGGCCCTCGATCGCCAGGGCGCGAAGCCCCTCGGTCGCTGCGAAATCCAGCGATGCGCCAAGCCGCTGTGCCGCGTAGCGCAACAGCCTCCGCTGCAATGCGGGATGGAGCGCGGCCAGCCGCGTCACATCCAGGGCCAGCCCATCCCCTGAAGCCCGCCCGCCTCCGCGCACCGGCCTCCCGGAAAGCAGAATCTGAGGGGCGACCCGGGCCAGCTCATCCGCCCACCACGCTTCCTCGTCCCGAGCCAGGACGGACATCTGTACAAGGTGGTCCCTGATCTGCGGATTCCACTCTTCGAGCAGTGGCAACAGCTCATGGCGGATGCGGTTGCGGGTATAGGTCAAATCCCGGTTCGACGAGTCCTCCCGCCAGGAGTGGCCCACCGCGTTCAGATACGCCTCCACCTCGGCCCGCGTCGCCGCCAGAAGCGGGCGCAGAATCCGGCCTTCCGGGAATGTGACGACAGGGTGAATCCCGCCCAGCCCCTCCGTCCACGCCCCACGCAGAAACTTGGCGCACACCGTCTCGGCCTGGTCGTCGCGGGTGTGCGCGGTTGCGACTGCATCGAGCGGAACCTCGCAGAGAAGCTCGCGAAACCACGCATAGCGCAGCCGCCGCGCAGCCGCCTCAATCGTCTCGCCTGTCTTGTTCGCTTCAGCGGCCACATCGACCCGCGCCTCATGGAACGGAACTTCCAGCTCCGCCGCCAGTCCGCGCACAAACTCCAGGTCGCCGTCAGCCTCCGCGCCGCGCAGGCCATGATGCAGATGCGCCGCGTGCAGCACCAGCCCGAGTTCGCGGCTCCGGGCATGCAGCGCGCGCAGCAGCGCCACCGAGTCCGCCCCGCCCGAAACTCCCACAGCCAGGCGCAATCCCGGCTTGAGCAGGGTCGTCTCTATCGGCAGCGTGGGCATCAGCACTCCAAAATCATACGGCGTCTGGACCCGCACAACAGCTCGGGTGCCCCACCTGGGCGCCGGGGCACCCTCTGGGTGGGGCACGACGTTCCTGTTTTTGTCGCTAGGGTGGGCCGCCACGAACCCCGTCTCCTATACTTCACATCATGTTGGAAACCCGGATCGCCACCGCCAACGACGCTCCGCTCATCGCCACTCACCGCCGAGCCATGTTCGCCGCCATGGGTGGCACACCTGCCCACATCCTTGACGCCATGAGCCGCAGCTTCGAGCCCTGGGTGGCGCGCATGATCGCCGAAGGCAAATACATCGGCTGGATCACCGAGGACAACGCCCGTCCCATCGCCGGCGCCGGACTCCTCGTGCTCGACTGGCCGCCCCACCCCTTCGACCCAACAGGAGAGAACCGCGGCTACCTTCTCAACGTCTATGTCGAACCCGAGTACCGCAAGCGCGGCCTGGCCCGCGCGCTGATAGAGTGCTGCATGGCCGAAACCCGTCGCCGTAACCTGCGCGTGGTAGCCCTGCACAGCTCTCACGCGGCGCACAGCATCTACGAAGACCTAGGCTTCCGCGCCACCAACGAAATGTTCAATGTGGACCAAGTGGAAGGCTAGCTGCAAATCCTCCATTCTGGTTTCGCGAATGAAGCACCGTGCCCATCCTTGCGCCTTTTTTCTGGCGCAAGGGTGGGAACCCTCGAAACCTCATCGCGCATCCCTGTTCGGACAACCTCTCCATACGACGCCGTTGTATACTTCACCCGGTATGCAAGTCTTCGTCATTCTTCCCGCCGCCGGTTTGGGCACCCGCATGGCCGGCCCGCAGCCCAAGCAGTTTCTCTCCCTCAATGGCTTGCCCATCCTCATCCACTCTCTGCGCGCTTTTGCCGCCGTGAAGCGGGTCACTGCCATCTACGTAGCCGTCCGCGCCACGGAAATCGAACGCGTCGAAGCCCAAATCACCGAGTACGGGCTTGCGGACCGCGTCCGCGTCGTCGAAGGCGGAGACAACCGGCAGGAATCCGTCTCCCACGCCCTGTCCGCGCTCGCCGCCGACCCCGACGACATCGTCCTGGTCCACGACGCCGTGCGCCCCCTGATCGACGCCGCCACCATCGACCGCACCATCGACGCGGTGATCGAATTCGGCGCCGCCATCGTCGGCCTGCCCGCCGTGGACACCATCAAGCAGGTGGAGCGCACCGCCCACGGCGCTCTGGTTACTTCCACCATTCCGCGGGAATTCGTCGTCCTGGCTCAAACGCCGCAGGGCTTCCGCTTCGGCCTGCTGCAAAAGGTCTTCGCCGAGGCCACGGCCGACGGTTTCGTGGGCACCGACGAGGCCTCCGTCGTCGAGCGAGCCGGCCTGCCCGTCGCCGTTGTCCACGGCTCTCAGGTTAATCTCAAGATTACCCAGCCCGGCGATTTGGAGCTGGCCGAGTTCTATCTGCGGCAGCGCGCCCGCTGAATCAGTCTCCAAACCGGGCTCCTCGTGTTGACAGCGACCGCAGTCTGTCAGAGTCTCAAGAATAGGTACCGAAATCATGGATACACGAATCGGCTTTGGCTGGGACTCGCACGCATTCAAACCCGGGGTCCCGCTGCGCATCGGCGGACTCACGCTCCAACACCCCGAAGGCCTGGCCGGCCACTCCGACGGCGACGTCCTGCTCCATGCCATCACTGACGCCCTGCTCGGTTCAGTAGCCGCCGGCGACATCGGCAGCTTCTTCCCTCCCGGCGACCCGCGCTGGAAAGACGCCGACTCCGCCATCTTTCTCAACCTGGCTCTGGTTGAGTTGCAAAGCGCCGGCTACCGCATCGTGAACATTGACACCACGCTGGTGCTGGTTGCACCCAAGATCATTCCCGTTGCCGGCGAGATGCGCGCTCGCGTCGCCGACCTGCTGGGCATCGATATTGACCAGGTAAGCATCAAGGCCAAAACCCCCGAAGGTCTGAATCTCGATCACATAGCCCAGTGCCACGCCATCGCCCTCGTCGAGCGCATGCAGGAGCCGGATGAGCTGAAGAGCATGAGCGCCGTCATCGAAACCCAGCGCCAGCTAGAAGACGTAGTCGAAGACCTGCTCAGCACCGTCCACGGCCTGCCCAAAAAGCGCACCATCGCGCCCGTCTACGACACGGAAGACATTACTTAAGCCAGAGAGTGTGTGCCAAGGATTGGATTTTGAGCCGGATAAACCGACGTCAGAGATGAGGAACCGGATACCGCAGAATCTCGTCGTCCACTGTAACCAGCACCAATCCCTCTAACTGTGCCTGCGCCACCAGCAATCGGTCGAACGGATCGCGATGCAATTGTGGCAGCGATCCAGCACACTCCGCTTGCTCAACCGTGATTGGCAGAGCGATGAAGCCGTGTCCCTCAATGCTTTTTCCCACCAAGCCGGCAAAAACAAGCTTTCTCAATCCGCGCTTGATGGCAATCTCCCAAGCTGTAACAGCGCTGACAAACACTTGATTTGACGGCGTTGCGATGGCCGATCGAAGCGCCGACGGTAAACGCGCGTCGTCGGAATCCCACCAAAGGAAGGCATGTGTATCGAGGAGAAGTTTCATGCCTACAACCCGAAGTCCCGCAGCACATCGTCCGGCAGGGGAGCATCAAAGTCGTCGGCAATATATGAGATACCCAACAGGTTTTTTCCCGCCTTCCTCGGCATCTGCGACTCAGTGGCCGGAGCCACAAGCCGCGCCATCGGCTTCCCAGCCTTGGCAATCACAATCTCCTCGCCCTTTGCCGCGCGCTCCACCAGGCTGGAAAGGTGCGTCTTCGCCTCATACAGATTCACCTGCACTGGAGCTTGCTTTGATAGCGCCGACGTCGGATTGGCAGCCACGGAACACCTCGTTGGTCAACTTCGTGAACAACATTCATTATCCCGCCGGATTGAATTGTTGGTCAAGTTGGTCAACACTTAAGCGAACTACCCATCGCGATTCGGCCCGCGCCCCCCAGCCATGTTCCTCGATTTTTCCGCTTGCAGATTCAGCGCTTTAGCCGTACCTTTGCTGCAACCCAAAATCCCGTCTCCGGAGACCCTTCCATGTTTATCGATCCGAGCGACATCAGCGGCGGAATCATCGCCGCCATATTCGGCGCCTACCTAATCTTCTTCGTTGTCCTGATGGCGATCGTCATCATCCCCTTCTGGTTCATCCTCAAAAAGGCCGGATTCACGCCCTGGCTGGCACTGCTCAACATCGTCCCTCTGGGCACCGTAATCCTGCTCTACGTCATAGCCTTCGCCGAGTGGAAGGTCATCCCCGCCCCGCCCGTGAGTTGGCAGCCGCCCTACCCGCCGCAGCCTCCTTATCCGCCGCAGGCCTAGTACTTGCGCGTCCACCCGCGACCGTTCGGCCATGCGTGCGCCGATTGCCTTGGTCGCGGTACTGTTGCCTGCTTGACGATTTGTAATCGAACGATTACACTTTGACTATGTTTTCCGTCAGGCCGCTTGCCGAGTTCACCACATGGCTTGATGGACTGAAAGACTTGAGGGTACGCGGCGCGGTCACGGAACGAATCAAACGACTCTTATTCGGTTTGCTGGGCGACTTCAAGGCGATTGGCGACGGCGTGCCGATGGTGTGATGGAACTGCGCATCGACTTCGGCGCGGGCTGGCGCCTCTATTACAAACAGGTTGGCGCGCAGATCGTCGTGTTGCTTGCGGGCGGTTCCAAACGAACACAGAAGAAAGACATCAAGCGGGCTAAGGAGTTGGCCGCATCACTCAGGAGCGAAGGGGACAAAGATGAGAAAAACCGTCAACGTAGATGACCCGCCTGAATTCGATCCCGCAAAGTACCTCGACAACGAAGAGAGCATTGCCGTCTATCTGACCGGAATTCTGAAAGCGAATGACGCGGCCCTTCTGGCTTCGGCGCTTGGGGACGTTGCCCGCGCGCGCGGCATGACGGAGATCGCCAAGGCCGCCGGAATTACCCGCGAAGCTCTCTACAGAGCCCTTCGCCCCGATAGCGCGCCGCGTTTTGACACTATCAGCCGCGTCTGTGCGGCGCTCGGCGTTCGTTTGGTCGCCCAGCCCATCCCCACCGGCAAAGCTGCCGCCTGAGTACGGCTTCTATAGCTGACCCGCCTCCAGAATCGAAGTGGGGCTGCGACCGACTCAAGGAGATGCAATCATCTGGGCCAGCGCCCCAGAGGTTTTCTGGCTGCAACCACGCTGGAGAATTAGCCGCGCCTTCGACATCGCACAACAGATTTCGCGGCTCTCCGGTGGGATATCACTTCCAATGAGGACCCTGAAATAAATTCCGAGTGCGAGAATTGCAAAGCAGGTACCTGGATGCCCGATGACCTGAGAAGGTACGGAAAAAGACTGGATGGAAAGAGGATCTGTGCAGGCCGTTACAACCACGACGACTTCTGACGGAAAGCCTGCCGTTCCGAGGAGATACTTTCTAATTGGTTCCTCCATAGCGCCGAGGCTGAGTAAGGTGGTCTTGCCGCCAAATGAAGTGGCTGTCCTGAAGTTCTTTCATTTCCAGACAGAGTTTGCATATTCCATGCCGCATATTTCCGTCCTCCTCGAGTATTGGAGCGGCCTAAACCAATAATAGGTCGGCGGGTGGCCAAGGTCTTGCTTTTTAGTCCTGAGAGAGCAAAATGCTTGCATGCCGAAGAGATTTGCTCGTTATCAGCGCTCCCGCGCCGCTCTCATTGAGCACAGCCTTGCAGTGGGATAATGAATACCAGCCATGACCAATTCGAATCCGGAAAGCCCCGTCGTTAAAAATCAGGACGCCCCAACACAGGACACTCGCACTCCGAACTTCCTCAGCGATCTCATCGCCGAAGACGTGCGCACCAAAAAGTTTGGCGACGCCGTCATTCAGACCCGCTTTCCCCCCGAGCCCAACGGCTACCTCCACATCGGCCACGCCAAGGCCATCGGCCTCGACTTCGGCCTCGCCGACGAGTTCGGCGGCAAAACCAACCTGCGCTTCGACGACACCAATCCCGAAAAGGAACTGCAGGAGTACGTCGATTCCATCCAGCAAGACGTGCGCTGGCTCGGCTTCAACTGGGAGCGTCTCTGCTACGCCTCCGATTACTTCCCTCAGCTTTACGAGTGGGCGTTGCAACTCATCAAGTCCGGCAAGGCCTACGTCGACGACCTTACAGCCGATGAGATCCGCCAGCATCGCGGCACCCTCACCGAACCCGGCAAAGACAGTCCCTATCGCAATCGGACTGTTGAAGAAAACCGGGATCTCTTCACGCGCATGAAGCAGGGCGAGTTCCCCGACGGAAGCCGCGTCCTCCGCGCCAGAATCGATATGGCCTCGCCCAACTTCAACATGCGCGATCCGGTCATGTATCGCATCCTCCACGCCACGCACCACCGCACCGGCGATGAGTGGCGCATCTACCCCATGTACGACTACGCCCACGGCCAATCGGATTCAATCGAGCGCGTCACCCATTCCATGTGCACTCTGGAATTCGCCGACCACCAGCCCCTCTATCGCTGGTACATCGAGCAACTCGGCATCTTCCCCTCGCAACAGATCGAATTCGACCGGCTCAATATCACCTACACCCTGCTCTCGAAGCGCAAGCTTCTGCAACTGGTGCAGGAAAAACACGTCAACGGCTGGGACGACCCCCGTATGCCCACGCTCTCCGGCCTTCGCCGACGCGGCTTTACGCCGGAAGCCATCCATGCCTTCGTCGCCGCCGCCGGGGTCTCCCGCACCAACGGCATTGTAGACATCGAAATGCTGGAGCACTTCCTGCGCGATGACCTCAACCGCCGTGCAAGCCGCGCCATGGCCGTCCTGCGCCCGCTCAAGCTGGTCATCGACAACTACCCTGCCGGCCAGAGGGAATTCGTAGAAGTCGCCAACAACCCCGAAGACCCAAGCGCCGGCACCCGCCAGGTGCCCTTTTCCGGCGAAGTCTACATCGAGCACGACGACTTCCGCGAGATTCCTCCGCCCAAGTATTACCGCTTGTCTCCCGGCAAGGAAGTACGCCTGCGCAACGCCTACTTCATCACCGCGCGCAACGTGGTCAGGGATGAAGCCGGCAACATCGTCGAGGTGCACTGCACCTACGATCCAGCCAGCCGCGGCGGCAACTCTCCCGACGGACGCAAGGTCAAGTCGACCATGCACTGGGTCTCCGCAGCTCACTCCATCTCCGCCGAAATCCGCCTCTACGACAAGCTCTTCTTGAAGCCCGACCCCAATGACGTCCCGGACGGCGAAAGCTTCCTCAGCTATCTCAATTCCAACTCGCTGGAGATCGTCACCGGCGCCAAACTCGAGCCCTCGTTGGCCAACGCGAAGCTAGAAGACCGCTTCCAGTTCGAGCGCGTCGGCTACTTCTACCTCGACCCCGACTCCACGCCCGGCAGTCTCGTCTTCAACCGCACCCTCCCGCTGAAAGACTCCTGGGCCAAGATCGAGAGGAAGGCCGGCGCGTAAGGGCGGCAACGCCCTGGGTTCAGATCGAAATCCGAACCGAATTTTCCGATGACCTGTTGCCAAAGTGCGGGTATACTTCCGCCATGATCGATCCCGCCGGCCTGAACGTACCGAAGATCAAACAGAATGTCCTGGCCTACTGGATGCAGGATCCCCGTCTGAACGGCCCTGTAAAGGTCATCAGTGCTGAGCGGGCCGCGAGTTTGGGCTCGAGGCTTGGCCTTGTCGTTCCCGTTGGCGGCTGCGTTGTCTCCGCGAAATTCGTGCTGGGCAGGCCGCTGGATGAGATCGAAAAGATTCTGGGGCTCAATCCACGGGAACTTCGCGCTGGCGGCGCGTTGTTGCGACTCACTCGCTTCCCGGCCGCAAACGAATTTGATTTGGCTGGCTACACGAATGTACCGGCCTATCCAGGATATCCAGTGGGCCGGGGATCGAATCAGTGGGTTGTCACGGCTCAAATTCCTGCGAAGGTTGAAAGGCTGGCTGGTCCCGGGGGAACCCTCTGATGGCCCAACTTCCCCTGAGAATGCGGTATCGGCGTAGGAAATCCTAAACGCGCACAAGCTGAGGAAGCGCGCCGAAGTGTGCGTCGCGGGCGAACAATACCAGCGAATTCTGCAAGACGAGGGCGGCGATCCACATGTCGTTCGTGGGTATCGGTGTTCCTTGCCTGCGGAGTTGCCGGTACAGGTTCGCATAGTGCTGCGTGGTCTGGTCGTCCGCGTAAAGAATGGCCACCCCCGGCTTGAGAAGAAACCTGCCAAGGGCTGCTTCGTTCCGCGTCCCCTGGGAGCCCACCGCGAACCCGGCGCGCAGTTCTCCCACTACGATAAAAGGGAGCCAGACCTCGTCGGCCAACTCCACTGTTTCGATCACGGCAAGCTCGCCCCGGCAAAGGTCGGTGTAGCGGTTGGTGTCGAGGGCGAGCCTCATGCGGAAGCCCCGCTACACGCAGGAGCCCACACTCGCCTGGGACGCGCCGTTGGGTTCACCGCCACATCTCCTCGTCAACTGTGTCTTGCGCTGCGAGGGCGCGATCAAAGGCGGGATCTTTTTTCCAGCTTCCGGCAATATCGCTCAGATCGCGCTGCCGGACGCGGGGCTCGCCCAGCCCGGATCCGCGAGCCAGAGCCTCGACCGCCACTTCGTTCAGGCTCTTGCCCTGCTCCCGGGCCGAAACCCGAAGAGCGGCATCGAGATAGTCCGGCACATTGCGAATCGTATACTGCATGCAGATATTGTAGGCATTGCAGGCACTCATTGCAAGCACAAGATTCTCGTCACGCGCGGGTTCCCGCAACTTCCGCTACGGAATCAGATGGGCCCCCGGAATCCCCTCATCCAACTTAGCCAGAACCGCCCCATTTTCCTTCGCGAGTTGCAGCAGATGTCCATCCGTAGTCTGCGCTGGAGATTTCACCCACCCGGGAAGCGCAGAGATGTCGTTCCCATCCGCAATAAAGGTAAGCGGCTGCGCCCGGTTCCCCTTCATTCCAAGAAGGAGCATCCTGGCCTGCACGACGCTCAGGCCATACACGGCTACACTGGCAACCACGCGAACAAAGCCGATCTCCGTGATCGAAGACGTAAGAAACGTAGAACCACGCTGCGACCGTATCCACTCGACGACACGCTGATGAAACTGATGCTGGATGATTCCAAAGGCGATAAGCGCGTTCACGTCCAGCAGATAGCTCATGGAAAGTCCGTAAGCAGCTCTTTCACCATCTCACTGGTCAGGACCGGCGCATCAGGCCCCAGATCGAGAGCCGTGAAGCCAGTCACCGGATCTTCCACAATGCGCGCCTCGTATTTCGGCTTGTTGGCTTGCGTCAGTATGATGCGGTCCTTCTCGACGGAAATCTCCAGCGGATCGCCGGCGCGAATGCCCATCCTGCGCCGAAGCGGTCCGGGAAGCACGATTTGGCCCTTCGTCGAAACCTTGGTCAGCATTGTAAGACAATCTTACCTCAAACTGAATTCTTTGTTAACGGTTCTGTCTGTTCCCTGTTCACTAATCCCTGTTCCCTGCTCTTTCACTTTCCAATCACGTCAATCGCCACCGGAATCGTTTTCGGCGGCAGGCAGACGTTCTTGTCGCAGGCCTGAAAATGCAGCTTGGCTTCGACAAGATGGTTCCCTGCCTCAGCCACAATCTTCGCCTCAATCACAAACTCGTCGGTATACACGCTGAGCTTGCTGCTCGGATCGAGAGGCAGCGTAAATTCCTTCCCCTCGGGATAACTCACCTTGTCTAGCCGCACACCCAGGCCATCGGGAATCGAGAACGTCGTCGGAATCAGAAAGTCATCCTTGGGCGTGTGCGAATTGATGTGCAGCCCCTGCGCAATGCGGAAGTGCAGAGCCACATCGCTGGCCTTGCCGGCCACAACCGTAACCTGCTCGGGAAACATGTACTCAACCGCCGCGCCCTTCACAAGCGACCGGCTCGTTGAATCGGTCTGCGCAATCGCAGCGAGTGTCCCCAGCCCCAACGCCAATCCCAGCGCCTTCCCTAACAATTTCATTCGCACAATCAACCTGCTCTCAAGCCCAGAAGAAGTTTGGCAAGTCCCTCAACCCCTTTTCCCTTAGCCCCTGGTCCCTCATTCCCTGATCCCTATTCCCTATTCCCTATTCCTTGCTTCTAGCGCCTTCTTGATATCCCCTTCAATATCGGCCTTCGAGGTCAGCCCCATTTGCACGGCAACCACCGTCCCGTTGCGGTCCAGAAAGAATGACATGGGCAGTTCATCCAGGCCGCCGTATTGATTCGCAATGCTGTCGCCATCAATCAGCACCGGATACTCCATGTGCATCTGTTGTGCGGAATGGGCGATTGCGGCTTTGTCCTTGTCCCATGCAGCTTTGTCGTCCTTGCCCACGCCGTCGCCCTCGGTGGAGACACCCAGAATCTCAAACCCCTGCGCCGCATACTGGTCGCGCAACTCCACCAGCCATGGCGTCTCAATCTTGCAGGGAGCGCACCAGGTGGCCCAGAAGTTCACCAGCACCGCCTTCCCCTTGTAGCTTTCCAGGGAAACTTTCTTGCCGCTCAGGTCTTCCAACACAAACGCGGGCGCCGGCTTGCCCTTCAACGGCGAAACATATTCCGGGGCTCCGGTCGCGGCGTCCACAACAAGTTCGCCCTTGGCCGCAGAATCCAGCAACCGCTCCGCCGCCTGCTTGTGGTACTCAAAGTTCGCCCATCCCGCCCAGGAAAAAGTGGCGAAGATGAACAGAACAACCGACAGAACCAATGTGTTACGTTTCACCGCGGATGGAACCTCACTTCCATATTGTACGGGCAACGATAAGCCCTGGATTCACAAGGCCCTCGACATCTCCGTTTTCGTCGATTCGGGGAGACCGCGAACGCCCTGCCGCGCAAGCGGCGTCTGCCGCACCGCAGGTGCCCACGTAGGTGGTACCATCAAGAGCCGATGGACCCCATGCACGAAGATGACTCCTTCCAGCCCGCTGCTCTTGTCCGCACCGAGGCAACCGCGCTGCTGGCGCTGGCTGACCGGCTTGAGGGGCCCATGTCCGCGGCGTTCGCGCGCGCCGTTGATTTGATTCTTCAGTCCGGCGAGTCCAACGGCCGCGTGGTGGTCACCGGCATGGGAAAAAGCGGAATTATCGCCCAGAAGATCGCCGCTACTCTCAGTTCCACCGGCTCGCCGGCCATGTTTCTCCATCCCGCCGAAGCCGTGCACGGGGACCTCGGCATACTGATGCCGGGCGACGTGGTCATCGCGCTTTCAGCCAGCGGAGAGACCGAAGAGATTCTGCGCCTGCTCCCCCTCCTCAAGCGCAAGGGCGACGCACTGATCAGCTTCTGCTGCAACCTCTGTTCCACCCTCGCCCAGGCCAGCAACGTGGCGCTCGATTGCAGCGTGGAGCGCGAGGCCTGCGGGCTGAATCTCGCACCCACCGCATCCACCACCGCCATGCTTGCCCTGGGCGATGCCCTGGCCATCGCCGTGAGCTTGCGCAAGGGCTTTCGCGCAGAAGACTTTGCCGACTTGCATCCCGGCGGCAAGCTGGGCAAACGGCTGGCGCGGGTGAGCGAGCTGATGCACACGGGCGGCGCTATCCCCTTGGTCGCGCCCTCCACGCCCATGACCGACGTCATCTACGAGATGTCGTCGAAGAAGCTCGGCCTCACCACCGTGCAGGAGCAAGGCCAACTGCGCGGCATCATCAGCGACGGCGATTTGCGCAGGCTGCTTGAGCGCGAAGGCGGCGCAGCGCTGAGCCGTACAGCGGGCGAAGCCATGAATCCCCACCCGCGCACCATTGCATCGAGCGAACTGGGCGCAACCGCGCTGGCAATCCTGGAAGAGCGCAAGATTACTTCGCTCATCGTCGTAAGCGCAACCGGCAAAGTCGAAGGTGTGGTGCATCTTCACGATCTCTGGGGAATCGAATTGATCTAACGGGTGTCAGTGAAACAGTACGCCTTGCCTGGCTGACCCCACCAGTCAGCCGTCCGCGAACATTTAGAATAGTACCTGCTCCAATTTCGCCCTGCGTCCGCAATCACACGGGTCCCATCGACAGGCATTCGCCGGCGGGGCGGTGTGCGGACGGGAAAGCTCGCTCTCATCGCCATGCATCTTTGGTCCAAGCTATTCATTCCCACCCTTCGCGAAGCTCCCACAGACGCTGAAGTTGCCAGCCACAAATTCCTGCTCCGCGCCGGCTACATTCGCCAACTCGGCGCCGGCATTTACAACTACCTGCCGCTCGGCCAACGTTCGCTGAACAAGATCATCGCCATCGTTCGCGAAGAGATGGACAAGATTGGCCAGGAGTTTTATCTGCCCGCGATTCTGCCGCGTGAACTGTGGGAACAGAGCGGCCGCTGGGCAGGCATGGGCGAGAACATGTTTCGCCTCAAGGACCGCAAGGGCGCCGAGCTATGCCTGGGCATGACCCACGAAGAGATCATGACTGCGATGGCCCGCAGCGAGTTGCGCAGCTACAAGCAACTGCCGCAAATCTGGTATCAGATTCAATCCAAGTTTCGCGACGAACCGCGGCCCAAGGCAGGCCTGCTGCGCGTGCGCCAGTTCACCATGAAGGACAGCTACTCCTTCGATATCGACAAGGCCGGCCTGGACAAAAGCTATGACCTGCACGACGCCGCGTACCACAGAATATTCACGCGATGCGGACTGAAGTTCGTGGTCGTCGAGGCCGATTCCGGCGCCATGGGCGGCTCGCAATCGCAGGAGTTCATGGTCTACACCGACGCGGGCGAGGACCTGATCGCAAGCTGTCCCGTGTGCGGCTATGCGGCCAATCTTGAGAAAGCCACTTCGCGTCTCGACGCTGCCACTGAAATTGAATCGACTGGCGACGGAACGCCGGAACTGGTTTATACGCCCGGCTGCGCCGCTATCTCCGACGTTGCGGAGTTCTTCAAGATCTCTCCGGCCTCCGACATCAAGTGCGTGGCCTACATGGCGCTCAAGCGCGGCGCTGCTGGAAAGCCGGACACGTGGCACGGCGTGGCGACCTTCCTGCGCGGTGACCACCAGGTGAATGAGACCAAACTGCTCGCAGCCATTGGCGGCGCGGACCTGCGCACCATGCAGGCTGAAGAGCTTTCGCAGTTCTTCAATGGCCCTGCCGGATTCCTGGGACCCGTTGGCCTGACCCATAATGCAAAGCCGCTAGAAGACGGCCTCACCGTCGTGGTGGACAAATCACTTCAAGGCCGCAAGAACCTCGTCGCCGGCGCCAACAAACTCGACTACCATCTGCGTAACGTAGTCCCCGGCCGCGACTTCACCTGGACCATCGCCGCCGACATCCGTAGCGTGAATGAGGGCGAAGCCTGCCCGCAAACCGCGCACGACAGCAGCCCCTGCGCGGGCAAGCTGGTCGTGGGCAAAGCCGTTGAAGTCGGCCACATCTTCAAACTCGGCTACAAGTACACCGAATCCATGGGCGCGCGCGTGCTCGACATCAACGGCAAGGAAGTCATGCCGATCATGGGCTCCTACGGCATCGGCATCGAGCGCATTCTCACCGCGGCCATCGAGCAGTCGAACGACAAGAACGGCTTCTGGCTCCCGTCTTCCATCGCGCCTTTCACGGTTGTAGTCACCGTAACCAATTCGTCGGACGCAGAACTCGCCAAAACCGGCCAGTCGCTAGCCGCCCAACTCGATGCCGCAGGCCTCGACGTGCTTCTGGATGACCGCGACGAGCGTGCCGGCGTCAAATTCAAAGACGCCGATCTGGTCGGGATTCCCTATCGCATCAATGTAGGCAAGAAAGCCGCTGGCGGATTTGTGGAGTTGGTCACGCGCGCCACATCGACCAGCGTCGACGTTGGATTGCATGAAGTTGTGGCACTGCTGAAAGAGCGTGTTCAGGAAGACACGTTACGGTTGACGGCCGAGGGCAGCCTATAGTCCCTGGCGCACACTGTCATCCGTAATCTGAAACCTGTCATCTGCATCCCAGGAGTTTCAATGGCGTTGAAAATCCGATTTGCGTGGCCCAAGGGCCGGCATCCCAAAGCCACTTTGGCTTTCCTGGTTGCTCTGCTGGCCTTTGCTCTCATGTTTATCGTGGGCGTTTCCGTTTTCGGTTTCTATTATTTCAAATATCAAGGCATCGTTGACGAGCGGCTCAAGCAGCCCATGTTCGCTGAAACCGCCAAAATCTTTGCCGCCCCGCGCGAGGTGCGTCCCGCGCAAAAGCTGAGCGTGAGCCTGATCGCCAACGAGCTGCGCGAAGCCGGCTACTCGATCGACGGCGCTTCACAACCGTCTCAGCTTGGAACCTATACACAGAGCGTGCAGTCCATCACCGTGCATCCTGGGCCGCAGTCGTATCACGCGCAGGACGGCGCGACCATCAAGATCAGCTCCGGCGTTGTCGAGTCCATCACCGACGACCACGGCCAGCCGCTCTCCAGCTACGAACTCGAGCCGCTGCTCATCACCGGCCTGAGCGACGACGCCAACCGCACCAAGCGCCGCCTGATCAGCTATGACGAAATTCCTTCCAACCTCGTACAGGCTGTGCTCGCCATCGAAGACCGCCGCTTCTTCGAGCACAGCGGAGTCAACTACGGGAGGCTGCTGGAAGCTGTTTACCGTGACGTAATCACGGGCCAGAAGCAGCAGGGCGGCTCCACGCTCACCATGCAGTTGGCCAAGAATTTCTTTCTCACGCCGGAGAAGCGCATCAAGCGCAAGATCATCGAGATTGTCATCACTTTCCAGCTTGAACATCGCTTCAACAAGCAGAAGATCTTCGAGCTCTACGCCAACGAAATCCCCCTCGGCCAGCGCGGCAGCTTCTCCATCAACGGATTCGGCGAGGCCGCGCAGGTCTACTTCGGCAAGGATGTGCGCCAGCTCGACCTGGCCCAATGCGCGTTTCTCGCCGGCATCATCCAGCGGCCCAGCTACTTCAATCCCTTCCGCCATGCCGACCGCACCATCGAGCGCCGCAACCTGGTTCTCGACTCCATGGTCGAGACCGGCGCCATCACCAAGGATCAGGCCGAGCGCGCCAAAGAGGAACCGCTCCATCTTTCCGAAGTAAGCGTCGATGCAAATGAAGCGCCGTATTTCGTCGATCTTGTCCACGATCAACTGCAGCAAAAACTCGGCGACCGCGACTTCAACCGCGAGGGCCTGCGCATCTACACTTCGCTCGATCCTGACCTGCAGCGCGCCGCCACTGCAGCCGTTGACTCAACCATGCACGTTGTCGATGAGCAAGTGGACCGTCTGCACCGGAAGCACAAGCCCGGCGAAACGTGGGGCTATCCGCAAGTGGCGCTGGTGGCGCTGAACCCTCACACCGGCCAGGTGCTGGCGCTGGTGGGCGGACGCAGCTACGGCGCCTCGCAGTTGAACCATGCCGTCTCCAAGCGGCCCACCGGCTCCATCTTCAAGCCGTTCGTCTACGCAGCCGCCTTCAACACGTCGCTCGAAGGGACCATTCTCTCCGGCCAGACCAAGCCCTTCAACCAGCTCACCATGCTGAGCGACGAGCAAACCACTTATGACGTGGGCACCGCCCAGGAGCACACGCTGCACAACTTCGAAGGCGAGTATCACGACCAGGTCACGGCGCGCTACGCTCTGCAAAAATCGCTGAACAACGCCACCACTGGCTTGGCCGCATTGGTGGGATTCGATCGCGTGGCTTACCTGGCTCGCGCCGCCGGGGTGAAGAGTGCGCGCGGAACACCGTCGGTCGCCATCGGCTCCTACGATGCCGCGCCGCTCGAAATGGCCGGCGCGTACACTATTTTCGCCAATAACGGCCTGCACCTCGACCCATGGATGTTGGCCAGCGTGCGCACCCCCACCGGCGACATCATCACCGACTACACGCCTACATCAAAGCAACTGCTCGACCCGCGAGTGGCGTTTCTCACCACCGACATGCTGGAGAACACGATCAACCGCGGATTTACCGCGCCGGCGGCGGGCAAAACCGGAACCAGCCACGACGCATGGTTCGCCGGCTACACCTCCAACTTGCTTTGCGTGGTGTGGATCGGCAACGACGATTACACCGATATCAAGATCCAGGGCGCGGACGCCGCCGCACCCATTTGGGCCGAGTTCATGAAGAAGGCCGTGCTGCTGCCACAATACTCTGACACGCACTATTTCAACCCGCCCGAAGGCGTTGACATGGTGAAGATCGACAAGGTCTCCAACCTGTTAAGCGACGACGCCTGCCCCGAAAGCATTGATGTGGCCTTCCTCGACGGCACCGCACCTACCGACACATGCGATCACCCGCCCGACAAGCGCAACTTCCTGCAAAGGATTTTCGGCCTGAGCAAGCCGGCCAACTGATCGACCCGCCCGCAAGCTTTCCGTGCCCCATCTGGGCGCCCTCTGGGCACGTCTTTTTCTAGCGCATGGGTCGGAAACCACAAAGCTCAACCAATTGTCATCAGCCAATCCCCTACCCATCGATCTCACTTCCATCCGGCATCGGCTGGCATTGCCGACACCAGAACGTCACCCGCGCATCCGGCCCCTGAATGCGCCGCCGAATCCGCTCACCGCACTTTCGGCATGGCTCGCCATTGCGACCGTAAACCCATAGACTCGCGCTGGGGTCCGATTCGTGCGTAGTGCGCCGTTGACGCCCGCCATAGGTCACAATCAAGTCGCCGGAGTCTTCCAGCACATTCGCCTTCACCAGCCTGCGCGAGGTTGCAACCAGAAGTGCAGCTCGCTCCGAATCCAGATCGGCAGCTTTGCAAAACGGATTGGTCGCGGTTACAAAACAGATCTCCGACTTGAACACATTGCCCACGCCCGCAATCACTTCCTGGTGCAGTAGCACATCGCCAATCTCCTCGCCGTCATGTTCCCGCATGCGCCGCGCCACTTCGTTGGCATCGAAGTCCGCGCTCAATACATCGATTGCGGCCGGCGGAATGCGCAGCGCGCGAGCCAGTTCCTGCGCGCGCATCATCTTGGCAACGGGCACGCTGAACCCCACTGCAACGTAGTCGCTATTCTCAAGCAGAATCCGCATAGCTTCGCGCGGACGCTGCCAGCGCTCGCCGTGCCGATAGATGTGCCAACTGCCGCTCATGAGCATATGAGTAGCCAGCGTTCCGCCGCCGGAAAACCGAATCAAAAGCCACTTTCCGCGCGAGTTTACGCTGTCGACCGTTTGCCCAATCAGCGGCGTGTCGTCATTGAAGCGCGTCAGCATGGGATACGTAGAGCGAAAGGCAGTGACCGGTTTGGCCAGAAGCGCGCGCCCCAATGCCCGCGCCGTGCGAAAGATTGTGTCGCCTTCCGGCATGGCTTATTGCACCTCGCGCTGTTGCGGCTGGTGCGCGGCAAGCGCCAGCGGGATGCGCCGCAGGTGCATGCCCAGAGGCCCAGGATGAAAGCCCGCATCCATCAGGAAACGCGCCATGGGATGCACCGCGACCGGCTGCCCGTTGATGGTGGTGATGAGCACACCCTGGTGGCTCGCGCCGCGCAGACGTTCCTGGCCGCGCGTGCAGAGGAAATGCGCCAGACCGGATGCCGTTTGTGAACGCTCCGGCTCTTCACCGGGAAGAAACACAAGCAAGTTCGGATTGCCGCGCCGCAGCCACGCCACTAACTGCCCGTTGCGCAGAATCACCTCGGCATACGCAGCGCGCGTAAGCACGCGCGGAGCCGTCTCCGCATCTTCTTCGGCAACGGGAAGATCGGGCCAGCGCAAAACCGACCCGTAGGGGTTCGCCGGATCGGTTGCAGCCAACTGGACGAATTCCGGCTTCTCCTCGGGCGGCTCATTGCGCAATTGGCGCAGCAGATCAACCGCAGCCGGCAGCGCAAACTGCGTGGCGCCCAGCCCCGCCACAAAGTACCCGCGCCGGATGCGTCCGCTTTCTTCGAGGGCCTTCAGCACGTCGTACACCGCGGAGAATCCGCCCGGCACATTTTCCGCACCCACTTGTTCACGCAGCAGCACGCCATAGCGATTCAGCATCTGCAATGCCAGCGCATGGCTCGCCTCTGTAGTTGTCGGCGCGCCTTCACTGGGCTTATGCGCGCGGAGCAGCAATAGCGACCATCGACCTTGCGCTGTTGGCGGAGTCGTTCTGCGGGAACGAAACACGATGCCGGTCTGCGCCCTGCGCGGCGTACGCGCACTGTCTGGTTTCGCTATATACGCGCGCAGCGCATGCAGCGAATCGTTGGTGATCAGCCCTCGCCAAACCAGGCTCCACAAGGCCTCGATCGTCTCGCCGGGATAACCGCCGCCAAGCGCTTGATGCAACGGGTCAAAGAAGCTGGCGCCCGTCGACTCCAGCACCGCGATCAGTTTTTCTTCGCGCTCGGTCAGCGGCTCAATCAGCGGGCGATGCTGTGCGAGCAAGGGCAGCTTGTCGGCAAGGAAAAGCGCGATGCGACCGTCGCGTTCGCCCATTGGCTCAACGCCGGCCCACGCCACTTCGCCCGCGGCAATCAGCGTGTCGAGACCCGCTGGCGCATATTCGGCAATGCGCGCTGGCAGAATCGAAGTCTCAAGCAGCGATGCCGGCAGCGGTGCGCCCTGCAAACATTCGATCGCGTCCAGAAGGCCGTCGAGATTCGCGTGGCCAGTGCGGCGCGGCATAAGCAATCCTTGCCAGTGCGTGAGGAAGCGCGCCAGCGTGTGCTGCTCCACCGGCTCAACTTCGCGGCGCAACTTCGCCAGCGACTTGCGCCGGATCAGGCGGAGCATCTCTGCATCGCACCACTCGCGATGGAGTCCGCCGGGCAGGAATCCGCCTTCAAGAACGCGGCCCTCGGCGAGAAGCTGGCGCAGCGCATTCTCGACCGCAGTTGGATCGAGAGCGAATCGTTCCGCGGCAGCGCGCAGCGTGAACGGCCCATGCGTGCGCGCATAACGGCGCACCAATTCAAGCACCGGGTGTGCCACCGGCTCCAGCAGCGCCACAGCTAACCCCGGCGGCAGCGGAACGCCAAGCCCATCGCGATAGCGCGCCGCGTCTTCAGCAGCAATCAGCCGTTTCTCGCCGGCTATGCGCAACTCCAGCAAGCGCCTCGACCGTACCAGCCTGTCGATCGATTCAAGCAGTGCCGCATCGACGACGCGACGCGCTACTTCGGCCCGCGTCAAATCGCCCAGCCTCAAACATAGATCGTGAATACCATCTGCCGAGCGCGCGCGATGCGTCTCCGCCAGGCACTGCGCAATCTCTTCCACTTCGGCAATTGCATCGGCATCGAGCAGTTCACGCAAGTCGGCTTCGCCGAGCAGCTCACGCAACTGGTCCTGATCGATGGTGAGCGCCTGTGCTCTGCGTTCGGCCAGCGGCGCGTCGCCGTCATAAAGGAAATTGGCCACATAGCTAAAAAGCAGCGAAGAGGCGAACGGCGAAGGCTTGCGCGTCTCCACAACGTGCACGCGGAGCTGGCGCTGTTCTATCCCGTGTAATGTTTCAATCAACGCCGGCATATCGAAGACGTCGCGCAGGCACTCGCGATAGGCCTCCAGCAGCAGCGGGAACTTCGGATAGCGCGAAGCCACGCTCAACAGATCGTAGGAGCGCTTGCGCAATTGCCACAGCGGCGAACGAGCATCGGCTCTGCGCCGGGGCAGCAGCAGCGCGCGTCCCGCGGCCTCGCGAAAACGGCCGGCAAACAACGCAGTGGTACCCAATTGGCGCAATACGAGCGCCATCGCTTCGGCACTCTCCACAAGAAACCAATCCGGATCGGGCGGCTCTTCCGTGTCGGGAAAGCGCAACACAAATCCATCGTCACCCCAAAGGGTTTCAACTTCGGGGCCGCCCGCGGCGCGAATACGCGCGCTCACCGCCATGGCCCATGGAATGTGAATGCGGCTGCCGAACGGAGTGAGCACGCAGACGCGCCAATCGCCCAGCTCGTCGCGGCAGCGCTCAATCACCACTGTCCGATCGTCGGGTACGGAGCCGGTCGCGTCCTCCTGGTCGGCGAGAAATCGGAGCAGATTCTCGGCTGCTCCGGGATCGAGATCGTGCTCGGCAACCAGGCGCGTGAGCGCGGCCTGCTTGGGGAGCGCGCGCAACTCGCGCACCAATGCTCCGATACGCCGGCCAAACTCGAGCGGCCTTCCCGGCCCATCGCCTTTCCAGAACGGCATCTTGCCCGGCTCGCCTGGCGCGGGCGTTACCAGCACGCGATCGTGCGTGATCTCCACAATGCGCCAGGTCGATGCGCCGAGAATAAACGTCTCGCCGGGATGACTCTCAAAAACCATCTCTTCGTCGAGTTCGCCCACGCGGACGGATTTGCCGTCGTTATACGCAAGAAAAACGCCGTAAAGGCCGCGGTCGGGAATGGTGCCTGCATTCAGAATCGCCAGGCGCATTGCGCCATCGCGCGCGGTGACGATATTGCGAATGCGGTCCCAGGTCAGGCGCGGGCGCAGTTCTGCGAACTCGTCGGAGGGATAGCGGCCGCTGAGCAGATCGAGCACGCCTTCAAATGCCGCGCGGCTCAATGCGCCAAAAGGCGCAGCGTGACGAACAAGCTCAAACAGGGCGTCGACGCTGACTTCGGGCTTAATCGCTTCGGGTTCCTTGCGCGATGACTCCCACTCATCGAATTTCAATTCAGCATTTAGATTCTTGACGCGGCGCGAAGCTTTAAGCACCCTTGGCTTGCTCGGAATGGAAACTCCGGGCGGATGAGCGACAATCGCCACCAGTTGCTGCGCGAGCACATCCAGCGGATTGCGCGGATAGCGCGTCGACTCAATGTGGCCTTCATGCATCGCGCGCGTCACCGCGGCGCAGGCCACCAGATCGGCGCGATACTTGGGAAACAGAATCCCCTCGCTCACCGCGTCCACATGGTGCCCGGCGCGGCCAATGCGCTGCATGCCGCTGGCCACCGAGGGCGGCGCTTCAATCTGGATCACAAGGTCAACCGCGCCCATATCGATTCCCAGTTCCAGCGTCGATGTAGCGCAAAGCGCGCGAATTTGCCCGGCTTTGAGCTGCTCTTCAATCACTGAGCGCTGCGCGGTCGCCAGCGATCCATGATGGGCGCGCGCGATAGCTTCGCCGGCAAGTTCGTTCAGCGCTCCGGCGAGCCGCTCGGCCACCTGGCGGCTGTTTACAAACAGAATCGTCGAGTTGCGGGTGCGAATGATTTCGAGCAGCCGCGGATGAATCGCATTCCAGATGGAGACGCGCTTGGGCGCCTGCGACGCGGGGCCGCTCGGCAGATATTCCTGCTCGCCCAGGCGCGCCATATCCTCGACCGGAACTTCGATACGAAGCTTCAATTGCTTTCGCGCGCTGGCATTGACGATGGTGACTGGACGATAGCGCAGCGGGGCAGTATCGGCGGCGTCGGAAGACCAGGCGGTTTGAGGGTCAACAGGCGATACGAGTTCAGCGGCTTCCGGAGAGTTCCTCGAAAGACTTCCCACGGGGGCTAAAGCCCCGGTTTCTGGTGGGCTGCTTTCGGCACGGCTAAAGCCGTGCCCTTTCAAAGCGCTGGCTCTTTCTACCGTCGGTTGCGATTCGACTCCGCCCAGGAAGCGCGCCACTTCCTCCAGCGGCCTTTGCGTAGCCGACAGTCCGATCCGTTGCAATCGCCGCTTGGTCAGCGCTTCCAGGCGCTCCAACGACAGCGCAAGGTGCGCCCCTCGCTTGGTGGGCACCAGCGCATGAATCTCGTCGATGATCACCGTATCCACGGTGCGCAGGGCTTCGGAGGCCTGGGAGGTGAGCAGCAGGTAAAGCGACTCCGGCGTGGTGATCAGGATCTCTGCCGGGTGGCGTGCAAACCTGGCCCGCTCGCGCTGCGGCGTGTCGCCGGTACGCACGCTGATGGTGGGCTCGCGAAACTCCACGCCCCTGCGCCGCGCCATGTTCGCCATGCCGGCCAGCGGCGAGCGCAGGTTACGCTCCACGTCCACGGCCAGGGCCTTCAAGGGAGAAACGTAAACGATGCGGCAGCCCTTCTTCTCGCCGAACTTAGCAGCTTGAAGCATAAGCCGGTCAAGGCACCAGAGGAAGGCGGCGAGCGTCTTGCCTGTGCCAGTCGGGGCCAGGATCAGAGCGCTCTCTCCGCGGGCAATCACCGGCCAGCCCATGCGTTGCGGTGCGGTGGGCACCTCAAAGACAGCCTTAAACCACTCCGCGGTTACCGGATGAAAACAGGCAAACGGGCCATCGTCCGGCGCCGGATTGGCGCATGGATCGTGGTCTGGAAGATTGGGGTTGGGTTGGGCCGGTTTGGGTGTCTCACGGAGCACAATGATCTGAGAATAACGCATCCGGCGGCGAAGAGGAAGCGAAAGAAATAGGGATCAGGTGCCAGGATCTGTGAATAGAAAACTAAAGGTTGCCGCAACTGCAACCTGACCGCGCGTCTCGTGCGTCCATCCCGAACGACTGGTCAAGTCACCGTGCCGCCTGAATTCCGAAAGGAGTGTGCCGGCCCAAAGTAGTGTCACAATCGGGCTAAATCCGTGATGAGGTTGTGGCTTTATCAGGAACGAATGTCCCGGGTCTGCATCGAACTTGGTAAACCGGGTCCCACCTGCGCGGAGCGCCCTTGCGAGACCATTTGGCTACACTCCTCGACGACTTTCGCCGCTACGGAAGCGAGATCGCGGTGGTGCGCTACCAGGGCAACAGGCGACGGGTGACTACCTATGGCGAGATTGCGCGGCTGGCCGCTCGTTTTGCCGCTCTGCTCGTCCAGCGCGGCATCGGTCCCGGCGACCGGGTACTCATCTGGGCTGAAAACAGCGCTGAATGGATCGCCGCCTTCCACGGCTGCATGCTCCGCGGCGTGCTCGCCGTTCCGCTGGATGCCAACGGCAGTGCCGAGTTTGCCGCCCGCGTCGCCGCCGATGTTAACCCCAGCCTGGCCGTCGGCGACACGGTTTTGATTACCCAGTTGCCGGTGGGCATCCCGCGCATGGTCTTTGACGATTGGGCCACGACCCTTCCCGCCGAACAGGCTGACCCGGTCAGCGGCTTTACCGCTGAAACGCCCCTGGAAATTATCTTCACCTCCGGTACCACGGGCGATCCCAAAGGCATTGTGCTCACCCACGGCAACGTGCTGGCCAGTTTCAGGCCTATTGAGCAGGGCGCGCAACCCTACCTGCGCTACGAGCGGCTCATCCATCCTTTGCGCATTCTGCACACGCTGCCGCTGAGCCACGTCTTCGGACAGACCATGGGCCTGTGGGTGCCGTCCATCTTCCGCGCCGAACTTCACTTTGAGAACCGCCTGATCGCACCACGGCTGGTTGAAACCATCCGCCGCGAGCGCATCTCTGTTCTGGCCGCGGTGCCGCGGGTGCACGCGCTGCTCAAAGCGCACCTCGAATCCATGCTTCCCGGCCTTTCCGATCGCGTCACCGGTACCGTCGGCCCCGGAAAGAAGGTCGGCGTTCTGCGTCGCTGGTGGCATTTCCGCGATGTGCATCGCGCCCTGAGCTTCAAGTTCTGGGCGCTTATTTCCGGCGGCGGGGCGCTGCCAGGGCCGCTCGAAGCTTTCTGGAATGCCGTGGGACTTGTGGTTGTCCAGGGCTACGGCATGACCGAAACCACGGCTCTTATCACCCTCAACCATCCTTTCCACGTGGCCCAGGGTACCATCGGCAAGCCGCTGCCTGGGCGTGAGGTGAAGCTTGGCCCGGATGGCGAAGTACTGGTGCGCGGCGACGCCATCTCGCACGCCACCTGGTCCGGGGGCGCGCTGCATCCGCGCAGCAACGAGTGGCTGGCCACGGGCGACCTGGCGCAGACCGAGCCCACCGGCGAATTACGCTTCCTTGGCCGCAAAAGCGAAGTCATTGTCACCGCCGCAGGGCTCAATCTGCACCCCGAGGATCTGGAAGCGGCAATCGAACAGGAGCCGGGGGTAGCGGCCTGCGCGGTGGTTCCCATGGAAACCGCCGACGGGCCCGAACCGATCGCCGTGCTGGCCATGCGCGGCCGGAGCGGACAGAATGGCCACGTCGCTGCGGTCATCGAGCACGCCAACACACGGCTGGCGGAGTTCCAGCGCCTGCGCCGCTGGGTGGTGTGGCCCGAGCCCGACCTGCCGCGCACCTCGACGGGGAAGATTCGTCGCAAAGCGGTGGCCGCTGGGCTGGCAAGAATGCAGGCTGCGGCCGGCGGAAATGGCCACCACAAGAATGGCAACGGCAATGGGAATGGAAAGGTCAAGAAGGCGCCGTCGTCCGACTGGCTGCTCGCGCTGATTGCGCAGATCGCCGGCGAAACGCCGCTCGGAGGCGGCGATGAGCTGCATCTGATCGAAGACCTGCACCTCGATAGCCTTGGTCGAGTGCAACTGGCCGCTGCGATTGAAGAGCGGACCGGAATCTCGACGGAGAACAAGTTGTGGGATCATGTGCAGACCATAGGCGATTTGCGCCGTCTGCTGGCCTGCGACCCGGGGCCCGTGCAGATTGCAATAAATCCCGGTTCCCCATCCTCTTCGCACGCCGCAGCGGAAACTTTGGCAGAATCCCCGGCTTTGCCGACCCAACCGGAGTTTAATCCGCATTCATCGACACCCTACCTCTATCCTCATTGGCCGTGGTGGTTCCCGGTCCGCTGGCTGCGCGCCGCTTTTATCGAGACGGTAATGCGCCCACTGGTATGGCTGCTCTCGAATCCGGAGGTTTGTGAAACCGCCCCACTTCAATCGGCTGAACCCATGCTCATCATTGCCAATCACGTCACCAGCTTCGATGGACCGCTGCTTGAATATGCGCTGCCGGGGCCGGTTCGCCGACGCATCGCTGTGGCCATGTCGGGACAGATGCTGGAAGATTATCGCCACTTCCGCAATGCGGACCGGGCGACCGCGGAGGCGCCGTTCTATCCGCCGGGGCCGTTGATCTATTTTCTTCTGACGGCTTTGTTCAATGTCTTCCCGCTGCCCAGGCAGCGCGATTTCCAGCGCAGCTTCGCGCACGCCGGCGAGGCGCTGGACCGGGAAATGCATGTGATGCTGTTTCCGGAAGGAACGCGTTCCGAGGGTGCATTGGCGCAGTTCCGGCCGGGCATCGGATTACTGGTCAAGCAATCTTCGGCCCCGGTGCTGCCCATGGCTATCCGTGGCCATGGTGAGTTGAAAAAAGCCGGCAAAGGCTGGTTTCGTTCCGGCACGGTGCAAGTGCGGGTCGGCGAGCCGATGCGGTTTTCGCAGACGGAGAGTGAAGCTTCGATCACCGCGACGTTGCACGCGGCGGTGGAGAATCTGCTGAATGGCGGACGGCCTGCCTGAGACACAGAGACATTGTGCAGCGCAGGATCGAAATTATATGCAGGGTAGATTCGAGGTTTCCGGTCCAAGAAGCGAGACCCAGTGAAGCTCTGAATAAGCCTGCGGCATTCCCTCGGGGGCTGAAGCCCACATTCATTTTGCGGCACTTGCGGCACGACTAAAGTCGTGCCCTTTCAAAACAACGACTTAATCAGAGGTTCTCCAGTGCGCCCGGCTAAGTCCTTTGTTTCAGAAAATCCAGAAGAGCGGAGGATGTGTAAGTCCTTTGTTTCGGCGGGACTAAATGGGTAATTCTTGATGTAACCTGTTTAACTTCATGCGGTTGCAGCAAAAGTGGCAGAGGGGTAGGGGTACATTTTCCTTTTCTTCCCTTTTTCCGAGGGCGGCTGGGGCCAGACCGGAGTATTCGATCTCTCGACGCCGATGATTTTGGCCTTCATTGTTCGATTATGCGCCGGTGGGTCGAAATTATCTGCAAAGCATATTCGTGGTCTCCCAGGTCCCGAAAGCGGAGCTGGGGTACCCGACAGCTAAAACTGCTGTCAATTACGTACATGTCCCCCGAATCCTGGCCGGCAAGGCCGATTATTGCTCAAAATCGACTCCTGGGGCACCCGGCAGCACGTTGGCTTCCGCAATCGAAACCTAATCGGTCTTGGGTTCTTCCTCGATTCTGCGCCTTTGGATTATCGAGAAGTAGGCCCAGGTCCCAAAGAACGAGCCTACACAGCCACTCAATAGGTGGAGAATTTCATGGATATAATGCCACTGGAAAAGCTCGTGAAGTGTTTCTTGAACCATCCTGCGCCTCCGGTATGCGCCATGATACCCCGGAGGCAAAAGAGCACCCAAGCATTTACTCTGCCCCGTTCTGCATTTAAGCCTGTGGATTTCAAATCCGGGCGCTACCGGCCGGCGGAGAGATTTGACATGCAGCCATTGGCGCCGCGAGATCGTAATCTTCTGCAAACGATGTATTGTGGCTCCTGGGGCCGAGGAGAACAGATCGGACAAAGGGCAGCGGGCCAACCCCGCTCACGCGGGGTTGGCGAGTCTGCAAGTTAGTGCGTGGTTGCGGGGCTAGGCTACTTCTCGCTGCTGTTCCAGCGCGGGTTTTGCTCCCAGCAGCGCATCGAACAGGGTGCGGTACTGAATCATCGCTGTGCGCAGTTCTTCGGTGGTCGCCTCGTTGCGGCCCGCGCGCATGGTGATGACATTGGCCAGCCGGTACGGCGCCACAAGGGCTGAGTGGGTGACGGAAATATCGGCCGCACGCTGCTCGAATCCGCCCACGGGATAACCGCGGGCAACCAGCAGCGAATTCACCAGTTCATCGGCTTCGGTTACGGCGCCACGAGGATGGTCGAGGAAGCGCGACTGCACCGTCTCCCACTCCACCAGGTAGCGCTGGCGTTCGGCAACGGTCAGGTCGCGGATCTTCAAGTGTTCAATCCGCTTGCAGCGGGAGTGGAGGGCTTCCTCCGCCTTCTTGCGCGAGCCGGCTTCTTGCACAGCCAGATCGTATTCCGTTCCGAAACGGCTGCGGAGCTTTGCCGTCTTCAGCTTTTCCAGGTGCACCACAACAGCAATGGCCGCAGCGATCAGGACCACCACCACAACCACGCTGATAATAAACGCAGGACTCGAATAGTCGATGTTGCTCAGTGAGTTCATTGAGAGTCTCTCCCGTACGTCTAAATGGGATGAGATTCCCGCGTCCGCCGTTGCTTGACCTTACAGATATGCGGCCCTGCGCCACGATGGGCCGCTGCCGGCTTCGAGTTTTGCGGGCCCGGGGATAGGCGGATGAACTGACTCCATCCCCTTGGGGCGAAAGTAGCAAGTGCCGCCGGCAAGCACCGTGGTCCAGATGGAGGGATCGGCGGGTTGCTCGCTCGAGCCCAGGAACAGAATGCCGTCCGGAGCAAGCACGCGGTGAATGCCGGCAAGCAGTATCTTGCGCGTCTCCTGCGAGAAATAGAGCATCACGTTGCGCAGGAAGATCACGTCGAAGCGGTCTTCGGCGCGATTGAAGGGCAACTGCGGGCCGCACAGGTTGGCCTGGCGAAAATTGCACATCTTCTTCACTTCCGGCTTGACCATCCAGTCCTCGCCCAGGTGATCGAAATAACGAACAATGGATCGCGCGGGAAGACCACGATTCATTTCGATGCGGTGATAGCGGCCGGCCTGGGCCTTGGCCACCACCTCGGCGCAGATGTCGGTTCCTTCGATGCGCAGGTTCCATCCGGCGAGCAAGGGGAAGTGCTCGATCATCATCATGCCCAGGCTGTAGGCTTCCTGGCCGGTGGAGCAGGCGGCGCTCCAGAAGCGCAGTCCGCGCGCGGTTCGCCGCGATTCAATCAGCTTGGGAAGCAGTTCCGTGCGCAGCAGTTCGAAGGGCCGGCTGTCGCGAAAGAAGCTGGTCTCATTGATGGTCATCGCCTCGGCGATGGAGCGCTCCAGCACCGGGTTTCGCTTCAGCTTGAGGTGCTGCACCAACTCTTCAAGGTGGGTCATGCCCTGGTTGCGCAACACGCGGGTGAGCCTGGTTTCGAACAGGTAGTCACGCGAGGGGTCAAGCACGTTCTGCGACAGCCCGAAAACAAGTTGGCGAAGATAGGGGTAGTCCACGCCCAGAGAAATTTGCATGACTACACCACCGATTCCCGAAGCTCGCGGGCTTCGCTGTGCGTCCGGCTCACGAGCCGAAGGATTTCCGGGGCAATGTCGTTGAGGGAGAGCACCTTGTTCGCCAGCCCTGTATTGGCGACCGCGCCCGGCATTCCCCACACGATGCTGCTTGCCTGATCCTGGGCCAGCACCGCGCCGCCCTGCTCGCGAATCACGCGGCAGCCTGCCATTCCATCGGAACCCATGCCGGTGAGCACCACCGCCAGCGTGCCTGAGCCATATACCGCGGCGACGGAGCGAAACAGCACATCCGCGGCGGGACGGCAGTGATTCTCGAGCGGACCCTGGGCAAGGTGCAACGTGGGGGGCAAGCCGGCGCGCGCCGGCGAAAGAACTTCCATATGCCAGTTTCCGCGCGCGATCGAGATAGTTCCCGCACGCACCGGATCGCCTTCCACGGCTTCGCGCACGCGCAGTTGGCAGCGGCCGTCGAGCCGTTCGGCAAACAGCTTGGTAAACAACTCCGGCATATGCTGAACAATCAGCACCGGAAGCGGAAAACCGGCGGGAAGGGCCGGCAACAGCACATCGAGAGCCGCCGGGCCGCCGGTTGAGACGCCGATTGCCAGCACGGCTGGATTCTTGGTAATCGCCTGCACGCGCGGGGGCAGCGCTGGCGGAAACTGCACCGACCGCGGCAGTCCGGGAAAAACCGGCGGCAGTGCCGGTGTGCGACTCCAGGCCTGGTTCTGGTTCGAAATCAGGCCCCCATCATGGCCGGTGAGAGCATGAATCCTGGGCCCCAGATCCTGCCCGAGAGCACGCATTGCCGCCTCTCGATTCGCCTGGCCAGCCGGCTTGGTTACGTAGTCTGAAGCTCCGCCGGCGAGCGCCTCAAGCGTTACCTTGGCGCCGCGCTGGGTAAGGGAACTGACCATGATCACCGGCATTTTGTATCCCCGCCGGCGCAGTTCCTTGAGCGTCACCAGGCCGTCCATCACCGGCATCTCCACATCGAGCAAAATCAGGTCCGGGTGCTGCACGTTCAGGCAGTTCAGCGCCGACGCCCCGTCCGCCGCGGTGCCCGCTACCTCCAGGCTCGGATCGCCGGCCACCACGGAGCGCAGAAGGCTGCGCATCACGGCGGAGTCGTCCACTATCAGGATCCGGGTTCTGCGCCCCGGCGCCATCACTCAGGCCTCCTCAAGGCCGAGCATGGCCAGCTTTTCGCTCAGCGCCTCGTCGTCGAAGGGCTTCATCAGGTATTCGTCGGCGCCCGCGTCGAGCGCGCGAATGATGAAGTCGTTCTCCGCCTCGGTGGTCACCATCATGACCTTCATTTCGCTGAATCCCTCGGCGCGAAGCTGCTTCAGCATTTCCAGCCCATCCATCACCGGCATATTCCAATCCACCAGCGCAAGATCGAATGGCGCCGCGGCCTGCGGCTGAGCATGAATCGCATCAAGGCCAGCCTGGCCGTCCGCTGCCTCAGCGCATTCAATTCCCCGCTGCTGCAGCATTCCCCGCAGAGTCATCCGGACGAACCGGGAGTCATCGACAATCAGTGCTCGCATGGTCACCTCCTTGCACAACCGAATCCAAACAGGCTTGACTCATGCCGCTATCGCCTCGCCAGACCGCAGCGGATCCAAACGGATGGGATCGAGGCGGTCGGCGTCGAGCATCACCAGGAGAGTGTCTTTGAGCTTGTATGCGCCGGCAAACAATGCGCGCTTGCGCTCGTCAAGAATGGAGGGGTTCGGCTCATGATCGGCCGAAGATACGGTGAGCACTTCGCACACCGAGTCGACCAGCAGCCCAAAGCAACCGCCCGCGCTTTCCAGAACCAGGATGTCCTGCGGCCCGTCCTTCGGCGGGAGGCCAAGCACCTGGCGCAGGCTGACCGTGGTCAGCACATCGCCGCGGTAGTGAATCAGCCCGCCCACAAAAGCCGGCGCCAGCGGAACCGGCTGTGGATGAGCCCCGCCCACGATCTCAAGAATGTGCTTGATGGGTACGCCGAACAGCGTGTCGCCCAGGCGCACTGAGCACACCTCCACCAGCGTCGCCGCTGCCTTTTCCCTGCGATTCGATATTGCAACTGCGCTGCTCATTGTGATGCCTCCATCATTCCCTGGCCCATCTCGCTCCACTCGGCCGGCGCGCCCTGCTCCACCGGCAATTGCGGCACGCCTCCCAGATCCACGACGCCCGTCACGCGATTCTTCAAGAGCGTTACGCCGCCCGTGCGGGTGCTGCTTCCGGCTTCGAACAGCTCTCCGCCCGCGGCCACGTCCAGAACATGAGAAACCGCAATCCCCACCTGTCGGTTGCCCTCACGGCAAACCACCACAATGATCTGCGCCTCTGGTTCGCCCGCAACCGCGGCCAGCACGCCGCCCGAGTCGTCCACCGGCAGCAATTGCCCTTCGAAGTTCAGCACCGGACGATAGCCGATGTACTCAATCCGCGAAACCTTCAACTGTTCAATGCGAAGCACGTCAGCCAGCGGCACAGCGGCCTGACGCCCGGCAACCTCCACCAGCAGATATTCAGGGCTCTTGGCTTCTTCCGCTTCTGTTTCCGCGGCAGCCCCGCGCCTGGTTTGCTCGTCGCTGCGCATGGTTACTCCGGCCCGCAAAGCGATCGATCCGGGGTCCAAAATCAGCGCCAGATCGGCGTTGCCCAGCACCGTCGCCCCCGAATAAAGACCAATGTCCTTCAGCACTGCGCTGAGCGGCTTCACCACAATCTCCTCCGGATCGGCCAGCCCGTCGACAACCAGCCCGAACTGGCGTCCGTCGGCGTTGAGAACCGCGATGAAGTTGTCTTTCTCCGTGGATCCCTTGTGTGTGACCTCGGGCATCAGCAGGCGGTCGAGAAACACCAGCGGCAGCAGCTTGCCGCGCAGCCGGTAGAGCGGCGCGCCTTCCATCCATTCGATGGAAGCTGCAGCCTGCTCCGGCGGCACATGCACCAGCTCTGACAAGGCTCCTTGCGGCAGCGCAAAGCTCTGCCCCACGCTGCGCACAATCAACGCTGGAATAATCGCCAGTGTCAGCGGAATCCGCATTCTCAGCGTGGTTCCCTCGCCGGAGAGCGATTCAATCTCGACCTTGCCGCCGATCTTTTCCACGTTGGTTTTGACCACGTCCATGCCCACGCCGCGTCCGCTCACGTTGGTCACCGCGGCAGCCGTCGAGAAGCCGGGCAGAAACACCAGTTGCAGCAGTTCGCGTTCAGCCAGGTGCGCGGCGCGTTCGGCGGTGATCAGCCCCCGCTCCACTGCCTTTTGCCGCACCTTTTCCACGCCAATGCCGGCTCCGTCGTCGGACACCTCGATGAGCACATGGCTGCCTTCCTGCACGGCACGCAGCCTGAGGGTCCCCTCCGGGTCCTTGCCAGCTGCCTGGCGCACCTCCGGCGGCTCGATGCCGTGATCGAGCGAGTTCCTCACCGCATGGGTCAACGGGTCTTTGATGGCTTCAAGAAGGCTCTTGTCGAGCTCCGTCTCCTGGCCTTCCATCTGCAGGCGTACTTTGCGGCCCAGCGATTGCGAAAGATCGCGCACGATGCGCGGCATCTTCGAAAAGATGTTGGAAACCGGCTGCATGCGCGCCTTCATCACGCTCTCGCGCAAGTCCGCCGTCACCATGTCCAGCCGCCGCGAAAGCAGCGTGAGATTCGGATCGGAAGCCGTAGCCTGAAGCACTTGATTGCGTGTCAGCACCAGTTCGCCCACCAGGTTCATCATCCGGTTGAGCAGGGTCACATCCACGCGCAGCGTGCTCTCCGCCGCCGACCCCGCTGCCGCCGGGCGCGCTTTTGCGCCGTCGGCTTCCGCATCAGCCTGAACTTTCCCCGGGATTGAAATTGCCGGCGGAGCTGCCGGCTCTTTCACCTGTTCGCGAGCAGCTTCCGCAGCCGGCTCAATCGCAGCCGGCATGTTCGGCTGAGGCGATTGAACTTGCTCCCGCGGCGCGTCCGCAACCGCGTTCGCATGGCTCGATCCGGCCCGCACGCGAGCATGTTTGCCGTGCGCATGGGCGGGGGCCTGCAGCTCTTCCAGCCGCGCAATCAACGCCGTATCTTCCCCGTCGCCCTCGGAATCGTGGGCCTCGATGATCTTGAGAATCGAGCGCAGCCCGTCCATCAGCTGAAGCAACCCGGTGGTGATCGGCTCGTTTGCGGTCAGTTTGCCCTCGCGCAACATTCCCAGCAGGTTTTCGCCCGCATGGGCCAGCTTTTCCAGCCGTTTAAAGCCAAGAAACCCCGTCGTTCCCTTGATCGTGTGCACCGAACGGAAAATGTCGCCGATAAGGCCCGCGTCTTCCGGCCGCACTTCCAGTTCCGTAAGACACCGCTCCATGCGATCCAGACCTTCCTGGCTCTCGATCAGGAATTCTCTCGTCAATTCATCCATTGCCATCGCGCCTGCTTATCTGCCCTGCCGGGGACGAACCCGGCAATGGGCACTCAGGCTCTTTATCGGAAGGATGGCTCTCAACTTGAGAGGGGGTTTGATTCGGGTCACTCCATGGTTGGTTCATGGATGCCGATTGGGAGCTAAGTGCCGGGTATACAGCGGCCGCGGCAATGCTTTAGCCTCAAATTTCACCCAGTTTGCGCAGGTATACCTGATGACGTTGACCAACCCCGTTCAGCCCGCGCTTGAAGATCTTCTGGAACTCGCCCGCCAAGCCGCGCTGAATTCGTATTCGCCCTATTCCGGCTTTCGCGTCGGAGCCGCGCTGCGCCTGACCAACGGCGAGGTTGTCACCGGAACCAATGTCGAGAACGTAAGCTACGGCCTGACCATTTGCGCCGAGCGCTCCGCCTTGGTTGCCGCCGTCTCCCAGTTTGGGCCGGATATCCGAATCGAAGCGGTCGCCGTGGCCAACCTGAATGACGCGGCCAGCCCGCCCTGCGGCGCATGCCGTCAGATGCTGTCGGAATTCATCCTGCCCGATGCCCCCGTCGTCTTCCCGGCTGCGGACGGCGTGCGGACCATGCCCTTTTCAGCGATCCTGCCGCTGGCCTTCGAGATGAAGCTGAAATAACATCAGTTCACAGGTTCGCGATGAAACGACGGCAATCGGTAACGCTGGTATTGGTTCTTTCCCTGGCCGCTGTTCTTGCGATTTGGTACGGATGGTCAAAGCATTCGCAGCGGAAACAAGTCGCCGCCCGTCAACGTGAAGTTGAATATGAGGCAGCGCTTCGTTCCTACTCCACCATCATCACCCCTGAAATGTCCAGGAGACAGGTCGAGGAACTTCTGCACAGGCGTGGAATTGGATTCGTCGGGTTCCCCGCTTACAGCGAAGATTCGGCCTATGCCGACCTAGTCAAGATAGGGGAGGAAAAGATCGGCTGGTATTGTGGACCCGGCTCAGTGAATGTCGCGATTCGGTTTGAGACTGCGACAAACCGGCGATCGTTACTGGATCCCTCAGATAACGTGAAGAGAGTGACCCTGTTCAAGCTCTTTCAAGACTGCATGTAAATCTGCTATGCCAGTTGGATCAAGACCCGCCGCCCGAGAACCGCTGCCGCGCGCTGCATTGTGTCGAGTTGCACCTTGTCGTTCCGTGGGTCAAGCAACCGGTCAAGATGCGCCCGGCTTGTGCCCATGCGGCGTGCCATCTCTGCTTTGCTGATGCCCAGGTCCTTCATAGCTTTTCCAACTTGCCACGCCAGAATCTCCTTCACTGCATAGGTTGTCGCGTCCTCATAGATTCCTTCCTGTTTCAGAAAATCGTCGAGCGTCGATCCGATATGCCGATTGCCCTTCATCGTCTCTCAACCTCCTTCTTCCTCGCCTTCGCCAGATTCAGTGCATCGTCCGGAGTCTTGCGTGTCTTCTTGATAAAGCCGTGCAGGAGAACCATGCTTCCCTCCGCGGCACAGAAGAGCACTCTCGCGATGCGATTTCCGCCAAGAACGCAGCGGACCTCCCAGAGCCCATCGCCGAGAGGACGGCAAAGCGGCATGCCGATTGGCCACCCCATCTCTACCAGGCGTAGGCTTCGGCCGACTGCTTGGCGATCCTCGCGCGGAAGCCCCAGCAACCACTCCTTCACAGGCTCCGAACCGCTCTTGGACCGAAAGAATGCAACGCACAGGCTCTTCTCTTCGTTCACTTCGAGTTTGCCTCGATATCATAGTACCCTAAAAGGTACATCTAAGCAATCGGTCCGTCCATCCCAAGCCCTATGAGCCCGATGCGTTATCCTCATGTTTCCTGTGCTCGGTCTCAGTCCAACATGCGAACTCATGACTTGTCTCCGCTCCACACCATCGACCTGATCCGCAAAAAGCGCGACGGCGGCGCGCTCGATCCGCGCGAAATCAGCTTTCTGGTCTCCGGCGCGGCGGCGGGCACAATTCCGCTCGAACAGCTTTCCGCCTGGCTCATGGCCGCCTGGCTGCGCGGCCTCTCGCTCGACGAAACCCGCTCCCTCACCCTCGCCATGCGCGATTCCGGCGAAAAATTCGACCCGTCGCGGCTCGGCAAGACGGCCGTCGACAAGCACTCCACCGGCGGCGTGGGAGACAAGACTAGCTTCCTCGTTGCCCCCATCGCCGCCGCCTGCGGACTCGCCGTCCCCATGATCTCGGGCCGCGCCCTCGGCCACACCGGCGGTACACTGGACAAATTGGAATCCATCCCCGGCTATCGCACCGCTCTGTCACTGTCCGAATTTGAGACAGTTCTGGCCCACTGCGGCGCTTCCATCGTCAGCCAGACCCCAACGCTCGTCCCCGCTGACCGCGTGCTTTATGCCCTGCGCGACCGCACCGGGACTGTCGAAAGCCCCGGACTCATCTGCGCGTCTATATTGAGCAAAAAACTCGCCGCCGGTCTCGACGCGCTTGTTCTCGATGTAAAAACCGGCACCGGCGCATTTCTGCGCAAGCGCGAGGACGCCGAGTATTTGGCAGCTCTAATGGTCGCCACCGCTGAAGCCGCCGGAACTCGTACCGTCGCCCTGCTCACCGACATGGGCCAGCCTCTGGGCCGCGCCGCCGGCAACTGGATCGAACTAGTAGAATCCGTCGACCTGCTCCGCAACCAACGTCCGCCGGAAAGCCCCTCGTCCAATCATGACCTGCGCGAGCTCTCTCTGATCCTGGCCGGTTGGATGATTCATCTAGGCGGCAAATCCGCCACGCCCGAGCAAGGCCGCCAACTGGCTGAAGCGGCACTCGAAGACGGCTCTGCCCTGGCCATCTTCTTCAAGATGATCGAAGCCCAGGGCGGCGACTCCAGCGTCTTCGCTGACCCGTCAGCCTTCCACAAACCCGGAGCTACGCAGGTTCTTACCACATGGCAAAGCGGCTTTATCGGTGAGATGGACACGACCAAAATCGGCTGGGCCGTTCAGCGCACCGGCGCGGGCCGCGAAAAGGCAGGAGAGCCCGTCGATCCCCACGCCGGCATCGAGTTCCACGCCCGTCGCGGCGCGCGCGTGGAGCAAGGCCAGCCCATCGCGACCATCTACGCCACCACGGCCGCAATGCTGTCGGAGCCTGTCGAACTTCTCCAGCAAGCCATCGTCATCACCGGCGAACCGCCCGAACCAGTCGAGTTAGTCAGCCGCATATTCACTCACGAAAATGCTGAAGCCCATATCCGCGATGCTGTAAGGTAATCGAAAGCCTTTCTCAAGCGGTTTACATTCAAGGAGAAATCGAGCGTAGAAATCGAGCAAGGAGAAATCGATTTGGATCGATTCACGGGAATACTGGGCATTCTCGCCGTGCTGCTCGCGGCCTGGCTGGGCTCGACAAACCGCAGACGCATCCGCTGGCGCACCGTGGCTTGGGGCCTCGGCCTGCAAATCTGTTTCGCCTTCCTGGTGCTGCGCTTCGACTACGGCCAGCGCGCGATGGCCTGGGCCGGCGGCGTGGTCAACAACATGCTCTCCGCTACGTTTGCCGGCACGCGCATCCTGTTCGGCGAACTTGGCCTTCCCAACTCCGGGGCATTCGGCAAGCTCATCGCTCCCAGTTCCGGCGCAATCTTCGCCTTTCAGGTTCTGCCCACCATCATCTTCATTTCTGCCTTCTTTGCGGTTCTCTACCACATCGGCCTGATGCAGATCGTCATCCGCGGCATGGCCTGGGTGATGCTCAAGACCATGCGCATCTCCGGCGCGGAAAGCATGAACGTAGCCGCAAGCATCTTCATGGGCCAAACCGAGGCCCCGCTGACCATCCGGCCGTTTCTCTCGAAGGCAACGCGCTCTGAGCTCATGGTGATCATGACCAGCGGCATGGCCCACGTCTCGGGCGGCATCATGGCCATGTACATCTCGCAGGGCGTCGAGGCGCGCCATCTGCTCTCCGCTGTCATCATGACCTCGCCGGGCACCATCCTCATCGCGAAAATGCTGGTGCCCGAGACCGGCATTCCCGCCACCGAAGGCCGTGTCGTTATCCCCAAGGACGAACTGCATAAAGATGAGAATTTAATCGGCGCCATTGCCCGCGGCACCATCGACGGCGGCAAGCTGGCCATGAACGTGGCCATCATGCTCATCAGCTTCCTCGCCCTGGTTGCGCTGCTCGACAGCCTGCTGCTCTGGACGCACGGCCTGGCCTATATGCACTGGGTCCCCGGCTCGCTCGGCCAGATCCTCGGCTATCTCTTCGCGCCCGTTGCCTGGCTGATCGGCGTTCCCTGGCACGACTGTCTGGCCATCGGCAACCTGCTCGGCACCCGCATGGCGCTCAACGAAGTCATCGCCTACATCGCCCTCGGCGCGCAGAAAGCCACGCTCAGCCCGCGTTCCTTCACCATCGCGACATTTGCCTTGTGCGGCTTTGCCAACTTAGGCTCCATCGGCATGCAGATCGGCGGCATCGGCGCATTAGTGCCCGAACGCAGAAATGACTTGGCCAAGTTAGGAGTGAGAGCCATGTTAGCCGGGACGATGGCTAACTTGATCAGCGCATCCATTGCCGGAATGTTTTTAGGATAGGCGCGGCCGAAGGAATCGAGCTTTGAAGAGTCTTAGCCAAGGACCTTGACATGGCGATCGAGATCCAATGCCATGAATCCTTCGATATCGACTTTGAGCGGTTCGCCGTTCACGTTGACGCGCGACTGAAACGCAATTGGGAAGATGGATTCGCGGCTTTTACCAATCAACGCATAGTTATTTGCGATTTTCTCTTCTTTATTCGTGATAAAGCGCAGCCAGCCGAGCCAGAAATTCACCTGAGAGGAACCGACAATAATATTGGGCTGAATGCAGCCCATATCACTCGGCTCACCTGAATAGAGGTAGCCAAGCACCGACGTCCCGTCTCCAAGCAGTGCGTCCGCAGCGACAACATAAGCTCCGGGCGAAAAGCCTGGGACTTCGCTCTCTTCCGACGGCCTAACAGTGGCCTCGTCCTGCCCATCGACACCTTCTTCGTCCGAGCAAAACTCCCAGATAGGGTGGTCAATCAAATCCTGAATCGACAGCAGATAAACCTGCTTGCGAATTGGGCTCGCGGTATCTTCCATTCCATTCATCATAATCCGACTTTTCATTCTTGGTTCCGAAGATCGAAGAAGCCGCAATCTCAACCCGCCATTCTCTCGACCCGTAACCGTCTCACCCGATAAAAGATCGTCAGCCCCGTCACCGACGCGCAAGTCACCAGGCTCGCCGCCATCCCCAGCATCAGCGAGCTATCCCACTCCTCGCCGAACATAACCGGCAAAGCACTTCCAACGATAAAATGGTGCCGGAGGGCCTAGCTTTGAGCACCCAGTCCAGATCGCCGATCCCCGGCATGAAGCCGCAGGCGGCAGCGCATGCGCTGGAATTCGCGGGCGAAGTTCAGGCTCAGGCCGCTGTCATTCGCAGGGCAGTGGAAGTCATCGGCGATCAATCGGATGCCATGCACTGGCTTGGAACTCCGGTCCGCGCTCTCAACTATGCAACCCCGATCTCGCTCCTGCACCACTCCCAAGGACGCGACGCGGTTCTCTCTATTCTCGGTCGCCTTGAACACGGCGTGTTGTGATCTCGCTCTGACGGCTTTCTTCTGCGCTTTATCAAGCCGCTCGCATCCGCCTGAGACGATAGTAGACGGTCAGCCCCGTCACCGACCCGCAAGCCACCAGGCTCGCCGCCATCCCCAAAATCAACGACCAGTCATGCTCGAGAGCTCCATGCACAATGCCAATCCCTTGCAACACGCTGAAGCCGCCAAAGGTGATCAGCGAAATGCCTTCGTCGGTCTTTTTACGCCACACCGCAATCGCCTGGGGCACAAACAGAGCCGCATTGCAGCCCAGTCCCAATCCAAATAGCCACGCGAAAAGCTCTCTCATCCCGCACGTCTTCCATCGCCGAATCGCATTGCATTGCGCGCCTTCGCCCTGGCTGCCTCTTCCTCGCGGCTGCGCGGCGGGGCATTCGTTTCGAGCGCGCTTAGCAGCCGGGCCGACACTGCGGCAATCTCATCAACAGCCGTCAGAAATGCCGCCTCATTGGCCTTCGACGGCTTGTTGAACCCGCTCACCTTGCGCACAAACTGCAAGCTCGCCGCGCGAATCTCTTCGCCCGTCACCGGCGGATCGAAGTTGAAAAGCATCTTGATATTCCGGCACACTTCAGGTCACCTCCCAGTCTTCTTCATGAAGCATACGTGAGATGATTGCTTGAATGACCGACCGCTCCAACGTCGATTTCGAGACGCCGCTCGCGAATGCCGTCCGCCACTTTCTCTTGCAGAAGCCAAATGAGCGAATCTCTGAAGACGAGGACCTCCGTCAGGTATGCGATTGGTTTGCGCCTTTGCTGGACCGGCTCCTCAAAGGTGAAAACGGCTAGGGCCGCTATAGGTCTGTGGACGATATCGAACCATGCACTGCCAAAAGAATGTCGCAGCGTGATCTAGAACTCACTGGATTGGTCATCTGGATGACAGATGGTAGGAGACATTGGATCGACCCGGTTTCGGCAATCATTCATGTCCCTGATCGCGAGGATGAGGCCATGGAGTTCACGCTGCTCTTTGGGAATGCGGCCCTCGGCCTCGGAAAGATTCCCTATGGCACCAGTCAGGATTTTCCATACGTTCCGGTGACCGACTGGATGTTTGTGTTCAAGTCTCACGAGCGGCTGAAGCCTGTTTAAAGCAACAACGAGAAGAGGGCAGAATGGCTACACTTCTAGCAGACCCGGCGAAGATGATTGAGCGTGGCGCACCGCATCTGATTCGCACAGAGACACAACTTGAGGCCTACAGGAAAGCTCTCTATCGGCTCACTTCCAAGCTCGACCCAAGGCCTGCCGAGGTGGAAGCGATCGAACTGCTCACCGCCCTCATCGAACGCTATGAGGAGGAGTACTACCAGCCTCCGGCCGCTTCCCCGGCCGATGTGCTACGTTTCCTGATCGAGCAGCACGGACTCAAGCAGCGCGATCTTGCCGCGGCCATGGGCGGAGCGAGCGTGGTCTCTGAAGTGCTCTCCGGCAAGCGCAAGCTCAACGCCACGCACATCGAACAATTGAGCAAGCGATTCCGTGTCTCCCCAGCAGTCTTCTTCGCGTTTGGTTAGTCTCGGCCTTGTAGAATTTGCAAAGCGACTCTACAGACGAAACCATGACCTACTTCGACCAAGTAACTGAAGCCGTTGAATTCCTGAAGTCTCGCATCGGCGGGCTCGACGCGCGCATCGGGATTGTCCTCGGCTCGGGGCTGGGCGCGGTGGCTGACGCTGTCGCTGACCCCATCGTTGTTCCTTACGCAGACATCCCCCACTTTCCGCAATCGACCGTCGTGGGACATTCCGGCCGCATTGTTGCGGGTCTCCTGGGCGGAGTTCCTACGGTAGTCATGCAGGGTAGAGTTCACTTCTACGAGGGCTACTCGCCGCAACAGGTCACGTTTCCCATGCGCGTCCTGGGCATGCTCGGGCTGCGCGCCGTCGTTCTGACCAATGCCGCAGGTGGCATCGCGGAGGGCTACCACATCGGCCAGCTTGTGGCGCTCGCCGATCACATCAACCTCATGGGATTCAATCCGCTGGTAGGCCCCAATGAACCTCGCTTTGCCGCCGCCCCCGGCGCGGGGCTGCGCTTTTTCGACATGACGGAGGCCTACTCCCAACGCCTCCGCGCCCTGGCCGCCGCGGCTGCGCAGGAAGAAGGCTTCCCGCTGGCGGAAGGCGTTTATCTGGCCGTGAGCGGTCCCAGCTTTGAAACGCCGGCAGAAATCCGCGCTTTCCGCTCGCTGGGCGCCACGCTGGTCGGCATGTCCACGGTGCCGGAGACCATCGTCGCGCGGCACATGGGGCTTGAGGTTCTGGGCATCTCCTGCGTGACCAACTTGGCCGCGGGCCTGGGCGCCGCGCAGCTCAGCCATGAAGAGGTATTCGAGGCCGGCCGCCAGGTTGAACACCGCCTCGCAAGTCTCTTCGAGCGTCTTGTGCCCCGCATCGCTGCCTGTCTGGAGCAGGGATCGTGAGCCGCCTGCCCTCTGACGAAGGCGCCATTTCAAAAGTCCCGCGTACGCAGTACCCGCCGGTCGTGCTAGCCATTGCCGGCTGCTCGGGCTCCGGAAAGACCACCCTTGCCGCGGAACTGGCGCGCACCCTTGACGGCGTCCACTTCCATTTTGACAACTACTATCGCGACCTGGCTCACCTGCCGCTCGCCGCGCGCGCCCGGCAAAACTTCGACGACCCTGCTCTGATCGAAAGCCCGCTGCTCATCGAGCACGTGGCGGCGCTCGCACAGGGACGGCCCATCGAGCGTCCCCTCTACGACTTCGCCACCTTCATTCGTGTTCCCGGCAAAACGGAGACATTTCACCCCGGGACCTACGTAGCCGTCGAAGGCTTGTTTGCGCTCCACTATCCCCAGTTGCTGCCGCTCTATCAACTGCGCATCTATATCGACACTCCCGATGAGCTTTGCTTCGAGCGGCGCCTCAAGCGCGATACGGAAGAACGCGGGCGCACCGCGGAATCGGTCCGCCGACAGTACGATGCAACGGTTCGCCCGGCGAGCCTGGCTTACGTCCGCCCTTCGGCCGTGCACGCTGACCTGAACGTGGACGGAACCGGGGCGCTCGACTGGAAGGTTGAGCGCGTACTGAGCGAAATGCGCACCCGAGGATTGTTGCGCGGAAAAAAATGAAATTCCGTGACCAAGTCGTTGCCGCCCGCCGTTACCACGGACTAGATAAAATCGAGTTTCTGGTGACAAGTTTGGCTCATTTCGCAGAAATTAACATCCAAACCAGTAGCAGCCTCTACCCGTATCGATATGTTGGGGTGAAATGAGCCACTGAATGACCCTGGGCCAGTTCAAAATGCCGGGAAAGCTCCAATCGTCGCTCGACGGAATCAAGCGGGGCGCGATGCAGGGCCTGCGCCAGGGCATTTCGCCGCGCCGGCTGGCTTTGACCTTGGCGCTGGGGTTCGCTATCGGCTGCATTCCAGTTGTGGGTATCCCCACGCTGGTTTGCGCCGGTCTGGCCCTGGCGCTGCGGCTCAACCTGCCCGCCATTCAGGCCGCAAATTATGCCGTCATGCCGCTCCAGTTGCTGCTGATTGTCCCCTTTGTCCGCCTTGGCGGGTGGCTTATAGCATCGAGCCACAATCAATCCCTGCAGGCAGGCGCCCTGCTGCACGCGTCGCCCCAGGCGATGGCCACGCAAATGGGTTGGCTGGCGGGACAGGCCCTGTTGGCCTGGGTATTGATCGCCATACCCGCCGTTCTACTGCTCACCTTCATGCTGACCAAGGTGCTGCGGCGCATTCCGGCCCTGGCCGCAGCTGAAGCCTGCGACTAACAGCCTGTGGGGAAAACCCAAATTGCCTGCAAGCATCCCTCAGAACCTGTCCAAAAACCGAGTTCAAGGGTGGCCGGTTGAGGTTTGTGGCCTCCCACCCATTCGCAAAAAACGCGAATGGGTGGGGCACGATGCGTTTGTGCCGGGTTCGAGGTGGGCAAATCCGAGTTTTTAGACAGGTTCTCAGGGGCTAAAGCCCATCGTTTATTGGCAATCGCTATCGGCACGACTAAAGTTGTGCCCTTTCAAAACCTGGCTTTCACCACAACCTGCTAAAGACGCCTCACTTCCCCGCATAAGGGTCGGGCACAGGGTTCGCGCTCTCCAGCCACGCGGTGTAGATCATGTCGCGCAGCATGGAAGCGCCGGCAGCCAGCCGCTCCGCCGTGAACTCCCGCGACTCCGGCGTTCCGGCGCCTGCAAACCCGCCCACCATCTCCAACTGGTAAACCCGCTCGACATAGGTCTTCGTCTGCCGCAGGTAGGCGACGTAGGCGTCAAACATGTCGCCCTCGATGGCTTTGGGCTCGGTCATTTTGGCGCGCACTTCCGGCTCGCGCAGATTCGCATCCACAAACGGCCCCTCGAACTGCCAGTGGATTTTGTGATCGGTCGTGTATCCATTGGGATTGGGTCCAACCCAGCCGTTGTACTCAATGGTCGTATGCAGGGGCTGCGACGCGTCTCCCACGTAATGGCCCAGCCAGCCTGCGTAGAAGAGCGCCGCTGCCTCAACGCCGCGGGTATCCTGCTTTGCGGCGGCGAGATTGCGATATTCGCGCAGCGCGGCCTTCAGCCGCTCCCACACTTCAGTGGCCTCCCAGGGCTGCAGGCCGATCTTCTCCGGACGCTCCCCCGCCGCAAATACCTTTGCTTCAAAGTCCAGGCGGCGATGCGGCAATGGACCCAGCGCATCCGCCGGCTCCAGGTCGATGAAGTGCTCGGGCGCCTGGGCCGCGTTCAGCTCCGGTTCCGAAGACGACCTCCAGCGATCCGGCTCGGGGCCGAGGTACTCGATCTCGTTCACCGCCGCGTCAGAGCGGAGAAACGCCGGCGCACTTTGGGGCAGTGTGCCGGCGGCCAGGCGGTTGATCATGCGATGACCACTGTTGCCCCAGGCGCGGGCTGGCGTTGCCTGCATGGACAGGAAAAGCAACCCTAGAAGGGACAGGGCAGCGACCGGATTAGAAGCAAAGCGGAGAGACAACGAAGAGCGCAACATGAAGCCAGTATAGAGACGCGGAGTCCAACCCGCTTTGAAGATAGAGACTAGGGTGAACTTTCTCGTGAATGCCGTGATCTGACATCCTTTGGACGGCTAGCGCGGTCCTATCCGTTACTTTGGAGTTTCTCCCCGCCAGCAACGCCGGATTTGCCTGCAAAGAGGGATTTCAAAAGCATATACTACGTCCAAATCGCCATTCAAATTAAGCGATCATCAAAGAAGACGCAGTCGTTCGTTGCATATTTTTGGCTTGTTGGACGTAACAAAAGTAACGTACAATGACCGTTCTGCTAGATACTAAAGCGTAAACCGGAGATCGCGGAGTCTCAGCCACGGCAGGGGGGACAAACTGACTCCGGCTCCGCAATTGTTGTGGGGTTCACATGCAGGACGGCGTCTACGCTTATAAACCGAACGGCGCAGAGGAAGCTGCGCCAGCGGTGCGGAGCGGTATTTCCCTGCTCTGGCCCGCATTGGCAGGTATCTCGGTGGCGCTCGCGGCCGGCGCTTCGATCACTCGGCTAGTTGCTGGACCGCGCTACGATGGGCTGCTGATTTTCGCCGCCTGCGTCGCAGTCGTCGTGCTTGGCCTGCGGCTCCTGGTTCTCGATCGAGCCCCTATTGAATCCTTGGACGCCGTGGCCTCAGAACCGCTCAAGGATGTCTTCGAGTCCGCGGGCCCCGGAATGGTCGCCATCGGCCTGGATGGAAGCCTTACGTCTCTCAATCCAGCCGCGGAACGCATGCTGGGCTATCATGCCGAGGAGTTGATGAAGGAGTGGGCAACTTTTGACATCCTGGGCCCCGGCGAAGGATCGCGCATGGTTGCCGAGATGCAAAGGATTTGCGGCATCTCCCGGCCTGCGGAGGCCACCGCCGCCGGCCGCATGGCCGCTTACATGGAATGCGTCCGCAGCCTGCCGCCCAGCAAGGTGCCCTCCTTCGATGTTCAGTTGCGCCGCAAGGACGCCACGCTGCTCCCCGTCACGCTGCATATCTCGGGGCTGCGCGACGGCAGCGGCGCCCTGGCCGGGCTGGTGGCGGTGGCAGTTGACCAGGGCGTGACCCTTCGCCAGGATCAGGCCCTGCGCGAATCGCAGGAGCGCTATCGCGACCTGTTTGAAAACTCCAGCGAGATGATCGCCACGCTCAGTCCGGCGGGCAAGTTTCTCTATGCCAATCCAGCATGGAACCGGTGCTTCGGAAAAGACACCGTGGAATTGATCGAATTGGATTGCTTCGACAAGCTTTTCGGACCCGGTTGCCGCACTGAAGTCGCCTCGCTTTTCCGCCGCGCATTGGATGGCGAGGTGGTCGACCGCGCCCCCCTGCGCTACCACACGCACGACAGCCGCGTGCTGGAGCTGGAATTGAGCTTGAGCCAGCGGCAGAAGGGCGGCAATCCGCTGGCGATTCGCTGCCTGATGCGCGATGTTACCCAGCAGAAGCAGCGCGAGCACCGCCTTGCCCTGCAACTGGTGGTCAGCCAGATCGTGGGTGAAAACGCTTCCTCCGACGTAGCCTCCACGCGCATTCTGGAGGCACTCTGCGTCTCCCAGGGTTGGGATATGGCGGTGAAATGGAGCGTCAATGCGGAAGAACGGCGGCTTGAATTCGGCTCCGCCTGGGCTGCGCCAGGGCATCGCGCCGAGACCTTCATTCAGGAGAGCATGGGCCTTACCCTGCTCAAAGGCGTCGACCTTCCAGGGCTGGCTTGGGGGGATCGCCGGCCGGTCTGGCTCACTAGCCTTGCGTCGTTGGCGGAATCGCCGCGCGTTACGGATGCGCTGCGCCACGAGATGGTCTCCGGCTGGGCGGTCCCGGTACGCGAGGGCAACAAAGTGCTGGCAGTGCTTGAATTCTATTGCCACTTCAGCCTTCGCGAAGACCGCGAAGCCCTTGCCGCGGTGGAAACCGTGGCTGCCTCGCTCGGCCAGATGCTGGCACGCTCCGAGGAACGCGGACGCGCAGAGGAGCTTTCCCGCCAGCAGGAGGTCTTGCTCGACTCCGTCACCGACGGCATCTGCGGCGCGGACCGGCGCGGCCTGATCAGCTTTGCCAACCCCGCCGCTGCCCGGCTGCTGGGAGCCGACGCCGCCAGTCTTGTCGGCAGGCCGGTTCATGAACTGCTGCACGGCGCTGCTCCGGCCAACCGCATGTGCAGCGAAGACTGCCCCCTCCGCCGTGCCTCGGGCCAGCAGAAGACCGCCGCCGGCGAAGACACCATCTTCCGCTCCGACGGCAGTTCTTTCCCCGCCGAATATGTCCTCACGCCCATTGCCGACCAGGGCCGCTTCTCGGGTTCCGTGCTCAGCTTCCGCAACATCAGCCAGCGCTACGCCCTCGACCGGTTGAAGGACGAGTTCATCTCCACGGTCAGCCACGAGTTGCGGACCCCGCTCACTTCCATCCGCGGGGCGCTGGGATTGCTCTCATCGGGCATTCTCGGCCAGGTCAACGACAAGGCCGCCAACCTGATCCGCATTGCCGTCACCAACTCTGACCGCCTGGTGCACCTGATCAACGACATCCTGGATCTCGAGCGTATCCAGTCCGGCCGCGAACCGCTGGCCTTCCGCCCGGTGCAACTGGCACAGGTTGTCCGCCAGGCCATCGACGGCATGGCGCCGGTAGCCGATTCAGCCGGCGTCCAGCTCATCCACGACACAACGCAGGCGGAGATTGCCGCCGACCCGGACCGTTTGCTGCAGGTGCTCACCAACCTGCTCTCCAACGCAGTCAAGTTCTCTCCGCCCAACTCCACCATCTCCGTCATGCTGCGCCCTGGAACCAGCGGAATCACTCTCTCCGTCATCGACCAGGGCCGCGGCATTCCCGCCGACAAGCTGGAGGCGATCTTCGGCCGCTTTCAGCAGGTGGACGCGTCCGATTCGCGGCAAAAGGGCGGAACCGGGCTGGGCCTGGCCATTTGCAGGGCGATCGTCCAGCAGCACGCAGGGCGCATCTGGGCCGAGCGCAACCCGGTCCGCGGATCGACTTTCCGCGTTTTTCTTCCCTATCAGCCGCCCCCCTTGGAGCCGGCAGAGACTGTCTTCGATCAGGAGACCGGCCAGGGCACCCTGCTGCTGGCGGACGCCAACCCGGCCTCTCGTCCGCACATTTCAGCCTTGCTTACAAGCCACGGCTATCGCGTTGTGGAAACCACCAGCGTGGAAGCTACCCTGGCCGCCGCGCACGATGGAGTTGAGGCCATTCTGCTCGATACTTCACTGGACGGCATGAACGGCTGGGAGATTCTTCCCCTGTTGCGCCGCCTGCGCCCCGAGGCGCGAACGCCCATCGTCCTGCTTAGCGTGGACAAACAGCAGGATCCTTCCGCGCTGCCCGCCGATGCCGAAGGCTGGGTGGCGAACCGGCTGAGCGAAGACGCTTTGCTGGGGGAGTTGGGCCGGGTGCTCTGCGGACCCGGCGAAAACGCACGCATCCTGGTGGTCGAGAACGATATAGAACTGGCCATCGCCATCGGAAGCGTTTTCCTGCGCGATGGCATCGATGTGCGGCTGGCCCACACCCTGGATGACGCTCTGGACGCCTGCTTCGGCTTCCAGCCGCACCTTCTGGTGCTCGATATCGGCCTGCCAGACGGCGACGGCTTCAACGTGGTCGATTGGCTGCGCAAGCACGAAAGCCTGGCCAACTTGCCCCTCGTGGTCTACTCGGGCCGCGACCTTAGCCACGAAGAATGCCGCAAATTGACGCTCGGGCCCACGCAATTCCTGACCAAAGCCCGTGTGCAGCCGCAGCAATTGGAAGCCCTGGTGCTGACCATGCTGCGCAGTTCCCGCCACGCGGAAGAGACCGGCGTCACGGAGTCTTCGCTCAAGACCACCTGATCTCACCCGGAGCCTGATAGCCCACCCTACGCTGCTGTTGTTGTCCCAAGGGCGGAATCCACGAACCGATAACCGTTTTTCTGTTACCTGGGGAGTACTCAATCCACCGGTACCCATCGACAGACCCGCGCGGAGAGCCGACAATGAACCACAGCAGCACAGGCCGCAACCTGAAAACCCTGTTTCCTGCCTTTCGAGGTAGTCCCCCATGTCGCACAGCATCCTGGTCATCGACGACGAAGACGATATTCGCGAAGTTGCCGCACTTAGCCTGGAAACCGTTGCCGGGTGGCAGGTTTTTACCGCCAACTCGGGCACACAAGGCCTGGAGCGCGCCGTTGAGCATCAGCCCGACGCCATCCTGCTGGACGTGATGATGCCCGGCATGGACGGACCCACCACCTTCCGCGAGCTGCGCAAGAATCCCGCCACCGCCCGCATTCCCGTGCTGCTGCTCACCGCCAAAGTGCAGAGTTCCGACCAGCGCCGCTTCGCCGACCTGGGAGTGGAAGCCATCCTCTTGAAGCCCTTTGACCCGCTCACCCTTTCCACCCAGATTGCCTCAGTATTGGGCTGGAGCTGAGCCCCAATGGCCGCCGAACCGCAGGCCGCTCTCTCCGCAGCCCTGGACCGCATGTGGGTCCAGTATCTTCCCCTGATGCAGGAGCGTGTTGAGGTTCTTGAAGCCGCTGCGCGGGAATTTGCCGCCGGCCCGCTTTCCGTGGATCGTCAACAGGAAGCGCAAGCCGCGGCCCACAAACTGGCCGGCGTGCTGGGCACCTTTGGCCTGACCCGCGGCACGGTGCTGGCCCGCGAACTGGAGACTATGTACTCCCGCCGCAACGATTCGGAAGCATCGCTCGCCGAGCGCTTCTCCAGCATCACCGCCGAAATCCGCGCAATCATTGCATCCCGCAAATAGGAAAAGGCCGGATGGGGTTGAGCCCCCATCCGGCCTTTGAATGTTCCAAAATCCGAGTGCCACAGGTCTCGACTTTTTTTCGAGACCTGGACGGTTGCCATTACGCGAGGTCGAAGCGGTCGAGATTCATCACCTTGCTCCATGCCGCCACAAAGTCATGCACGAACGCCTCCTGCGAGTCGGCGCACGCATAGAATTCCGCCAGCGCACGAAGCTGAGAGTTCGAGCCGAAGACCAGATCAACGACCGTGGCCGTCCACTTGTGCTCCCCGGTCGCCCGATCGTGCCCCTCCAAAACGCCTCCCGGTCCTGCTGACTTCTGCCACTTGGTGTTCATATCGAGGAGATTGACGAAGAAGTCATTCGTCAACGCCCCCGGCCGCTTGGTGAAAACGCCGTAGTCGGTTCGCCCGAAGTTTGCATTCAGCGCCCGCAGGCCGCCGATCAGCACCGTCATCTCGGGAGCGGTCAGCGTGAGCAGGTTCGCCTTGTCCACAAGCAACTCTGCAGCCGATCCCTCTTGTCCCTTGCGAACGTAGTTGCGGAACCCATCCGCGGTTGGCTCAAGCACCGCAAACGAGTCCACGTCGGTCTGGTCCTGCGATGCGTCTGTACGCCCTGGCGCGAAGGGAACCTTCACGTCGTGGCCTGCCTTCTTCGCAGCTGCATCGACTGCTGCGCACCCGCCCAGAACAATCAGATCGGCAAGGGAAACCTTCTTCTTCCCACCGGCGCCATTGAATTCCTTCTGGATCGCCTCCAACGTCGCGAGCACTTTCGCCAGTTCGGCCGGCTGGTTGACCTCCCAGTCTTTCTGCGGCGTCAGGCGAATGCGCCCGCCGTTGGCCCCGCCGCGCTTGTCGCCGCCCCGGAACGTGGTGGCCGACGCCCATGCCGTTGTGACCAGTTGCGAGACGGAAAGCCCCGATGCCAGGATCTTGGCCGACAGAGCAGAGATATCCTTCGCGTCGATCAAAGCATGATCCACCGCTGGAATCGGGTCCTGCCAGAGCAGATGTTCCTTGGGAACGAGCGGTCCAAGATACCGCGCGAGCGGTCCCATGTCGCGATGCGTGAGCTTGAACCATGCCTTGGCGAAAGCGTCCGCGAACTCCTCCGGATGCTCGAGGAAGCGCCGCGAAATCTTCTCGTAACTCGGGTCTATCTTCAGAGACAAGTCGGTCGTGAACATGATCGGCGCGTGCTTCTTCTTGGGGTCGTGAGCATCCGGCACCGTACCCGCCGCGGCCCCATTTTTCGGCGTCCATTGGTGAGCGCCGGCCGGGCTCTTGGTGAGTTCCCAATCGTAGGCAAACAGGTTTTCGAGATAGTCGTTGTCCCACTTCACCGGGTTCGAGGTCCATGCGCCCTCAAGCCCGCTGCTGATCGTGTCCACGCCTTTGCCGCTGCCGAAACTGTTTTGCCAACCGAAGCCTTGCTCTTCAATGCCGGCGCCCTCCGGTTCGGGACCAACATACTTGACCGGGTCGGCGGCGCCGTGGGCCTTGCCGAAGGTGTGTCCGCCGGCGATGAGGGCGACTGTCTCCTCGTCATTCATCGCCATGCGCGCAAATGTCTCCCGAATATCCCGCACCGCGGCGACTGGATCAGGCTTGCCGTTGGGGCCTTCGGGATTCACATAGATCAGGCCCATCTGCACGGCTGCGAGAGGATTGTCGAGCTCACGGTCGCCCTTGTAGCGTTCATCTCCCAGCCACTTGCCCTCCGATCCCCAATAAATGTTTTCTTCCGGCTCCCAGATGTCCTCGCGTCCGCCTGCGAAACCGAAGGTCTTCAACCCCATGGAATCAAGCGCCACGTTTCCGGCGAGAATCATCAGGTCGGCCCAGGAAATCTTCCGGCCGTGCTTCTGCTTGATCGGCCAGAGCAGCCGGCGCGCCTTGTCCAGGCTCACGTTGTCCGGCCAGCTATTGAGGGGAGCAAATCGCTGCGCTCCAGAACCTGCGCCGCCGCGGCCATCGGCGATCCGGTATGTGCCGGCGCTGTGCCACGCCATGCGAATAAAGAATGGCCCATAGTGGCCGTAATCCGCAGGCCACCAGGCTTGCGAGCTCGTCATCAGCGTGTGCAGATCCTTGATCAAGGCATGCAGGTCGAGGCTCTTGAACTCCTCGGCGTAGTTGAATCCCTCACCCACCGGACTGGACTTGGGCGAGTGCTGGTGCAGGATTTTCAGATTCAATTGGTTGGGCCACCAATCTGCGTTCGTCGGTGCTCCAGCCGCCACTGCGTGCTTGCGGGCGCCGTTCGAAAATGGGCATTTTGCGTCGCCTGACATGGCATTTTGATCGTCGACTATCGGTGGTCCGGGGTGCGTTGTCTGGTTTTCAGACATGGGCAATTCTCCTTGGTTTCCGTTTTGCAATTGTGTTGTCCATTCCGCAATGTGCGGCAGGAGTTCGATATTTAACCTTCTCGGCAGCACAATGTCTGCCGCCGTAATAATACGCCTGCTCCTTCAACCTCGCCTGTTTACTCGCCCAGGTGAATTCGATCGCTTCCGCAGGGACGACTCTCCTATTCTATGACGGAAACCGAGGGTGCCGTGGAAACGCCTGGCGCCCATTAACCGGACAATCCTTCCGCACCCCCGGCCTCGCCATCAAGCCACACCTGTGAGAACGTTGGTCGCTCAACTTCTAATTCTCCCCCGCCAATCGACGCGTCTTCGGAGCCTATCCGCAAATAGTAGCGCCGGGCTCCAGACCGGCTGTACTGGCGGCTTCCTAGCCGCCAGATGCGGCTTGTGCGGGTCTGGAGACCCGCACGACAGCCGCTCTGGAGAGCGGCGCTACAAAATCGCTATTCGCGGAAAAGCTCAAAGGCTGTAGGTGCAAAACTGCGAGGCGAGCGATTCTGCTCAGCGCAACTTGTGCGAACCGGCGAATCTAGGGTCTGGCTGCCGATGGACGCGAAGCTGCTCATTCCCCGGACCCGGGACCGCCGCCAATGGGAGAAAAAGATGAAGACTACCAAACCGTTCGCTGCCGTGCTGGCGCTGCTCACAATTGGGGCGATGACCGGCTGCTGGGGGAACTCCTCCAAGTCTCCGGATGTTTCCAGCGGCATCCGCAAGTCGCTCGATCAAGCCGGCTTGAAAGACGTCACCGTAAGTCAGAATCGCGAACAAGGCATTGTGACCCTGGGTGGACAAGTCACCAACCCGAACGACAAGGCTCAGGCCGAGACACTGGCAAAGTCGTTGGCGGGCGCGCAGGTTGTGGCCGATCAGATTGCCGTGGTTCCATCCGGTCAAGGAAGAGAAGTAAGCGCCGTCAATTCCGATCTGGACCAGGCTATCGAAAAGAACCTGGATGCGGCGCTGATCCAGAACAAACTGCACCACGATGTGAATTACAAGGTGAAGAACGGCGTCGTTACCCTCTCAGGAGAGGTGGACTCGGAAGACCTGCGCAGGGGCGCAGAGACCCTGGCGACCGCGGTTCCGAACGTACTGCAAGTGGTCAACGATCTGCAGATCAGAAACATGAAAGCCAGTTCCGGGCAATAACGCTGCCGGTTTCCCATCCTTGGCACGTTCTTGTCCTGATGCCAAGGATGGGAAACCCTCGGGCTTCGCCGCCCCAATCTGCCCCGCTGTCCGGAATCGAACAGCTCTTTCCGGAATCGAACGGCCCATCGGGCACTTCTGCCTTGAGCGCCTTGGAAAGCCGCTGTTTTCAGTCGAAATCCACCAACGCGTTTGGCATACCATATGCTCTCTCATCCCAGAGAGCACCCTCCCCACGGGACCACAGACAGGAACCAAGGACCACTCGCAGACGTAGTACACACATTGCCCGGAATGCACAGGGCGCTCAGAGCGCTCGCCAATCCAAACCGCCCCGGAGGTTCAACATATGCGGACGTTCTTCGGTCAACTCAAGCAGGTGCTGCGCCGGCTGGGCCGCGCGCCCATGTTCACCGCCATCACGCTTCTCACCCTGGCCATCGGCATCGGCGCCAACACGGTGATCTTCAGCGTCGTCGAGGGCATTCTGCTCAAGCCGCTGCCCTATCCCCATGCGGAACAGTTGATCGGCGTCTGGCATACGGCCCCAGGCATCAACATCCCCCAACTCAACATGGCGCCCTCGATCTACTTCATCGATCGCGAGCAGAACACCACATTCCAGGACATCGGCGTCTATAATGGCGACGCGTTCAGCGTAACCGGCGCGGGAGAACCGGAGCACGTCCGCGGCCTCGGCGTCACCGACGGCACATTGCCCCTGCTCGGCGTCACCCCTGCGCTTGGACACCTTTTCAGCCGCCAGGACGACACTGCCTCGGCCCCCGCCACGGTCATCCTCTCCTATGCCTATTGGCAGCAAAAGTTCGGCGGCGCAACCTCGGTAATCGGCACTTCCATCACCATGGACGGCAAAGCCCGTCAGATCGTCGGCGTTCTGCCCAGGAACTTCCACTTTCTCGATTACAACGATGCCGCGCTGGTCATTCCCATGCAATGGGATCGCAGCAAGATCAAGCTGGGCAACTTCAGCTACCGTGCCATTGCCCGCCTCAAGCCGGGAGTCACCATGCAGCAAGCCAGCGCCGATATGGCGCGGCTGCTTCCGGTGGTCTTGCGCAGTTTCCCCGCGCCCGAGGGCTTCAGCATCAGCCTCTTTCAGAAAGCCCAGTTCGCGCCCAGCCTCCGGCCACTGAAACAAGATGTCGTCGGCGACGTAGGCAAAGTCCTGTGGGTCCTCATGGGCTCCATCGCCATGGTTCTGCTGGTGGCCTGCGCCAACGTCGCCAACCTGCTCCTGGTGCGCGTGGAAGGACGCCGCCAGGAGCTCGCCATCCGCTCCGCCCTGGGAGCAGCCTGGGGGCGGACCGCAATGGAACTGCTCTTCGAAAGCCTGATACTCGGCCTCGTCGGCAGCCTCATTGGACTGGGTCTGGCCTACGGCGCGCTGCGGGCGCTGGTTGCCGCGGCGCCAACCGGGCTGCCCCGCATCCACGAGATCGGCATCGACATTCCGGTCCTGCTTTTCACGCTTGGC
>Ga0302320_10001606_pt1 | contig 54151 bp, 48 predicted proteins | sample Bog_T0_3_FD_202130 | JGI IMG/M metagenome (GOLD analysis project Ga0302320, IMG submission 202130) | Peat permafrost microbial communities from Stordalen Mire near Abisko, Sweden - Bog_T0_3 | ecosystem: Environmental > Terrestrial > Soil > Wetlands > Peat | place: Sweden: Abisko, Stordalen Mire...
CCCCGGCCAGGCGCCGGCCCCGGTTCTCGAAGGCGGCCACCGCGGCACCCGGGCTGCTGGCCACCACGTCGAACCCGTCCGGCGCGGCCGTGACGGCGTCGCCATGACTCATCCAGACCGGCTGGACATCCGGCAGGCCCGAATGTAATTCACCGCCAAGGACTTTGAGCTCCGTGCGGCCGTATTCACTGGTGCCGGTACGAGCTACGGTTCCGCCGAGTGCCTGCGCCATGGCCTGAAACCCGTAGCAGATGCCGAAGACCGGGAGGCCAAGGTCGAACAGCGCCGGATCGAGTTGCGGAGCGCCGTCGGCGTACACACTGGCCGGTCCGCCGGAAAGCACGACCGCGAGCGGATCACGGGCCTTGATCTCCTCGATCGTGGCGGTGTGCGGAATCACCTCGGAAAAAACCCGCGCCTCGCGCACCCGGCGGGCGATCAGCTGTGCGTACTGCGCACCGAAGTCGACCACCAACACCGGCCGCTCAACCGGTCCGGGTTTATCGAGGTCAGCAGGTTTGGCCACGTGAATGAGTTTAGTGGAACGAAAACAAGCTACGCAGCGCCTCGACGTCTCGCGGGTCTCCGTCGAAGTCGATGCGCCGCAGGGCCGCCTTGCGCTTGGCGTCGACCGCCCCGAGGCGAGCAGTGACGAGATCCGCCGCGCTGGCCGTGATCGTGACCGAAGGTTCGCCGTGAGCGCCCGCGAGGCGGCATTGCGTGACGGTGAACTCGAAACGGCGGCCGTCGATCTCGACGCGGCAGGTCGTGTCCAAACCCGCGGCTTTACCGCTGTCGAAGCCCAGCAGGATTCCGGCCAGGAACCCGTTCAGCGGCGATACCGGGCCGCTGTCGATCGGATCCAGCCGGCCCAGGCCGAACCGCGCAATGCTCTGCAGAATGGGCAGGATTCGTTGCCAACCGACGTCGCTGAGTGTGTAGACGGTGCGCCCGATCGGCGCCGGTAGGTCAGTCCGCTCGACGAGCCCAGCCTCTTGTAGCTCTTTGAGCCGCTCGGCAAGCAGATTGGTTGCGATGCCGTGCAGCTCAGCGCGCAGATCACCATAGCGGCGGGGTCCTCCGACCAACTCCCGAAGGATCAGCAAGGTCCATCGCTCGCCCAGGACGTCCAGACCGCGCGCGATGGGGCAGTTCTGGTTGTAGTTGCGAGGGGGCACACCCCCACCATACCGATGCTAGACATCTTTTTCCACCTATTACTTGATAATCTTATCTACTAACTTTAAAGTCTTTCCCATGCGTACCGACCCAGTGCTTCGCAATCACCCGATGCCCGCGCTCGCCGTCATCTGCCTCAGCGTCTTCGTCATCAGCGTCGACGCCACCATCGTCAACGTCGCAGTGCCCACCCTGTCGCGCGAACTCGGCGCCGACACCGCGCAACTGCAATGGATCATCGACGCCTACACCTTGGTCATGTCCGGCCTGCTGCTTTCGGTCGGCAGCCTCAGCGACCGCTACGGCAGGCGGGGCTGGCTCAGCCTGGGGCTTGCCCTGTTCGCGATCACCTCCGGTATTGCAGCGCAGGTGAATTCGGCAGATGCACTCATTGCCGCGCGTGCCGCCATGGGCGTCGGCGCGGCGGTGATCTTCCCGACCACTCTGGGACTGATCACCAACATCTTCACCGACCCGGCTCCGCGCGCCAAGGCGATCGGACTGTGGGCGGCCATGGTGGGCGTCGGCGTGGCCGTCGGACCGATCAGCGGCGGCTGGCTGCTGGAACACTTCTGGTGGGGCGCCATCTTTCTGGTGAACATTCCGATCGCGATCGCGGCCATCATCGGCGGGATCCTGTTCGTCCCGACCTCCCGCGACCCCGCCGCTCCCCAGGTCGACGTCCCCGGTTTGATCCTGTCCGCAGCCGGAATCACCGGGTTGGTCTACACCGTCATCGAGGCGCCCACTTGCGGATGGACCAGCACCCGGACCGTGGCCGGCTTCGCGATGGCCACAATTGTTCTGGTCTGCTTCGCCATGTGGGAGCGACGCAGTACCCACCCGATGCTGGACATTTCGGTGTTCTCCAACCGTCGGTTCTCCGGCGGCAGTCTGGCGGTGACCGCGGGCTTTCTGACGTTGTTCGGATTCATCTTCGTCATTACGCAGTACTTCCAATTCATCAAGAACTACACCGCATTTCAGAGCGGGGTGCGGCTGCTTCCGGTCGCTGTTTTGATCGCCCTGGCCAGCATCGTGGGACCGCGACTGGTCGAACGAGTCGGCACCACGGCCGTCGTCGCCGGTGGGCTGGCCGTGTTCGCGGCCGGGCTGGCCTGGGCGTCCACAGCGGACGCGGCCACGCCATATATCCAGATCGCAATCCAGATGGTGTTGCTCGGCGGCGGCCTCGGCCTGACGGTGGCGCCGGCCACCGAGGCGATCATGGGATCCCTGTCCACCGATAAAGCCGGAATCGGCTCGGCCGTCAATGACACCACGCGTGAGCTTGGCGGGACCCTGGGTGTCGCCATCGCGGGCAGCATCTTTGCGTCGGTGTACTCCGGCCATCTCGGCTCGGCCAGCGCGGTCACCGGATTGCCCCGCGATACCACCGCTGCGATGCGTAACTCTATGGCTGTGGCGCACAGGGTAATCGGGCAATTACCCGCCGAGCAGTCCGGCTATGTGCGCGACGCCGTCAACCGTGCATTCCTAGACGGTATGCAGGTCAGCGCCCTGGTCTGCGCAGGAATCGCGCTGGGCGCAGCGATCATCGTGGGATGGCTGCTGCCAGCGCAATCCCGGCACCACGACATCGCTGACATCACTGACATCACTGACATCACCGACATCACCGACATCACCGACATCACCGACATCGCTGGGATCAACTAGACAGGAAATCCGATGAGGCGAGCGCGTTTATGCGGACGCCGCCGAACCAGCCACTCAACCCACTGGGTCTGCACGCCTTCGTCACCGACTTCAAGCGGAAAGTCGAGAAATCTCACCCGCGCACTTGCTGACGGACGCCTGCGAGCGATCCAGGGAGTCGCAAGGGCGAGCACAATATGAAGGCGCCCCCACCGAGTCGCGCAGCCGCACGGTCCGTCGCTCAGCAAAAATAAAAAGCCCGCTGGCGGCACACGGCTAACCATGGTGGAGTGGTATCGCTCAAGTACTCCCCCTCGAAACCAGAGAGTGAGGCCCGCGTGTTGGGTCTGCCAGAGAAGGTGCGTGCCTGCCTGTTCGACCTCGACGGTGTCCTGACCGATACCGCCAGCGTGCATACCAAGGCCTGGAAGGCCACGTTTGACGCCTACCTGTCCCAACGCGCCGAGCGCACCGGGGAGAAGTTCGTCCCCTTCGACGCCGCCGCGGACTACCGGAAATATGTGGACGGCAAGAAGCGCGAGGATGGGGTCCGGTCATTTCTGGACAGCCGGGGAATCGAACTCCCCGACGGCAGTCCGGACGACCCTGGCGACGCCGAGACGGTCTACGGCCTGGGCAATCGCAAGAACGACATGTTCCAAAAGATCCTCGATGAAGACGGCGTCGAGGTGTTCGACGGGTCCCGGCGGTACCTGGAGGCGGCCTCGGCTGCGGGCCTGGGTATCGCCGTAGTGTCCTCGAGCGCCAACACGCGCGAGGTGCTTCACATCACCGGGCTGGAACGGTTCGTCCAGCAGCGGGTGGACGGGATCACGCTGCGTGAAGAGCACATCGCCGGCAAGCCGGCCCCCGACTCATACCTACGCGGGGCTCAGCTGCTTGACGTCGCCCCCGACGCAGCGGCCGTGTTCGAGGACGCATTGTCGGGCGTGGCGGCAGGCCATGCCGGCCACTTTGGCTTCGTGGTGGGTGTCGACCGAGTGGGCCAGGCCGAGGATTTACGCAAAAACGGCGCTGACGTAGTGGTAACCGATCTAGCAGAATTGCTCCCGTCATGATCACGCAGGAAGCCTTTCCCGTCGAGCCGTGGGCGGTGCGCGAGACCCGGCTCGACCTGAACGTCATAGCCCAGTCAGAATCCCTGTTCACCTTGTCCAACGGGCACATCGGTTTGCGCGGCAACCTCGACGAGGGCGAACCGTACGGCCTGCCGGGCACCTATCTGAACTCCTTCTACGAAATCCGGCCGCTGCCTTACGCCGAGGCCGGCTACGGGTACCCGGAGGCCGGCCAGACCGTCGTCGACGTCACCAACGGCAAGATCATCCGGCTGTTCGTCGAGGACGAGCCGTTCGACGTCCGGTACGGCAAACTGATCTCCCACGAGCGGGTCCTCGACCTGCGCGCGGGGACGCTGGTCCGCAGGGCGCACTGGAGCTCACCATCGGGCAAGGAGATCAAAATCACCTCCACCAGGTTGGTGTCGCTGACGCACCGCAGTGCGGCTGCCATCGAGTACGTGGTCGAGGCGGTCGACGAATTCGTCCGGGTGAACGTGCAGTCCGAACTGGTTACCAACGAGGACCAGCCGACGACCTCGGCCGACCCCCGGGTGGCGGCCATCCTGGACAATCCGCTGGAGGCTGTCGACCACGAAAACACTGACACCGGGGCAATTCTCATGCACCGGACCCGGGCCAGCGACCTGATGATGTCCGCGGGAATGGACCACGAGATCGAGGTGCCCGGGCGATTCGAGGTCACCACCGACGCCCGCCCCGACCTGGCCCGCACCACCGTGATCTGCGGGCTGCGTCCCGGCCAAAAGCTACGCATCGTCAAATACCTGGCCTACGGCTGGTCCAGCAAGCGCTCCCGTCCGGCTCTTCGCGATCAGGCTGCCGCTGCGCTGCACAACGCCCGCTATAGCGGGTGGCAGGGGCTGATCGACTCGCAGCGCGAGTACCTCGATGACTTCTGGGACAACGCCGACGTCGAGGTCGAAGGCGACGGAGAATCTCAGCAAGCGGTGCGGTTCGGACTCTTTCACCTCCTGCAGGCCAGCGCCCGCGCCGAGCGTCGGGCGATCCCCAGCAAGGGGCTCACTGGAACCGGCTACGACGGCCACGCATTCTGGGACACCGAGGGTTACGTGCTGCCGGTGCTCACCTACACGTTGCCGCACGCGGTCGCCGACTCACTGCGGTGGCGGGCGTCGACACTGGACATGGCCAGGGAGCGGGCGGCCGAACTCGGCCTCAAAGGTGCCAGCTTTCCCTGGCGAACCATCCGCGGGCAGGAGTGCTCCGCCTACTGGCCGGCGGGCACCGCGGCCTTCCACATCAACGCCGACATCGCGATGGCCTTCGAGCGGTATCGCGTCGTCACGGGCGACGACACCTTGGAGGCGGAGTGTGGTGTCACGGTGCTGGTCGAGACCGCCCGGTTGTGGATGTCGATCGGGCACCACGACCGGCACGGCGTCTGGCACATCGACGGGATCACCGGTCCCGACGAGTACACGGCGATCGTCCGTGACAACGTCTTCACGAATCTGATGGCCGCCAACAATCTGGTTGTCGCCGCCGATGCCTGCAACCGCCAGCCCGAGGCGGCGCGAGCGATGGGTGTCACCGCCGAGGAGGCGGCCACCTGGCGCGACGCCGCCGACGCCGTCAGCATCCCCTACGACGAGGAACTCGGCGTCCACCAGCAATGCGAAGGATTCACCAAGTTCGCAGAGTGGGATTTCGAAAACGACAACAAATACCCGTTGCTACTGCATGAGGCCTATGTGCGGCTCTACCCCGCTCAGGTAATCAAGCAGGCCGACCTGGTGCTGGCGATGCAGTGGCAGAGCCACGCTTTCACGCCGGAACAGAAGGCCCGCAACGTCGACTACTACGAGCGGCGCATGGTCCGCGACTCGTCACTGTCGGCCTGCACTCAGGCGGTGATGTGCGCCGAGGTCGGGCATCTCGAGCTGGCCCACGACTATGCCTACGAGGCCGCCCTGATCGACCTGCGCGATCTGCACGCCAACACCCGCGACGGGTTGCACATGGCGTCGCTCGCCGGGGCATGGACGGCGATAGTCGGGGGCTTCGGCGGTCTGCGCGACGACGAAGGCATCCTGGATATCGATCCGGCGCTCCCCGAAGGCATCACCCGGTTGCGATTCCGGGTGCGGTGGCGAGATTTCCGGCTCGTCGTCGACGCCAACCACTCCCACGTCACCTACACGCTGAGCGACGGGACCGGAACTGAGCTGACCATCCGGCACGCCGGTGAAGAGCTGACGTTGAAGACGGATTCACCGACGACCGTTGCGGTGCGCCCTCGGAAGGCACTGTTGCCGCCACCGCCTCAGCCACTGGGCCGCGAGCCCATGCACCGCCGGAGTCTGGCGCGCAAAGACAGCTAAGGGCGTCAGTGCGGCTGGGCGACGATCCGGGCTACCTCGGCGGCCACCGACTGCCGCAGTTCGGCGTCCGATAGTTCGTCGAGACCGGCCGCCGAGCGGACGAAAGGCGCGAACAGCCGCCAGCCCAACTGCAGCGCAAAGGCATTGGCGACGGCCAGACGGGCGCTGGTGTCGTTTTCGTGGTCCGGGCGGATCTGATCGAATAATCGCGAGGCGCCGGGAAACTGCGTCTGCAACTTCCCCACCGGGTAGCCGTCGAGCAGTGTGCGGGCCATCACCCGCATGTGCCGGTCCATAGCGCGTTCCGTTTCCTCGGCCGACGGGTCGGCCTGCAGCGATGCCGTCGTAGTCGTGCTCAGGTGGTCGAGCACGGCGCCGACCAGCTGATCCTTGGCGCCAAAGTGACGAAACACCAGTCCGTGGTTGACCTTCGATTGGGTGGCGATGTCACGAATCGACGTTGCGGCCGGACCACGCTCGGCGAACAGATCGGTGGCAGCCTCCAGTATCGCCGCAGCCACTTCTTCACGCCCGGTGGGAATCTTGCGGCGCGCAACACTGGCCGACCCTGTAGTCATCTGTCTACGTTAACCGATGTAGTCGATTGACTGCACGCGACTTCGGCAGAGGACAGCAGCCGACCGGCCGGCGCTTGCCAAGGTGTAGTCACTCGACTACAGTCACTGGTGTAGTCGATTGGCTACACCAGCATCACCGGTATTCCCTGGAAGGACCAAGCGATGACAGACCTGATGGCCGTGCAGAAACTGGGCAGCCGCATCGGCGCCCAAATCGACGGGGTGAGCCTCGGTGCCGACCTGGATCCGGCCACCGTCCAGGCGATCCGCGCGGCACTGCTGGCCCATAAGGTGATCTTCTTCCGCGGCCAGCACCTCGACGACGAACGGCAGCTCGCCTTCGCTGGCAGGCTGGGCACGCCGATCGGTCACCCCGCCGCCCTGGCGGCGCTACCGAACGCGCCGGTCATTACGCCGATCAACTCGGAGTTCGGCAAAGCGAACCGCTGGCACACCGACGTCACGTTCGCCGCGAACTACCCAGCGGCGTCGATTCTGCGCGCGGTCACCCTGCCCAGCTATGGCGGATCGACACTGTGGGCCAACACGGCGACGGCGTACACGGAATTGCCCGAGCCGCTTCGGTGCCTGGTAGACAACCTGCGGGCCGTGCACACCAATCGCTACGACTACGTCAGCGCGGAGTCGGCCGGATCCATGACCGACGCCGAGCGGGCGTTCCGGCAGTCGTTCGAGAAGCCGGATTTCCGCACCGAGCATCCGGTGGTGCGGGTGCACCCGGAGACCGGTGAGCGCACCCTGGTGGCCGGCGATTTCGTGCGCAGCTTCGTCGGCCTGGACACTCACGAATCAGCCGTGTTGTTCGAATTGTTGCAGCGGCGAATCACTGTGCCCGAGAACACTATTCGCTGGAACTGGGCCCCTGGCGACGTAGCCATCTGGGACAACCGCGCCACCCAGCACCGGGCCATCGACGACTACGACGACCAGCACCGACTCATGCACCGGGTCACCCTGATGGGCGATGTGCCAGTCGATGTGCACGGGCATCGCAGCCGGGTGCTCAGCGGCGCGCCACTCGCCTTGGCAGGCTAATGGGGCGGCCGGTTGATCAGCCGGCCGTGCTGACCGGGCTGATTGGATCAATGGGCAACCAGCGCAGCGCGCCCGGCGCACTGGCCGGCACCACCGGCCGCTCCGGCGGGATCGGGGCCAACCGCCGGTAGGCGTCTCCTTGTAGGGGCCGCTGATCGTTCTCACCTTTGTTCGGCCACAGCGCGGCGGCGCGCTCGGCTTGCGCGGCGATAGACAACGAGGGGTTGACGCCGAGGTTGGCCGAGATCGCCGCCCCGTCGACGACGAACATCGTCGGGTAGCCGTAGACCCGGTGATACGGGTCGATGACACCGCGTTCGGGGCTGTCACCGATCGCCGCCCCGCCGAGGAAGTGTGCGGTCAGCGGAATGTTGAACAGTTCACCCCAGGTGCCGCCGGCCACGCCGTCGATCTTCTCCGCGATGCGGCGGGTGACCTGGTTACCGGCCGGAATCCAGGTCGGGTTCGGCTCGCCGTGTCCCTGCTTGCTGGTGAACCAGCGGATGCCCAACTTGCCGCGCTTGGTGAACGTGGTGATCGAGTTGTCCAGGTGCTGCATGACGAGCGCGATCACCGTGCGCTCGCTCCACTGGCGCGGATTGAGCAGCCGCAACATGGCCCCCGGATCTTCGCGGGCCGTCTCGACCAACTGCTTCCACCGCGGCACGTCGGTGCCGCCGGGTCCCGGCCCGTCGGTCATCAGAGTCTGCAGGAGCCCCATCGCATTGGAGCCCTTGCCGTAGCGAACCGGTTCGATGTGCGTGTCCGCGGTCGGGTGGATCGAAGACGTGATCGCCACCCCGTGAGTCAAATCCAGGTCGGGTGAGACCTTCAGCCGCCCCGCGCCGACGATCGATTCGGAGTTGGTGCGAGTCAACACGCCCAGCTGATCCGAGAGTCGAGGCAGCATGCCCTTGTCCCGCATGTTGAACAGCAAGTGCTGGGTTCCCCAGGTGCCAGCGGCCAGGATCAGATGCTCGGCGGTGAACGTCCGTTTGTCCCGGCGCAGCCAGCTGCCGGTGCGAACGGTGCGAACCTCCCACAGTCCGTCGGACCGTTGCCCGAAGCTCTTCACCGTTGTCATCGGAAACACTTGTGCACCTGCTGATTCCGCGAGTCCTAGGTAGTTCTTCAGCAATGTGTTCTTGGCACCGAAGCGACAACCCGTCATGCACGAGCCGCATTCCAGGCAACCGGTGCGCTCCGGTCCGGCCCCACCAAAGAAGGGGTCGGGCACCGTCGTGCCCGGGGCCTTGGTGCCATCCACCCCGAAGAACACCCCCACCGGCGTCGGCACCCAAGTGTCGCCGCACCCCATCTCGTCGGCGACCTCTTTTAAGATGCGGTCGGCGTCGGTGAAGGTCGGGTTTTCCACCACGCCCAGCATCCGCTGGGCCTGCTGGTAGTGCGGTGTCAGCTCGGCTCGCCAGTCGGTGATGTGCGACCACTGCGGGTCTTTGAAGAACGGCTCCGGCGGCACGTACAACGTGTTGGCGTAGTTGAGCGAGCCGCCGCCCACTCCGGCGCCTGCCAAGATCAGCACGTTGCGCAGTGGATGGATGCGCTGGATGCCGTAGCACCCGAGCTTCGGGGCCCACAGGAACTTGCGCAGATCCCAGGATGTCTTGGCGAAGTCCTCGTCGGCGAAGCGCCGACCGGCCTCCAAAACGCCTACGCGATAACCCTTTTCGGTCAGCCTCAGCGCGCTGATACTGCCCCCGAAACCCGAACCGATGACCAGGACGTCGTAATCCGACTGCATCGGCTTAGCCTACGGCGAGCAGACACAGAATCCCATAAATCGCTCGGCAGGAGTGCGATTCTGCGTCTGCTCGCGGGGAGAGCTGGCGTCAGCTGGCGTCAGCTTCCTACGGTCAGGCCGACCTTCTGGAATTCCTTGAGATCGCAATACCCGGCTTTGGCCATTGATCGTCGCAAACCGCCTACCAGGTTGTATGCGCCGAACGGATCGTCGGACGGCCCGTTGAGAACCTGCTGCAGCGGCGGGCGCTCACCGATGGCGATCTGCAGCAACGCCCCCCGCGGCAACGACGGGTGCGCTGCCGCCGCCGGCCAGAACCATCCGTCGCCCAGCGCCTCGGCCGCTTCGGCCAGCGGCGTGCCCAGCACCACCGCGTCGGCCCCGCAGGCGATGGCTTTGGCCAGCTCGCCGGAGGTGTGGATGTCACCGTCGGCCAGCACATGCACGTAACGGCCGCCGGTCTCGTCGAGGTATTCGCGCCGCGCAGCAGCGGCGTCGGCGATCGCGGTGGCCATCGGCACGCGAATGCCCAGCACCTCGTCGCTGGTGGTCACCCCTCTGGTGGAGCCGTAGCCGACGATGACCCCGGCGGCGCCGGTGCGCATCAGATGCAGCGCCGTGCGGTGGTCGAGCACACCACCGGCAACCACCGGGATGTCGAGCTCAGAGATGAAGGTCTTCAGGTTCAGCGGCTCGCCATCACTTGCCACCCGTTCCGCCGAGACGATCGTGCCCTGGATGACGAGCAGGTCGATACCAGCCTGCAGCAGCACCGGCGTCAGCGCCCGGGCGTTTTGCGGGCTGAGCCGCACCGCGGTGGTGACGCCGGCTTCGCGGATGCGGGCAACGGCGGCGCCAAGCAGCTCCGGGTTCAGCGGTGCCGCGTGCAGCTCCTGGAGCAGCCGGATCGACGCGGAGGGTTCGGGCTCCTTTTCGGCGGCCTCGACAAGTTGACCGATCTTGGCCTCGACATCGGCATGCCGCCCGATCAGCCCCTCGCCGTTCAGCACGCCCAGGCCGCCGAGCCGGCCGAGCTCGATCGCGAACTCCGGCGATACCAAAGCGTCGGTCGGGTGCGCCACTACCGGGATCTCGAACCGGTAGGCGTCCAGCTGCCACGCCGTCGACACGTCCTGCGACGAGCGGGTGCGCCGTGACGGCACGATGCTGACTTCGCTGAGCTCATAGGTGCGACGCGCAACGCGACCCATTCCGATTTCGACCATGTTGGCAGCCGGCTCGCTTCTAACGGGCGTAGTAGTTCGGCGCTTCGACGGTCATCGCGACGTCGTGCGGGTGGCTCTCCTTGAGTCCGGCGGCAGTGATCCGGACGAACTGCGCCTGCTGCAACACCTCGATGGTGGGCGAGCCGGTGTAGCCCATCGCGGCGCGCAGACCGCCGGTCAGCTGGTGGATCACCGACGACAGCGGACCGCGGAACGGCACCCGGCCCTCGATCCCTTCGGGTACCAACTTGTCTTCCGAGAGCGCGTCGTCGGCGAAGTAGCGGTCCTTGGAGTACGACTTGCCCCCACCCCGCCCCTGCATGGCACCCAACGACCCCATGCCGCGATAGCTCTTGAACTGTTTGCCGTTGACAAAGATCAGCTCGCCGGGTGCCTCGGCGGTACCGGCCAGCAGCGAGCCCAGCATGGCCGTCGACGCGCCCGCCGCCAGCGCCTTGGCGATGTCGCCGGAGTACTGCAATCCGCCGTCGGCGATAACCGGCACGCCCGCCCTTCGGCACGCGGCGACGGCCTCCAAAATCGCCGTGATCTGAGGCGCCCCGACGCCGGCCACGACCCGGGTTGTACAGATCGACCCCGGCCCCACACCGACCTTGACCGCGTCGGCGCCCGCGTCGACCAGAGCTGCGGCAGCGGACCTGGTGGCGACGTTGCCGCCGATCACCTCGACCCGGTCGCCAACTTCGAGTTTGAGCTTGCCGACCATATCGAGCACCAGCCGATTGTGCGCGTGGGCGGTGTCGACGATCAGCACGTCCACCCCGGCGTCGACCAGCATCATCGCCCGGACCCAGGCATCACCGCCCACGCCCACCGCGGCGCCTACCAACAGCCGGCCGTCGCTGTCCTTGGTGGCCAGCGGATGCTGCTCGGTCTTGGCGAAGTCCTTGACCGTGATCAGCCCGGTCAGCCGGCCGTGGCCGTCGACGACGGGCAGCTTTTCGATCTTGTTCCGGCGCAGTAAGCCCAGCGCGGCATCGGCGCTGACCCCTTCCTGAGCGGTGATCAGCGGAGCTTTGGTCATCACCTCGGCCACGTGCTTGGACTGGTCCGCTTCGAACCGCATGTCACGGTTGGTGATGATGCCGACCAGCGCACCGGAGTCGTCGACCACCGGCAGCCCGGAGATCCGGAACCGGGCGCACAGCGCGTCGACCTGAGCCAACGTGAAGTCTGGCCGGCAAGTGACCGGATCAGTAACCATGCCGGCCTCGGACCGCTTCACCATTTCGACCTGGCCGGCCTGTTCGGCGACCGGCAGGTTGCGGTGCAAGACGCCCATGCCGCCCGCCCGGGCCATCGCGATGGCCATCCGAGACTCAGTGACGGTGTCCATCGCCGAGCTGACCAGCGGCACTTTGAGCCTGATCTTCCGGGTGAGCTGGCTGGAGGTGTCGGCGGTGGCGGGCACCACATCGGAAGCCGCCGGCAACAGCAAGACGTCGTCGAACGTCAATCCGAGCATTGCCACCTTGTGCGGGTCGTCGCCTCCGGTCGGCACCGGGTCGTCCGCCAGGCCGGTAAGAGAAGCGTCATGCATGTACGGGCTGCCGACCAGGTCGGAGCTGTCTTCGAGGTGGGACATGCCGCGGGACATGGTGAGGCCTCCATACACGTGCGGAGTAAGAAAACCATCCTATCGGCTCGGCGGCCGCCCGGTGACGATGCGCGCCGAGAAGCGGCGCGAGGTTGAGGCGGGCAATCGGGCTGCGCCCGGTGACGATGCGCGCCGAGGAGCGGCGCGAGGTGGGGGTACCTCCCAGCCGCGGAGCGGCGAGAGGGCGAGGCGGGCAATCGGGCTGCGCCCGGTGGCCCGCCATGTCCGGGCGCGCCGTAAAGCGGCGCAAGATGGCCTCTGGCGTCCCACCAACACGCGACGGCGGGCAGCTCCGTGCTGGCGTTATCACCGTCCGCTTGCGTAGGCTAGGGGCGTGCGCGACCATCTCCCCCCGGGTTTGCCACCCGATCCGTTTGCCGACGATCCCTGCGACCCGTCGGCGGCGCTGGAAGCTGTCGAGCCCGGACAACCGCTGGACCAGCAGGAGCGAATGGCGGTCGAGGCCGACCTCGCCGATTTAGCCGTTTACGAAGCGCTGTTGGCGCACAGGGGAATTCGCGGGCTTGTGGTCTGTTGCGACGAGTGTCAGCAAGACCACTATCACGACTGGGACATGTTGCGTGCCAACCTGCTGCAACTGCTGATAGACGGCACCGTCCGCCCACACGAACCTGCCTACGACCCCGAACCCGACGCGTATGTCACCTGGGATTACTGCCGGGGGTACGCCGACGCCTCGCTCAACGAAGCGACGTCAGACGCCGATGGATTCCACCGGCGCCACTGAGCGCGTCCCTTTTTCTCGAGCTCTGATTGCCCGATTAGGGCGTCGTGCTGGGCGCATCCGACGATGAGTGGTGCCGGTGCCGACCCGAAGACGGAGTAGTCGTTGACGGGCTTGCTGATGGAGCCTGCGATGGACTCGGGGACTGGCTGGGCGTCGGGGGGGTCGTAGTGACCGCCGCCGGCGCCTTACCGTTAGGGCTGGGCGAGACCGCCGGCGGAGTAGTCGAAGCGGCCGGAGCCTTCGGCGGCTTGCCGCCTTTCGGAGCCGGCCCCGCACTGGGTGGGGCGGCGGGCGCCACCGTCGCATTTGGATTCCGTGATTGAACCCTTGTGTTCAGCAGGTTCACCTCGTCCATCAAATCGTGTTTGCCGGCGCCGTCGTCGATGGACTGCACAGTGCTGCTGACCTTGGCCAGCTGACTATGGGCCTGGTCCCATTCGCCGTGGTCGATCATTTGCTGCACCTTCGCCAGATCGGCTTTGGCGGACAACTCGATAGAGTTGTCATTGACCCGCGGTTGGTCGAAGAACATTGCGTGCAGGCCGTACAAGGCATCACCGCGACGGGCCTCGACCACCACAGCACCGAACCCACTGAGGACCAACAGCGTCGCAGCCACCGATCCGATGGCCGCCAGGCCGCGACGACCACGTCCACCACTTCCATCCCGTCTAACGTCCTCTAATCCCGTCTGCAGCGCCTCGATCGCCTCTTCGGGCGAAACCAGTGCGCTGGCAGGCGGCCACCTCAAGTCGTCACGCCACTCCGCCATCAACGCCGCCAGCGCGTTGTCCTCAGGGTCGTCGGCGTCGACCGGCTCACGTTCGGCGAGCGCGTCGAGGAGCAGATCGGTGCGGGCCAGCTCGTCCAATGACGGCTGGTCTGAGCGTGCGTAACCGAACTCAGGCACAGTCACCTGCCGCGATGATCTCCGACTTCAGCCGTGACAGTGCACGGTGCTGGGCCACCCGGACCGCTCCCGTGGTGCTGCCGACCGCGGCCGCGGTCTCCTCGGCGCTGAGGCCGACGACAACGCGGAGGATCAGGATCTCGCGTTGCTTAGCGGGCAAGATCTCGAGCAGTTCACTCATCCGGCTGGTCGAATCGGCTTCGATGGCCCGCTGCTCCGGGCCGGCGTCGGCCGACCAGCGTTCGGGAAGGGATTCAGCTGGGTAGGCAAGGTCGCGGCCGGCGGCCCGATGAGCGTCAGCGACCTTGTGGGCCGCGATGCCGTACAGGAACGCCAGGAACGGGCGTCCTCGATCCCGATAGCGCGGTAGCGCCGTTATGGTGGCCAAGCACACCTCCTGAGCGACGTCGTCGGCCGACAGACCGCCCCGATCGACTATCCCAACTCGCGCTCGGCAATAACGCACGACAATCGGACGGATGGTCTCGAGCACCTCCCGCAAGGCGTTCGTGTCTCCCGCCGCGGCGTCTGCAACCACAGCGTCGAGACGATCTCCTTGAATTGTCATCGACGGCGGTATCTCCAACGTTACAAACCGGACACATCAAGGGCTAACTAACGAACTGACAATAACGGCCCAAAGGCCGTTTCACGCGCAACGCCAGGTTCCACCGGCGCGCCGCACCTGGCCTGCGCAGATATCCCGAATTTCGCGCATCTCCTGTGCCTCAAACGTGACGCTCCCGATATCAATCAGCAAGCAAGCCAGTGCCCACCGAAGCGGGATCAGTCCCAATCGGCCGGTGTCGTCCAGTGCCGCGTCGGCGACGGCACGCGCGCGCTCGGTGCTACCCGCGCTGCACAGGGCGGCGGCCAGCACTACGTCACTTTTGACCCGGTGTCGCGCCGACCCCGTGTGGTTGATGGTCATGGCCTGGGCCTGCTCGACCGCTTCCTCGGCGTGGCGAACCGCGATTTGCCCTTCGCCACACGCCATCGCCAACTCGGCTCCCACCCACCGCCGGCGCACCGCGAGCCGGTCCGGCACCGACGCAGGCGTCAAGTCCTGGTCCGCGCGCGTGAGCAACGCCGCCGCCGCGGCAAAGCGGCCGACACCGAGCGCGTCGGCGGCCAGCCCGATCAGCGCGTCGCCACGCGCCTCCGGATCGGCGCCGGCGAGCGCCAGGGCGCGACCGTCCCAGCCCCGCGCCAGGGCGTGCCAACCGAGCTGGCGCAGGAAGGACCCCTGCGTGCTGTGGGCGAGGGATACCAACCGGCCGGCCGAAACACTGCTACGCAGCACCGCCAAGTCGCGGTAAGCACTGCCGTAGCGCCCTTGCCCGCCGGAGGCGACGGCCCGCAGCCACAATTGCCGTGGCGTGGTCGCCGACGGCAACGGCCAGGTGTCCGGCTCGCTTCCGAAGGCGGCACGGGCAAGTGTCGCCTCGATCGTTGCAGTGTGATGTATTTCAATCAATGTGATATTGCCGTCATTAGTAAACAGTTTGTGCTGGGCGTGTTACCGAGATATTAATCAGCACGACGTGTGTGCCAATCACTCGTCCCCCGTGATAGTGCCCTGAACTGGGAAACTTTGACATCCATCGAAACCTGCTGGCACGGTTCTCGTTCGGTAAACACGCCGCAGATGAACGCGGCGTAAATTCTCTTGCAACGCTTAGATATTTGGTTGAAGTAGTCGGCTATTGACGGAAATTCGGCGTCCGCCCTAACGTCTATTGTCGACGGGTAGTCATCGACGACGCCACTTCACATCACTCGCACACTCGCTTCGCGAAACTTATCTCACATGGGCGTGCCTTGCAGAGAGGGAACAAGCAATGCCACAGCCGGAGCAACTACCTGGGCCAAACGCCGACATCTGGAATTGGCAACTGCAGGGCCTGTGCCGCGGCGTCGACTCGTCGATGTTCTTCCATCCTGACGGGGAGCGGGGCCGGGCGCGCATGCAGCGTGAGCAGCGCGCCAAAGAGATGTGCCGGCAATGCCCGGTGATCGAGCAATGCCGTTCACATGCGCTGGGCGTCGGTGAGCCGTATGGCGTTTGGGGCGGCCTCTCGGAATCCGAGCGCGACCTCCTCCTGAAGGGTGACATCGGACGCGGGCGCGGCATCCGCCGCTCGGCCTGACCGGTTCGACGCGAGCTAAATGGTTCGACCCCCGCCGTCATCGGCGGGGGTCGACCTATTTGTGATTGGCGCGTGATTGGCTCCGCCCGATCGGGCGGTGTGCTTGTCGGCTACACCCGGTGCCGATGTACCTCGAACACCAAACACAGCTCGGCGAGATCTTTCGGACGCGATAGGGATCGCCCGGTCCGTTGCTCGATTCTGCGCAATCGGTGGGACACGCGGCGCAACGCCGCCTGCTCGGCCGCGAGTCGCCGATACTCGGCGCGCAATCGGCCGTAGTCGAGGTTGTCGTCGAATTCATCGGCAAATTCCCCAGCGGGAAACCGATTGCGCGCGCGTCCAGCCGGTATATCGGGATCCATAGCGCTACTTGCTAATTCGGCAATCAAGCCGGGCGATTTTGCGTTCATCGGGACACCATCGCGTACCCGGCGACACCGAATACCATCGTCAGCATCGTCAGCATCGTCAGCATCGTCAGCATCGTCAGCATCGTCAGCATCGTCAGCATTCCAAACGTTGCACTCAGCATCGTCCGCCGTTTCTCTCGCCTTGCACGCCCGGAAGATCAAGCCCAATCCTGAGCGATGCCCTTGTCCGCGCGAAACGAAGATGCGCGTCATCGTTGTGCGTGGGCGACAACTGCCGCTTCACACGCGGGCAGACATCGAGTAGATCGCCAGCTGCCGGCCGCGCAAACAGCTCAGATTGTCCGCGACACCCGGCTTTGGCTGAGCCATAATCAGGTACCGATTAGCCCGAAGGGCGGGAGAGCGCGGTGGCGAAGCTGATATCCGTCAATGTCGGCCTACCCAAAGACATCGCCTGGAAAAACCGTACCGTGTACACCGGGGCGTGGAAGACGCCCGTTACCGGCCGCCGGATGGTTCGGCGGCTCAACATCGACGGGGACGGACAAGGGGACCTCGCGGGCCACGGCGGGGAGAACCGTGCCGTCCTCGTGTATCAACTCGAGTCATACCGTCACTGGGCCAAGGAATTTCATCGCGACGACCTGGCGCCGGGGCTTCTGGGTGAGAATCTGACCGTCGAAGGGCTGCCCGACGATGAGGTGTGCATCGGGGACCGATACCGGATCGGGCAGGCAGTCTTCGAGGTGACCCAACCCCGTGTTACCTGTTATCGCGCGGGCATGCGCATCGGCGAGCCCCGGATGGCTGCGTTGCTGGTGTCTCACCGACGACCCGGCTTCTATTGCCGGGTGATTACCGAAGGCGAAGTCGAGGCAGGTCAGGAGATCGTCAAGATCGGCGACGGACCTGAGCGGATCACGGTCGCCGAGATCGACGCACTGCTCTATCTACCCGGACATCCCCGAGACGCTCTGCAACGTGCGCTCCGCGTCCCAGCGCTCAGCCCCGGCTGGAAAGCCTCCTTGCAGAGTGTGGCGGAACAACCTGTTACGGAGTCCGCTTCAGGCAACGTCGGTTTGACGGCGGCCGCGAGCAGTCCGCCGCCGGCGTGGACCGGGTTTCGCTCACTCCGGGTGAGTGCGGTTCACGACGAAACCCGACACGTGCGCTCAGTGTCACTGGCCGACCCCGACGGCACCGCCCTACCGGAATGGCGTCCCGGCCAGTCGATCACGCTGCGCCTCTTTTCCGATCTAACCGGCGCCCCCCTCATCCGCAACTACTCGCTATCCAACCGGCCCGGCTCCGATGAATACCGGATCAGCGTCAAACAAGAAACACACGGGGAAGCAAGCGGACTAATCCACACCCAAGTCAGGCCCGGTGATTTTCTCGACGTCGCCGCACCACGCGGCACCTTCTTCCTGTCCGACGGAGACGCACCCGCGATCCTGCTCTCCGCCGGAATCGGGGCCACCCCCGTACTGTCCATGCTGCACGCGCTCGTCAGGGCAGGCTCGGCTCGTCAGGTCTGGTGGCTGCACGGCGCCCGCAACAGCTCCGAGCATCCCTTCAACGCGGAGAGCCGAGTCCTGCTGAACCAGTTGTCCGACAGTCAATCCCATATCTTCTACAGCCACCCAACTCCGGCTGACCGTCAGGGCATCGACTTCACCGAGTACGGCCGCCTCTCGGTCGAATCGCTCCGTAACCTCGCCTTGCCCCGCGGCGGGGACGCCTACCTCTGCGGGCCTGCGGCGTTCATGGCTGAACTCAGCGCCGGCCTCGTCGCCTACGGAATGGATCCCGCCCGCGTCCACACTGAACTCTTCGGGCCGGCAGCCGCGCTCACGCCCGGGATCGCGGCGACCTCGATCCCTCCGCATCAGCCCGCTGGACCACCCGGTTCAGGTCCTGCCATTCAATTCGCGCGCAGCGGCATCTGCGCACCATGGGGTCCTCCGAACGCCAGCCTGCTCGAATTCGCCGAAGCGTGCGACGTGCCAACCCGCTGGTCCTGCCGCACCGGGGTATGTCACAACTGCGAGACCGCACTGCTGTCCGGGACGGTTCGGTATGACCCCGAACCTCTAGAACGGCCGGCCGAAGGAAACATCTTGATTTGTTGTTCACAACCGGCCGAGGCCGTAGTGATCGACCTGTGACAGCCACCCGGTCGTCGCAGACGGGAGGGTCGGCACCCGCGTTCGCGCTCAGCGCGGCGGGCCAAGAATGACCTGTCCGAACTTGTCCGCTCCCTCGGCCATCCGTGCGGGCGAGATTTCGAAACCCTCGGGGCGCGGCGTTGCTCTGTCACGACCGGAGTAGCGGAACATGCCTTCGATTCCCGCGGGGGTGTTGATCATGAGCAGATCCGCCTTTTTGGATGTGATGCGGTATGCGTGCGGAATGTTCTTGGGCAAGAAGACGATTCCGCCCTCCGATAGTTCCATCTCCTGGTCGTCGTACCAGACCAACGCGGTCCCTTTGATCAGCATGAAAACCTCGTCCTCACGCGTGTGTCGGTGATACGGGGGTGCTTCGCCTTCGCTGACGTCGAAGCGTCCGATCATCAACTGACCATCGGTAGCCTTGCCGTCCAGCAAGATCGCCAGTGTGCCGCCGTCGAGCCACTCCAGTTGCTGCTGCTGCTCCGGTTGCGCCAGGTATGCCATGCTCATGCGTCGTCCCCTATTTATCATCGGCGGGCGCAGCATTTGCTCCCGAGTGGGTCAGGCGGGCGACTTCGGTGTCTGATGATCGAGAATATCCAGGCGCGCCAGGTTGTGATGGTTGATTAATCGACCAGCCCGGCCAGGAGCGCGTCGACGAACTGCGCGATGTCGTGTCCGTCGGGTGCAAGCGAACGCCCGTCCTTCCCGCCCTAGCCGAACAGCAAGCCGCCGGCGCCGCCCGGTAAACCGACGCCCACCGCGCCAGTCCCGCGTCACAGCCGTCACCGCCGTTGCCGATCGGCACGGCGCCCCTGCCCGACGCGCCGTCGCCGCCGGCTTTGCCGCCCCCCTCCCCCAGGTCAAATGACATCGAGATCCGGGATAGCCCATCCTCGAGTTCAGCAAACATTTTGTTGGGCGTAAACGAATGTTGCGGGTGCGGGATCGCGAAGTTGCTCAGTATCGTCTCCGCGAACTGCGGGAGGCCGCGAGCCGCAGCAGTATTAATGCGACGTGCTCCGCAAGCACGTTGAGGCGTCGCTAGCTGCATCCCGACGCCCGCGGGCTGAAATAGATAAGGCGAATGCACCCCCAGCGAAGGTCAGGAGTGTCTCGTTCAGAGGCTGACTAGTGCGCGTGGCCGTGATGGTGGCCGTGCTCATCTTGCGGCACACCGATTCGACGTTGGGCCGCCTGAATGGCGCGGAATCCTCTTGTAGCAGCATCCTTGTAGCGGAAGCTTGCAAGAAGAGGCCGCAGAATCGCCGTTCAGAGGACCCGGTATGCCGATCAAGCCACGACCGTTCGTGCAGTTAGCCCATGTGCCAAGGGTCCCGGTTGTGACCAACCACGAGGTAGACAACGTCCCCACGCCCATGGACCAATCGGGGAGGCTGAGACGGTTTGAGGAGCGTGCCGAGTGGCCGATGGCCGCCGCCGCCGTCACCTTCCTGGTCGGCTACACCGTGCAGGTCATAGTTCAGCCGCACGGGAGCTGGTCGACCGCAACTAACTTCGTGATGTCCGTCGCGTGGGGGATCTTCGTCCTGGACTATGCCGCACGGCTCTACCTCGCTAGCGACCGTCGGCGATGGTTCGTGCGCCATCTGTTGGATTTGGCTGTGGTTGCGCTTCCACTCTTTCGGCCGCTACGCCTATTCCGACTGCTCTTTCTGATAGCGGTGATAGAGAAGGCAATCGGCCAAGCGATCCGCGGCAGGGTGATCCTTTACACCGCATCCGGCGCCGTGCTGCTCATGTACGCCTGCTCGTTGTCGATTCTGCAAGTCGAACGTGCGCGTCCGGGTGCCAGCATCAAAAGCTTCGGCGACGCCCTGTGGTGGGCCCTCGAGACGGTGACGACCGTGGGCTATGGCGATAAGTCACCCCACACGACTCTCGGTAAATTGATCGCGGCCACGCTCATGATCGGCGGTATCGGAGTGGTCAGTCTGATCACCGCATCGCTAGCATCATGGATCGTCGAACGCGTGGCAGAAGAAGACACCGCGAGCCAGGCGATAACCGAAACCCACATCGATGCACTGCGCATCGACGTCGAGCAACAAGTCGACTCGCTTCGGGCAGAGATCAAAGCGCTGACGGACGCCCTCAGTGAGCGCCGAACACCGCGGGGTTCCTCGGTCACGAACAGCTCGGCCGAATTGGATTCGCAAATTCCTCCCGCGATCTTGTAAGTGAAGTCCGTGCCGTGGATTTCAGCCACGCGGCCCAGGGTCAATCGCCGTCTCGGTGATGCTCAATTGCAGCCCACCGCGACACACAAACCACGCAACACAACACGCCGAGATGGGTGTGGGTGGCTTATATCTCGAGGCCCATCGCCAAGCTGAAACGAAACACCACCGGCGATTAAGATCCGGTCGACTACCAGGGCCGCTCTTCGCGGGCGTAGAGACGATCGCGGCCCATTCGCATCGCAACGCGCCTAGCGTTACTCGGCGTACTACTCGCCACTGATGATCCAGTGTCGTGCCTGCTCGATCTGGCCGGCGGGAAAGGGGCGGATGTCTGCCGCGATAAAGTGCGAGGCCAGATGCTCGGCGAAATCGCCGAGGTGTGAGCCGGTTACGACCGCAATCTTCTTGACATGCTTGTGGTGGTCGCGCACGAACCGTATGTGAGTCACCAGCGCCCCGAAACTGTCCCACCCCGGAAAATGCGGCGCATCGATAATCAGGCCGGCGAGAGCGCCGCCCGCCTCGATCTCGGGGTCAACGACTTTGGCAAGTTCAGCGAAGTCGCTTTTGTCGAGCGACGATTCCGGCCGGACGCGGAGGATCGAATGGGCCTTGTCGAATTGGTAATCGATCATTTCTGCTCCTTTACCTGGTGGACGTGTAGCCATCCTCGGGTAGGCGGGTGCCGGTCGGCGCCAGGACAAAGTCACCAACTCAGAGGGCCTTTGGTCAGTACCCGCTGTAGAAGACGGTGCTTCTACTGAGCGTGACCGTGGCACTCCCGCATACAACGGCGCGGTCTACATTTTCGATAACGTTAAGAAACCCGACCCCCTGAAGGAAAATGAACAACGTGGTCAAATGTCTTGGTGCCGACGACGGCCTCGTTGACCGCACAGCCACGGCGGCTGGCACCGCGGTTGTGGGGTCGGTGGCCACCGCGGCCAGCTCCGCGGTGGTCGGCTCGGCAGCCACCGTGGCCAGCACTGCGGTCGCCGGATCGGCAGGCACCGTGGCCAGTGCCGGCGTCGTGAGCTCGGCCGCCACCGTCGCCAGTGCCGCCGTGGCAGGATCAATCGCCACAGCCGTAAGCGCAGCCGTCGCCGGAAGTGTGGTCACAGCAATGTCACTCGCGGTCGCCGGGAGCGTCGCCTGTGTGGCGTGTGCATTATGCACGCGCTGCATCGCGTGCCTGGGTTGCGTCGGTTGCACAAACTGCATCGGGTGCGTGGGGTGCTACAACTGCTCAGGCTTGCGCTTTGCCGTCGGGCTCCGCGACGTAGACGTCTGATCCACCGGCCTTAAAGGCCCGAGAACACCCCGGCCACCGTGGCCGGGGTGCCTCGCATCAATCCGCTTGGCGGTTCTAGTGGGCGTGAACGTGGTGCGGCACTAGAACTGACTGGTTGAGACGAGACACCCCCCGGCGATAGCCGGGGGGTGTCTCGTTTGGAGCCGAACTCAGTGAGCGTGACCGTGGTGGTGGTCGTGCCCTTCTTCGTCGGCCGGCTTCTCGACAATCGCCGTCTCGGTGGACAGCACCATCCGGGCCACCGAGGCCGCGTTGAGCACCGCCGACCGGGTGACCTTGACGGGGTCGATGACGCCTTCGGCGATCAAGTCGCCATACGTCAGTGTGGCCGCGTTCAGTCCGTGTCCGGCAGGCAAATCACTGACCTTGTTGACCACGACCGCGCCGTCGAGCCCGGCGTTGGAAGCGATCCAGTACAGCGGTGCGCTGAGCGCAGTGGAAAACACATCGACGCCAAGGGCCTCGTCTTCGCTCAACGACGCACGGAGTTTCTTCAGCTTCTTGCCGGCCTGAATCAGTGCGGACCCACCGCCGGCGACAATGCCCTCCTCGACAGCGGCCTTGGCGGCCGCGACGGCATCCTCGACGCTTTCCTTGCGTTCCTTGAGCGCGGTCTCGGTGGCGGCCCCCACCTTGATGACGGCCACTCCGCCGGACAGCTTGGCCAGCCGCTCTTGCAGCTTTTCGCGATCCCACTCCGAGTCGGTGTTCTCGATCTCGGCACGCAGCTGCTTGATGCGGTTGGCCACCGCATCCTTGGAGCCGCCGCCCTCGACGACGATGGTGTCGTCCTTGCTCACCACCACGCGCCGGGCCGACCCCAGCACCTCGATGCCGACCTCGCGCAGCAGCAGGCCTGCGTCGGGGTTGATCACCTGACCGCCCGTGACCACCGCCAGGTCTTCGAGGAAGGCTTTGCGCCGGTCGCCGAAGAACGGCGCCTTGACCGCGACCGCTTTCAACGTCTTGCGAATGGAGTTGACGACCAGCGTCGCCAATGCTTCGCCCTCAACGTCTTCGGCGATGATCACCAGCGGCTTGCCCGACTCGGCAACCTTCTCCAGCAAGGGCAGCAGGTCCGGCAGCGAGCCGATCTTGTCCTGGTGCAGCAGGATCAGCGGGTCCTCGAACACGGCCTCTTGGGAGTCGAAGTCGGTCACGAAATACGCCGACAGGAAGCCCTTGTCGAAGCCGACGCCTTCGGTGAACTCCAGCTCGGTGTTCATCGTCGACGATTCTTCGACGCTGACCACGCCGTCGTGGCCTACCTTGCTCATCGCCTCCCCGACCAGCTCACCGATCTGCGCGTCGCGGGACGAGACCGTCGCGACTTGCGCGATCCCGCTCTTGCCCTTCACCGGGGTGGCCGCCGCAAGCAATGCCTCAGACACCGTGTCGGCGGCCTTGCTGATTCCGGAGCCCAGCGCGATCGGGTTGGCGCCGGCAGCGACGATGCGCAGGCCGGCCTTGATCAGCGCCTGCGCCAGCACGGTCGCCGTGGTGGTGCCGTCGCCGGCGACGTCGTTGGTCTTGGTGGCCACCGACTTCACTAGCTGGGCGCCCAGGTTCTCGAATGGGTCTTCCAGGTCGATCTCGCGCGCGACGGTGACACCGTCGTTGGTGATCGTGGGCCCGCCGAAGGCCTTGGCCAGCACCACATGCCGGCCGCCTGGACCCAGCGTCACACGTACCGCGTCGGCGAGCTTGTTCACGCCCGCCTCCATGGCGCGACGCGCGGTTTCGTCGTACTCAATAAGCTTGCTCATCAGGTTCCTTTAACCGCTACTAGTAGCCGCTGCTAACGCATGCCGCCCCGGAAATCGCCCGCGTTTGAGCGCGGGGATCGCCGGGGCGGAACACGGTTTGTTACTTGGATACGACAGCCAGCACGTCACGTGCCGACAGGATTAGGTATTCCTCGCCGCCGTACTTGATCTCGGTGCCGCCGTACTTGCTGTAAATGACGGTGTCACCCTCTGACACATCCACGGGGATCCGCTTCGCGCCATCCTCGTCCCACCGGCCGGGGCCGACTGCGACGACGGTGCCCTCTTGGGGCTTCTCCTTGGCGGTGTCAGGAATGACCAGACCGGACGCGGTCGTGGTCTCGGCCTCATTGGCCTGCACGAGAATCTTGTCCTCGAGTGGCTTGATCTTCACCTTCGCCACGATTGGGGCCTCCACTAATTAGATCGGGTCCGGAGCATGCGCCCCGGAACGGTGTTGGTGCGGGTCCGAGGCATGCCCCGAACCGTCCGAATTACCAGTTGATTCGGCATCCGTCCGTGCCTTTGCGCCGTCATCGCGGGTGCCGACGCAGGGTTTGTCCGGGTGCCACCTAGCACTCTATACATGAGAGTGCCAGCACTCAAGGCCGCCCCGTTGCTTCCTGCGTGTTGGCGCCCCACAATCCGCACGCGTTCAGCTGACCTGCGCTTTTATCACGGGCATACCCGGGTCACTTGGCGCGTCCAGCGGCGACGGGGATGCCCCCGCGGCCACCAGCTGCGCGGCGAACGCTGCGATCATCGCCCCGTTGTCGGTGCAGAACCGCGGCGATGGGACCCGCAACGCCAGGTTTGCCGCCGCGCAGCGTTGCGCCGCGAGCTCCCGCAGCCGCGAGTTCGCGGCCACTCCTCCGGCGATCAGCAGCGTCGAGACACCGAGCCCAGTCGCGGCTCGGACCCCCTTCATGGTCAGCACATCGGCGACAGCCTCCTGGAACCCGGCGGCGATATCGGCCGGCCGCAAGTCGGGGTGACTCGCGTGGCTTTCCAGATACCGCGCCACCGAAGTCTTGAGCCCGGAGAAGCTGAACGCACAGGGGTCATCGGCCGGGCCGGTCATGCCGCGCGGGAACACGATGGCGTCCCGATCGCCGGTTCGAGCCAGGTCGTCCAGCACCTTGCCGCCCGGATAGCCCAGGCCCAGTAGCCGCGCCACTTTGTCGTAGGCCTCGCCGGCTGCGTCGTCGACGGTGCCGCCCAGCTCGACGATGGGCTCGCCGAGCGAACGCACGTGCAACAGATGGGTATGGCCTCCGGACACCAGCAGCGCAACACATTCGGGCAGCGGCCCATGTTCGTACACGTCGGCAGCCAGGTGCCCGCCCAGGTGGTTGACGGCGTAAAAAGGCACACCCCAGGCGGCCGAATACGCCTTGGCCGCAGCCACTCCCACCAACAGGGCGCCGGCCAGCCCGGGCCCGATGGTGGCCGCGACAATGTCAGGCCTGGCCGGACGCGCCAATCCGGCAGTGGCCAGCGCGCGGCGCACCGTCGGTCCGAGTGCCTCGAGGTGCGCCCTCGATGCGATCTCGGGGACCACCCCCCCGAACCGAACGTGCTCGTCGACGCTGGATGCGACCTCGTCGGCCAACAACGTCACGGTGCCGTCAGCGTCCAGCCGGGCTATACCGACACCGGTTTCATCGCAAGAGGTTTCAATCGCCAGGATCGTCTTGCTGTCGGTCATAACGGGTCCCGTCGCATCGTGTAGGCATCGGCGCCGCTGACGCGGTAGTAGCGCCGGCGCAGGCCGACCTGAGTGAATCCCACGCTGCGGTACAGCGCGATGGCTGCCTCGTTGTCGGTGCGGACCTCCAGGTAAACCACGCCACCGTCGGCGAACTGCAGTAGCTTGTCCAGCAGCCGGCGGCCGATACCCTGCCCTTGATATGCCGGATCCACGCCGATGGTGTGCACCTCGTACTCGAACGGCGGTTTCCGCCCCAACCGCGAGACCCCGGCGTAACCGACCAGCACGCCGTCCGTGCGCGCGCCCACGTAATGGGTGTAGGGGCTGACCAGTTCGCGGTTGAACGCTTCCGCCGGCCACGGATCGTCGCCGTCAAAGAGCTGGCCCTCCAGTTGGGCACAGCGCTCGGCGTCGGCGGGCGTCAACGCACCTAAGCTGACCGGCTCGAGGTGGGCGGTCATTGCCGCGCCGCCAACGGTTTGGCGTCGGGCCGGCGTAAATACAACGCCACCAGCGGCGGCGGAGGCTCCGACCAGTCGGGCACCGCAGCCACCAGGCCAGCCGCCGTCGGGTAGACCGGCTCGCATCGCGCCAGCTCGAACAGCGCCGCGTGCTCAGGCGAGCCGGCCACTGCCCGCGCCGTGCCGGGATCGACATCGGCCGGCGCGTTCACTGCCGGACCGTGTGTGCGGCGTCCGTCGGTGTATCGCGCCCAGTAGACCTCTCGCCGACGGGCGTCGGTGACCACCAGGGTGTCGCCGCTGGTTCGCACGCCGATGGCATCCAAGCTGCAGACGCCCCGCACGGGGATGCCAAGGGCATGCCCATAAGCGGCGGCGGTCGCCATACCGGCCCGCAGACCGGTGAACGGACCGGGCCCACAGCCCACCACGACGGCGTCCAGATCGGACATTGTCAGCGCGGCATCGGCGAGCGCGGCCAGCACATTCGGGGTGAGCCGTTCGGCGTGTGCGCGAGCGTCGACGGTGACCCGCTCGGCCAGCACGGCGCAATCCGGGCCGTCCAACCGCACGACGCCGGCCGTTACCGCCGGGGTGGCGGTGTCCAGAGCGAGGATCAGGCTCACGAGCGGCTCCACTGCCAGGTCGCGATCCGCACGTCGGATTCGCTGACCCGCTCCAGGCGAACGACGAGGTGACGCTCGGAGAGGCGTTCGGCCAGACCCTCGCCCCACTCCACCACGACGACCGCGTCGTCAAGCTCGGTGTCGAGATCCAGCGAGTCGAGCTCCCCCAAAAGGTCGGCGTCGCCGCGGTGATTGGCGGGGTCCAACAGCCGATAGACGTCGACGTGAATCAGTGCTGGAGTGCCGGGGCGCCGCGCGGGGTGCACCCGCGCCAGCACGTACGTCGGTGACGTAACGGGCCCGTCGACGTCCATGGCCGCGGCGATCCCTCCGGCCAGCACCGTCTTTCCGGCGCCGAGTGCACCGGATAACACCACCACGTCGCCGGCCCGCAGTTCCGCACCCAGCCGCGACCCCAGCGCAACGGTGTCCTCGACGCGGTCCAGCGTGGCCGTGCCAGAAGCCTGCGGCGATCGCAAGCGCGGCGAAGCCGGGCGCAGCGGGTCGCCGCCATCCAACCCCCGCTCAGCCATGGCGCCGGAACCGTTCACTGAGGCCTTCTTTGAGGCGCCGTGCGGCGAGGGCCATCTTGCCCGGAACGGCACGGTTGACCAGCCGGATCAGACCGTCGTTGATGGCATCGGGCTTGTCCAGCAGCGCAAGGTGACTGGCCCCGCTGACGATGACCAGTTCGGATCGCGGTAGCGAGGCCGCCATCTTCCGCGAGTACTCGTCCGGGGTGAGCAAGTCGTGATCACCGCATGCGATCAGTGTGGGAATCCTCAGCAACGTCCACAGCCCGGCGGTTTCGTCGTGCACTTCCAGGGCGGGCAGGAAGCCCACCAGAGTGGCGATCGGGGTGTCGTTCATCATCCGCTGCGAGAACGCATCCAGGCTTCGGCTGACCCGTAGGTCGCTGAAGGACGCGGCCCGCAGTAGCGGACCGATCAGTGACCGAGACACGTTGCGGCCACGATGCACCAGTTTGGGGGCGGACCGGGCGGTGAACCGAACGGCTTCCAGTGCAGGGTTTTTCAGGATCTCACCCAGCGGGGACCGCGACACTCCTTCGGCGGCGGAGGAAATCAACGCCGCACCGACGATCCGGCGGCCATACTGCTCGGGGTATTGCCGGGCATGCGCCAGGACCGTCATGCCGCCCATCGAATGGCCGACCAGCACGATAAACCCGCTCGGCGCAACCGTCTCCAACACGGTCTCCAGGTCCTGGCCCAACTGGGTCAGCGTGTAGGTCTCGGGGTCGGCTTCGCCGGACTGGCCGTGCCCGCGCTGGTCATAGAAAACCATCCGCACGCGCGGGCCCCATTGTTCGCCGAGGCGCTTGCGCTGAAAGTGGAAGGCGGCCATGCGCAGACAGAATCCGTGAACGAAGACCATGGTTAATGGGGCGTCCACCGGGCCGGCTTCGCCCACCGCCAACGGGACCCCGTCGGGCGTGGTCACCACATATCTGCGGTCATAGTCGAGCCGCTCGAAATCCTCGTCTGCATAGGGATCTTCGCGGGGGTCGGCGCGCGCCACCAGCGATCGGCGAGCCGAGGCCCCGACGATCATAGCGACCGCGGTCAGCCCGGCGCCTCCCGCAAGCCAGGCTTTGCCCCCCTGGCAACTGCGGGTTTCTTCATCGCTCAACGGTTTCGGCCTCGCGATAGGTCCTGGTGATGCGCCCGCGGGGGCTCGTCACCACCTCGTAGTGGATGGTGCCGATCAGATCGGCCCAGTCCTGCGCGGTGGATTCGCCCGTGCTGCCGGGCCCGAACAGGATCGCCTCGTCGCCTTCGGCGACATCGACGTGCCCGGGACCCAAGTCGACCAGAAACTGGTCCATACAGATTCGCCCGACGCCCGGCCGCCGCCTGCCGTTGATCAGTACCTCCAGTCGCCCGCCCAGCGACCGGAACACGCCATCCGCGTAGCCGATCGGCAGCAGCGCCAGAGTGGTGTCACGCTGCGCGATCCAGGTGTGTCCATAGGACACGCCCTCGCCGGCAGCAACTGACTTCAGCAGCGCAACAGTGCATTTCACTGTCATTGCCGGCACTAGCCCCAGGTCACCACGCTCGGGCACGGGGCTCAGACCGTACACCGCGATGCCGGGGCGCACCAGATCGAAGGCCAGGTCGGGGCGAGACATCGTGGCCGACGAATTCGACAGGTGCGCGACCTCGAACCGCACCCGCTGGCTACGCGCCTGCGCCAGGAAGCCGGCGAACCGTTGGGCTTGGTCGTCGTTGATGGGGTTGTCCGGCTGGTCGGCGTAAATCAGGTGCGACATCAGCCCGCGCAGCCGGATGGCGTCCTCCGCGCCAGCCCGTCCCAATGCGGTCAGCATCGACGGGTAGTCCGCCGCAGCGACACCGTTGCGGTTGAGCCCAGTGTCGACCTTCACCGTCACCGTCGCCGTCCGGCCGGTGCGGCGTACCGCGTCCAGTAGCTCGTCGAGTTGGCGCACCGAGGAAACCGCAATCTCCACGTCGGCCAGCAGCGCGGGCCCGAAGTCGATGCCGGGTGGATGCAGCCAGGCCAGCACCGGTGCAGTGATCCCGTCAGCACGCAAAGCCAGTGCCTCGTCGACAGTGGCAACCCCCAGTTCGCTCGCACCCGCGGTCAGCGCGGCGCGGGCGACCCGGGTGGCGCCATGTCCATACCCGTCCGCCTTGACGACAGCCATCACCTGCGCGCGCCCGGCGTGCTCGCGCAGCACCCGCACGTTGTGCTCAATGGCACCGAGGTCCACCACGGCCTCAGCCAGGACGCCCGGCGTCAGCGATATCGGCGTAACAGGCACGCCACCATTGTCCCAGAGTCAAATGAGTGCCGCGAAAGTGCAGCTACCGACGCCGCTACTCGTGAAATGTGTCGCCAGTCGCACTTTCGCGGCGCAAAAGCGAACTAGTGCGCGAAGTGCTCGGCGCTGTAGTGCCCGCCGGGCTTGACCTTGTCCAGGGAGGCCAGCGCCGAGCGGGCATCGTCGTGCAGCGCGCGGGCCATGTCGGCGGAGAGTCCTTCGCGCACCACGATGCGCAGCACGGATATCTTGCTGGCGTTGTCGGGCATCGTGTAGGCGGGCACCTGCCACCCGTAGCCCCGCAGCTCGTGGGAGAGGTCGAACTCGGTGTAGCCGCAGTTCCTGGCGAGCCGGAAGCTGACTACCGGGATCGCCGAACCGTCCGTGATCAGCTCGCAGTGGTCGCCGACCCGTAATTGCTCAGCCAACCAGCGAGCCGTCTGCGACAACGACTGCATGACCTGGATGTAGCCCTCGCGGCCCAGCCGCAGGAAGTTGTAGTACTGGCCGACCACCTGGTTGCCCGCGCGGGAAAAGTTGAGCGTGAACGTCGGCATGTCGCCGCCCAGGTAGTTGACCCGGAAGACCAGGTCTTCGGGCAGATACTCGGCGCTGCGCCACACGACGAACCCGATACCCGGGTAGGTCAGCCCGTATTTGTGGCCGCTGACGTTGATCGACACCACCCGAGGTAACCGGAAATCCCACTTCAGCTCCGGGTGCAAGAACGGCACCACGAAGCCACCGCTGGCGGCGTCGACATGCACCGGGACGTCGACGCCCCCGCCGGCGGCCAGTTTGTCCAGCGCCGCGCAGATCTCGGCGATGGGCTCCAGTTCACCGGTGTAGGTGGTGCCCAGGATCCCTATCACGCCGATGGTGTTCTCGTCGACGGCATCGATGACCTGCTCGGGAGTGATGACGTAGCGCCCCACCTCCATCGGCAGGTAGCGGGGCTCGACATCGAAGTAGCGGCAGAATTTCTCCCACACCACCTGCACGTTGGAGCCCATCACCAGGTTCGGAGTGCGCTTCGCCCAGTCTTTACCCACCTTCTCCCGCCAGCGCCATTTCATCGCCAGCCCGCCCAGCATCACGGCCTCGCTGGAGCCGATGGTGGACGCCCCGCAGGCGCTGGACGGGTCGTCGTCGCGCAGGCCGTCGGCGTGAAAGAGATCGGCCACCATGCAGACGCAGCGCTGCTCGATGGCCGCGGTGATCGGGTATTCGTCCTTGTCGATCATGTTCTTGTCGAACGTCTCGGCCATCAGCCTCTCGGCCTGCGGGTCCATCCAGGTGGTGACGAAGGTGGCGAGGTTGAGCCGGGAACTGCCGTCGAGCATCAGCTCGTCGTGGATGAAGCGGTAGGCGGCGTCGGGATCCATCGACTCCTCGGGCAGCCGCAATGCCGGCACCGGGGTGGTGAACATGCGGCCGGTGTAGGCAGGCGCGATCGAGTGCGCCGGAACGGAGGGGTGGGACACGGTGGATCCTTTCTTGAAAACGAGGGAGACGGCTGGGAGCTATAGGGCGGCCAGGGCCGCTCGGATGTGCGGCACAATTCGCGACGCCGACGTCGGCGCTTCACCCGGCCCCGGGTCGGCGGCCGACAGCGCCGCGGCCCGCGCGTGCACGAAGGCCCCGGCCGCGGCCGCCTCAGCGGGCGCGAGTCCGGAGGCCAGTAGAGCGCCGATCACTCCGGACAGCACGTCGCCGGACCCGGCGGTGGCCGCCCAGGACTGCCCGGCCGGATTGAGATACACCGGGCCGCCCGGGTCCGCGATGACGGTGACATTGCCCTTGAGCAGCACGGTTGCGCCGAGGGCGTCGGCCAGCCTGCGGCATGCGCCGACCCGGTCGTCCCCGGGCGCTGCCCCGGCCAGCCGGGCGAATTCACCGGCGTGCGGAGTCAGCAGGGTCGGCGCGGTGCGGTTCGCCACCAGATCGGGGTGAGCCGCCAAGATGGTCAGGCCGTCGGCGTCGACCAGCACGGGTAGCTCGGTGTCCAGCGCGAACCACAACGCGGCAGCCCCGACGCTGTCGGTGCCCAATCCCGGCCCGACGACCCAGGCCTGCACGCGCCCGGCCGAAGCCGGGGTGGGCGACGCGATGACCTCGGGCCAGTGCGCGAGCACCTCGCTGTGCGCGCTGCCGGTGTAGCGGACCATGCCGGAGGTGGCCGCGACGGCGGCGCCGGTGCACAGCACGGCCGCACCCGGATAGGTCGACGAGCCGGCCATCACCCCGGTGACACCCTGGGTGTACTTGTCGTCGTGCGGGCCGGGCACCGGCCAGCGCGCGGCCACATCGGCGGCCTCGAAGCCCTGCATGTCGGTGTGCGGCAGGTCGAGCCCGATGTCGATCAGCTGGACGCGGCCGCAGTCGGCCAGCGCGTGCACGGGTTTGAGCCCGCCGAAGGTGACGGTCAGCGCGGCGTGCACCGCGGGGCCGGTGACCGCGCCGGTCGCCACGTCGATGCCGCTGGGAGTGTCGACGGCGACCACCGGGATCCGCGCTGCGCTGACGGCGTCGAACACCTCGGCCGCCGCCGGCCGAAGTGGCCCCGAACCGGAGATTCCGACCACGCCGTCGAGGACGAGATCGGTTGCCGCAGAGACGCCTTGGACGACGCTGCCACCGGCCTTCCGGAATGCCTGCAGCGCCTTGCGGTGGGTGTGGTCGGGATTGAGCAGCACCGCGTCGGCGGCCGCGCCGCGACGGCGCAGGAACGTGGCCGCCCACAGCGCGTCACCGCCGTTATCCCCCGAGCCGACGACCGCGCATACCCGCCGACCCGCAACCCCGCCGGTGCGGGCGGTCAGCTCGCCGATGATCACGGTGGCCAGCCCAAAGGCCGCGCGCCTCATCAGCGCACCATCGGGCAAGCGGGCCAGCAGCGGCGCTTCGGCGTCGCGGATCGCGTCTACGGAGTAGTAATGCCGCATCCGCCCGCATGCTCCTCTGGTCGCAGCCGATCCTGCCCGCGCTAACCAACACTACGTGTCACTGTCGCGCGCGGTCAGACCCAGCCCGTCGCAGACCCGAGGCCTTCCACGGTGTCGAATGCCCTGGCCAACCAGTCCCTCATCGCCGCGGCCAGCGCCGTACTGTTCTCGCGCTTGACGATCTCATGGCCATCGTCGCCGAACAGCAGAAACCGCACGTCGCGACCGGCCCGCCGCAACGCGTCGACGATCTGTTCGGACTCGCTGACCGCCACGTTGGTGTCATTGGCGCCGTGCACGACCAGCAACGGCGCGGCCAACGCGTCGACCCGGCGCAGCGGGGACAGCTGCTCAAGCAGCTCGCGATCGTTGACCGGGTGCCCGTACTCCGGATATGCGGCGTCGGCGATCCAGGGCTCGGTGTTGCGGTAGAAGGTGGTCAGGTCACTCATCCCGCAGATGGTCACGCCCGCCGCGAACAGATCCGGGTGAAACGTCATGGCCGCCATGGTCAGGAAGCCGCCGTAAGACCAGCCCGCGCAGGCGATCCGCCTCGGATCCGCCAACTCGTTGTCCACCAGGTAGCGCACGCAGTCGGCGACGTCGTCGATGGCCGCGAACCGCTTTTCCTTGTCGTCGGCGTGCACGAATGTGCGGCCCGAGCCGCTGGAGCCGCGCACATTCGGCGTCAGCACGCTGATCCCGGCGTTGAGCAGCTCCGGGAAGATCTCGCTGTATTCCGGACGTGCCTGGCTTTCTGGACCACCGTGCAGGTAGACCACCGCGCCCGCGGTCGCGCCACTCGCCGGCGGCCGGTAGAGCCATGCGGGCAGACTCAGCCCGTCGCGCGCGGTGATCATCTCGGGCACCGGCCGCGCCGCCGACCCGGAGGCCACCGGACCGCGGCTGGGTTCGCGGTCGATGCTTTGCCATTGCCGGGTGCGCGGGTCGACCAGCTCGACGGTTCGCGGCATCGACGGGCTTTGAACGGTCACCGCGACCATCGAGCCACCGGCGCTGATGGACAGCTCGCCGGCGACCAAGCCGGGCAGCGGGATCGGTTCGGTCAGCGTGTTGTCGGTGTATTCGAGGATCTGTAATTCGCTGCACCCATGGATGTTCCACAGCAATGCGACGGTGGACAGGTCATCACTGACAGCGAACTCGTCGAGATCGCAGTCGGGTCGCTCAGCCACCACGGAGTAGCTGACGCCGTCCTCGGTGGCCGTCACTTCCACCAGCCGGGCGTACTCGCAGCCGTTGTCGCTGCGGAGCAGCGCGCGGACGTATCCGCCGCCAGTGACGCCCGGGTCGTACAGCTTGGGCTCGCCGGTCGGGCCATAGCGAATGCGGCGGGGCTGGTGGTCGTCGAGGATGACTCCGTCCTCGGTCGTGGAACCGGGGTCCGAAGGCAGTAGCGCTATTTCGGTCTGCCCATACAGCATGATCATTTCCCGGTAGCCGCGCGGCCCGACCCGAATCAGCGACGCGCCAGCCCAGGCGTCGACCAGCCGGCCGCCGGATCGGCGGTCCAACACCACGTGCTGGCCGTCGGCCGGGTCGATCAGACACGACTGCCCGACTCCGTCTTCACCGGTCAGGATCGCCGCCACCCGGGTGCCATCCCACCCGATCAATGCGGCGGTACCGTCCACGTCGCCGTCGATGCGCCAGGCCATCCGGTCCTCGGGATCGGTTGTCACAACCCAAATCTGGGTACGGGTTCCCCCCTCAGGCGCCACCTGACAGGCCAGCCACTGGCCGTCAGCGGAGTGGATGACACGAGAGACCGGGCCCTCGACGGGAAGCTCGACATCCCGCGACGAGCTGGCCCGCCTGCCGCGCAAAAAGCGCTGCACCGCGCGCGGATAGCCGCCGTCATCGACGAGGTGCGCGAACGCGGTTGCATCCGGGGACAGTGACGCGCCGTAGAGCGCGCGCACCTGCTGTCCCATGCCCTCAGCCTTCCATGCTCTGCAGCCACATCTCGAGTACCGCCAGCTGCCACAACGCATTCGATCCCAGCGTGGTCCGCGTCTCGTTCGGTGCCGCCAGCAGTGCGTCGACGGTATCGGCGCGATACAGCCCACGGCTCCGGGCGGCGTCGTTGCTCAGGGCGTCGCGCACCATGTCGAGCACCTCGCCGTGCAGATGGCGGATGCCGGGCACCGGGAAGTAGCCCTTCGTCCGATCGATCACCTGCGACGGCAGCAGCGCCCGCGACGCGTCCTTGAGCACACCCTTGCCGCCCGACGACAGCTTCAGCTCGGGCGGGCAGGAGGCGGCCAGTTCGACGAAGTCGTGGTCGAGGAAGGGCACCCGCGCCTCCAACCCCCACGCCATTGTCATGTTGTCGACGCGTTTGACCGGATCGTCGACGAGCATGACCTGGGTGTCCAGGCGCAGCGCGGCGTCCACCGCGGAATCGGCACCGGGCGCCCCCTGATGCGCGGTCACGTACTCGAGGCTGGCGTCGACGTCAATCCCATACTCGGGCGCCAAGATTGACAGCACGTCGCTGTGGCCGCGGTCGAAGAACACCTTGGCGTACGCCTCGGTGGTCTGCTCGCGGGCAACGTTGGCCAGCGGTGGGTACCAGTCGTAGCCGGCCAGGATCTCGTCGGCGCCCTGTCCGGATTGGACCACCTTCACCGACTTACTGACTTCCTCCGATAGTAGGTAGAAGGCCACGCAGTCGTGGCTGACCATCGGTTCACTCATCGCTGCAATGGTTTTCGGCACAGCGGGCAGCAGTCTCGATGCGTCGATATGGATCTGGTGGTGGTCGGTGTCGAAGGTCTTGGCGATCAAGTCGGAGTAGAAGTACTCGTCGCCGGATTCGCCGCCGGCTGAGTCAAAACCGATACTGAAAGTGGCCAGTCCGTGCTGACCCTGCTCGGCCAGCAGCGCCACCACGAGCGAGGAGTCAATGCCGCCCGAAAGCAGCACGCCGACGGGTACATCGGCGACCATCCGGCGTACTACGGCAGTACGCAGCGCATCCATCAGCGCGGCTTCCCAGTCGCCGACCGACCAGGACGCCTTGGCCGGGTCGCGGCGGAATTTCGGTGTCCAGTAAACGGTGTCGGTGTGCGATCCGTCGGGCTGGATCACCCGGACGGTCGCGGGTGGCAGTTTGCGGACACCTCGGTAAATCGTGCGCGGTGCCGGCACCACGGAGTGGAAGGTCATGTAGTGGTGCAGCGCGTCGCGGTCCAGTTCGGTGTCCACATCGCCGGCGTTGAGCAGCGCCCGTACCGTGGAGGCGAATCGCAGCCGGCCGGGCACCGACGCCAAGTACAGAGGTTTGATGCCTAACCGGTCCCGCGCCAGCGTCACGACGCCCGAGTCGCGCTCAACGATCGCAAACGCGAACATGCCCTTGAATCGCTCGACGCAGTGGACGCCCCAGCGGTGGAAGGCCTTGATCACGACCTCGCTGTCGGCTGTCGAGAAGAACCGGTATCCCGCGGCTTCAAGTTCGGCGCGCAGCTCCTGGTAGTTGTAGATGCAGCCGTTGAACACCAGCGTCAACCCGAGATCGCTATCGACCATCGGCTGGGCGCCGCGGGCGGACAGGTCGATGATCGACAGCCGCCGATGTCCGAAAGCCACCGGCCCGTGGGCCACCACACCTTCGGAATCCGGTCCGCGCGAAATCATCACGCCGGTCATCCGGGTGACAGCGCCAACATCAGCTGCTCGCCCATCCCAGCGGACCTCACCGCAGATACCGCACATGTCTCCTGCTTCCGTTGAGTGTCTAGGCTGCACCGGTGCCCGGGGCGGTGAGAATCCAGGTGACCTTGCTCCCCCCGCCGGACGACGAGTTGACGATCCGCGACCCACGGCTGGCTACCCGCGTCAGCGCCGCGGGTAACACGTGCGCCGACACCGAGGCGTCCGTTGTGGCCCGTAAGTGCACGAACGCACGGAGGTCGACGTGGTGCGGGTATATCCCGTCACCGTCGAAAGTGGGATGGGTGGACAGCGCGACCAGCTCCTGGGCGATGAACCGCTCCGGCTGGGTGACCAACTCGCGTCGTCGGGTGGCCAACGCGGCGTCGGAGGCTTCCGGCCCGATCAGCACGCCGCTACCGCCCAATCCGTCGATAGGCTTGACCACCATGTCGGCGAGGTTCGCCAGCACGAAGTCGCGTTGGTCGCGCTCGGCGCAGATCCAGGTCGGGATCTGGGCCAGCTTCGGTTTTTCACCGAGGTAGAACTCGATCATCGCCGGGACGTAGGAGTAGATCGCCTTGTCGTCGGCCACGCCGTTGGCGAGCGCGTTGGCGATGGTGAGATTGCCGCCCGCGATCGCGCTGAGCAGTCCCCGCCGCAACGCGGTGCCGTCGTGCCCGGTGGAGGACACCAGCATGTCCTCGTCCATTCGCGCGTAGACGACGTCGATGCGTTGGACGCTGGACCCGATGTGGCGCCACAGCTTTCCGTCGCGCACCGACAGGTCCGACGGCTGCACCAGGGCGACGCCCATCTCCTCGGCCAGGAAGGTGTGCTCGAACCACGCGGAGTCTTCCCAGCCGGCGGACAGCAGCACCACGGTCGGGTCGTCGGGGCTATGCGGCGGCGCCGCCGCGAGCAGCGTCTCGAGCAGCATCGCGGGCGCCTGGTCGGCGTCCTCGATCGCCCCGGGCGGTTGCAGCTCGGGTAGGTCCTTGCTGAGCAGCCGGCGATTGACGATGGCGTACGCCGCGCCCGATGGCACCCGCAGGTTGTCTTCCAGCACCAGCCAATGGCCGGCGCGGTCGCAGACCAGGTCGGTGCCGCTGATATGCGCGCGCACCGTGTTGCCGGCGAGGCGGCCGGTCGAGCGGAAGCCGGGTGCCCGGTCGAGGGCCTGCACATCGATGATGCCTTCGGCGACGATGGCCTGGTCGGCGTAGATGTCGCGCAGGAAGGCATCCAGCGCCCGGGCCCGCTGAGCCAGGCCCTCGGACAGTTGCACCCACTCGGCGGCGGCTACCATGCGCGGCACCAGGTCGATGGGGAACAGCTGGGCGCGGCTTTGGCCGGTAACCCGGAAGGTGACGTTGTCCGCGCGCTGCTCCTGCTCGATTTCTGCTTCCCGGGATCGCAGCTGCGCGACCCCGAGGCCGGCGATGGTGTCCAGCAGCGTCCGATAGTGCTCTCGTGGGCGACCCTCGGCGTCGACAGCCTCGTCATAACCGGCATCCAGGTCGCCGCGGGCGCCGGCGGCCGGCTCGCTGCCGGGCTGGTAACCGAACAGCAGGGACGGGTGGTCGCCGCCGGCGACCGCGGTGGCCGTTCGGCGGCCGGCTGTCTCGTCGATCAGCTGATCGACGACATCGGTGAGGCGGCCGCGACGGCGCAGCGCCCGCCGTTGCCGAGCCGATGACGTGCCCGCGATCAGCGTTTCGCGGGACAGTTCGCTGACGGTTTCCCAGTCGCCGCTGTGTTCCAGTTGCGGGCGCAGCGAATCGACCAGCTCGGTGACCACCTCGGCGGCCGGCCTGGCGGCCGGAATGCTGATGTCGACGAGGTCACCCTCCAGCCCCGACCGGGCGGCCCGCCACAGCGCCGCGCGGCCCAGCACCGGGGAAAAGATCGTCGGGGGCACGCCTGCCCGCAACGCCTCGATCTCGCGCTCCACCAGTGCCCGAAACAGCCCGGCGATCAGCACGACGGTGTCAACGGACGGGCAGCTGTCGCAGACCCGCAGCTCCAACGTCGGCGCACTGCTCGCCGGTCGGACGTCGAAATAGACCATCCCGGCGTCAGTGATGACTCCGCTGGCCACCAGGTCGGCAACCAGCTCGTCGTATTTTTCGGCAGAGTCCACTGGGGCGGCAAGGCCGGTCGTCGGCCAGCGTTGCCAGACCAGCGTGCGCATGCTCGAGTAGCCGGTGTCCGAGCCGTCGGATGCGAACGGCGAGCTGGCCGAGATTGCGAGCAGCGTGGGCAGATACGGCCCAACCCGGTGACCGACCGCGACCGCCTCGTTGCGGTCGCTGATGCCGACATGCACCTGGGTGCCGCAGATCAACTGCTCGCGTGCCAGGAGCTGATAATCGGCAAGCATTTGGCGGTAACGCTCGGTCTTGGTGACCTGCATTTCAGCCGGCACCGAAAGCGGCACGGCCCCCGCGGCCACCACTCCGATGCCCAGTTCGGCGGCTGTTTGGACCAAGACCCGGCGGCGACGGCCTAGTTCGTCGCGCAGCTCGTCGAGCGAATCGACCACCGAGGTATTCGTCTCGATGACACAACGCTGCAGCTCAGCGACGTAATCCTCGGTGAGTTCGGCCAGCAGTTCGGGCGCTCGCGCCGTGAGTCGCCGTGTCTTCAGGTCAACAAGGTGAAATTCCTCTTCGGCCCCCAGCGTTCGAGGCGACATACGTCGCATCCCGCAACGTTATGAGCAGGTAATTACCAGCGCGTTAAGCGCATACGCCGCCAGGCCTGCAAAAGGCCTGCACAAGGCTCAGGGCTGGCGCGACCGGGACCCTCGAAAAGCGGCTCCGAGCTTCGCGGGATTCCACTGCGGGTGCTGGCGCTTGCGGGCCATCGGGTAGAAACACAGGCCGATCAGGATCGCGGTGAAGTGACCGATCGCGGTGAAGTTCAGCCCGTGGCGGTCGGTCGCGATCAGCAGAACACCGAAGATGACGATCAGCATCCCGAGATAGCCCCACCGCCACGGCCGCGCGATGCGGTACGTCAGCACGGCCATCACACCGACCAGGACGTAGCTGACCCCGATGTCGGTGGCATGCATGAGCCGTCTGGGCGCGTCGTGGTAGCGGATCGCGACGTACAGGATGTCCTCGCTGATGTAGGTGGCAAGGACGTGGGAAGTCAATCCCACGGTGAGCCAACGTAACTGGCCAAGCCAGTGTTCGGCCGGCGCGAGGAACACGGTGAACAGCACCAGGTACGGGGTCCAGTCTCGGCCGTCGATCCACAGCAGGCTGTCTATCAGCACTGCCGGCGTATCCCAGGCCAGGTGCATGATGTTTTTGATGTTGGTCGATGAGTCGTCGACGACCAAGGCGTGCAACTGCCGCTTAGGGAGGAGATGCTGGTCCCGAATAATCGTCGTGACCAGCAATGCGATCAACCACGAGTACGTCAGGGGCGCTCCGGCGATGAAGCGCCACACCGCAATAGCCAAGCCGCGTAGGCGTGTCGATGGATCAACCACGGCGTCAGCCTTTCGCATTCTCGGCCGGATTGTCGGGTCTCAGGTGCCGCCACCAGCAGGAGATGTAGAGCGTCATCGAGATCACCAGCACGACGATCACCCAGAGCACGATGGTGACATCAATCCAGCAACCGAATGGAGGCGAATCGGGCAACGCGTTTCGCAGCGGCATCACCGCGAAAAGCATCGCGGCGTACCACGTTGTCATCGGCGGCTGGAATTTTCGTCGGTCCCGCACCGTCTGAACCGCAACGAAAAGGCCCAGCCCGGCAAGCGCGATCAGGACGGAGAGGATCACCACACCGAACGCCACGGTGCTCGACGAGCGATACAGATCCAGCCGATACGGCGCGGGCATATCGGGTTTGTCGACGCGAGTCGCGCCAACATTCCAGCCCAACAGACGGTCGACCAATTTGACCGCCGCCGGTTCCGGTACGTGCGTGGCGCCGGAAAAGAGGTCGACAGAGATCGGCCCCGAACGGAAACGATCGAAGGGCCAATCCGCGACATCACCGTCAAGGGTCAGCGAAACACGAAAAACATCGGGCAACGCGCCCTTCGACCAGGTGCGCTTGCCGGTGGTCACCGCGGAGGTGACCACGACACTGAGGTCTTCCCTCAGACCATGGATCCGCGGGTCCAGTAGCGCAGGTCCCGGCGTCACGGTGAGGTTGGCGACAAGCACGCTGTTGTTCGACTGAATCTCTTCGATATCAACGGTCACCGTAGTCCCGTCTCCCGACGACGGACCTTCAGAAATTTGTTGTGGGTGACCCATACCGCTGTCGACATACAGCACAATCGACGCGACATATGCGCCCACGAAGACCAAGAGACCAACGATGCTGCGTCTCATCCGCGAATGCACCGCATCTGGCTATGCCCACTTATTCAACGGTGACGGACTTGGCGAGGTTTCGCGGCTTGTCGACGTCGTAACCGCGGGCCTGCGCCACCGAAGCGGCGAACACCTGAAGCGGGATGGTGGACAACAGCGGCTGCAACAATGTTGATACCGAAGGGATTTCGATCAGGTGATCGGCATAGGGGCGCACGGTGTCGTCACCCTCTTCGGCGATCACGATGGTCACCGCGCCGCGGCTCTGGATCTCCCGGATGTTGGACATCAGCTTGGCGTGCAGCGTGGCCGACCCCTTGGGCGATGGCATCACGATGATCACCGGCAGCCCATCTTCGATCAACGCGATCGGGCCGTGCTTGAGCTCGCCGGCGGCGAATCCCTCGGCGTGCATGTAGGCCAGTTCCTTGAGTTTCAGCGCGCCCTCGAGTGCGACCGGGTAGCCGACATGGCGCCCCAGGAACAGCACCGTCGAGGACTGCGCGAACCGATACGCCAGGGCCCTCACCGGTTCGATCGTCGCGAGCACTCGGGCCACCAAGTCCGGCATCGCTTCCAGCTCGCGGTACTCGCGCTCGACCTCGTCCGGGTACTTGGTGCCGCGGGCCTGCGCCAGCGCCAGGCCGACCAGATAATTCGCGGTGATCTGGGCCAGGAACGTCTTCGTTGAGGCCACGCCGATCTCCGGGCCGGCACGTGTGTACAGCACCGCATCGCACTCGCGCGGGATCTGCGACCCGTTGGTGTTGCAGATCGCCAGTACCTTGGCCTTCTGCTCCTTGGCGTGCCGGACCGCTTCCAGGGTGTCCGCGGTTTCACCGGACTGCGAAATGGCCACCACCAGCGTGCTGCGGTCCAGCACCGGGTCGCGGTAGCGGAATTCGCTGGCGAGCTCCACTTCCACCGGTAGTCGCGTCCAGTGCTCGATCGCGTATTTCGCGAGCAAGCCGGAGTGATAAGCGGTGCCGCAGGCGACCACGAATACTTTGTCGATCTCGCGCAGTTCCTGGTCGCTCAATCGCTGTTCGTCGAGCACGATCCGGCCGTTCACGAAATGTCCCAGCAAGGTGTCGGCCACCGCTGTGGGCTGCTCGGCTATCTCCTTGAGCATGAAGTATTCGTAGCCGCCCTTTTCGGCGGCGGCCAGGTCCCAGTCGATGTGAAATTCGCGGAACTCGACATCGGTGTCGCCATTGAAATCGAGGACCCGGTAGCCGTCCGCGGTGATCACCACGGCTTGGTCCTGGCCGAGTTCGACAGCGTGGCGGGTGTGCTCGATGAACGCGGCCACATCGGACCCGACAAACATCTCGTCGTCGCCGATCCCGATCACTAGCGGTGTCGATCGGCGGGCGGCCACGATGGTGCCGGGTTCATCGGCGTTGGCGAACACCAGGGTGAAGTGGCCCTCCAACCGTCGCAACACCGCCAGCACGGAAGCGACGAAATCGCCTGCCGTCTCGCCGTGGCGGTACGCCTGGGCCACCAAATGCACGGCGACCTCGGTGTCGGTATCGCTGGCGAACTCCACGCCGGCCAGCTCCAGCTCGTGGCGCAAGGTCGCGAAGTTCTCGATGATGCCGTTGTGGACGACGGCGATCTTGCCGGCGGCGTCGCGGTGCGGGTGCGCGTTGCGGTCGGTGGGGCGACCATGGGTGGCCCAGCGGGTGTGGCCTAACCCCGTGTTTCCGGCCAGCGAAGCGGGCGTCATTTCGGCCAGCGCCTCTTCCAGATTGGCCAACCGGCCGGCGCGACGACGCACGGTGAGTTTGCCGGCACCGTCGACCAGCGCGATTCCCGACGAGTCGTAGCCGCGATACTCCATCCGGCGCAGCGCGTCCATCACGACCGCGCAGGCAGGGCGCTGCCCGACATAGCCGACGATTCCGCACATTCTGACCAGGGTAGTGCAAGCGGTCCCGCTGGCCGGCTTACCGTGGTTGACCTGCTGCAACGCGCGGGTGCCCCGACGCAATGCCACCCGCACCTGGGCGTGCCGGAGCCTAACGTCCGGGCGGAGGTACACAGACTTCGTTGATTCCAATTCATGCCATGTTCTTATTAACCTGAAATGCTTTTCACCTGATGTATTTCTGGCGTTTTCGCTACCTTCATTGCCGCAACAGCGCGCGCACTTAAGCTCAGGAAATATTGGCTAGGCTGGCAACCAACAAGACGCCACGCGAACTGCGCGATATGGGCGAACGCCAAATCGGCAGAACGATAGCGTCGAAGACGGCACCGGAGTCAGCGGAAAGGACGACGGTGTTGACGCCCGCCTGATCACGATTGCACAAGCTTTGGAGCGCCGTGACAAGTGAATACTGGTGCAGTTCAAGGACTTATCTTTACCTGCAACTCCGGAGCCAATCGCGCCGTTTCTCCTGCAATTAACCCTTTCATCAGACATCAACGTCGATTGTCCAGCAACCCGCTAACCGCGTATGGAGTGGCGCCACGGATTCGGGCGACACAAATAGTCCCAGACGCGCAAATACTTGAAAGAGCCAACTACGGCTCGACCAACATTAATAAATGCTTAATTCGAGGCATCGGATCGCACCCGAAAAGACCAATTCCAACCACCGCCGTTCGGATAGCCATCACTTGGGAGGGAATCATGACCGCTGTTCTCTACGACGAACTAGTGACAACCGCCGCCGCGCCCATGCTCACGTTGGCGCCCGCGCCCGAACGGGCGCCGAAGCGGATGCACCGGGCACCCGCCGAAGCCGGCGGCGACCCACTGGTGGACGTCAGCGCTCGTTTGCTGAGCATTCCGCTGCGCCACCTCTACGCGGTGCTCTGGCGTGCCGGCCTGATTGAGGTCACGGCCTAGTCCTCACCCTTTGGTAAGCCGACGCGTGCGCTAACGTCGACGGGTGGCTCGCATCCGCAGACTCGTTGCCGCCCTCAGCCGCCGTGGCCCACACCGGGTTTTGCGTGGTGATCTGGCGTTCGCCGGGTTGCCCGGGGTCGTGTACACGCCGGAGACTGGACTGAATCTGCCCGGCATCGCGTTCGGTCACGACTGGCTCATCGGTGCCGGCCGCTATTCGCAGCTGCTGGAACATTTGGCGTCCTGGGGCATCGTGGCCGGTGCACCCGACACCCAACGGGGCCTAGCACCGTCGGTGCTCAACCTGGCCTTCGATCTGGGCACCGCGCTGGACATCATCGCGGGCGTGCGGCTCGGACCCGGCAACATCAGCGTGCACCCCGCCAAGCTCGGCCTGGTAGGGCACGGTTTCGGCGGCTCGGCCGCCGTGTTCGCCGCGGCCGGCATGCCGGAAAAGCCGGCAGCCCTGGCGGCGATCTTCCCGACCGTCACCAGTCCCCCGGCCGAGCATCCGGCGGCCACGCTGAAGATCCCGGGTGTCATCTTCACCTCGCCGAAAGACCCGAAGGCGTTCAATTCCAACGCCCTTGGGCTTGCCCGGGCCTGGGACAAGGCCACGCTGCGCATCGTCAGCAAAGCCGAGCCGGGCGGCATGGCTGAGGGCCGGCGACTCACCCAGGTGGTCGGGCTGGCCGGCCCGCACCGGGGCACCCAAAAATCGGTCCGGGCACTGCTGACCGGGTATCTGCTCTTCGCGCTGGGCGGCGACAAGGCCTATCGCGACTTCGCCGATCCCGAAGTGGTCCTGCCCAAGACGGATCCGGTGGACCCCAAGGCGCCGCCGGTCACCCCGGAAGAGAAGCTCGTCGCGCTGCTGAAGTAGAGGCCCTGCTGAAGTAACGGTCAGCGCCGCTCTAGCAACGAGCCAGGACCTCGGCTATCGCCTGTTTCTCCTTGCTCGATACCCACAGGCCGTAGACGGTCTTGACGTTCACCTGTCGCGCGACGAAGTCGCACCGAAACGCCTCGTTGGGCGGCAGCCACGAGGCGGCATCGCGAAAGGCCTTGTCGAAGTTCGCTTTCGGGCTTACCGCCAGCAAATTGATCGGATCGTTGGCGAAGTCGACGCGACGCTGCGCCTCCCACAACCGTGCACCCTTGTACCAGGCGTCCGCCAACGACACGACGTGGTCGATCTCCACGCTGTCCGACGTGTCGGGCCCGCGGACGAAGTCGATGGTCGTGCCGGTGTATGGGTCGTGCAACGTCCCGCTCTGCGCGAAGCAGGTGCCGGGCCGCACGACGAGGTTGGCCAGGTCGCGGCGCAGGATGTCGTCGCGGGTATCGCACCCGTTGTGCCCGAACTCGACGTTCACGTCGTCGCTCCAGGCCTGGCCGAACCGGTAGCGCTTGAAGTCTTGAGCGCGGTCCCAGCTCTTGATCTGCAATGCCGCGAGTTGCGCTCGGGCCGCATCGAACCGGGGAGTGCGAATGACGGCGGCCGGCGCCGACGAGGTAGCTGCCGTGGACGACGGTGACGGTCCCGTCTTGGTGCGGATCCAATCCCGGCCCCACACGACGAGAACGGTGACCGCAGCGACAATCACCAACGCCAGCACGGCACGGCGGCGGCGACGTCGCTGTGCCGCGTTGAAGACAGTCACATAGCGGTTCTAGCACCCGACCGGTCCGCCTGGTCGGTCATTGCCCTGCTTGCGGAAGCGCGTCCGCGGCGATTTCGCACGGCGTCGATCCCTCGGGCGGCTCGGGGGCCGGCCCGTTCACCTCAGGGACCGGTCCGCCGCTCGGTGGCGCGGCAGGCGGCTGCTCTTCGATGGGTGGCGCGGTCGGCGGGTGCACGTCGGCAGGCGGCGCGTTCAGCGGTGCGGCCGCCTCCGGCTGGTCCGGATCGTCAGCCTTTTCGTCGGACTTGTCGTCATCATCGTGATCTTCGTCAGCGTCCTGGTCAGTGTTGTCGTCTTGGTCGTCATCTTTGTGGCCGTCGTCGAAGGCATCCTCGTCGAAGGGGTTCTTCCTGCCCAGCGGGTCGTCCAATGTCGACGATTCGCCGAGCGGGTCGGCCGCCGACCCCAGTAAGCCGCCCATCGCATCGACGATCCGGCTGGCCAGTCCACCAAGACCGCCGAGATCCCCGGCGGCGGTCGGCATGGCTGATGTACCGCCCGGCGGGATTGCCGAGTCCGGTGCCGGCGGGGTGGGCGGCTCCTGCACCGGCGCGGGGACCGACGGCTTCGTAGCCGGCGCTAAGTCCGCCGGAAGGCTGGAATAGGCAGCCGCAGGCGCGACCGGCGCCGCCACCAGCGGTGCGACCGTCGCTGCCGGCGCCACCGTATCCAAGTCGGGTCCGAGGTCACCGGGAACCTCAAACCGCACTGCCGGCGTTGCGGCCATTCGGTCGGTGACCATGTCGTAGGACGTCGCCACCCCGGCCAGCGTCGAGCGCATCGAATCGAGCCAATCGCTGCGAATGTCGTTGTCCACGTAAGGCGTTATCTGTTGGTGGACCATCTCCTCAGCCGTCGGCCGGTCCCCCACGCCGGTCGTGACCGCATCGGCGGCGGCCAGCCACGTCGACCGCTGCGCCGCGCTGCGATCATCGATCGCGATGGCCGTCGCAACCTTGGCGTCGACCAGATACCAAAGGTTGTCGCGCAGCGACTCACACCGCTGGGCCGCCGCGCGCAGTTCGTTGGCCACCATGCTTGCGGCGTCGCAATGCCGCTCCAGAAACCGGAACGCGGAATCCGCGCCCGGCCCCGTCCACGCCTTCGCCAGCCCTGCGAGCTGGGCCTGCTGTATCGCCAGCGCTTCGGCGGCCGCGGCGCCCGCTGCCCGCAGCCGTGCACAGTCGCTGTCCAGCGCGCGAAGGTCGAGGCCGTCTTCGGTGTCATACCAGTCGAGGATCTGGGAGGGATGCGATGTCAGGTCGGGATGTTGATAGCCGAGTGCCCGGCTGGCGCGCACGTACCGTTGCGTGCGTTCGACCGCGCGCCGGCCCTCAGCCAAGCGTTCGGCGACATCTAGCCGGTCGGCCACGATCAGGCGATCCGCGCCGCGGCATACAGGTCGGCATCGGCGTAGCGGTCGGCTCCGGCCCGCAGCGCGGCGCCGATCTCGGCAGTCGCACGTGACCACCGCGACAATTCGGCTGCCAGTCGCTCCAACGCGGAACGCAACGCATCACCGCACGCGGCATGCGCTTGGCCGGCGCGGGCCCCGTTGAAGGCCAGCCACGTCAGGTGGTTGGCGACGGCGTCGTCGATCATTTCGGCGGCAACGCCTAATTGGTCGGCGACCGCGTACACCGCCGCGACGTCGACCCCGGTAGGAGCAAAAGTGCGTTCTCGAATAACGGATTTCATGCCTGATCTGACGCCCGGCACCGCCCGGCGGTTCCGGCACGGATCAGCGCTGAGCGCTCACCGCAGCGGCGACTCGATTGGCAACCCGATGCGCGACCTCTTCGTCCGCCGCTTCCACCATGACCCGGATCATCGGTTCAGTTCCCGAGGGGCGCAATAGGATTCGGCCGGTGTCACCCAATTCGACCCCGGCCTGCTCGACCGCGGCCTGCACCGCCGGGTCCGCAGCGGCGGTTTCCTTGTCGGCAACGTCGACGTTGATCAGCACCTGCGGCAACATCCGCATCGCCGAGGCGAGGGCGGCCAGCGACGAGCCGGTCTGCGCCATCCGCGTCATCAATCGCAACCCCGTGACGATGCCGTCGCCGGTGGAACCCAGCGCGGGCATCACGATATGGCCGGATTGCTCGCCGCCGAGGCTGTATTGACCGTTCTTCAACTCCTCGAGGACGTAGCGATCACCCACGCCGGTCGTGCGGACGGTGACACCGGCGGAGCGCATGGCCAGGTGCAGTCCGAGGTTGCTCATCACGGTGGTCACCAGTGTGTCGGAAGCCAGTTCGCCGGCTTCCCGCATCGCCAGTGCGAGCACCACAAGGATGGCGTCTCCGTCGACAAGTTCGCCGTTGGCATCAAGGGCCAGGCAGCGGTCGGCATCGCCGTCGTGCGCCAGGCCGAGGTCCGCGCCGTGGGCAAGCACCGCTGATCGCAGCGAATCCAGGTGCGTCGATCCGCATCTGTCATTGATGTTGAGCCCGTTGGGGTCGGCGTTGATCTCGATGACGCGGGCGCCGGCCGCGCGGTAGGCGCGCGGTGCCGCTGACGACGCCGCGCCGTGGGCGCAGTCCACCACCACGGTCAGCGCGTCGAGCCGCAGCGTGCTGGCCTTGCCGACGTGGCGCAGGTAGCGTTCGGCCGCGTCCTCGGCGTCGATGACGCGGCCAATCGCGGCGCCGACCGGGCGCAAACGGGGTTCGCGGGAGACATCGAGGACCAGTTCTTCGATCTGATCCTCGGTGTCGTCGTCCAGTTTGTGGCCACCGGGACCGAAGATCTTGATGCCGTTGTCGGGCATCGGGTTGTGTGACGCCGAGATCATCACCCCGAAGTCGGCGTCGTAGGCGCCGGTCAGGTACGCCACCGCAGGGGTGGGGAGCACTCCGACCCGCAACGCGTCGATACCCTGGCTGGTCAGGCCCGCGATCACCGCGGCCTCCAGCATCTCGCCGCTGGCCCGCGGATCGCGGCCGACCACAGCGACATGCCTGCCCGGTTCGCCCGACCTTGCCAGGCGCTGCGCCGCCGCCGCGCCCAGCGCCAACGCCAGCTCAGCGGTCAACTCACGATTGGCGACGCCGCGGACACCGTCGGTGCCGAATAGTCGACCCATGCGGACAAACCTCTCACAGTGCGGTCTTGCGCACAAAGCGCACTTACCTTTGTGACCCCAACCGTGCTCGTTTGTGCGGCGACACGCCGACAGCGACGTACAACGATGCTCCCCCGTTACCGGGTGGCGTACTCCCGCTTGTGCGGGAGTACCCCCAGGTCGCAGCCAGAAAGTGAGCGCCGATCAGCGCTTGCTGTACTGCGGCGCCTTACGCGCCTTCTTCAGGCCGTACTTCTTGCGCTCGGTCGCACGCGGGTCGCGGGTGAGGAAGCCGGCCTTCTTCAGTGGGGGCCGGTCATCCGGGAACGCCACGATCAATGCCCGGGCGATGCCCAGGCGCAGCGCGCCGGCCTGACCCGACGGGCCGCCGCCGTGCAGCAGCGCGAAAATGTCGAAGTTGTCCACCCGCTCGACGGTGACCAGCGGAGCCTTGATGAGCTGCTGGTGCACCTTGTTCGGGAAATAGTCTTCCAGGCTGCGGCCGTTGAGCTGGAACTTGCCGGTGCCCGGCACCAGGCGCACCCGCACCACGGCCTCCTTGCGGCGGCCGACGGTCTGGATGGGCTTGTCGAACACGAACGCTTCGACAGGCTTGGCCGCCGGCGCCTCGGCCGGGGTGTCCACGCTTTCTACCTCGGCCGTTACCTCGGGCGCTGCCTCGGTTGTTGCCTCGGGCGCTGCCTCGGTTGTCGCTTCGCTGGTTTCGGTCACTGGGCCACCTGCTTGATCTCGAACGGAACCGGCTTCTGCGCGATGTGCGGATGCTCTGGGCCGGCGTAGACGTGCAGCTTGCGCTGAATCTGACGGCTGAGCTTGTTGTGCGGCAGCATGCCGACGATCGCTTTTTCCACCACTCGGTCGGGGTGCTTTTGCAGCAGCTCGCCGGTGGTGCGTGAGCTCAGGCCGCCGGGAAACCCCGAGTGCCGGTAATTCAGCTTGTTCTGCAGTTTGTTGCCGCTGAGGGCGACCTTCTCGGCGTTGATGACGATGACGAAGTCCCCGCCATCGACATTGGGTGCGAACGTCGGCTTGTGCTTGCCCCGCAGCAGGGTGGCTGCCGCGACGGCGAGGCGGCCAAGCACAACGTCCGTGGCGTCGATGACATACCACGACCTCGTGGTGTCACCCGCCTTGGGCGCGTATGTAGACACAGCGCTTACCACTTTCTCTTAACGAGCCGTTTGACTCGGGTTGGATCCCGGTGTGACCCGGGTGCCGGTCAAGCGTGCACGGTGAGGTTGATCTCGGCGACCGACATTGACCCGAGGACCTGGCGTACCGCACGCCAACGGAGCAGCATACCGATCCGCATCCCCGCAGGTCAAAACGCCTGCATTGGCTTCATCGTCAGGACGCAGGAATCGCGCCGTCGCAGCCATTGGGAGGTGGCGGGCCCGGAAGAGGTTCGTCGCCGCCGACGCAGTCGTAGTAGAACTGGGGCCCGGTCGCCCAAGTTTTCATCCACTGGTGCCAAAACGACCCGTCGGGGTACTTCTCGCCGTCGCACACGGCCAACTCGCCCCACCCCCATCGCCCACCCGGGCAATAACCCTTCGTCATGTCCGGCTTGTGCGGGTCGGGCGGATCAGCGCTGGCAACCACAGTGGAAGATACAAGCGCCGCAGCACAACCCAATATCGCAACGCCAAGGCGAGTAATCTTGAATTTCATTTCGACTCCTTTAGAACGTTGAATCAACACAGCTGCATTGACGCACCGGTCCGGGAACGACTCTTTTTCGATAGTTTACGGCGCGGCGGATTGACGAGATCGACTCCGCGTTGACTCGCCCATAATGCGCGGGTCGCGAGGATGCCTCAGGCGAGAACACGCGGGTACGGCGCGCCGGACAGCTGACACAAAAGCGCCGCCACCCGCCACTACGAACAGAAGCCCTGTGAAGTGGAATCCGCCTGATTAAGTGTCAAGGCCAACCTCGCGCACCAATACATGGGGCCTAATGGGGCGCCAACGAACCTATTTCGTCGGCCTGAAGCTCGTCGAAATCAGATTGCTGCGTCGATATAGCCGTGGGCGTCGGATTAATCGTGAACCGCAATCTGTGCGGTCCCGACGGCTCTCCTCCGTCGAGACCGCACAGGGTCTGTGAGTGCCGCTACCTCGCCCACACGCCGGCTGCCCGACGGTCAGCGCTGGCAACCTCGTCGGCGCCGTCGCGTACCGCGTTCCCCAGGTCGACGAGGATCTGGTTGAGCGCTGTGGCCGCCTGGTGCCACCTGAGCTGCTCCTCTTGGTAGGCGGCCGCCGCTTCGCGAGTCCACAGCTGCTGCAAGGGAGCGATCTGCGACCGCAGCTCGTCGAGCGCGGCGTTGAAACGGGCCGACGTGGAGTGGATCTCCTGGCGCACCGAATATTCGATTTCGCCAAAGTTGTAGGACAGCACGGGGTCCACAGGCAATCCCTCTCAATCAAAGCTCTCCGCCGGCGGCGGCGATGTGGTCGGCGTGATTATGGCCGGCCTCCTGCAGCACGGCCTCGTTGTGCCGAACGGTTTCGGCGATCGTGTGCAGGACCTGATAGAGCCGCATCGACTCGGCGTTCCAGCGATCCACCACATCCTTGAAACGGGCGGCGGCGGCCCCACCCCACACCGCCGGTGGCACGCTGCTCATTTGGCCGATGAATGCGTGCAGCATTGCCCGGATTTCGTCGTTTCGGCTGTCCGTGGTGTTCGCAACCGAACGCATCAGGTCAAAGTCGGTGCGCAGTGAGTTGGCACCCGCCTGTGTGCGCATCTCCCCCCCTTCCGTGAGAGTTCCCCTTCCGCGGCTGATACCAAATACGACTGCACCACCCATGATTTGGTTCCATAACGACATTTCGGACTCGTGTCCGGCTCATCCGAAGGCGTGGGCGGACCGCACCGCCTGCTCGCACACCTCGCGGACAGCATCCTCACCGCCCGGCCTGCTCTGGCATCCGATGCTGATCTGGACCGCTCCATCGAGCAATACCGTCCATCGCACCTGATGTCCGGCACGCACTTCCCGGTAGGTCACCGCGGACCGACCGACGCTGACTGCGGACGGGTTGAAGTCGACAAACACACCAGCCGGCTCCGCGTCGATTGCCCGTTTCAACCGTTCGGCGGTGCCTTTGAGGGACTCGTTCGTCTCGTCAGGCTCGTGCGTCTCGCGTGTCGCGTCGGGAACCGGTGATTGTGTGACATGCAACGCAACTTCAGGATCCGACGGCGATGTGACCTGTACCCGCGCCGACCCGGGGCCGCCGAGCACGCGCTGTGTGGGCCAGTTCGCGGGAACCGTCAGCGCTACCCGCCCCTCGACCAGAAACGTCGCACGCGCTGCCTCGGTGGCCGGCGCACCGTTGCGGGCGACCGCAGCCACAGCCGGCGCCGCCACGGCCAGGACAACCCCGGCGGCCGCAATCCCCGAAAGCTTCCGCGCCCGCGGCCCAACACCAACGGCAGCCGCGGCGCCCTGGGCGAGGTCGTCCTCGGGCAACCGGACCGAGTGGGCCAACTGCGTCAATCGCGCGTGGTCGACCACCACTGCCGTCTGTCCGTTGTGGGCGTCCCGGACCGCGGCGGCGATCAACGTCGCCACCGCGGGGGCCCCTGCGACCGCGCTCGGCGCGTCGATCAGTACGACCGAAGTCGGGCCCCGTCGTAGCTGGGCGACGATAGCGGCGACCTCCTCGGCAACGGGTCGCAGCCCCGTCCTGCGCGGCACCGCAACAAGTCTCTCTCGTTTCGAGTCACCCGCGATCGACACCAGCCTCTCGGCGATCTCCACTACCACCGTCGCTTCCGGGGCGGTGGATGCCTGACGGAGCAACCACGAGCGCGGTTGCATCACGGCGCCATTCGCGGCGGCGGTGACGACACCGACACGCGACGCCGGCCACCACGATGGGTGCACGACGATCATCGCTTTCGTCGCGTCGGGACTCCCGCAGTCCAGTGAGCGCAGCGCGTCGTGCCATAACGATGCGACGGTGACTGGACGTCCGTCGACCAGCGCCACCTGATCGTCTATCGCGCCCAGCGCCGCCGCATAGCGCTCGGACATCTCATCGTCGGCGGCCACGGCTGTGCCACAACACAATCGACGGACCCTTCCCGGACCTACCTCTACGATTGCGCGGTGCGTGGTGCGGCTCACAGGGGTGCGCTCCAGCCCACCTGAACCAGTTGCTCGTCACCCGTAGAAGAGACGAGGATGCCACGGCCGGGTGGCAGCGGCGCCGGACGACCCGTACCAAGGAGTGCCCGGTCGCCGGGACGCCCGCTCATCATCAAACCCATGCAGCCAAGGTCACGCAGGCCCGCGAGCAGCGGCTCGAACAGGGCGCGCTCTGCGCCCGCGCTGCGCCGTGCCACCACCACATGCAGTCCCAGATCCCTAGCGTACGGAAGGTATTCGAGCAGGACTGTCAGTGGATTACTCGCCAGCGCGGCGACCAGGTCATAGTCGTCTACCACGAGGTAGATGTCTGGCCCGGACCACCAAGACCTGGCTCGCAACTGCGCCTGGCTGGCATCCGGCGGGGGCATCCGCCGGTCCAGCAGATCGAGCAGACTCGGCAGCAACGCAGCCAGTGCGGGCGGCGACATGGCGTAGCCACCAAGGTGTTCGGACTCGACAACGCCGAGCAGGGCACGCCGAAAGTCGACGATCAGCAGCTGGGCTTGCGCTGCAGTCTTGGTCCGGATGATTTCGCGGCACAGGATCCGCAGCGCGGCAGTCTTTCCGCACTCGTTGTCTCCGAGCACCAGCAGGTGTGGGTGCTGCCCGAAATCGACCGCTACCGGCTGCAGTCGGCGCTCCTCGAGACCGAGCAGAATGTGCTGGCAGACCTCGTCACCGGCTCGTGCCAGGACGGTTTCGTGGTCGACCCGGGTGGGCAGCAGCGGCACCGGGGGCGCGGCCGATTCACCGTGCCGGCGGCGCAGCATGTCAACCACGCGCACACCGGCTTCGGCGAGTCCGGTGGTCGACTCGACCCCGTCCAGCCGGGGCAGCGCGATCAGCATGTGCAGCCCGTCGCGCGAAAGGCCGCGGCCCGGTCTGTCGCGGGGAACCTGGTGCGCCCGCTTGCGGTCTATCTCGGATTCGGCGGGATCGCCCAGCCGTAACTCGATGCGGCTGCCGATCTGATCCTTCAACGAAGGTCTGAGCTCCGCCCAGCGCGACGCTGACAAGACCACGTGCACACCGACCGAAAGCCCTTGAACAGCAATGGCCGCCACCGCCTCTTCAAGAGCCCCGAAGTCACGGCGCAGGCTTGCCCAGCCATCGACGACCAGGAACACGTCGCCGAACGGGTCGGTGTGCCACATTGCACCCTGGTCCCGTCGCAGCTGACGGTATCGGGCGATGGAGTCGACGCCGCGCTGGCGGAAGATGACTTCCCGGCGTTGCACGATCGATTCCAGTTCGGCGACGATCCGTCGCGCGAGCTGAGGCTCGGCGCGCCCGGCGACGGCACCCACATGCGGCAATCCACCCACCGAGGACAGGGCTCCGCCGCCGAAGTCCAGACAGTAGAACTGCACCTGGCCAGGATCATGGGTCGCCGCCAATGCCGTGATCAACGTCCGCAGTGCCGTCGACTTGCCCGACTGGGGCGCACCGACTATCGCGACATTGCCTGCGGCTCCCGACATGTCGACCACTAACGGCATCCGGCGCTGCTCGAACGGGCAGTCGACGATTCCGATCGGAACCACCGGATCGGCGGAAGCGGATCCGGCGTCACCTAACAGGGTGTCCACTGCCGGTGTAGCTCCCAGCGGGG
>Ga0302320_10001607_pt1 | contig 54140 bp, 42 predicted proteins | sample Bog_T0_3_FD_202130 | JGI IMG/M metagenome (GOLD analysis project Ga0302320, IMG submission 202130) | Peat permafrost microbial communities from Stordalen Mire near Abisko, Sweden - Bog_T0_3 | ecosystem: Environmental > Terrestrial > Soil > Wetlands > Peat | place: Sweden: Abisko, Stordalen Mire...
GAATGAAGTCGACCAGCCGCCGGAAGTGTTTAGTTCCATGGCGCTCGCCCTGCGCCGCGAACTCGACAAGGCGGGATTCACCGCCACCAAAATCCACATGGCCGACGCCAGCTTCATGTTCCTCGGCGTCGATCGCGCCGCGGAGCTGCGCAAAAATCCCGAAGCGTGGAAGGCCCTCGACTACGTCGCCGTGCACGAATATGACTTTCAGGAGTTCCTAGCCAACCCTGACCTTTATGACGCGCGCATGAAGCAGATGCACGAGGCCGCGGATGGCAAGCCTTTCCTCGCCACGGAAATCTGCATCAACGATCCGCACTACCAGGAGCCTTCGTACCGCATCGCCTTTGCCGTGGCCGAGCTTTACCACAAAAACCTCACCGAGCTCGACGCCGTAGCGCTGATGTATTGCTGGCTGCTGCTCGACGTGGAGCAGCCCACCTTCGCCGGCTCGCGCTCGCTGCTCGCGCCCGACCGCACGCGCAGTTGGATTCCCGTGCCCACGAGCTTCCAGTTGCGTGTGATGGGCGCATTCAGCCGCCACGTTGTGAAGGGCATGCAGCGCATCGGCGTCGAAACCGGCGATCCCGACCTGCTCGCCACCGCGTTTGCCGACGCGCAAAATGAAACCCTCGTCGTCATCATCCGTTCGACAACGTCGCGCCGGCTCGACCTTCAAGGCGCCTCGCACGCCTGGGCCGAGATCGAGCACACCGGCCTCGAAGATGAAAACTCCGTCGCCCCATTCAGAACCGGCAACGTCATTCAACCCGGAGAAATTCTGGTTCTCTCCACCATCAAGGCCCAATGACTTTCATCGCTAGAACTTTCTCTGCGACTTTCGCGTTTTTCATCGGCACGATCTCGCTCTCCGCGCAGGTCGCCATCGACCATCGCTACACGAACACCGACGCGCAGAGCCTCATCGGCCTGCCGATGGGCAGCCACAAAACCATCGTCGACAAGCAAGGCAACTTGAAATGGTCGCAATGGAGCCTGAAGCGCAAGCCACTCGACACACCCATCGGCTTCAGCGACCAGTTGGATGGCGAGCTCGCGATCCAGGCGTATGTTGACGAACTTCCTGCTGGCGCAGACGATCCTCGACGCTACAGCGGACACGCGGACTGCTGCGGCCCGGTCCCTATCATGGAGCCCCTTACTGTGCGCGATCAGCGGCTCTATCGCGGACGCTATCCGTTCATTGTTTCCACCGCGCGCTATGGCGACGTTGCACTGGAAGAACTCGCATTTGCCGTCGATCCGGACGCGAAGGCTGGCGAGATCCCAACCGCAAATTCTGGCGCGAAGGCATTTGACGTAGTCCGGCTGACCTTTCGCAACGATGGAGCGGCCCAACAAACGGCCGTCCTCAAGTTGAGCGGGCGAGAGCGGAACCTGCCCGGACATGTTGTCGGCACAGTGTTGGAGAATGGCGCTGGAGAAGACGTCGCCCTGGTGACAGACACGGCTGGCGCCACGGTAGCTCCGGCAGGCAACGGATTGACCCTCGATATGTGGGTTGTCGTTGACCCGCACAGCGCCAAGACCCTCTGGATCGAACTGCCTTACGAGTGGCCGGTCGCTCGCAACGACGAACTCTCCCGCGAAAACGGCGAAACGCTCCTCGCCAAAGCCGTCGCGCAGTGGGACGGGCTCTGGGCAGGCGCGACGAAAGTAGACTTCCCACAAAAGGAGCTGACCGATTTCTACTATTCGTCGATCGCCTACGTGCTCATCCTGACCGAATTCGACGCGCGCGGCGATCTGTGGGCACTCGATGGTCCAGCGGTCTACCGCCAATACTGGGGCCGCGGCGAATACTTCCAGGCCCGCGCCATGGAGGTCGCGGGATTCATGGAGCCCGCGCGAGAGAGCGTAGAACACGCCTTCCATGTCATCAACGACGACGGCGAGTGGGATTTCCCTCCCACCAGCGGCTGGCCCGCGTGGGATAACTCCGGTGGCAACGCGGCCGCCGTCTGGGACTACTACCTCTTCTCGCGCGACAAGCAATGGCTGGCAAAGGCGTATCCCGATCTGCTCCAATCCGCGAGCTGGATTCGCGATCACCGCGAAGAATCCACGCTTGAAGGCGTCGACTCGACCCCGCTCGGCGCGCGCCCCATTCATCGCCAGCTTCCCTCAAAATGCCGCACCGAGCCCAATCCTCCGCTCAAGGCCGGCGAGAAAACTTATTGGTATGGCCTGCTGCCGTGGAGCTACGGCGACTCGGGCCTGCCGGAGGGCCATTCCTTCTCGCACAATTTCCTCGCCGATTACGCGCTTCATATCACGAGCGAAGCCGCGACCGTACTCGGCCATCCGAATGACGCAACCTGGCTCGATCGCGAGTACGCCGCATTCACAGCGACCATCCACGAAGATGTGAGCCGCGCCGTGACGCTCGAAACCATAACCCCCACGTATCTGCCCGCCATGCCCACGTATCCGCAAGGCGCGTACTCGCAGTCCTTTCTCGCCGTGTATCCCACTGGTCTCTACGCGCCCGACGATCCATTGGTCAGCGGATTGATCACGCGCATGGAGAGCGAAGAAAAGCAGGGCCTACCCACCAATGTCGCCTGGGCCGGGCTCGCCGGTGTATGGGCGGGCGAGTCGATGAACATGGCGGAGACCTACTTGTTGCGCGGTGAAAAGCAGAAGGCCGCGGACATGCTCGCCGCCGCGCTCAACCACAGCTACACCACCAATGTGTGGAAAGAAGAAATCCTCGTCGATGTCGACGCCCCGCGCGCCTGCGACACGCCGCACAGCAAGCGCTCCAACATGCAGGGCACCGGCGACATGCCCGAAGCGTGGGCCAATGCCAATCTCGTTCTCCTGCTGCGCGACATGCTCTTGAACGAGCACGACGGCAAGCTGCATCTGCTTCCCGGTCTGCTGGCAAGCTGGGTACCCGAGGGCAAAACGCTCAGGCTCGATGACGCACCCGTGACCACCGGCGGCACCGTTAGCCTGCGCGTGGAGCACGTGAGCGCGAAGCTCTGGCGCATCACAGTTGACCCACACGGAGCGTTCCGCGAATTCGTGGTGCACTTTCCGTTTGATCCCGGCACGCGCGTCCGCATCGACGACAAAGGATTCACCACCTCCTCGGTGCTCAATCTCGGCCTCGACAAACCCTTGACCGTGGAGCTCGAAGTCCAATGAAGCGCCGTGAATTTCTATCGATCGCGAGCGCGGCCGCGGCCTCCTGCCTCGAATCTCATCTGCTTCACGCGCAAAGTGGCACGCCCATTTCCGGCACACTCACAATCGACGAATCGGCAACCCTCGCCGCCATTCCGCCCGACTTCATTGGCCTCAGCTACGAATCGGCGCAACTCGCCAACCCCGCCTTCTTCTCCGCGAAAAATACCGCGCTCATCGCACTCTTTCGCGAACTCAGCGATTGGGGCGTGCTGCGCCTTGGTGGAGGAACCAGCGAATTCACCGCTTTCACTGCCGACGAAACGCAAGCCGCCGCGCCCTTCGATGCCGTCGGCCCCGATACCAGCAAAAACGTCAAGTCCGATACGATCATCACGCGCCAGTCTCTGCGCAACCTGCGCGAATTTCTCGATGCCACCGGCTGGCGCTGTCTCTACGGTCTCAATCTCGGCCGCGGACCGGTCGCACGCGCCGTCCAAGAGGCCTCCTATGCCCAAAGCATTCTCGGCCCGCGCCTCATCGCCTTCCAACTCGGCAACGAGCCCGACGCATGGCGCAATCGCTATCGCCCCGCGACGTGGTCCTACGCCGATTACTGGAAAGAGTGGTCAGCGGCCGCCACCGCCATCGAGGTCCGCGTTCCCCAGGCTAGCTTCGCCGGCCCCGATGTCTCGAACAAGCTAGCCTACGTCACCGGCTTTGCCGAAGACAAAAAGCACAACGCGCACGATGTCGTAATGCTCACCTCGCACTACTACGCCATGGGCCCCGCAGGCGCGCCCGGCATCACCCTCGACAAACTTCTCTCCCCCGATCCGAAACTCGAACGCGATCTCGCCATCGCCATGGCCGCGGCACACAGCGCGGGCTTGCCTTATCGCATGAGCGAGGGCAACTCCTGTTGGAACGGCGGCCAGTCGGGTGTCAGCGATACGCTGGCCAGCGCATTGTGGGTCGCGGATATGATGCTGGACTTTGCTTCGCTCGGCTGCGCCGGCGTGAATCTCCACGGCGGCGGCAATGGCTTCTACACGCCCATCGCCGGCACCCTCGCTGAAGGCTTCACACGCCGCCCCGAGTATTTCGGTGTGGAACTCATCAAGCCTTTCACTGGCGCAACGCTCATCCGCAGCAAGCTCGACTGCGCCAATGATCGTGTACGCGCTTACGCGGCTCGAAAATCCGGAAGCGCGATGGTGCTCATTATCAACAAATCCGACCAGCCCGCGCTGATTCGCACCACGCTGCGCCGCGCGCACAGGCAGTGGCTGCTCATCGGGCCCGCCATTGATGCGAAGCAAGGCGTCACACTTACCGAAGGCAGCGCAACGGCGCTGCACAAAGGCATGTTGCAAGTGCCGGCATACAGCGCAATCCTGTTGGAGACATAAGGAAGAATCATGGCACGAGTAAAAATGAACTGGAGCCGCCGCCGTTTTCTGCGCGACGCATCGCTGACAGGCACAGTGCTGGCGCAGCGCGGTTCCCTTTCCGCTTTGCACGCGGAAATCCCTGCGGAATCCATCCCCAGCGAGCACGTTCTCTTTTTCGACCAACCCGCCGCCACGTGGCCCGACGCATTGCCAGTCGGTAACGGGAGGCTCGGCGCCATGGTGTTCGGCAATCCTGTCAACGAGCGCCTGCAACTGAACGAAGAGACGATCTGGATCGGCGAGCGGCGTGATCGCAACAATCCTCAGGCCGGCCGCACGCCTGAGGTGCGCAATCTGCTCATGGCCGGAAAGGTCCGCGAGGCCGAAGCCCTCGCCGCGCAGGTGATGATGGGCGTCCCGGACCGTTTGCCCTGCTACCAGACCCTCGGCGATCTTTGGCTTGACTTCGACAATGTCCCCGCCGCCGTAACCAACTACCGTCTTGAACTCGATTTGGACGAGGCCGTGGTCAAAACGCGCTTCAACGCCGCGGGCGCTCAGTGGATTCGTGAAGTCTTCAGCTCGGCGCCGCGCAACGTGATCGTGGCGCGCATTGAGTCCACGCGGCCCTTTGCGCTCTCGGTCCGGCTCGACCGCCCCGCACAGAGTGAAACCACCGCGACAGCCAGCGATCGCCTGGTGATGACCGGCGCGGCGCGGCCCGTGAAGCCCACCACCGATCCGGCGACGCAAGAGCGGCAGGTCGGAGTAGCATTCCGCGCTGAATTGAAGGCCATCCCCGAGGGCGGTACGGTACACGCCGCAGGCAACACTCTGCGCATCGAAAACTGCCGCGCCGTCACGTTGCTGCTTACGGCCTGCACTGACTTTCGGGAACACGATGCGGCCGGCATGGCCGCGGCCTGCGCCCGCAATCTGCGTTCCGCTGCCGCCCGCTCTTACTTGGAATTACGCGGCGAGCACGTGGCCGATTATCGCCGCTACGCCGGCCGCGCCAATCTTCGTCTAATTGACGGCCCCGATCCGATGCGCGACGTCGCCACAGATAAGCGCATGGAACGCCTCCGCAATGGCGGCGACGATCCCGGCCTCATCGCCACGTACTTTCAATTCGGCCGCTACATGCTCATCAGCAGCAGCCGCCCGGGCACGCTCCCGGCTAACTTGCAGGGCATCTGGAACGAGAGCCTCGATCCGCCGTGGGGATCGAAGTTCACCATCAACATCAATACCGAGATGAATTACTGGATGGCCGAATCCGCCAATCTCGCCGAACTGCACGCGCAATTATTCGATCTGCTCGACTCCACGCGCGCGTTCGGCGCCGCTACGGCGCGCAAATATTACAACGCCCGCGGATTTGTCGTCAATCACAACACCGACATCTGGGGAGACTCCATTCCCGTCGATCACGTGCAGGCCGGCGTGTGGCCCTTGGGCGCGGCGTGGATCGCTCTGCATCTCTTCTCGCATTACGCTTACTCGCTCGACGCGGCCTTCCTGCGCGACCGCGCCTATCCTCGCTTAAAGGAAATTGCGGAGTTCTTCCTCGACTATCTCGTCCCCGCCCCGGATGGGACTCTGCTCAGCGGACCCAGCCAATCGCCGGAGAACAAATACAAGCTTCCCCACGACGGCACGGCCAGCCTGTGCATGTCTCCCGCCATGGACACCGAAATCATTCGCGCTATTTTCGATCGCGTCTCCCGGTGCAGCAAGATTCTGGGCGTCGACGCGCCTCTTCGCGCCCAGGTTGAGGCCGCGGCCAAGCGCCTGCCGCCATTCAAAATCGGCAAGACCGGCGCATTGCAGGAGTGGAACGAGGATTACGCTGAGACCGAGCCCGGCCATCGCCACATCTCGCACCTTTTCGCACTGTACCCTGACCACCAGATCACGCTGCGCGAGACTCCCGATCTCGCCAAAGCTGCGCGCGCCGTTCTCGAGCGCCGCCTGGCAAGCGGAGGCGGCAGCACCGGCTGGAGCCGCGCCTGGATTGTGAATTGCTGGGCGCGCCTGGAAGATGGCGAGGCCGCGCACGACAGTTTGCTTGCCCTGCTGCGGAACTCGACGCGGCCCAATTTCTTTGACGTTTGCGGCATGAAGGCCAACTCGCCTTTTCAAATCGACGGCAACCTGGGTGGAACCGCGGGCGTGATTGAGATGCTGCTGCAAAGCCACGGCGGCGTGGTGCGTTTTCTGCCCGCACTGCCCGCGGCTTGGCCTTCAGGCAGTTTTCGTGGCTTGCGCGCGCGCGGCAATATTGACGTGGATTGCGCCTGGCACAACGGCAAAGCAACCATTGCGACTCTGCGCGCCAACGCCGATGGCCGTATCGCGCTCGCAGCGCCGGCAGGGCAGCGCATCCTGCGCGTCACGCGACTCGGAAAGCAAGTCCCTCTGCAATCGGTCGATGCGCAAACCGCGCAACTGGACTTGCGCGCAGCCTCGCAGTATCGCGTTACGTTTGCTTAACTGTAGCGACAACGAGACGCTCTAACGGTGGCCGCCATGTGAGCCGCCTCCGCCACCACCGCCGCCTCCGCCGCTGCTGTGTGAAGCTCCGCCTCCGCCTCCGCCACCACTGCTGTGCGAAGCTCCGCCGCCGCTGCTGCCGCCGCTGGAATGCGGCGCACTGCCGCTCGAACCGCTGCCACCCGAAGAATTCCTCGGAGGAGAATACGGCGGTGGAGAATACGAAGGCGCGGGTGCACTGTGGGTCTCCGGTACTGGCCGCGACGGCGCAGTATACGAAGGAGAAGGAGTACTATGACCCTCCGGCGCTGGCCGCGGCGGTGGAATGTAACTCGGCGCAGGCCGGGTTACACCCGCAGGACGGTTGCCGGTAAAGCCCGAGCCAGGAGTGGCAGGCGGCCCGCCCCTTGTCCCCACTCCGGTATTGCCGGGCGTGGTGCGATTGCTTCCCGAAGTGAATCCCTCATGCGAATACACAGGGCGCGACGGAAGCGGGCGCAGCGGCACGACTGTGCTTCCTGCAATCGTCACATGCGCGTTCCTGTCTCGCGCGGGCAAGCTCGTATTCCCCAGCGCATAGTGCCGGTTCACCGGGACCACCGGAATCGGCCGGTGCCCGATTGGCCCGTGCGGCGGGAGCGGTCTAGAAATCGGCCGATACCCTCCGGGCGCAAAGCCGATATTGGGGCCGCCATAAAAACCCGTTCCCCACCACGGCCGGCAGCCACCCATCCCGGGCGCCCATCCCCAACCGAAGCCGTTGTAGAAATTCCATGCCCCGCACTGGTAAGGCGTGTAGCCCCACGAATAGCCTGACGCCCATACGTAGCCGTAAGAGGGCGTATACATCCACTCGCCGTTTCCGTAGGGATCGAAGTCGGCGTTCGCCGCTTCATATGGAGACCAGACATAACCTTGCCCCGGCACATCGTACCAACTGCCGCTGGCATCCAGATCGTTCCATGCCGGGTTCTGCGATTCACCCAGATTCTCGGGCGCCCCCGTCTGATTTGCCGCTTCGGCCGTCAGTGCCTGGTCGCGATCGGAGTTCCACGCATCCCAGGAATTCGGCTCGATCGATTCGGCAAGGGAAAATTGACTCGGGTCGGCTGGGTTGAGCGCGATGTTTTCGCCGCCATGCAAATCGGCTCCGACGAGTTCGGAAGGGGACGAAGTGCCAATTTGCAGGTGTACGTTTCCTGAAAAAACGGCGAGACTGCCCGGCGGCGTGTCCATGGCCACGCGCAGAACAGTAAATCCGCTGGTAGTGGCCACACTGGAGCCAAAGTGCACACTCATCTGGCCGGCCTGGCCGCCGCCCTGGAACTCGAAATAACAAAGACCGGAATTAACGGCCAACTCCGCGTCGGCCCCGGTGCCCGCGCCGCGCAGCACCTGCAAGGTCAGCATGCTGTCGGGTGCAACTCGCACCACGCTGCCGTCCTCAAACTGGATTTCGGCCTTGCCATTGTCGGAGGTGGTTAGCTGCGTGCCTTCAAACAGCGGCGTATTAGCCACAGCCTGGGTAGCCAGCACCTGGTTGCCCTGCGCCAGCGTTACCTGGCCGTCCACAAAGCTCAGGCGCACCGCGCGAGCGGGCTGTCCCGTGCCTTGCGGAGCCATGTTTTGCTGCGCTTGCTGGGCCCGTGCCGCGGCCAGCAGAGAAGCTACCCCCAGGGTCAGCACTGCCAGCCCTGCAATTGCCCTGCGATTCCCTATGAGATTCATGGTGCCCCGCCTTCCCGTGCCTTGCGGCGACCCCCATCTCCGCTCATCGGCAACCCGACAATACGTTTGACACAGTTTAAGGAGAAAATGTCGCCTGACGCCAAAGATTTATGTCAATCGCCAGGACGATTTATGTCGCCCCCTGCACCAGCAGCATCCGCGCCCGCTTTCTTACTCTCTCCAATACCGTGTCGTCCTGCGCCAGCCGCTCCAGAATCTCCCGGATGACGCAAACCTGCTGCGCCCGGCCGTCGTCCACAGCTTGCACAAGGAACTCCATTTCCGCGTCCAGGCCCAGCCGGTCGTGTTGCAGCAGCAATTCCATGCGCGCCCCTTCAAGAATAGTTTCCACGACGGCCTCCAGCGAGTCTCCCAGGTCCTGAATCTCCTTATCCTTGGAGTAGTTAAACGTGCACGATCCCTTTCCCTGCGGTCCGGAGTAGCTGAGTGTCTTCCAGCCCTGAAAGGCCACCTTGAGATGGCTTTCGCAGCCCTCGCTGAACCACCTGTGGCGCTCGGCTGTAGCAAAGACGCGTCCGGCATAGGCCGTGCTCACCTGGATGTCGCGATCCACGGCCGCGGGCACGATCCCCTGCGTGGCGTCGTCGGGGGGTTTGCCCGCCCTGGAACGAAAATGGCCGGTTCCGTCAGGCCGAAGGGTGAGCGTCCATTGCGAAGGCGAGAGGCCGGGGTTGGTAAAGTCCAACTGGAACGTGGGATCGGCCACGGGAGGCGCTTGGCCAATGGCCGCAACAGGCGCGGCGAGCGCCAGGAGCGCAACCGCCAATCCCAATTCCCTGCCCAATCCCCTCATCGACTGGCCCCTTGCACAGCCAGCGTCTGCGCCGTATGAATATGGCAGATGGCGATGGCCAGCGCGTCGGCGGCGTCGGCCGGCTGAGGCACCTCGGCCAGGTTCAGCAGCCGCGCCACCATAAACTGTACCTGCTCTTTTTTAGCCAGCCCGTAACCCACCACGCTCGATTTGATCTTGAGGGGCGCGTACTCCGCCACGGGAAATCCCAGCCGCGCCGCCGCCAGCAACGCCACCCCCCGTACCTGCCCCAGCTTGAGAGCCGACTTGGCATTCACCGAGTAGAAGACTTCTTCGATCGCCACCGTATCGGGCTGCCAGCGTTCGAGTTCCGTAGATAGTTCGCGAAACACCTGATCGAGGCGTTCCGGCAATGTGCGGGTCTTGGCCAATCGAATGCCCCCCATGGCCAGGCAAGTGAGTCGCGGCTGCCGTTCGCCGTCGTCCGACTCCACAACGCCGAAGCCCGTTACCTCCGTACCGCAGTCGATTCCAAAAACTCTCATGCGGTCCAAGTTTACCGCAGATAAGAAGTATGTAAGGCAGGGAACAAGAGAACAAGGGAACAAGAGAACAAGAGAACATGGGAACAAGAAGGCGGGTAGTGGGCCAGTTTCAATCCACCTTGCAAGGGCACGGCTTCAGCCGGGCCACAGGCGTCGCAAAATAACGGGCGAGGTTGCCCCATCCTAAACGCGTTTTGTGCGTCTAGGGTGGGATGGCACGAGCCTCAACTCCCATGTCTTGTGCAAGGGCACGGCTTCAGCCGGGCCGTACATGCAGATCAAGCTGTCTTGAAAGGGCACGACTTCAGTCGTGCCGTAAATGCGGATCAATGATCCGGGGCTTTAGCCCCTGAGGGAAGGGTTTTTCAAACCGCCCCATTACCGAACGGCACGCACCAAGGCACCCTGAGCCCGGCGCAGACGTCAAGCCATTTGTGCGCAAGGCGCATCGAACAGTTAACAGTCTGGTTCGCCGATAAAAGTTTTCATCGGAACAAAACGAAACACGATTCTTAGTGTCGATAGCTTGGAGGGGAATACTGCGATGGGCTTGCGGAGGACGATGAGTGAGATTCCGGCATCTGCGAAACGCAACGCCATCTTCTGGCTAAACCAGGGGGTTTCACCGCGCCGCCTCGCGCTCACGTTGGCTCTTGGATTCGCGATCGGCTGCATACCTCTAGTCGGCCTTCCCACGCTTCTATGCATCACCCTTGCCCTGTCGCTCCGCCTCAACTTTCCTGCCATCCAAACGGCTAATTACGCCGCCATGCCGCTGCAATGGGCTCTGATGGTCCCGTTCGTGCGCCTGGGCCGGTGGCTGATTCCCCCACACGGCGGCCCGGCATTCGACCCACGCGCCCTCCTCCATGTGCCCGCCCTCCACATCGCAAGCCACCTCGCCACAACCATCGGAGGCCTCGCCGCGCAGGCTCTGCTGGCATGGCTGCTGGTTGCCATCCCGGCCGTAGCACTGATGACCTTTGCGCTGACGCACATGTTCCGCCGCATCCCCGCGATCAACGCCGCCGAAGCCGCCGCCCCAGCCGGAGACTAAGGAAAGCAACTTCCAGCACTCACACTCACACTCGCACACTCACACTCGCACCTCAGTTTTCCGTCGGCTTCGTAATGTGATCAATCACCAGGTTAGGCACGGATTCGTGCGCAGCTTCCAGCTTGAGCCCAAGCTGTTCTTGCACTGCGGTGAAAATCGAGGGCCAGCTATCCGGATCGTGGTCGGACCAATCGCGGCCAAACTGCAGCGTGTAGTTATAGGTGCCGGTGAGGCCGGTCTGGTCAATGACGGGAGCTTCCACCATCGAACTGAGGGCGCCGGCGATCGCCCGCATCGAGGCATTCGATCCAACGAACTCCAGGCCGTGCTGCGATCCATGCGCCCGGACGTCGGCGGGGCGCGGCGGAGGCGGCGCCTCTCCGTCGGCGGGAGGCGGAGGCACAACCTGCATCTTGATGCCGCCTTTGACCACCACAAGGTTATAGATGGAGGTATTGCGCGTTTCAAGGTGCGTCTTGAGGCCGAAACGCTCTGCCAGCATCACGCGAATCGCGTTCCGCTTTTCCAGCCGGACCTCGTTATCGGTCAGCCGCGCGAGCCTGGCGTCGGCCGCCTCATCCGAGCGGGCCTGGATGGTGTAGAACGTGTTCGCAACCCAGTCCGGCGCGCCGACCACCGGGGCGTCGAAGCCGTAAGCGATCTGGAGCAGGGCCTTGATGGGAAGATTCGTAACTTCGAAACGGCTGGAGTGCGGCGGGCTGGAGACGGATACGTGGAAAGTGGCGTCCGGCGGCGGAGCGGGGCGAATGGTGGCAACGTCAAAGGTCAGCGTGGGCGTGTAGTTGGGTTCCTCCACAATGGGAGCCTGCGCGCAAAGGTACGCGCCGCACTGGAAGACGAGAAGGGCCGCTGCGAACAAAACGATATGTCGCGGGGCGATACGGATCAGAGGGCGGAACGTAGACATAGAACTCCTTGTGGGGATGATACGGAAGCGCGATCGGCCTGGTTCCCGCACTCCGTTCGCGCGCCCGTCGCCGCATCGGCTCGGAGCGGTTTCTAGGGTTCCCTTTCCGGCAGCGGTCGCCTGGACCAATTCTAGCTCTGAAGTCGCCGTTCGCACGCAGCGCAATCCGGTGACGTTGGGGACGGAGGGGAATGGAACCTCTGCCTCTCTGAGGCGGGCAGGCTCGGCAGCGAGACGAAACCAATCCGAACGACGGAGGGGAGTTGAAGGGGTCCGAAAGAGCGCTTCGAAATGGGGAAAATTCCGGCTTTTGGTCCCGAAAGCGGCCAGCCACGCACGCCCGGGAATTCGGCGTGGAAACGGATGCAAAAGCATCGCAAGCCGAGCCAAATAGGGTATATTAGTTACCTGCCGAAATGCAAAATGGTAGTCCCGGCTCGCTGAATGATCAGACCGTAGAGCGGGAACATCTGGCGAGCCACTCATATATAGGCGCTGCTATAGACGTCGAGGTGGGCAAGAATGGGCCGATTTTTTGACGCGTTACAACGGTCCCAGGCCGAGCGTTCTGGAGTCGATCCAACTGCTCTGCCGGGCGCAACCGATCTAGTCGAGAACGCCGAGCAGGATGCCGCGCTCGCATGGGAAATCGCGCTCAAAGGTCACGGTAAAAATATTGCGCAGGTATATCTTGAAGAGACTGAACAGCACGGCGCAGATGAATTGCCAGAGAGCGTCGAGCAGGTAGCCGCATTGAAGTGGGAAACCGCCTTTAAAGGTCTCGGCACGAGTATTGCGCAAGTAGATTTTGAAAATCATGAACCGCCCGGCGCAACTGAACCGCCCGGTGCAACTGAATTGCCCGGCGCAACTGAATTGATAGATGGCTTCGAGCAGGAAGTCGCGTTGCATCAGGAAAGCGCACTTAGAGTTCCCGGCAAAAATGTCGTGCCGGTAGATCCTGGCAATCATCAGCCGCCGGCCGCTGCGTTTTTGGCGCCGGCCGGTCAACGCGCAACTCCGGCCGTCACGTGGCCTACCCCCGACCCGATTACCTACGGGAACGAGCTCACCTCCGCCCAGCTCAATGCCACCGCATCGGTTGAGGGAACTTTTGTCTACACACCTGATCCGGGCTATGTGCTGCCGGTCGGAACGCACACGCTATGGGTCAAGTTCATTCCGGCAGATTCCGGCCGCTACGCTCCACGGCAGGTCGCAGTTTCAATTGTTGTGGTCAAGGCAACGCCAGCCCTCTCCTGGCCAGAACCTGCCGCGATCGTCTACGGCGCCTCATTGGACACTGCTCAACTGAATGCCGCGACGCCGGTACCTGGAAGTTTCGACTACTCTGCCGCGCCCGGCGAGGTGCTGCCTCCCGGAATCCACACGCTCTCGGTAACCTTCACCCCCGACGACGACGCGAACTACGTCGCAGCTCAGGCCTCCGTGTCGCTCACTGTGGCCAGGGCAACCTCTGTCATCCAATGGCCGACACCCGAGCCGATTACCTACGGCACGCGGCTCAGCGAAACTCAACTCTGTGCCGTGACGCCGGTTCCGGGAACATTTGAATACAGCCCTGGCTTAGGCGCGGTGCTCGCAGCTGGAGAACATAGTCTGTCCGTGGTTTTCACCCCGGAAGATACTCTGGGCTACTCTGCATCGCAGGCTGCCGCATTACTGACGGTGGCCAAGGCAACTCCTGCCATCATCTGGCCGGCGCCGGATCACATTGCCTGCGGCGCGGCCATTAGCGCCACCCAGCTCAATGCCACGGCAACCGTGCCGGGATCTTTTGCCTATTCACCTGCTGCGGGCGACATACTCGCGCCGGGAGTGCATGAGCTCTCAGTAACGTTCACTCCGTTCGACACTCTGAATTACGCAACAGCGCGTGCCGTCGTGCCGCTCACGATTACCGAGAAGTTACCGACCACCATCACCTGGCCGGTCCCCTCTCCCATTTCCTACCGCACCCCGCTGAGCGCCACTCAGTTGAACGCTACGGCCTCGGTCCCCGGAACATTTGTCTACACTCCCTCCGAGGGCCACGTGCTCGCGCGGGGAATCTATATCCTCTCCGCATCGTTCACTCCGTCGGACACCGAAAAATACGCGACGGCGCAAGCCACGGTCGTGCTTCAGGTGGAGGGATTGACTGACGTTGCTTCGAAGCCTGCCGCAGCCGCTGAGACGCCCGCCACGAAGACATCCTCTGCAAGCAAACTTGCCCCCGAAGATTTCCACGAATGGGAAAGCGATGCATCTGCTGCGGCTAAGCTTGTCAACTCTCGTGAAGAATGGGAAGCAGGGGTGGATGCTCATTCCTTCATCGAGAAACCCAGGCCGCATGGGCAATCCGTGGACAGCGATGCAACCCCGGCATCCTTGGTGGAGATGCCTCGTGTTTTGAGTTCAGCCTCTCCCGAACCGGCCTCTGAAAAGCCAAAAGAGTCGCCGAGCGAGCCGGGGCAGGCATCGCGCAGCCGCACTTCGCACAAGCCAAAGGCTCGCCACACAACACTTGAGTTTCCCGCGGCGCCGGGTTTGCCCAACGTCGCCAAGGTGGAAGGAATTCGTAAGTCGCCCGAACCCACGGCGATATTGAGACGCGAAGCTGACGAGGCCCCCTTCCAGTTGTTTTCATCGTACAAAGTCAAACTAAAGGAGAAGCGGAAGTCTGCGAAGTGGATGTGGTTCGCCGTTGCCGCCGTTGCTGTCGCTGCGATTCTGCTTGCGCTCTTCTTCATCCTCCCGCGGCTCCATCTTGGACTTGGAATGAAGTCCGTGGCGAAGCCCTTTGTTCAGCCACCTCCGGTATTGGCCGACACTCAACCGAGTACGGACGTGCCGAATCCGTCGCCTCGCGAACCGTTAACTCAGGAAAACCCGCCGGCAACCACCGAAAAGCCCCGGGCAACGGGCAGCCAGCCGGCCATCGGAGTGAAACCGGCGCCGGTGCAGACGACAATGATGAACAATCAACTGACTGCGCCCACACGGATTCCCAGGCAGGAGGCGGAAAATGCGCCTCCCCCCGCGAGCTTAGACACGGCTGGTGCGGATGGCCTCGGCGGCAGTCCAAATGTCAGCGCCTTCAATGGACATACTCAGCCCACCGTGAAAGTTGCATCTTCCAGACCGGTTGCCATTTCATCCGGCGTCGCGACTGGAATGCTCATTCACAGCACGCCGCCCGATTATCCGCCCATCGCTAAGACAGCCCACGTGGCCGGCACGGTGGAGCTGCACGCCACTATTTCCAGGGATGGAACGATTAAGGATTTGCACGCTGTGAGCGGGCCTGTCATGTTGCGGCAGGCCGCCCTCGATGCCGTGCGGAACTGGCGCTACAAGCCGTACAAGCTCAATAACCAGCCTGTAGAAGTTGAAACCACCGTCAACGTGGTTTTCGCTCTGAGCAGATGACCTCTCGACGACCCCGCTCTACTGCCCGTTATAACGTTCCGGAACCGGCTGCGCGCTATCGATCCAGGCCGTGTAGATCATGTCGCGCAGCATGCTGGCGCCGTCGGCCAGGCGCGCCGTAGTAAAGTCCCGCGAATCGGGCGTGCCCGCGCCGATGAAGGCTCCCGCCTTTTCGAACTGGTAGACCTTTTCGACATACGTTCCGGTGTGGCGCAGGTAGGCGACGTAGGCGTCGAACATATCGCCTTCAATGAGCTTGACCGGAGTCATCCTGGCCTGCACGTCGGGCGCGTGAATGTTGGCCGCGACAAACGGCCCTTCGAACAAGTGGTGAATCTGATGGCCCGTGGTGTAGCCGCTGGGGTTCGCGCCGACCCATCCGTTGTACTTGACGGTGACGTGGAGCGGCTGCGAACCGTCGCCCACGTAATGCCCGAGCCAGCCGGCATAGAACAGAATGGCCGCTTCAACTGGCTTGGTATCCGCATTTGCGCCCGGCTTCGTGTCAACATTGGACCCCGGACCGGGGGCGACCATGGCGCGGTACTGGCGCATGGCAGCTTTCAGGCGCTCCCAGACCTCATCGGCCTCCCACGGCTGCAAACCGATCACTTCAGGCCGCAGGCCGGCGGCGAAGACCTTGGCCTCAAAGTCGAGGCGCTTGTGCGGCAGGGCCCCAAGAGCGTCGGCCGCCTCAAAATCGATAAAATGCTCCGGGGCCTGGGCCGCGCCCAGCTCGGGTTCGGCTCTTGAGCGCCAGCGGTCGGGTTCCGGGCCGAGGTACTCGATCTCGTCGATGGCGGCTTGCGAGCGCAGGAATGCGGGAACATCGGCCGGAAGATTGCTCGCGGCAACCTTGTTGATGATGCGATGGCCTTCCTGCTCCCAAGCGTGGGCGGGTTGTGAAAGAAGAGCAAGGCAGACCAGCCCGGCAGCGGGCAGCACAACGCGGAGAGAGATGGCTTTCACGGTGTAACGAAACATGCTGTCAGTATATGAGATACAGGGAGCAAGGGAGCAAGGGAGCGGGTAGTGGGTCAGCTTCAAACCGTTTTGAAACGGCAAAAGTTCACTCGTGCCGTAAAGACCGCAGAACAAACGTGGGCATCAGCCCCGGAGGAAAAGTTTCTTGAACTCAACCCACTACCAGCGACCAGGAAGCCGGGGACCCTGGGGAGCAACAGTGCACGTTGGCGAGCGAGGAAGCGGCCCCATCGATACTGCCAAAAGGAGAATATGGTTCCCGGACCGGTAACTGGGTGGCATCCCCCGGCCGGGCGGGGCGTGGTTTTGCCTAGAGCGCGCGGAATCAAACGCTTATACTACGTGCAATTCGCAAAATCGAGCACCCATGGGCGGGCATGGAAACGAAGTACAAGGTGAATCGGTTGGTCACGGCGCGTTGGGCCGTTGCCGCGAACGGGGAAGAATGACCCGGCGAGATAACGTTTGCAGTCGACAGTAAGGCGGTCGAGGGCCAAAGCCGGCGAAAAGGAGAATAGGAAGAGCCGATGAGCGAGCGGCCGGAGAGCCAGGAGAAGCTCGGGGATATTCGCGGCAGCGGACCAGCGGATGGGGGCCGGCCCGCCATTTCGCAGCTTTGGCTGACTCTGCCACTTTTCGTCCTAACCCTCGCGGTGGGCGCTGGCCTCGCGCGCGTGCTTCCTGCTTTCCATTGGCAATCCCTGATTATCCTGGCGGCCGCGGTGGGCACGGTGGTGTTTGCTTACGTCGTGAACCGGCTGGTGGTGCACGCCACGCATGAGTCGCCGGCGCACGCGGCCATCGGCAAGGGTTTGCGCGAGCTACTCGACTCGGCGGGGCCTTCGGTTGTGGCCATGAATCTCGACGGCGAGCTGTTCTACGCGAATCCCTCCGCGGAACGGTTGCTGGGCTACCGTTCCGCGGAGCTGGCGCAATTGTGGGGCAAGACCGCAATCCTGGCGCCGGGAGAGAGCGAGCGGCTGGTAGCGGAGATCCAGAAGCTCTGTCACGTAAGCCGGCCGCCGGACCCGACGCCTGCGGGGCGCATGGCCGCGTACCTGGCCTGCGTGCGCATGCTGCCGCCCAGCATGGTGCCCAGCTTCAATGCGCAGGTGCTCCACAAAGACGGCGCAATCATCTCGGTCACACTGCACATCTCGGCACTTCGCGGCCCCACGGCCGAGTTCACAGGCATGGTGGCCGTAGCCGTGGAACAGGGATCCATTCCGCAACGCGAGCAAGCACAGCGCGAGTCGCAGGAGAGATACCGCGATCTTTTCGAGCACTCCAGCGAGATGATTGCCACGCTCAGCCCGACCGGCCAGTTTCTTTATGCGAATCCTGCATGGCGACAGTGCTTTGGGCTGGAACGCACCGCGATGCTGGCTTTGCATTCGTTTGAGGAGCTTTTTTCAAACAGCACAGGGGCCGAAGTGGCCGCGCTCTTTCGCCGCGCCCTGGAGGGTGAACTGGTGGAGCGCGCAGCGTTGCGTCACCATAATTCCGAAGGGCGCGTGCTGGATCTCGAGTTGAGCCTGAGCCGGCGCCAGAAAGCGGGCCATGCCCTGGCGGTCCGCTGCCTGCTCCGCGACGTCACGCAGCAGAAGCAGCGCGAGAACCGGCTGGCTCTGCAACTGGCCGTAAGCCAGATTGTGGGCGAGAATGCGCCGGGCGAGTCCGCGGGCATGCGCATCCTCGAGGCGCTTTGCATCTCCCAGGGATGGGAGTTGGGCATCGAGTGGCTGGTGAACACCGAGCAAATGTGCCTGGAGTTCGGGACGGCATGGGGTGTTCCAGGGCAACGCGCAGAAGAACTCATCGAGCGGAGCACGGGCCTGACGCTCGCCATGGGCTCCGAGTTGCCGGAGCGCGCGTGGAAGGAAGGGCGCCCGGTGTGGCTCGCCGACCTGGCCGCAGCGCCAACCAGCCCGCGTGTGGCCGAGGCACTTGAACACGAGATGGTTTCAGGGTGGGCAGTGCCGGTACGCGCCGCCAACAAGGTGCTCGCGGTACTGGAGTTTTATTCTCGTTTCCGTTTGCTCGAGGACCGCGAGGCCATCGCCGCAGTGGAAATTGCGGCCGCATCGCTGGGACAAATGCTCGCGCGGACCCAGGAAAGCGGCCGTGCCGACGACCTGAGACGGCAGCAGGAGATCCTGCTGGACGCGGTGACCGATGGGATCTGCGGGCTCGACCGCGAAGGCCGCGTGCGATTTGCCAACCCGGCGGCGGCACGGCTGCTGGGCGCGCCGCCGGACACTCTCACGGGCGAGTCATTGCATGAGTTGCTGCATGGAGCCGCGCCCTCCGACCGCGCCTGCGGCCAGGATTGCCCGTTGCGCAAGGCCGCGGCAAGATCCGCCTCGGCGGCCGGTGAGGAAAACTTCTTCCGCGCCGATGGCAATTCCTTCCCGGCTGAATATGTGCTGACGCCCATCCGTGGGAACGGCAGCTTTTCCGGCTGGGTACTGAGTTTTCGCGACATCAGCCAGCGCTACGCTCTTGATCGGATGAAGGATGAGTTCATCTCCACGGTGAGCCACGAGCTGCGCACGCCGTTGACTTCGATTCGCGGGGCACTGGGACTGCTGTCGTCGGGAATGCTGGGCGACGTGAACGAGAAGGCTACGCACCTGCTGCGCATTGCCCTCACCAACTCCGACCGGCTGGTGCGATTGATCAACGACATTCTCGATCTGGAGCGCATTCAGAGCGGGCGCGAACCGCTGGCCTTCCGCGCGGTGCAGTTGGCGGATATCGTGAAGCAGGCCATTGAAGATATGCAGCCGGTGGCCGATGCCGCCGGCGTGAAGCTGCTGCACGACACCACGCGAGCGGAGATCACGGGCGATCCCGATCGCCTGTTGCAGGTGATCACGAATCTGTTGTCGAACGCCGTCAAGTTCTCGCCGCCGAATTCGCCCGTGAGCGTGATGTTGCGGCCCGGCGTAACGGGCGTGATTCTCTCCGTGATCGATCATGGGCGCGGCATTCCCGCCGACAAGTTGGAGGCGATCTTCGGGCGCTTCCAGCAGGTGGATGCTTCGGATTCGCGGCAGAAGGGCGGCACGGGTTTGGGGCTGGCCATCTGCCGCACCATTGTCTTACAGCACTCGGGACGAATTTGGGCAGAGCGCAATCCGGTGCGCGGATCGACCTTCCGCATCTTCCTGCCGTATCTTCCGGTGCCTGTGCCTGTGCAGGGCGGCACGCCGGAGGCAGAAACCGGCCAAGGCACGGTGATCCTGGCCGACGCCAACCCCGAGTCACGGCCGAAGATCGCGGCGCAACTGGCCCGCCATGGCTACTCGGTAGTGCAAACCTCAACCGTGGAGCAGACGCTGGCGGCGGCGCGGCAGGGCGCGCACGCCATCCTTGTGGATACGTCCCTTGACGGCATGAACGGATGGGCGATTCTTCCCCTGCTGCGGCGTCTCGATACGGCCGCGCGCACGCCGGTGGTGTTGTTGAGCGTAGAGGATGGGAATGGCGCCGAGACCGTGCCCGGGGGCGCGCAGGGACGTGTAGCAAATCCGCTTGAAGAAGATGCGCTGCCGACCGAGCTGGCGCGCGTTCTCTGCGGGTCCGGCGGCACCGCGCGGGTTCTGATTGTCGAGGACGATCCCGACCTGGCGCGGATGATCGGCGAGGTATTTGCCCGCGGAGATATTGCCGTCGAGATCGCGCACTCGCTCAAGGAGACGATCGACGCCTGCTCGAACTTCGCGCCCCACCTGCTGGTGCTCGATATCGGGCTGCCCGACGGCGACGGCTTCAACGTGGTGGATTGGCTGCGCGAGCACGAAAGCCTGGCGCACCTGCCGCTTGTGGTCTACTCGGGCCGCGATCTGTCACCGGCAGAGCGGCGGCATCTCACGCTGGGGCCGACCTATTTCATGGCCAAGACGCGCGTGCAGCCGCAACAGCTTGAGGCGCTGGTGCTCACTATGCTGCGCTCCCTGCGGCAGACCCGCGAAGCAGTAGCGCCATCTCCCGTACCGAATTCATAACCCGTTTTCCGCCTCCATCCATCGACAACGCCGCGCAGGCGTCGGACAATGGTTGCGAAGGAGCCTTTCTAAAGTGGCCCGCAAAATCCTGATCATCGACGATGAAGACGATATCCGCGAAGTTGCCGCATTGAGCCTGGAAAGCGTAGCGGGCTGGGAAGTAATCAAGGCCAGCTCCGGAGCGCAGGGACTGGCGCGCGCGGCCGAACATCAGCCCGACGCCATCCTGCTGGACGTAATGATGCCGGGGATGGACGGGCCCACCACCTTCCGCGAACTGCGCAACAATCAGGCCACGGCGCGGATTCCGGTCCTGCTATTGACAGCCAAGGTGCAAGGCAGTGACCAGCGGCGCTTTGCAGACCTCGGCGTAGAAGCGGTTCTTCTCAAGCCCTTCGATCCAATGACGCTCTCGACGCAGATTGCCCGTGCATTGGGCTGGAAGTAGCGCCTGTTGATAGACTTTGGCGCGGGCGAGGCAAACGTGTACTGCCTTTTTGAAAGGGCACGACTTTAGTCGTGCCGCACAAGGCAAAGTATTCAGCGGGCTTTAGCCCCCGAGGGATGTTTCCCAATGCCAGCTGCTTCCCAAATGCATTCGTTTATTCCACTTTGAACATTCCTTGCGATGAATCCACCTACCCAACCCGGCCCCCTCAGCGATGCGGCCCTTTCGCACGCGATGGACGGCTTGTGGGCAAGGTTTTTGCCGGAGATCAAGGCGCGGGTGGCAGTTCTTGAGGCAGCCACACAGACCGCGAGCGAAGGCAAGCTCACAGCAGAGCAACGCGAAGCTTCACAAGCGGCCGCGCACAAGCTGGCCGGCGTGCTGGGCACCTTCGGCCTTACGCGGGGCACGGATCTGGCGCGCGAACTGGAGCTGACGTTCGCTCGCGAGTCCTCACTGTCCCGCGATGCGGGCGCGCAACTCGCCGGGGTTGTCGCCGAATTGCGCAGCATGATAGAAAGCCGCGAGTCCTCGGCCTGACGAATGGCGCGCATTCGGCGCGTGGCCCTCGGACGTATTGGCTCCGCTAACACCGCAAGCTCCGCTAACTCCGCAGCGACCAATTACACTCATCTCAAGTGACCACGCGCGATCCATTTGCGTCCCACGCCGACCTCGAAGACCAGCTCGGCCTGCGCTTTGACGAGCCGCGCGCCGCGCGACGCGTCTGGCCCGTCCGCGAACTGGTGGCGCAGGTACGCGAGCTGGTGGAGCAGGAGTACGGCGACATCTGGGTCGAGGGTGAGATTTCTAACTTCCGTCCCGCGCCCTCAGGACACGTCTACTTCACGCTCAAGGATGCCGACGCCCAACTTCCCATCGTGCTTTTCCGGCGTCAGGCCATGCTTCTCCGCTTTCGCCCCGAGGACGGACTGCATGTGCTGGTGCGCGGCCGGGTCAGCGTCTACGAACAGCGCGGCCAGTTGCAGCTCGTGGCAGAGACCATGGAGCCGGTCGGCGCGGGATCGCTGCAACTTGCCTTCGAGCAACTGAAGCAACGGCTCAAGGCCGAAGGGCTCTTCGACGCCGAACGCAAGAAGCCGCTGCCCCTTTTTCCGCACACCGTCGGTATCGTGACATCGCCCACAGGCGCAGTGATCCGTGATTTTTTGAACATTGTCAGTCGTCGTCACTCGGGATTGAACGTCCTGCTTTGTCCGGTTTCCGTGCAGGGCGACTCCGCGTCCGGCGAGATCGAAGCCGCGCTGGCCGAGCTCAACGCTTCGCATCTCGTCGATCTCATCGTGCTGGCACGCGGCGGCGGTTCGCTCGAAGATCTGGCCGCCTTCAACAGCGAGCGCGTGGCGCGAGCCATTGCATCGAGCAGGCTTCCCGTCGTCTCAGCGGTAGGCCACGAAACCGATTTCACGATCGCAGACTTCGTCGCCGACCTGCGCGCGCCTACGCCCTCAGCCGCGGCCGAATTGATTACCGAAGCGCAGCACAAGATTGCCGAGCATCTTGCCACGCAATCGCATCGCCTGGAGCGCGCCGCGCGCTTTCAACTGTTGCAGGCGCGCCAGCGTTTGACGCGACTGCCAGTGAGCCGCGTCGAGTCGCGCGTGACGACACTCTTGCACCGCCTGGGACAACGCCTGGACGATGCGACCCAGCGGCTCGATAACACGCTCACCGCACAATTGCGCTTGCGGCAGAATCGCGTTGCGGAACTGGCCGCGGCGGTGCTCCGTATCGACCCGCGGCAGAACCTGGCCCATGCGCGCGCCCACCTGGCCGATTTCCGCGCCCGCCTCGACCGCTGCCTGGAGCGCCTGGTGCAATCCTCCGCCGCCTCATTAAACGCTCTCGACGCGCGCCTGCATTCGCTATCACCGCTGGCAGTGCTCGATCGCGGCTACGCCTTGGTGCTTTCGCCTGAGGGCGCGCTCGTGCGCTCGACGGCGCAGATTGCCGCAGGCGACCGCGTGACCACGCGCCTGGCCGATGGCTCGTTCACGAGCCACGTTGAATCGACAGCCGCCGCCGCGCCCCGAACCGCCGCGAACAACGCGAACCCTGGGCCCACCCCCCGCAAACGAGGCAGGAAATCGACATCATGACTGCATCTTCTGTGCGCAAACTCTTCGGAACCGACGGCATTCGCGCCATCGCGGGCCAGGCCCCGCTCGACCCCACCACGATTTACAGCGTAGGACTGGCGCTGGCGCACTCGCTGCGCAAAACCGTAGCAAAACCCAAAGTGCTTCTGGGCCGCGACACGCGCGAGTCCGGCCCGTGGATCGCGTCCACATTGGCGGCGGGCCTGCGTCAAGCCGGCGCACAGGTCGAAAGCGCGGGCGTTGTCACCACGCCGGCGGTCGCGTTTCTCGCGCGCACGCATGGTTTCCATGCGGGCGTCGTGATCTCTGCTTCGCACAATCCCTGGGCTGACAACGGCATCAAGCTTTTTGGCGCCGACGGCTTCAAATTGCCCGACGCGCTGGAACTGGCCATGGAAGACGAGATTCTTCACCACGCCTCGCAGGTGGAGATCTCCGATGCGCAAGTTTTTCCCGCAGTCGAGGACAATGCCTCGCTCCAGGCTGACTACATCCAGTTCCTGATCGATTGCGTTCCCAGCCTCTCGCTCTCTCACTTGAAGCTTGTGGCCGATTGCGCCAACGGCGCGGCGGCGGCCATTGCGCCGGAGCTCTTCCGTCGCCTGGACCGCGAGGGGCACGGCAACATCACCCTGCTCCACATCGCGCCTGACGGCCGCAACATCAACGCGAACTGCGGGGCGCTGCATCCGGAACACGTGGCCGCAGAGGTGAAAGCGCGCGGTGCAGATCTGGGCGTAACCTTCGATGGCGACGCCGACCGCTGCATGCTGGCCGATTCGCACGGCAACGTGATCAACGGCGACGCCATTCTGCTGATGGCAGCGCGCGACCTCAAAGCGCGCGGCATGCTGAGCGGAGATATCGTAGTGGCGACGACCATGTCGAACATGGGGCTTGAAGCGGCGCTGAAGCGCAGCGGCATCCGCATGGTGCGCGCAGCGGTGGGCGACCGCTACGTGCTTGAAGAGATGCAGAAGCTGAATGCGGCCCTGGGCGGCGAGCAGTCCGGCCACATTCTTTTCCCTCACCTTGCGACCACCGGGGACGGCCTTTTGACCGCGCTCGTGGTCCTCGATCTCGTGGCCCGCACCGGCAAATCTCTCGACGAACTGACCGCCGATCTCAAAGTCTTTCCGCAGGTGATCGTGAACGTGAAGGTGCGCGAGAAAAAGCCGCTGGATACGATTCCCGCGGTGGTCACGGCGATCCGCGCCGCGGAAGAAGAACTGAAGGACACGGGCCGCGTGGTGATTCGCTATAGCGGAACCGAGGCCCTGGCGCGCGTGATGATCGAGGCCGAGAGCGAAGAGGCGATGCAGCGCCATGCGGAAGCGATTGCCGCGGCCATCCGCGCAGAACTCGGAGCCTGAGGGCGAACGGCCCGCAGCGAACGGTTGAAAACTCACGTCCCCGCAGCCTTTACCATCAATCTATGCCCCGCTTCCCTGCCGGCCAAACCCTGCTCATCGACGCAGACGATACGCTGTGGGAAAACAACATCTACTTTGAGCGCGCCATCGCCGCATTCATCAGCTTTCTTGACCATCACGAGTACTCGCCTGCCCAGGTGCGGCAGGCGCTGAACGCCGTGGAGCGCGAGACGATTGTTTCCCATGGCTACGGGCTGTCGAGCTTCACTCGCTCACTGGTAGACTGCTTCGAACGCCTGAGCCCCACGCCGGTGACGGAGGAAAAGCGTGAACGCATTCGCGAATTTGCGCGCTCTATTGCCGAGCAGGAGATCGAACTGCTGCCGGGAGTAGCAGAAACCCTTGAGGAGCTGGCCAGCCGGCATCATCTCATCCTGATGACCAAAGGCAACCACGCCGAGCAGGCCGACAAGCTGGCGCGCTCGGGCTTGGCGCAGCATTTTGCCGCAGTGGAAATTGTCGCCGAGAAGGATCCGCCGACCTATCGCACGGTGATTGCGCGGCATGAACTCAAGCCGCACACGAGTTGGATGATCGGCAACAGTCCCAAGAGCGACATCAACCCCGCGCTGGCCGCCGGACTGCATGCAGTGTTTCTCTTCCACAAGGACACCTGGGTGCTGGAGCACGCAGAGGTGGACGCCGCGCCCGATGGCCAGCACCTGATCGAACTCGACGCATTTGCAAAGCTCCGCGAGATTTTCTAAGGCCCGGGGCGAAGCTGAACTGCCGCACGCGCAAATTGACGATTGACTGCCATTGGTGCGGTCACTATGATGGCACTACTTCCGGGCCACTCTCCAGGGCTGAGTTCTTCCCATTATTCCGGCATCTCTATTTCTGTTTTGGAGAGCAATCGCATGTCGATTAAAAAGTTCGTTGCGCGCCTGAGTCTCGCGGCCGCGGCCTGTTTGACAGCTCAAACACCACCGACGGCTTACACAATCACAGAATCGGGAGGCGCGCCAGGTGCGACGACAACCATCTATCGCAGCGGCGCGAAGGCACTAATGGTTTACAACACTCCCGCACAAGGGGGTGCTCCGGCCTCGCGAACCTTCACCCTCTACGATCTGGCAACGGGCACCAACTATTCGTGGACTCCGGACAACGGCGCCGCCGCGTGCAGCGCTGGCACCTTCTCCGGCGACTGGGGCGATCCCTTCGCGGGCACCGCGGAGCTGCAAAGCGGTATCGCAAAGGGCGACCTCAAGCCGGCAGGCAGCGAGACCATCAACGGAATCGCGACCCAGGTATATGCCGGCAGCACACAGGGCGCGAATCTGAAGGCGTGGATCGATAGGAAGGATGGCCTCGTGATTCGCGCTCAAATAAGTACGCCCGGAGCGGCCGTGATGACTCTGGTGGATGTGACCAAGGTTTCGTTCGGGACACCAGCCGCATCGGTTTTCGCACTGCCGGCAGCCTGTGCTGGCCAGAAACCTCCGCCAACTGCGAACCAACTTATCGCGGACGAAACTGGCGATGACGCCGCGAACTACGTCAACGGAATGTATGGGCCGGGCTCGAAGAATTCGTGTTCCGTGGTGCTGCGAGTGGTGAATGCCAAGACCATGACGCCGATCACGCACATCCAGGTGGCGATCGACACCAGCTACAACGTGGACAACCCGCCACATTACGAGTCTGGAGTGCATAACGACGGGACGGAGACCTTTTCGGGCGGCGGCATTCATGAGATCACGAATATGGTGCACAACGGCGTGGTGAGTCTGGGAACTCCGCCGCCTTACTTCATGCTGGATGTCAACCTGATCCGGCCGGGCCATGGGAGCGGAGAAGGGCTGGTGTATCGGCAGTGCTTTGCGCCGACCGCCGTGCTGCTGGACGTGGTGAAGGACTACGGTGGGCCAACTGAGAGCTCGGACTTTTTGTGGGTGAAGGCCGGCAAATATGCGCCTCCGCCGGCGCGGTGAGCCACGCAGCACTCAACAATTGCAAAGCCCGGTTCGCGTTGCGCGAATGAGTTGCCGCGCGAGCTGGGCATTCTTCTGCCCGTTTGCTGCGCTGCCAGGCACGGCCGTACTGTGAGAAACTGAAAGAGCAGAAGCTCTCCGGGGCCGTGTGCAAATGTGGCCCAAAAACCGCTTCAACCCAGGTTGAAAAGGCGCACACGCGACCTGCACAGCGTTGTGGCTCGCGGGCGAGAGCAGGTAAATTCCTCAGGAACCAGAAACGAATGATCAGCGTCAGCAATCTTTCCATGCGCTACGGCTCGAAGATTCTCTTCGAGGACGTGAGCACCGCCTTCACGCCGGGACGGCGCTACGGACTAACCGGGCCGAACGGCTCGGGCAAGTCGACCTTCATGAAAATCCTGACCGGCGAACTGGATGCGCAGAAGGGCACGGTGGTGCGTCCGCGCAAACTGGGCGTACTGCGCCAGGATCAGTTCGCCTTCGACGCCTATCGCGTCATCGACACCGTGATCATGGGCAACAAACCGCTATGGGCCGCGCTGGAAGAGCGTGACCGCATCTATGCCAAGCCGGAAATGACCGACGCAGACGGCATGCGGCTGGGCGAACTGGAAGGCACCATCGGCGACGAGGACGGCTACACCGCAGAGAGCGATGCCGCCGTGCTGCTCGACGGCCTCGACATTCCTGAATCTCTGCACGAGCGCAAGATGGGCGAGTTGCAGGGCGGACAAAAAGTGCGCGTGTTGCTGGCCCAGGCGCTCTTCGGCAAACCGGAAGCGCTGCTGCTCGACGAGCCCACCAACTATCTCGATCTCGAATCGATCCACTGGCTTCAGGATACTTTGACGAATTACAACGGCACCCTGATCGCCATTTCGCACGACCGGCACTTTTTGAATTCGGTCACCACGCACACTGCCGACATCGATTACCAGACCATCATCACGTACACCGGCGGCTATGACGAGATGGTGATGGCGAAGACGCAGATTCGCTCCACGCTGGAGGCGCAGATCGCGCAACGCGAGAAAAAGATTTCGCAGTTGAACGATTTCATCGCGCGGTTTGCAGCAGGCACACGCTCCAGCCAGGTGACGAGCCGCCGCAAGGAAGTGGAGCGGCTCCAGACCAATGACCTGGCGCGGTCGAACATCCAGCGGCCGTACATCCGCTTCGACCAGACGCGGCCCAGCGGCAAGCACGTTCTGGAGTTCAAGCACGTCACGAAGTATTACGGCGAACAAGAAGTGATCGACGGCTTTACCGCCAATGTTTTGCGCGGCGAAAAAATCTGCCTGATGGGCCGCAACGGAGCCGGCAAAACCACGATGCTCAAGTGCCTGCTGGCAAACTATCCCGGTCTGGCCGAGAAGAATTTTACGCTCGACTCCGGTTCAGTATTTTGGGGCCACGAGGCGCAGGTAGGCTACTTCCCGCAAGACGTGGGCTCGACCATTGAGCCCGGCCTCACGGTTGCCGACTGGCTGCACCAGTGGAATCCCGCAGCGCACGTTGAAGACATTCGCGGAATCCTGGGGCAGATGCTTTTCAGCGGCGAAGAAGGCTCAAAGCCCACGAAAGCGCTCTCCGGCGGCGAACAGGCGCGGCTCGCGTTCTGCAAACTGATCCTGACCAAGCCCAACATTTTGATCTTCGACGAGCCCACCAACCACCTCGACCTCGAAGCGATCAATGCGCTGAACATTGCGCTGCAACGATACGAGGGCACGGTGCTGCTGGTGACGCACGACCACGACCTGATCGATGAAGTCGCCACGCGCATGTGGATCTTCCACGACAAGGAGATCGAAGACTTCCAGGGGCCGTACGCGGAGTGGAAGGGCAAGCACAACTAAAAAGGTACGCGCAGTGCGCACGCGTCTCTCCAGCCGCGCATCGGGCGAGAGAACATCCGCAACTGGCGGCTTGCCCTCCTGGCGATTTCAGCGTACACTTTCAATGCGTACAGGAAGGACGAGACCGCCGTGCCCAGACCCACAATCGAAGACAATAGCCGCATGTCGTTTCGCATCCGTCCAGATGAGAAAGCTTTGCTGGTGCGCGCGGTTGCGCTGGACCGCACTGACCTGACCGGCTTTGTGCTTCGGCACGCATTGAGCGCTGCCAAATCCGTCATCGAGGAGGCCGAGCACCTCCAACTCTCCGGCAGAGACAGCCTGCGCGTGCTTGAGCTGCTCGAAAATCCGCCAGCACCGAATCGAAAATTGCTGGCCGCAGCAAGGGCCCTGCCCAAACTCCGATGAAGCCGAACGCCTGGCACGAAGAGCCGATCGCGAAGAGGCACGACCGCGATGTCTTCGACTGCGGAGAAGCACCTCTGAACGAGTTCCTGCGCCTGCATGCCCGCAAGAGCCACGAAATGGGGGGCGCCAAGACCTTTCTTGCCATCGACAATGCCGATAACAAAACCATCCTCGGCTTCTACAGTCTGAGCCCTGCGTCGATTAAATATAGCCGCACCCCAGAGATCGTGCGGCGGCGTCTTGCCCGTCACGATGTTCCAGGCTTCCGTCTGGCGCGATTAGCCGTCGATCGCAAAGCGCAGGGCCGGGGCCTTGGTGGCCAGCTTCTGCTGGCGGCCGGCAGGCGCTGCCTGCTCGCTGCGGAGCAGGTTGGCGGAGTAGCGCTTGTAATCGACGCAAAGAATGACCGGGTGGCAAAATGGTATGCAAGCTTCGGCGCAGTGCCCCTTCTGGATGCGCCTTTGACTCTCATGCTACCGCTGGCCACGATTCAAACCGCTCTTGAAAGGGCCAAAGTGGTCCAATGAAGCGGGGATTCATTCCCGTCGAAGAGTCGTTCAAGTTGCAGCGAAGCGGTTAAATCAAGCCGCTATTTCGCGCTGGCCGGCGGCACAATTCCGTTCATGCGCAGGTATTCAACCATCTGGCCGTAGTGATCCCAGCAATGCGAAATGCCAAACGAGGCAAGCGTGGCGCGCGTCTGGAAGCCCGGCTCCGGCGACTTGATGACTTCAAACGCGTTGGCCGGCGTGAGCGTGGCAATCGCTTTGTGGGCAAATGCAAATGAGGCCGCTAATGCGGCCACAACGTCGTCCTTGTTGGTCAGCTTCAGGATCGCCCGTGGATCCCGATCCGGCTGAAGTCCGCTGACGATGTTGTAGAAGAAGTAATTCGCCTCGGCCACGTGCGTCGCCTCCTGCGCAAACGTCCGCACCGTGGCGAACTCGGTCTTCTGTCCCGGCACGAAGATCGCCTGGCTGGGAGCGAAATCGAACTTGTCGGCGGGCATGGCTTTCACCGCGCTCATCATCTCGCCCTCAATCACGCTCAACTGCGAATCGAAAGCCACGGCCGGTGTGGCGATGGTGCCGATCTCAGGTCCCTTCGCTGTGCCGCCCATTTGCGCCGCCGCAGTGAGCGAACCCAGACCCAACAAACCACAAGCTGCTATCCACCGCATGTGCATTGCGAACCTCCAGAAAAAGTTTCCTTCACAGGAGTCCACAGGTTAACAGAACGTGGCGGGGCAAATTTCTATTAGCGCGAAGAGTTCCATCCCCGCCCGCACCGGCTCTCAAAAGCTGAATCGCCCGTTGAGTTCCAGGCTGCGCGGGCCTGCGCCTTCGGCGGTTTGCAGTGCCGTGATCGACCCAAAGCCGGAGGAGTCGACCTGCATGTTGGGCGGCTCGTAATTGCGATGGTTGAAGACGTTCGCGGCCTCCACGCTGAAGCGGAAGCTGGTCTGCTCATTGAAGGTGACAGCCTTCATGAGCGATAGCGAGAAGTTTGCCGTGCCGGGTCCCACCACGCCGCCCACCGGAGCGTTGCCGAAGCGGCCGATGCCAGTCAGGTTTCCGGAACTGTAATCCACGGCGAGATTCTGGTAAGGAAACGCCACAGGGTCGAGCCACTGCCCCGTGGTGCGCGTCGCCGCGTAGGGCGGGAAGCCCGGCAACTGGTCCGTGCGCGCGAGGCCGACGGTGGTGAGGATATTCGTATTCGCCGGATCAATGGACTGCTCATAGGGCGTGAGGAATGGACCGCTCTGAAAGACCGTAACTCCCGCCAGTTGCCAGTTACCCGCCAGCACCCTGGCCGCGCTGCTCTTGGTCAGCCAGCGCTGGCCGGCGCCGAAGGGCAAATTGTAGAGATACGTCGCCAGAAAGCGCTGCCGTCGATCGTAGATCACGTTGCCGTAGTCGAGGCCGGGATTGAATCGGTCGGTGAGAAAACTGCCGCCGGCCACGGCAAACGCGGTGGGCGCCACGCCGCCTGCATTGGAAAGGTCGCGTGTGAACATGTAACTCAAGTCGAAGCTCAGCGACTTCTCGCTGTGCCGCGATAGCTCCACGGTGCCGCTCTGATAGTTGCTGAACGCGGCGTTCTCAACGCTCTGAATCACGCTCCAGTTGGGGTACGGGAGGCTGGAGGAGGCGGTGTTGTAGCCCACGGTGTTCGGATGCACCTGGTTCAGGTCTTCCATGGCTTCGAGGTTCTGGCCGTGACTGCCGGAATAGGACAGCCGCAGGCCGATGCTCTGCCCCATATTTTGCTCGAAGGTCAGGCTCCACTGCTGCACCGTCGGATCGACGTAGTGGACGGGAAAGGCGTAGTAGAAACCTCCCGTGGCCGCGGTCGCAGGATTGAAAGGATTGGCAAGCGAAAGCAGCGGAGTGACGCGGCTGGAGTCGTAGTCCTGGTTGTAGGTGGGCACGTAACTAGCAGCCACGGCCCAGCCGGCGACCAGCGAGAAGCCGAGCGGCGTTTCAATGAAGCGCCCCCAGCCGCCACGCAGAACCGTGCGGTCGTTGCCCAGAGGCCGCCAGGCGAAGCCCAGCCGCGGGCCGAAATCGGTGTGGTCCGTGAAGCGCAGCGACTCAGGAATGCCTGCCTGTGAAGCGGTCAGAATGGGTGTGGGCGCAATGCCGTTGCGGAACTGTTGCGACGCATTCTTGCTGGCCTGCGCGTTGGGAACCACCACGGCGCCGTTGACCTTGGTCACGCCGTCGGTTCCAATGCCCGTCCAATCGGGCATGAAGGTGGCCGTGTTCCAATGCGTGTCGTGAATGGGCGGGTGCGACTCGTAGCGCAGGCCCAGATTGAGCGTGAGATTCTCAGAAACCTTCCAATCGTCCTGCGCAAACGCCGCCCAGGAATAGCCGAACCCATCCATCGTGGAGTTGTTGGTGGAGCTCACCTCGGTGTAATCGGGATAACCGAGCAGGAAGGCGGTGTAGGGATCGCCGATGGTTTGGCCGACGTCGGAGCTGCCGTTAAAGACATACCATCCCGAGCGGTAGTTGCCGTAGACATTGTCGTCGTGATCCGTCAGGCGCTCGAAGTCGCCGCCAAACTTGAAGCTGTGCGTGTGGCGCGTCCAGGTGACGTTATCGAGAAGCTGGAAGATCTGGCCGCGTTGCATGCCGGGATTGCCGGCGCCGGTGGACATGAAGCCATTGATCAGCACCTGTGGCGCTTCAGACCACTGGGTGTCGGGCTGCGGAACAACCGAACCAAATCCGGTTTCCGCGAGAAGCTGCGAGGTTGCGTAGTTCTGCGTCTCGGAGGTGTGCTGAATATTGAATCCGCCGCGAAACTCGTTCAACAGGTTCTGATTGAAGATGAAATTATGCGCGAAGGTGAGTCCTTCGTCGATCTCCGGCGTGTTGTATGCGCCTTGCAGCGGGCTGCCGGCCTCAGCGCAATACGCATAAGTACATGCCGCGGAGGGCGCGGTCAGCACCTGGCGATTCTTGTACGAAAAGCGTGCAAAGACAGATTGGCGCGAGGAGAGCGTGCGGTCCAAACGAATGTCGCCCTGGTTGGCAGAGATGGGCGCGGGGAAGTTGATCTGATAGTTGTTCGCGTAGTCATCCGGCGCGCCGTAGTTGGGCGCCGGGAACAGGTATTTCAACACCGCGGCGGCAACGGGGCTCGGCGTCACATTCGCAGGATCGAGGGACGTTCCATCGGGCGACGAAACAGCACTAACGCCCTGGCCGGCAAGATAGCTGGTCAAGTTGCCGCCGCGCATGGCGGCCGAAGGAACGCTAAGCAGCATAGGCGTTTCGCGCGGCAGACGCAATCCCTCGTAGCTGGCAAAGAAAAATGTGCGATTGCTATTGGACGCGAGAAATGGAATGCGCAACGGCCCACCCAGCGTGCCGCCAAAATCGTTCATGATAATGCGCGGCTTCGAGAGCGCAAAGGGATTGTTCGAATTGAAGACGGTATTCTCGTTGTTCTCGAAGAGGCCTCCGTGGTAACGGATCGTGCCGGCCTTGGAGACGGTGGTAATGTCGGCAACGCCCGAGAACTCAGCGCTGTTGTTCGCTTCCGAAACGCGAATCTCCTCAATGGAATTGAAGGAGGGGAACATCTCGTTCACCGGGCCCGAATACTCGACGCCCACCGAGGAGATGCCGTCGATGGTGATGCTCAGCAGAGCGGGCGTCGCTCCCATCACCGCCAGCTCGCCGCTATCGTCGGTCTGCACGCCCGATTCGGTTGTGAGCGTGGAGATCGGGCTGGTGGAACCGGTGGAGCGCGAGTAGATGGCCACGGGAAGATTCACGAGCTCGTCGCCCAGCTTGGTTTCAGCCAGGTTCGAGGCATCGGTCGTGATCACCGGCTCGGCGTCTTCCCTCACCTCCACGGTCTGGGTCTGGGCGCCGGGACGCAATGTTGCGTCGATACGCCGAGTTTCGCGTGCGGCCAGCGCAATCTGGGGCAGCGCCGCGGTCTCAAAGCCGGGCGCGGCAATCGTCAGCTTATAGGAGCCCACATCGACGTTGCGGAAAGCGTAGTTGCCGCTTTCGTCTACCATGGCCACCAGCGTGGTCTGGGTTCCGGTGTTCTGGAGCGTCACCTGCGCATTCTGGATAACGGCTCCGGTAGCATCACGCACCATGCCCAGGATGGCGCCGAACGTAGATTGCGCATGAACGGGGCCCGCCATTGCGGAAACCAGCAAACCGAGGAGAAAACACCTCCAGGCGAGCCGCCCCGGAGAATGTGAAGAGCAGGAGAGATGTTTCATTGACTCACCTTTCGAGCAAACAAGCGAGAAAAATATCTCTTTCGCTGCTTTTGTAAGGATGGAATTAAATTCAATGTAATGCCTGATGAATGCTCAGGATGACAGTCAAACCCTAAAGCAGATTTTTCCTGTGGAAAAACCGGGCGCGACTCGGGGCGTCAAGAGAATTAGGAGCCGGCGACCAAACCTGGCGGGGCCACGATCACGGGCGCAGCACAGATGCAGGACAGCAAGCTTTTTCTCTCAGAAGATTCGGCAACAGAAAGGCCTCGGCGGCTGTGGCGCAGCCGCGCGCTGATCTTTGGCCTCATCTCGGCGTCCACTGCCGCACTCCTGCTTTGCCCCTGCGATTGTCCGGGCCAAAACCCGCACGCCATTTTCTTAAGTGCGATCTCGGTCCTCATCGGCGGCGGCGCGGCGGTTCTCGTTTATCGCGAGATGCGGCGCAGGAGCGATATCACGGCTTTCCTGAAAGCCGTCATCGCCATTGCCATCGTAATCGTTGGGGTTTACGCGGAGTTCACCGCGGCGATGGACTTGATTGCCTGGCTTGCGCGGAGCGGAAGATAGGGCCGCCAGCTGCGTTTTGGGCTGCGGTATGGCCCACCGGCCTCGAACGTCCCATTCGTCATCTTACATCTATTCAAGACATTGCAAAAAAGGTATAATGCTTTCATGCGGTGGTCTGTCGGATTCCTGGATGAGCAGGCCAGGGCGGCGCTTGACGCATTTCCTGCTGATATTCGAGCGAGCTTTCAGCGCATCGTGGAACTGATTCAAACCCACGGCCTTGAACGCGTGCACGAGCCCTACTTGAAGCATCTCGAGGGGTCGCTCTGGGAGATGCGACTAAAGGGCAAAAGCGGAATCGCTCGCGCCATCTACGTCACGGCGACCGGCATGCGTATCGTAATCGTTCACGTTTTTGCCAAGAAAACCGTGAAGGCGCCACGCAGGGAGATCTTACACGCCCTGAAGAAGGCCAAGGAGATCCAATGAAAACGAAATTCATCCCCGTGGAAGAGTCTTTCAAGCAATGGAAGAAGGACCCGAAGTACGTAGCTGCCTATAATGCGCTGGAAAAAGAATTCGCAATTGCGTCGGCGATGATCAAGGCCCGTGCCGATGCAAATATGACTCAGGAGCAGGTTGCGAAGGCGATGGGGACTACGCAGGCGGTCATTGCCCGCCTCGAAAGCGGAAAAGCTCTGCCCTCGACGCGAACACTTGAGCGTTTTGCCAAAGCCACCCGAACGCGCCTACGCATCAGCTTTGCACGTGAGGCCCTGAGAGTCGGAGCTTCCCGCTGACCCGGAGATTGGCGGCCTGCAAAATTCCGCGCTTCTGCATCCGGCGCTGCTCGGGGTCTTCAGCACGCCTTAGATGGGCGCTTTTTCAAACGAAGTCACGAAATGAATTCCGGGAACTGTCAAGCCCTGGAGGCGGTCGTCATTGGTCAAGAAGAGGTCGCATCCCGCGGTTGCAGCAGTCGCGAGTTGAATTGCATCCGGCGGCTTAACTTTCCCCCCGATGCGAATCCGCGCGAAAGCCTCTGCGGCCTGCTCGATGAAGGGTAATACCACGATTCCTGGACTGCGAAATAGCTGGCGATAGCGATGCGCCAAGGCGAAGTCACTTTGCCGCAATGGCGTTACCAGGACCTCGCCCACGCTCATGACGGAGGTCAGAATCTCATCTCTGCGCGCGATGAACGCCCGGCTCAGTTGCCGCGCCCGCGCTGCCAAAGGACCTTGGCCCTCGTACAGGTAAATGAAAAAATTGGTGTCGAGAAATATTCGGCTCATTCCCAGCCCTCGCGCAACTTGCGCACGAATTCGTCGGGATCTATTCCCTTCCAATACTCCTGCCCCAACCCTTCCATTTCCAAAAGTCCCTCAAGCCAGCGTTCGGGCGTCTCAGAACTCTGTTTTGGCGCGCTCGGCTGTTGCGGCCCATCGATCGATGAATGCGCTCTCGCTCCGGTCCGGCCCTCTTGGTATCTCTTCTTCGCCCATTCAAGCAGCGGCAGGTAGCTCTCTGGAATTTCGCCTGCATCCGGGAATATTCTCCCTGTCCGCTCCGGATGGACCTCGTCCCCCGGCAGTAGGAGGCGGCGTGTGTGTTTTCCGGTGGCAAAAAGCATCCGGTGCTTTGCGGGATTTGGCGGCCGGTTGGCCACGCAGTGCTGAGAGACGTGCACGTTGAGGCCAGAACGGAATTCGCCCGCGATTCCTTCCTGAGCCGCACGATTGACAATTTCCTTGATCGTAAACTCCGTTCGTTCTGGCTGCTCCTGGTGCAAAAGTGCTGTCGCGACAAAAACTTCTGCCGCCAGCCCCACCTCGGTCGATAGCAAAACAGACGCCATTTCTCACTCCACAATATGAACATTGTAGAATGATGAGTCAATTGTGTCAATACTATGAGAAAATAGGCCGGAATAACTTCTAAACCCGCCGTTGCACAGCCTGTTCATATACCCGCACGTATTCCTTTGCCGGTCCAGACCAGCCGTAGTCGCGGGCCATGCCGTTGCGCATCAGGCGCGTCCAGCCCTTCCTGTCGCGGAAGGCTTCGAGGGCGCGGTCGATCTCCGCGAGCAGGTCTTTCGGTTCGTAGCCCTCGAACTTAAATCCGGTTCCAGTTCCCTTCACCGCGTCCCACTCCTCGATGGTGTCGTCAAGGCCACCGGTGGCGCGCACGACGGGGACGGTACCGTACCTGAGCGAGTACATCTGGTTGAGGCCGCAGGGCTCGTAGAGTGAAGGCATCAGGAACATGTCTGCGCCGGCTTCGATCTTGTGCGCAACGGCGTCGTCGTAGCGAATCTGCACGGCCACGGTGTCGGGATGGCGGAAGGCCCAGCCGCGGAAGAGGTTTTCGTAGTAGGGATCGCCGGTGCCCAGCGCGACCACGGCCAGATCGCGATCCGCCAACTCTTCAACGATCTTCGCCACGATTCCGAATCCCTTTTGCGTAGCCAGGCGCGAGACGATGCCGATAACGGGAGTGGTGTCCGCGATCTTTTCAAGGCCAAAGGCGTGCAGCAGATCGGCGCGGCAAATGTGTTTGCCCTCGAGATTCTCGGGCGTGTAGTGCGCGGCCAGGTGGCCGTCGACGGCGGGATTCCACTGCGTGTAGTCCACGCCGTTCAAAATGCCGTGCAGATCGGCGGCGCGCTTGTGCAGCACGCCTTCAAGCAACTCGCCAAACTCGGCCGTCTGGATCTCCTCGGCGTATTTGCGGCTGACCGTGGTGAGCAAATCGGAAAAAACCACACCGCCCTTCAGAAAATTGAAGCGATCGAACTGCTCCACTTGATCCATGGTGAAAAGCTCCCACGGAAAGAGGAGTTGCTCGGTGGTATCGGGCGGAAATTTGCCCTGGAAAGCGGCATTGTGAATCGTGAGTACGGTGGCCGCGCTGTACAAGACAGGATCGTCGAGATAGGTGGTGCGTAGATAGACGGGAATCAGCGCGGCCTGCCAGTCGTGAACGTGAAATACATTCGGCACGCCGAGGAGTTTTGACGCCTCGATGACGGCGCGGCAAAACAGGCCGAAGCGCTCGGCGTTATCGGCATAATCGACACCGGCAGCACCGTACAGCTCCTTGCGGTCGAAGAGCTCCGGGCAATCGATGAAGTAATACTGCACGCCGTCGCGCTTGCCGCCGTCGACGACGCCCACAAAGCGGTTGTAGTGGCTGAACGGGATGGTGATGGAGCGGACGGCATAATTCGGCTCGCCTTCAATGAGCCGCCGGATGCGCGCGTAAAACGGCAGGTAGACCGTGACCTGATGCCCCAGCTTGACCAGCTCGGGCGGCAACGCGCCCACCACGTCGGCCAGGCCGCCGGTCTTGGCCAGCGGCGTGCTTTCTGAGGCGGCAAACGTAATCTGCATGCGGCAATCTCCCGTTGCGTAATCAACGCCCAGTCTACTATGCGAAAGGCGGCGGGGTTAGCGGGGCTAGCGGAGTCAGACGGGCCGTGAGAGAGGTCCGAGGCATATGATAGTTTGGGCGCGCAAAAGGAGTTGGCGGATGGACCGCGCGTTTGCGTCATTGGCTTGGCGCGTTGTGCGGTTTTTCAAGTTCGCCCCAGGGGATAGAAGGTCATGATCGGCAAAATTAGACTGCTCTCTGCTCTCGTCTTCGCTGCTTTCACCGTTTCGTTTGCGGGCGCATGTGCTGCGCAAGTTTCCGGCTCGCCGCACTCGGGCGGTGACACCTCTGCACCGCACACTTTTGGCGTGGAAAACGGGAAGTTCGTACTCGACGGCAAGCCGTTCCAGATCATTGCGGGCGAAATGCACTATGCGCGCATCCCCCGTGCGTATTGGCGCGCGCGGCTGCGCATGGCCAAGGCGATGGGACTGAACACCATCACAACCTACGTGTTCTGGAACTTTCATGAGCCGCAGCCCGGCGTGTACGACTTCACAGGCCAGCACGACGTCGCCGAGTTCGTGCGCGAGGCGCAGAGCGAGGGGCTGCTCGTGAATCTGCGGCCGGGGCCCTACTCCTGCGCGGAGTGGGAGTGGGGTGGATTCCCCTCGTGGCTCTTGAAGGACCACGGCATTGTGGTGCGCAGCAGCGATCCGAAATTCATGGAGCCGGCGCGGCGCTGGCTGCTGCGCCTGGGCAAGGAACTCGCGCCCCTGCAACTCGCCAATGGCGGACCCATCGTCATGGTGCAGGTGGAGAACGAGTACGGCTCATTCGGCAGCGACCACAACTACATGGAGCAGATTCATCGCGATATCGTCGATGCGGGATTCAGCAAATCTCTGATCTACACCGCCGATGGACCCGACCTGATTCCCAACGGCTCGCTGCCTGGGTTTATGGCGGGGATCAACTTTGCGCCCGGCAACGCGCCGAAATCCTTTGCGACGCTGCACAAACTGCGCCCCGACGGCCCATTCATGGCCACCGAGTGGTGGGACGGATGGTTCGATCACTGGGGCGGAGAGCACCACACGTCCGACCCGAAGACGCAGGCCGATGAGCTGCAATGGATTCTCACGCAGGGCTACTCGATCAGCATCTACATGGTGCACGGCGGAACAAGCTTTGGCTGGATGAACGGCGCTAATATGGATCACACGTCCTACCAGCCGGATGTGACGAGCTATGACTACGATTCGGCCATCGACGAGAGCGGGCGGCCGGGCGCCAAGTACTTCCCTTTCCGCGAGGCCATTGCCAAGGCCACAGGCGTCACGCCACCGCCGCTTCCGGTAGTCGATCCGCCCATTGCGACGTCTCCCGTGGAATTCAAGGAGTCCGCCTCGTTGTGGCAATTGCTGCCGCAGCCCTTCGCGTCAGGGCCAGTAGTGACGATGGAGGACCTCAACCAGGCGTACGGCTACATTCTCTACCGGACGACAATTCAGGGCCCGGTCGCGGGCGACCTGGTTCTTGACGAACTCCACGACTACGCGCAGATCTACGCAAACGGCAAGCTGCTGGGAACGCTCGACCGGCGGCTGGAACAAAAACCACTGCACGTTGATTTGAGCGGACCGAAGACGCAGCTCGACATCCTGGTGGAGAACTCGGGCCGCGTGAACTTCGGCCCGGTAATTCGCGGCGAGCGCAAGGGCATTACGAAGCAGGTCACGCTGAACGGCAAGCCGCTGACAGGTTGGCAAATCTACTCGCTGCCCATGAGCGATCCCGAGAAGCTGCCGTTCCGCACCGCCGATTGCACGGGCGCGTGCTTCTATCGCGGCGCGTTGCAGGTGGACCACCCCGGCGACACCTTTCTCGACACCAGCAGTTTCGTGAAGGGCTTTGTGTGGCTGAACGGTCATGCCCTGGGCCGCGTGTGGAGTATCGGGCCGCAAAAAACGCTTTATGTGCCGGGTCCGTGGCTGCATGCGGGTGCGAACGAGGTCATTGTCTTCGACCTCGACGGCGCGCCGGGCAGAACCGCCGCGGGAAAAACCAAGCCGGTTCTGAATGCGCCGGTCGCCCACCAACCGTGACCGAAGAAGTAGGTATTATCCATTCAAGCGCCTGTCGAACCAGACAGGTAAAACTGTAAAACTGCTGTGGTAAATTCATCGTAGACGACAATGGACATCATGGAATCGGAATGCCGGACGCAGGATGAGACGGGCGCAAGTAACCGGGAAACGCTGGCGCTCATCATTCCCACGCTCAACGAGGCACAGAATATCCGCAATGTGCTCAATCGAGTTCGCTCCGTGCTTGATCCCGTGGGCATCGACTACGAGATACTCGTCGTCGATGATGACAGCAGCGACGGCACGGGCGAGATTGTCTCCGCCATTGGCCTTGAAGATCCCCGCGTGCGCTTGATCGTGCGCAAAGGAGCCAAAGGCGTGGCAGGAGCCACCCTCCTGGGCTGGGAGAACACCGACGCGTCAATCGTCGGCGCGATGGATGCCGATCTTCAGCACCCGCCGGAACTGGTCCCCGCCCTGGTTGCCGAAATTCTCGCGGGCCACGATGTAGCTATTGGCAGCCGGTATGCCGACGGCGGCAGCCTGGGCAACTGGAACCTGCCCAGAAAGCTGCTCTCCAACGCGGCTTTGTGGGTGGCCATGCCGGTGCAACGGAAGCAGATTCGCGCCAAAGATCCGACCGCCGGTTATTTCCTGGTTCGCCGCGAATGCATCGATCAGATCCAATTCCAGCGTACGGGCTTCAAGTTGCTATTGGATGTTCTGGTGCGCGGCCGCATCCGCTCGATCAAAGAGATTCCCTACACCTTCGAGAGCCGCCACCACGGCGCAAGCAAGGCTACCTTCAAGGTTGCTTGTGAATATGCCGGGCTGTTAGCCAGGCTTTATTGGGAAAGGTTTGGCTTTCACCAGCGCGAGATACCCCGCGCACATACCTCCTGACCGTTGTTCTACTTCGTTTTCCGCAGAAATCAGCCCGCTTCCTCCGCCAAGGTCTCTGAACTCAAGGCGTGCTCCGCGCTCACCTTGACCCGCGCGCGCAATCCCAGGATTGCGCGGACACCGAGAATTACCAGCAGCGGATCGACCGCGCGCAACTGGTACGGCTCGGGGTGCGAGAAGTAATACATAAGCGGAAAGAGAAAGAGCACGCCCCCGTAACGGATGGCCTCGTAGGGTGCATCTCGCCACGCGAACAGCAGCCCCAGAAGACCGAACAGTGTGAGGCAAGTGGCGAAGGGAATGTTAGCCGGGTCCATGGGCTCGAGCGCGAGGTAATCGCGGTTGAAGCTCCAGTAGCCCGTCCAGATGTAGACGGCGCGGCGCAGGCTTATCCACGCGTACCAGGCCGGATGGTCATGGACGTACGCATCGGCCTGCTGCGATTTCAAACTCATGTAGGCCAGCTCGCCCATGGAGTTGTATTCGGCCAGCTCCTGCGCGTCATGGAGGGGATGGATATCGTCGCTGGTCCAGCGCAGATCGTAGCCGTTGTTGCCCATCCAGAGCTCCAGGCCCATGTTGTCGCGCATGGGAATGAAGCGGTGAAACACCAGTGCATTACGGATCATCCAGGGAGAAATCGCCGCCACCATCACAACGCCGGCAACGCATCCTGGCAGGAACCAGCGCCTGCCGTCGCGGAAGCGCCGCCAGCAGGCGAGCGCCAGCAGGAATGGAATCACAATCAGCGCCGACGGCTCGGTAAGTCCCGCAAAGCCTGCCAGAAGGCCGAAGCCGGCCCACAAACCCAGCCGTGGCGATTGCTCCATGTGCTGCGCCAGCACCAGCAGCCAGCAAAGACAGAGCAGCAGCAAATGCGTGGACCATGCCCACGCCGCCGAAAAATAGATGCCGTACGGGAAGAATGCCCAGATCCATGCCGCCCACCAGCCCGCGCGCTCTCCAAAACTGCGCCGCGCCATCAAGAAGATGGGGATGCAGCCCAAGGCGTTGAGCAGACAATTCAGCGCGTGCACGGCAAAGATCGATCCCGGAGTGTGCACCCCAAACATGCGAAAGAGGCCCGCAACGATCAACGGATACACCGGCGTCATCATCACCGAAGGCTGCGTCGAATCCAATGGACTGCCGAAGCCGTGACCCGCCACCAGGCTCCTCGCGATGTTGCCGGGCTCCCAGGCATGGATGTGGTCGGCATCCATCAGATTTTCAAAGTTGCGGAGTGGAGTCACGGCGAGGCGCAGGGCAAGCGCGATCAAGACAATCAATGCAAGCGCGCGACGATTTCCCGGCTCGGATGCCCTTGCGGCTTCTGGGAGAGGTTTGGTCAAGATTCTTCCATTCAAGAATAAAGGCTTAATTGGGTTCTTTTTAATTGGACGAAAGGTTTTGTAAACTGGATTACACAGGGGCCTCTACTTTGTTACGCAGGGAATAAATTCTGCCGCGCGCCGCCCGGCCCCGAAATTGCCCCCTGAGCGGACGGATGCCGTGCACCCTCTGTCGCCTTTGACCCCGCCCATCCGGCAAAGTTTTGCTTTCCGGGCGTGGAGCTGCCCAGCATCTACTATGCTAAATCTGTTCCCCGGAGGCTCCCCTATGCTTTCTCTCACTGCCGCACCGCCCGCCACTCCCACGCCGGTGGATGAGATCGCGGCGGCCATCGTACACATTAGCGCCCTGCACGACCTGCCGCTCGAAGATCGCCTGTGGCTGGCCAGCCACGGTCAGGAAGTCGTCGCCAATCCCGGCGACATTCTGTTTGAAGAAGGCGCTCCGGCCGACCACATGGTGCTCATCCTCAAGGGCGAGATCCACGTGCGGCGGCAACACGGCGGCCCCATGGCGCTATTTGTCGGACGTGCGGGGCAAATGACCGGCATTTTGCCTTTTTCGCGCATGAAGGGCTACGGCGGGCAGGGATTTGCCGTGTCGCCGGTGTGGGCCCTGCTCGTTCACCGCGCGCTTTTTCCTGAAATGCTGGCGGCCATTCCTTCCATGGCGCAGCGGGTGGTATCGACGCTGCTGGACCGCGTGCGCGAGGTGACGCGCATCGAGCAGCAGGCGGAGAAGCTCACCGCCCTGGGCCAGCTAGCCGGGAATCTCTCGCATGAGCTGAACAATCCGGCTTCCGCCGCGCAACGCGCCGCAGCCAGCCTGCTGACAGCCCTGCGCACAAATCGCAGCAATCGCATGAAGCTGATTCTGCTTCACCTTACCGAGGATCAGGTGCGGAAGCTCGAAGAGTGGGAGGAAAAGATGTTCTGCCGCACCGGCGGAACGCTCGGGGCGGCAGAGGAGACGGATGCCCTGGGGTTCATTTCCCGCGAAGAGTCGGTGCGCGCGTGGCTGACCGCGATTGGCTGCAACGACGCGTGGGAAGTTGCCGCGCAACTGGCGGAGCAGCGCGTGACCACCGCCGACCTCGAAGAGTTGCGCGAATTTCTCGACGAAAACGCGATTTGCGTTTCGTTGCAGTATTTCGCCCGCTTCGTGCGTTCCGCGCGGGCCGCCGAAACCATCGTGCACTCCACTGCGCACATCTTCGACCTGATCGGCGCCGTCAAGGACTACTCCAACATGGACCGCGCGCCAATTCTTGAAGTCGACGTGCCGGCCGGTCTCGACGCCACCTTGCAGATGTTCCGCTCGCGGATGGCGAATGTCGAAATCGAGCGCGATTATCAGCCCGATCTGCCGCGCATCAGCGCGTATAGTGGCGAGCTGAACCAGGTGTGGACCGCGCTGATTGAAAACGCTCTGGACGCCCTGGAACTCGACGCCGAGGGAAATGACGCGCGGGTAGACCATGGCCGCATTCGTGTGGTCTGCCGGCTTGAGGCCGAAATGTTGCTGGTGGAGATCTGGAACTCCGGCCCCGGCATTCCTCCCGAGCTCCAGGAACGCATCTTCGAGCCGTTCTTTACCACCAAGGCCCCAGGCAAAGGGCTTGGCCTGGGACTCGACAATGCCATGCGCATCGTGCGCAAGCATCGCGGCCATCTCAGCGTGAAATCGGAGCCGGGCTCGACGTGCTTCCGCGTGCGGCTGCCGCTCGATCAGCTCCAGGCATATTAAAAAGCAGGGAGTAGCCAGTAGCGAATAGGGAGTAGAAAGGCCGCTGACATGAGCTATCTCAAAATGACGCCTGGCGCGTCGTTGACGAGTGCAATGGCAAGGAACTGCTGCGGAAGAGGCGAGAAATAGCGTAAACGCCATCAGGCGACCGGCCTACTCCCTATTCCCTACTCCCTGTTATTTCATCACTTCCACGCCGCGCCAAAAGGCGACATACCCCTTGAGCTTGCGCGCCGCCGGCTTGGGATCGGGATAGTACCAGGCTGCGTCCTGGTTATCTTGCCCGTCGATCACGACCGTCAGGTACCGCTTCTGGCCCGTTGCGGGATCGGTTGAGGTCGTGCTGCTGGTTCGAAAATACTCGCGCTTGAGGCTGGATTCGGGGAAATAGACCGTCCCCTCAACTTCCATAATCTGATCGCTGTCCGCAAGGACCCGACCGTTCCAAATTGCTCGCGCCATGGATTTTCCGGTTACCGTCAATCGTTCAACCCCTGCCCCGGCCAGAGGGTGAATCGGCCAGGCAAGGGGAACCGATACGACAGTAACAGACTTCGGGCGGCGTGGCGAGTCCTAATCAGGTACGTGCGCGCCGATGGCCCTACTTTGCCGCGACAATCGATTCGATATGCATGCTCTTGTGCGCTGCATCTTCTGTCGCCGTCACGGTCACGTGGGCGCCATAGAAGTCGGCTTTCACAGCATCGGGGTTGTCGATCGCCCAAACCTGCTTATCGGGATCGACAAATACCGGCTTCATCCCGCCTTCAATGCATTTCTTGACGCATGCCGCACCGGTCGTGGTGTGTTTTGCGCCGCACATGGAGTCGGAAATATACCCCGTGGTTGTAGTTGAAACGGCAGCTTGCGCCACGACGACAGCGACGGCAAACACAGCCGCCAACAGACAGATGCTTCTCTTCATTGAAACCTCCAGGGAAGGGTGAGGCTTGACCCGCCTTTATGATGCTCCCGCCGCCGCGATTCCACAAGAGCGAATTCTCGGTCGTTCCGTACCCCTGCGTAGCGCCGGTCTCCGCAGTCTGCGGATAAAACTACGCAAGCGGCTTTGTAACAACGGCACGGCTTCAGCCGGGCCACATAAGTCCATTAAAATCGTCGGGGCCTCAGCCCCTGCTGCTCTCGCATTCGCGAAAATTTCCGGCTCCACGGAGTTTTTCCGCAGTCTGTCCAGACCCGCGCTTGCAGGTTCAGGAACCTATGCAGCAATAAAACCTCGCCGCCTATTTTGGCCCGCGAGAGCTCCGCATACCATCCACCCGCTTGAGGGTTACTTCGTAGCGCTGCGCCGCGGCCGAAAAGCGATTGATCATTTCCGTAGTCTTGGTCATAAACATGGGGTTCTTCTCGCGGATGGCTTCTAGAATAGGCGCAAACTTGGCCAGCAGGAAAAATCCCTCACCATTGGAGTCGACAAACAACTCTGCGGAAACGGCGCCGTGCAGCACCATGGCCGCCGCCATCTCCCAGTACGTGATCACCTGCCGAAACCAGGCATTGTGCGGGTCGGCGGGGTTTTCTGCCACGGCGGAGAATTCTTCCAGCGTTTGCGGCCAGAATTCGCCGCCGATCCAGGCGCGCGCCTGCCGCATCACGGCTTCAGTGCGCAATTGATAGAGCTTGAGAATGATTTCAGCGTCGGCCGGCGTGGCCAGCATGCGTTCCATATTGGGGGCATCTCCGCTGTCATAGTACAGGAAGCAGGGGAGATGTGTCGCCGGATGTACTGAGTCGGTTTGAGTCCGTCGTGAAAGGGCACGACTTTAGTCGTGCCACAAGTGCCCAAAACGAATGCGGGGCTTCAGCCCCCGAGGGACGTTTTCCTTAAAGCTAATTCTCTACATCGCGCGACGGGTGTTGATATCGCCACCAGCCCGCGAAAGTCGCATTATGCTGCCGGAGCTTCCTTCTTCTTCGCCGGCTTCTCGATCCGTCCCGTGGCCGCGCCGGCTGCCAACTCTTCGTCGGTATAAAAGCGGCCGGAGCCGTCAAGCTCGCCGGAGGCAAGTTGGCGGTCGAGCTCAACCAGTCCCCGCCGAACTGCCTCGTGCCATTCCTCAGAGGACATCTGTGCTTTGCTCATTAGGGATCTCCTCGATTCTGCGCCATCGGTCGGGGTCATAAACGACCAATGACCCTCCGGCACGCTTTTCCGCAATCAGAATTCTCCGTCCGTCTGTATTATCGTAAATTTCAGCGTCCTCCGCCAGCGGGAGATAGATGTTCCGCATATTCAACAGCCCGGCATAAAACCTGCGCCGAATATCCAAAGTTGGAATGGAATGGCCGCCCTGATTGACCCTCCTCGCTACTCGTGACATGGCGTACTCTGGCGAGGGAAGCGAGAAGAAGAGCAAACGAATGCGCCATCCGTCCGACTTGCAGCGTTCAAGAAGACCCGCGTAAGACTTTCCGGCGCAAGTGGTCTCAAGGCCGAAGCTCTCGCCCCGCCGCACCAGGTCTCGCATCTCTAAAATCATCCGCCTACCGGCAGCTAAAGCCGCGGACTCCGGATTTTCAGGCGCGATCTCTCGTGCGATTTCATCGGCGTTCAGAAATTCGTGAAGCCGAAAGAACTCAGACAATAGAACCCGGGAAGCGGTTGTCTTACCTGCCCCGTTCGGACCGCCGATCAGAACGATCTCTTTCACGTGACCTAATCTTTCCCTTACGCCGGCTGCAACTCCCGCTTCTCGTCCTTCTTTTCCGCAACCGGCCCGTGAGTCTCCGCCGTGGGCGGAGGCGGCGCGTCGCCAATGCGCTTGGAGTAGGTGCACGCGACCTTGCCAGCCTCAGCGGGGGCGACAGCCGTCTTCTTCCCGCGCTTCTTTGGCGCCGCAACCTCTTCCTCAGCGGATTTCTTTTTGTTCGGGCATTCCAGATAGACACCCGAGCGGAGGGTCTTTTCGACGAGGTACGGGCTGTCGCACTCGGGGCACTTCTTGGCAACAGGTTTCAGATTCGAGGTGAAATCGCACTTGGGATAATTCGTGCAACCCCAGAAGACATTCCCGCGGCGCGCGCGACGCTCGGCAATGTTACCCTCGCCGCACTTGGGACATTTCATCCCCTCGATCAAATTCTGCTTCACGTACTTGCACTTGGGGTATCCCGAGCAGGAGACGAACTCGCCGTACGCGCCCTGGCGCAGCACCAGCGGCTTGCCGCATTCGGGGCAGGCTTCGCCAGTGGGCTCAGGCGGCTTCTGCTGCTGCTTCGAGCTCAGCTTGCGGAAGGTCTTGCAGGGCGGATCGGCGTTGTAGTCCGGGCAGGCCATGAAAGGGCCGAAAAGCCCGCGGCGCATCACCATCACCTTGCCGCAGTTCTCGCAATATTCTTCAGTGTCCCCCGCCTCCTGCGCTTCCGGCGTGTTCAAGTCCGGCTTTGAAGCAATGTTCTCCTTGGTGAACGTACAGCTCGTTGGGTCCTTCTTGTTGTACGCCGAGCAGGCGTAGAAAGTGCCGAACTTGCCCCACCTTAAAATCAGCGGAGAGCCGCAGACTTCGCACTTTTCGGTGGTCTTAATCTCCATCCGCTTGATGTTTTCCATCTTCTTGCCGGCGTCTTTGAGCTCGCCTTCAAAGTGGTCGTAGAAGGCGCTCAGCAAGTCGGTCCACTTCTCCGTGCCTTCTTCAATGTCATCGAGCTCGGTTTCAAGCTTGGCCGTGTAAGCGGTGTCGAAGATGTAAGGGAAATTCTTGACCAGCAGGTCGCAGACCACCACACCAATCTCAGTGGGATAAAAACGTCCCCGCGAGCCGCCGTGCTTCACCACATACTCGCGATCCTGAATGGTGTTGATGATCGACGCGTAGGTGGACGGCCGCCCGATGCCGCGCTCCTCAAGCTCCTTGACCAGTGATGCTTCGTTGTAGCGCGGAGGCGGCTGGGTCGCGTGCTCCTCGGGAAGCAGTTCATCGCGCTCCAGCGTCTTCACGCCGTCCAGGCTGGGCAGCCGGTTCGCCGACTCATCGTCATCCTTCGCATCTTCCGAAACTTCATACAGCTTCAGAAATCCGTCGAAGCGCATCACGGAACCGCTGACCCTGAAATCGTATTTTTTATTGGTTTTGGATGAATGGGCTGCGATGTTGGCTGTGGTCACGTCGTAGACCGCCGGAACCATCTGCGACGCAACAAAGCGCCGCCAAATCAGTGTGTAGAGCTTGAGCTGCTCGTCGCTCAGATAGCGAGCCAGCGACTCCGGCGTGCGCGTGGGATCGGCGGGCCGGATGGCTTCGTGCGCGTCCTGCGCTTCCTTCTTGCCTTTGTACACATTGGGCGAGCCGGGCAGATACTTTGTTCCCAGCTCCTTGCCGATCCATTCGCGCGCCGCGGCAACGGCTTCCGGCGCCACGCGCGGCGAATCGGTACGCATATAAGTGATCAGACCGGTAGTGCCCTCAGCGCCGATGTCCACGCCCTCATAGAGCCGCTGCGCCACGCCCATAGTCCGGCGCACATTGAAGCCCAACTTGTTGGCCGCGTCGCGTTGCAGTTGGCTGGTGATGAAAGGCGCCAGCGGCCGCCGCTGCTGCTCGCGCGCCTGCACGCTGGTGACGGTCCAGGTAGCTTTCTCGAGCGCCGCCAGAACCGCGTCCATCGCCTTTTTGTCCGGCACGGCGTTTGCAATGAACTGCTCTTTGCCGTCCTTGTCCTTGCCGTTCGCCACGCGCGCCGGCTCGCCCTCGATGCCGATGAACTTTGCCTTGAACTTTTGCTCGGCCTGCTTTTCCGGATGCAGCAAAGCGTCCAGCGTCCAATATTCCACCGGCTGGAATCCGCGAATCTCGCGTTCGCGCTCCACAATCAGCCGCAGCGCCACCGTTTGCACGCGCCCCGCCGAAAGCCCGCGCCGCACTTTATCCCAAAGCAGCGGCGATATCTGATACCCCACCAGGCGATCCAGCACTCGCCGCGTCTGCTGCGCATCCACAAGATTCTGGTCGATGTCGCGCGCATGCTTGAAAGCCTCGTTTACAGCCTTCTTCGTGATCTCGTTGAAGGTGACGCGGCGAATTTTTTTTCTTTCTTTGGCGTTCGTTCCAAGCTGAAGCGCCAGATGGTACGCAATCGCCTCGCCTTCGCGGTCCGGGTCAGGCGCAAGGTAGATTTCGTCTGCCTTGGCCGCCGCTTTCTTCAACTGGTCAACAACCTTTTCCTTGCCCGGCGACACCACAAGCTCCGGCTCAAACGTCCGATTCTTCAGTTCCACGCCGAGGTCGTTCTTCGGCAGGTCCATAATGTGCCCCACCGACGCGCGCACATCGAATCCCTTGCCCAGATATTTCTCGATCGTCTTCGCCTTGGCCGGCGATTCCACGATCACCAATGCTTTACTCGTTGCCATTCCTTGACCCAATTCCCTCGTTGTCTTCCCTGTTTTGCTTCTCGACTCCCTGGGGAAAGCTTTCCCCCCGGGCCGCTGCGCACGTGCAGCGCAACTCAACTTTGGACTCGTTTCGTGCCCTTCGGTTTCGCTCCTGCGCAATTCAAAACCGCATTCTGCGCAGCGCAAAGCCGTATATTGATACGCGCCCACTTCCGGGCTTCAAGAAAAATGGGCCGCAAGTGTTGCACCCTACCACGGAACACCATGGCATTTCCACCGGCGGATCGCAATTTTCTTGGTGCGCCGTACCATTTTCGGGAACGGAAAAGCCCGCCCCTCTACCAAAACTCTCTCAATTCCTTAGGTTTACCTCGCCGGAGCTCCCGCCACAAAAATGAACCTAATTGATGCTGGCTTAAATCGCGAAAACCCGCCTTGAAGTCCCCGCGTCCCTGTCTTCTCGCTCCCTTGCTCCCTCGCTCCCTTGCTCCCTGCCTCTTACATCGTTCTCACGTAGTTCTTGCCCGGCAGTTGGCGCACCCGGCCCGCCATTTCCAGCTCGAAAAGCGCGGTAAACACCTCGGAAGAGGTAAGTTGCGTCTCCAGCAGCTCCAGAATCTCATCGATCTGGAGACTCTCGTCGGCGCGCAGCACCTCAAGCACCATGGCTTCCTGCGGCCGTAGCACAGGGTCAGCCAATAAGGATGCTCCCGGCTCGGCTTTCGATGCAGACGGCGCCTCCGCCTCCAGTTCCATCCTCACCTGCGAGGGCAGATCCTCCCACACGTCCTCCCACGTGGCCACCAGCTTGGCGCCCTGTTTAATCAACGTGTTAGGCGTCCAGGAGCCTTTGTTGGTCACGTTGCCCGGCACGGCATACAGGTCGCGGTTCTGCTCGGCAGCGCAGCGGGCGGTCACCCGCGTGCCTGAGTTCTCGCTCGCCTCCACCACCAGCACGGCCACGCTCAGGCCACTCAGAATGCGATTGCGGCGGGGAAAATTCTGCGGCGCGGGAAACGTCCCCATCGGCACCTCGCTCACAATCGCCCCGCCCGCGGCCAGAATCTCTTCCGCCAGCTTCCGGTTCTCTTTGGGATACACCACGTCGATCCCCGTGCCCCACACGGCCAGCGTGGGCATGCGCGCCCCCAGCGCCCCTCTGTGCGCGCAGGAGTCGATGCCACGCGCCATTCCACTCACAATCAGCAGCCGCCGCGCCGCCAGATCGCGCGACAGCATCTCCGCCACGCCCGATCCATACGGAGTGGGATGCCGCGTGCCCACCACGGCAATCGCCGGCCGGCTCAGCAGCTTTACGTCGCCGCGGACCCATAAGACGGGAGGCGGATCGTAGATCTCGCGCAATCGCTCGGGATACTCGCGGCAGGCGAAGCTGAGCAGTGTCGCGCCCTGCGCAACTACGCGTGCCCATTCATCTTCCGCGGCGCGGCGGCCTTTGCCATCAAACAGAAACTGCGCCGCTTCGGCAGGAAAGCGCAGGCCCTCAAGCGCGGTAAGCGGCATGGTGAAAATGCGGCTGGCCGTGCCAATCTGCCGCACGGCGTCGAGGATGCGCTTCGGGCCGAGGCCGGGCGAAAGCGCCATCGCCAGCCAGGCCAGGCGCTCCTCGTCAAGTTGCGGCGGGGGGAGTTGCGGCGCGGACGGGCCTTTAAGTCGGGCCGCAGCAGTGGTCTGCGCAGGGTTCAAATCGGCCGCGAGGTGGGGCGCAGCGATGGGAGAGAGCTGGGTCGGGTTCAAACGGTACACGCTCCGGCTTTCAGCAGAAGAAAGCCCAAGCAGATCTGGGATCAAAGTACGGCAACGCAAGGGGTGTGCGGCCACGTTACAGGCGGGCGCGGCGGAAGTCAAGACCGGGACTGAGGGACTAAGGGACTGAGGGACTGAGGGACTAGGGACTGGAAAAACGCGGAGCGGGGAACATGAACCACGGAACACGAACCGCGAAACTGCATTTTTTGTTTTCGCTAAGGCCCCCGTTTCCAATAACTTATGTAGAATCAGCGCCAATGTTCGTTTTTTTGCTGCCGGAAGGGGGTCAAATGTTCGCCAGGAAGCTGCCGAACACCCCCGGAATGTTCGCCTGGGGCTTCGCGATTTTTTGAGACACATTAACGAGAATTGCGCGCCTCAAGGGTGCGCGTGAAACGAGAATTTCGCGAATAAGCGCGCGCGCGAAAACAGAATTGCGCACTTGGTAGCCGATTACGCTTTGAGCCCGCGTAGCGGGCGGCCGATGGTAGCCCCAGTCGTCAGACTGGGGGCTTCGCGGACCCCCATCGCCCATAGCCCGCTTCAGCGGGCGAAAGAACATCGCATCCAGGACGGCGCGGAGCCCAGCGAGCGGTGTATCGGTCAACAGTTCTTACGCCCCCTGAAGCGGGCTTGCGGCGCGCAGCCGCTCCGGGGCGGGTTGCGGCTGTCGGGGATGAATCCCCGACCTACCAGCCAGGCCCTGATACAAAGCCTGATTGGTGCGACCCGCTCTAAAACGCACTTCTCGCAAATTGCAGGTGTCTGTGGGATCGGCGTTTGTGACGGCCTTTACGACGAATCACGCCAATGTCCCAGCGGTTACTCCTCGGTCGTGGATTGATTGTCCGGGAAGGATTGATGATTTCTTATCATCGCTACGAACGAGGCGATCTCCCGATTGACCAGATCGGGCCTATCGTTCTGAATATAGTGATCGCTGCCTTTGGCGATGATGCGTCGGCTCTGGCCGGACAGGGACTTTGCCTCTTCCTGCATCTGACTCCATGCGATGGAGTTGGCCTTTGAAATGGCTGAAGGCCAGTTCGGGGCGAGAACGTTCGGATCGCGCGAAAGGATCAGGACCGGAAGGCCGGCAAATGGCCCTGCGTGGATCGTTTCTTCTCCTGAGGCCCGCTCCGCATCCAGTTCGTTCTCCATCGCGTCCATCTGCGATGGAATGCACGAATCTGCTTTGATCCACGCGCCGTAGGCTTCAAACCCCGGAGCGATGGATGTGCAGATTCCTTGTAGTCGATACCACCCCAGCGTCATGAGCAGCTTCTGCCACGGCATCTGACGACGCTGGTTCTCCTGAATCTTTACCAGCTCCTTCGGAATGCGATCATCCTGAAGCGGAGTGGCACCATCAACAAAGACAAGCCCGGCCAGGTCGCCAGGATAATGCGCCGCGTAAGACCGTAGATAGATTCCCGAGATGGAGTGTCCCACAAGCACGAATGGCCGCTGAACAGCGGCAGCCTCGATCAGCTGGTGAAGTTGCGAGGAGATGGCATTGGCATCCTGAATACCAGGCCGCGGTTCGCTCCAGCCGAAACCGGCACGGTCGTAAGAGCAAACTCTCGTCTGCCACGACAGCACAGGCTGCACCTTTGCCCAGCTCGTGAAGTCATCGCCCAAGCCTGAACTCAGCACAATCGTTGGCGAACCTTCCCCCGTGCAATATAGGTGCATTGAGTAGCCGCCTATGTCGTATAGGTTGCCTGGAACTCGGGCGATCTGACGATAATGGCGAATACTCAGTGCGTTGTATGCAACTCCACCGCCGCCGGCCAGCAGGCAAATGAGAACAATGGTCGTGCCGATTCGGGTTAGAAGCTTGCGGTATCCCATTCAGATGTCATCATATCCGGACGATCCGGTCTACATCTCTAACAGAAAGTCTTAGTGCAAGTCATCGTGCAAGTCGGCTTGTGGTGATCTTTGCTTGGATGAAAGCTACGAGGGATGAGCGTGGCTTCGCTGCGAACTTGATTTTTCGGAAAAATGGGTGGGCGGGGTACGGCTATCGGGGATGAATCCCCGGCCTGCCAGCCTGGCCCTGATACGAAGCCTGACTTGTGCGGCCCGCTCTTAAGCGCGCTTCTCGCAGATTGCACGTGCAGTGGGAAATTTCGTGGTTTTTGCTTTCCTTATTTGGTCAATTTCATGGTTTTACATACCAATTGATTGGCCAATTTCATGGTATTCCCGTCCAAAAATCGCAACCTACCGAGCGAACATTTGCGGGGTGCGCCGCACCATCTAAGCGAACATTTGAAGGGGTCCCGGAACCCTACAAACCAACATTCTGCCTGATTCTGCACCACTTAGGGGTACATCCCCACCCCAGAGCACTAAAACGCACAATTTTCGACTCGGACGAGCGCGAGTCAGGAGTCCCGCCGCTCCCTTGCTCCCTTGCTCCCTCGCTCCCTGCTTTTGGCCAGGCGGGCCAGCGTAGCCTGCTCGCGCAGGACTTGCTGCAAGGGCCGCGCGGGCGTGCCCCAGTGGACGGTGCCGGGTTTAAGGCCTTCGTTTGTAATGGTTTTGCCGCTGAAGACGCCGGCCTGGCCGCCGAGGATGACGCCGGGGCCTACGTGGACGTGGTCGCCGATGCCGACCTGGCCGGCGAGGACTGCGCCGTTGCCGATGGTGCTTGAGCCGGAGATGCCGGTGAGCGCGACGAGGATGGCGTCTTCGCCGATGTCGCAGTTGTGGCCGACGTGGACGAGGTTGTCGAACTTTGCGCCGCGGCGGACGCGGGTTTCAGCGAGCGCGCCACGGTCGATGGTGGAGTTGGCGCCGATCTCGACGTCGTCCTCGATGACTAGAGTTCCCTGCTGCGGGAATTGCGTGTACGCGCCGGTCGCGGGATCGCGGACGTAGCCGAAGCCGTCCGCGCCGAGGACGACGCCGGCGTGCGCGATGACGCGATTGCCGATGGTGACGCCGGTGTAGACGACGACGCGGGGATAGATGCGGCAGTGCTGGCCGATGCGCACGCCTGCACCGATGATTGCGCCGGCTTCAATGCGGGTTCCTGCGTCGATTGATGCGCCCTCGCCGATGACGGCGCAGGCGGCGATGGTGACGCCGGGGGCGAGTTGGACGTTGGCACCGATGACCGCCGATGGATGAACGCCTTCGACGGGGAGCGGCGGCGCGAGCAGTTGGGCGGCGCGGGCGAACCAGAGGCGGGGTTGATTGTCTTCAACGATGGCGGTGGTCGAGGCGCGGGCGGGGTCGAAGAGGCCGGGTTTGAGGACAAGTGCGCTGGCCGCAGATTCGAGCGCGGCGGCTGCGGAGGCTGCGTCTTCGGCAAAGAGCAGGTCTCCTGCGGCGGCGTGGGCGGTCGAGTTGACGGCGCGGATTTCAATCTGCGCGTGGCCATGCAGCAGTTTGCCGCCGAGTGCTGCGATGAGTTGTGCAAGCGTCATGCGCGTCTCCCCTTCAGATTCAATACAGGCCCGGTTCGCCGGGTGGGCGGGTCTTCCAGCGGCGGTGAATCCAGAGCCACTGGTCAGGATAGCGCCGAATCCAGGACTCGATGACGGCGGTGCAGCGACGA